>Ga0307477_10001849_pt1 | contig 17004 bp, 18 predicted proteins | sample atmos_gasesECM2C_FD_203316 | JGI IMG/M metagenome (GOLD analysis project Ga0307477, IMG submission 203316) | Hardwood forest soil microbial communities from Morgan-Monroe State Forest, Indiana, United States - atmos_gasesECM2C_515 | ecosystem: Environmental > Terrestrial > Soil > Temperate...
CGGCAACAAGATGTTCGATGTCGCCCGACACCGTCCACGTGCCGGATTCGGTTTGGTAGCCGATAACATCGCCCTTGAAGCATTTGCGGAATTCTTCGCGAAACGTGCCGTTGGCGCGGAATTCAAACAGCGACATCACGTTCGGCTCATCCGGCTGGAATGGGCTGTACCAGATGCCGACCACGCTTGGTGCAGCCGCCAGCCGCGCCGGTATGCAGAGGAAAAGAGCAGCGGCAAGATGTGACGGTTTTCCAATCTGCCGCATCGAGCAAATCAGATTCCCTGACCTTCAACGGCTTTGGTTAGATCTCGGATCCGGTCCGTTATGCCGTCGAGGAAAGGATCAAGCGCCTTGGCCTGACGGTACGCCTCCAAGGCATGCGGCTTGTCGTTATACTCTTCGAGAATCTCGCCAAGCTCCGCTAGCGCGGCGAAATTCTTCGGCTGCAGCGCAAGCGTGTGGCGAAGCGACGCCAAAGCGTCTTCATAGTCGTCTTTCTGCGTCGCGAGCGTCGCACGCCGGTGCCAGGCTTCGGCGAAATTGGGAGCGATATCGGTCAGCTTCTGAGCGATTTGGCGCGCCGTATCGACGTCGTGCGCCTGCATCGCCTGGTCGGCGCGTTTCAGCAGAAGATCGGCGCTGGGGCTGCCGGAGTGAGACCAGCGGGCATTGAGTTCGCGCTCGATCGCGCGCGCGCCGCGCTGATCAGGCGCCTTGGCGAGCTTGGCCAGAAGCTGATCGTCGGTCTCCGGCGGTTTCGGCGGCGGCCTTTGCGGCGTCGCGGCCTGAGCCGGACCGCGGCCTGGGCCGGGTCGTGCCGGTCCTTGGCCGGGATCGCGTCCCTGATCTTGCGGAGGCAGCAATTGCAGATCGGGCACCTGATCCTGCGGAGTTGAATCGTGGGGGTCCTGGGTATCGGGGTGTGGGAAAGGCAAGGGCTGGGCCCAGGCGGGATTGGCGAGGGGCAGTACGAGCACGAAGCTCAAAAGCATCTGGCGCATGAGGCAATGCTAGCGAAAATCCGGCTCAGAGGCGATAAAAAACGCGCGGCAGAATCAGCTCACCCCTGGCGCGCTTTGAAGCGAGGGTTTTTCTTGTTGATGACGTAAACCCGTCCCTTGCGCCGGATGATGCGGCAGTTCTTATCGCGCTTTTTCAGCGAGCGCAGAGAATTGCGCACTTTCATCGCGGCCTCCGGTGTTAAGATCGCGCCAAATCTGTCAAAAGGCGCCGGAAGCTATGCATCGCGCCGGCCTCTGTCAACCGGCTGGCTGTGGGCCGCCGTCCGGCCAAAAATGGGTGGAGAGCGGCATGACTTTGAGTTTGACGGCTACGCTCGTAATTGCAGCAATTGTCTTTGTTATTTTCGCTTTCGCCAATTGGCGCTCCCGCCAACCGGCACAGCCGCTCAAGGTCAGGATGATCAATTATCATGTGATCCAGATGGCCTGCATTGTCGTTATCCTTTTGATGGCGGCCCATCTGATCACGATTTTTGCCGGTCGTCCGGTTACCGGTCAAACCGGCGGGAGGCCCTATTGAGCAAGAGCGCCTTGCGCAGAACCATTGCAGGCGTTTTGACGGCGCTTCTCATGGCCGGCTGGGCTGGCGCGTCCGCGGCGGCCGTTCCGGACACTGTGGCCACTCCGGCGACGAACCCCGCAGCGGACGAAGCGCGCTTCCAGGCATTTTTGCACGATTTTCGCAGCCAGGCCCTGAACGCCGGGATCAGGCCGGACATCTATGATCGCGCCGTTGCAGGCATTGATCTTAATCCGCGCGTCGAGGAGTTGAATGAAAAACAGCCGGAATTCGTGCGGCCGATCTGGGAATATCTGACGGGCACGATTACCGAGATGCGAATCAAGCAAGGCCGCGACCTGATCGCTGCCAATGCGGATTTATTTGCCCGTTTGCGGGACCGCTACGGTGTGCCTGCCGAAATTCTCACGGCTATTTGGGGGCTGGAGACCGCTTACGGCCGCGACGAAGGCAGTTTCAATCTGTTCGAAGCCTTGGCCACCCTGGCCTTCGATGGCCCGCGGGCGGATTACGCACGGCGGCAGCTTTTGGCGGCGCTTCAGATTGCGCAGAACGAAGGGTTCGATCCTCGGACCATGACCAGCTCTTGGGCGGGAGCCTTCGGCCAAACGCAATTCGTTCCGACCACGTTTCTCCGCTACGCGGTGAATGCGCAAGGAGCCGGCCGGCCCGATCTTTGGAATTCGCCGGCCGACGCGCTGGCTTCCACCGCGAATTATTTGAAGGAATCGGGATGGCAGCCGGGCGAGACGTGGGGCGAAGAAGTAAAGCTGCCCGACAATTTCCCTTACGAGCTTGCGGACGGCAACTCGCCCAAACCGATTGGCGAATGGGCCCAACTGGGTGTGCGGAGAATCTCCGGCGAGCCGCTGCCGATGAATCCGGGATCGGGCGCCATTTTTCTTCCTGCCGGTTATCGCGGTCCGGCGTTTCTGGTTTCGAGCAATTTCAATGCCCTGCTCAAATATAACAGCGCCACGTCCTACGCTCTGGCCGTGGGGTTGCTCTCGGACCGGCTGAGAGGCGCTTCCGGTGTCCGGGCAAATTGGCCGGTAGAAGAAACGGCTTTGGATCTGTCGAGCAGCATGGCTCTGCAAGAGGCCCTAACGGCGCTCGGTTTTCCCACCGGAGGCGCGGATGGGATTTTGGGCGCCCGAACGCGGCAAGCTATCCGGGATTATCAGAAGTCGCGCGGTCTCCCGGCAGACGGGTTTGCCACGGGAAACCTGCTGACGCGGGTGCTAAACGAACGCGCCGCATTGCCTAATTAATTTAGGGAGACATGCGCAGCAGCAGCGAAGTGTGCCCGGTTAAAAATACGACATAGCGTCCATTCGCGCGCCCGATATTCCGGTGCCACCATAAATCGCGCACGTTTCGGAGCCCGTCGATTCCAAGCTGCGCCCAGGAGACCGCGACCGGAGCGCTTTGGTTTCCGCGATTGAAAAACGCCACCGCGACCGAACCATCGGCAAGCGGCCGCGCCCAGACTTCGCTATCTCCGTTTTTCGCGACGCGCTTACCCTGGCTTCCCAGCGGGTCCTGATCGACCGCGATGACTTCTTGGTTTGTCAGCAGCGTTAGCGTGTCGCGGGTCATGATGCGCACGTCGTTGCCCAGCATCATGGGTGCCGCGAGTATCGCCCACAAATTCAGCTGCGTACGATATTCATCGGCCGTCATGCCTCCGTTGCCGGCCTGCAGCAGTCCAGGATCGCCCCAATGGCCAGGGCCTGCGAATGTGTCTTTGCCACCCTGTGCAAACCCGGCCTCGGTTATTGAGGCCCAACGATCGTCAATATCTCCTCCGGTCCGCCAAACATTGACCCCGGCTTTCGCGCCCCATTGCGCCACATCGTAGCGACCCCCTTGGTTCGCCGCGAAAACAATCTCCCGCCCGGACGCACGCAGGGCCTCGGCCATTTTTTGATAGGCAGCCTGCTGTTCCGGTTGTGTCAGATAGATCGAGTCGGCGCCGCACCAATCGTAGACGAGATAGTCGACCCCCCATGAGGCCAAGGTTTTTGCATCTTCGATTTCGTGCCCGTAGCTTCCGTCGAATCCGCCGCAGCTTTTCGGTCCCGCGGCCGTCTGCAACCCGAATTTCAGGCCTCTCGCATGAATCGCATCGCCCAGCGCTTTCATGTCCGGAAATTTTTGATTGCCGTGAAGGACGCCATTCCCATCGCGCGCGCCCTGCCAACCGTCGTCGACTTCGACAGTGACATAGCCCAAGGCGCGCAAGCCCGTGACATCCAGGCCTTCGGCCGCTTGGCGTATGGCTTCGTCGTCAACCATGGCTCCGAGCTTTTCGCGGCTCGCCCATCCCATCGGAGGAGCCAGCGCGAGATTGTTCGGCACAAGATCACGTAACGGGGGCAAAGACGGTTTCTCGACAGGCGCGGGAGCGGCGCTGGGTGTTTCAACCGTCATCGCAGGCCGCATGACATCCGGCATGGGCGCGGTGGTAACCGGAGGTATTTCAGACGCCGGCATGACAGGAGGTGCGACAACCGGGGGTTCCCCTATCGGCGCCCGGTGCGCGTCCAGCTTAAGCGGCGGCTGATCGGGATCGAGGCTTGCAAGCTTCAAATCATCGCCGTCAAGCATGCCTGCGTAGTGAATCGAAACGTAAGGTGTCCCGGGAATGATCAGAGTGAAGGCGACTTTTCCGCCCGCCCGTTTGACTTCGAACAATGGCCAATCATCCGCGCCGACGCGCATGACACCGCGATTGCCGGTGAAAATGAGGGTTGCCTCGACACGCCCCATGCCATCGGAATTCGTTTGTTCTGCAATCCAATTGCCCTCAAGCCCTGCTTCGATCGCTGCCTGCGCGCAAATCGGCAGCGCCGCAAACGCGGCCGCAAGAGCCAAAGGAAGGCGAAGCATCGCAGTCCCCCCGAATTTTCTCCCACGCCGCCCTTCTACACCCGCAAAAAATTTAATAGAGCAAAATCGCTTTTCTTCGAATCGCGATTTAGCTCTTTTGTCGCGCGATTTATCGGAAAACCGGTTCCCACTTTTCCGATCGCGCTCTAGACTGGAAAAATTCTACCCCCTCCTGCAAGGAGTCCCCGATGGCCATTTCGATGTACCGCGCTTCCGCCCCAATTTTCCTCCAGATGCTGCCGGCTTTGTCCGCCTGTCTCGACAAAGCGGCGGCCTATGCGGCGGCAAAGAAAGTCGATCCCTCCGTGCTTTTGCAGTCGCGGCTCTATCCGGACATGTTCCCGCTCACTCGCCAGGTGCAGATCGCCTCCGATTTTGCCAAAGGCGCCGTCGCTCGTCTGGCCGGGGTAGACCCGCCGAAATATGACGATACGGAGACCACCATAGACCAATTGAAAGCGCGGATTGCGAAGACCATCGACTTCGTGAAGGAGTTCAAACCCTCGCAAATCGACGGCTCCGAGGAGCGGGATATAACCATAGCGCTCGGCAACCAAACGCGCACCTTCAAGGGCGAGAATTATCTCGTCGGATTCGTACTGCCGAATTTCTTCTTTCACCTGAGCACAGCTTACGCGATTCTTCGTCATAACGGCGTGGACCTTGGCAAAGGCGATTACATGCGGCCGCCTGGTTAACGCAGGCTGGAAATAGGCAGACAGTTCATCTGTTGTTCAGCTTTGGAATGGCATAAGCCGAGCCAATAAATTGCCGGAATTGGCGACTCTGGAGCACGGTCATCCGTGTGCCGCGCCGCCGCGTAAGAGGAGAAGTTTGATGCGCAAAAGCACGAGACTTTTCGGCGTTGGGTCGCTCATTTTGCTCGCCGGATGTGCGACCCGGCCGCTCGGTCCGACGGTGGCCGTGTATCCGGCCGCCAACAAGCCTTTCGAAGTTTTCCAGCGCGACCAATATGACTGCCGCCAATATGCCGACAGCCAGGTGGCGGGCGGCGCCGCGCGGGCCAATAATAACGCCGTGGGCGCAGCCGTGCTCGGCAGCGCGCTTGGTCTTGCCGTTGGCGCAGCTACGGGAAGCGGCCGTGCAGCCACCACTGGCGCAGTTGCCGGCGGCGCTATTGGCGCGGCCGTTGGCGCCAATGAATCGGAACGCGCCGGTTTCGGCCTGCAGCAGCGCTACAACATCGCCTATTCGCAATGTATGTATTCCAAGGGCAATCAGGTGGCGGGAGCGCGAGGATACGGGTATGGGCCACCTCCGGGCGCGTATTACGGTCCACCACCTCCGCCGCCTCCCGGCTACGGCCCACCGCCTCCGGGGTATGGACCACCACCGCCACCGCCGGGGTATGGACCACCGCCTCCGCCTCCCGAAAGGTAACAACAGCTTGTCATGGCCCGGTTTAACCGGGCCCATCCAGCCGTCGCGCGTGCTTCGAGGGCTGCCCGTCATGCCGAGGTGCTCGTGAAGCGAGCCTCGAAGCACGGGCGGCAACCCCAGCATGACGCGCGGCGAATGAATTACAAGGCCCGCCCCCTGGTGAGCGGGCCCATTGCGGCAATGCTTGCGGCGGCGATTAGCCAGCACGCCGCGATGTAGACGAATACGCTCTGATAGCCATAGGCGGTGAACAGGAAGGCAATAACCAGCGGGCCGGCGGCGTTCGATAGCCGTCCGATACCGTAGGTGAATCCCGTGCCGGAGCTGCGGATTTCGGTGGGAAAACATTCCGCGGTGTAGGCGTAAAGCAGCGGTGCGAAGGCCTGGATGAACATCGTCATCAAACCGCCGAAGGTCACGATGAAGATCGTCTCGAAGGTCAAGCCGTAAAGCATGCCGCAAATGGCGATCAGCACCGCGAACATGATGATCCAATATTTGCGCTGCCAGCGATCGGAAACGAAAGCCGCGATAAAGGCTCCCGGAATCCCTCCGACCTGCATAGCCGATGCCCAGGCCAGCGAATCGACGAGCTTGAATCCATGCTCGACCAGAAGCGTCGGAACCCAGGCGGAAAAACCGTAGAAGCCGAGCGTCTGGAAAATCCAAGCCACCACCAGCATCAGCGTGCGCGGCAGCAAGTGCGGCGCGAAAAGTTCGGCGAAACGTCCTTCGCGCGGTGCGACGGTCAATGGATTGGGAGGCGGAAGCGTGCCGGTCTCTCGCGCAGCGGTGCTTTCGATTCTTGCAAGCGCCTGGTCGGCGGCGGTGAATTGCCCGCGTTTTTCGTACCAGCGTGGTGATTCTTCCAGGTTTCGCGCAAGCCACGGAAAAATCATGGCGAGCGCGCCCCAAACAAAGACCAGCCGCCAGCCGAACGGAAAAGCCGGAACCAGAAAGCGCGCGACAAGCGCCGCAACCGGAATGCCGCAGAGCCCGATCCCCATGATCCAACCCTGAAAGCTTCCGCGCGCGCGGGCCGGATACATTTCGGCGATATAGGTGATGCCGATCGCGGTCATGGCGGAAAGCCCTATCCCGGTCAGCAGCCGCGCGGCGAAAAGGCCCATCGGCTCCCAAGCGAAGGCGTTCAGCAGCGAAAAGACGCTGAACCACGCGACCGAAATGATCAGCGCGCGCTTGCGCCCCACCCGGTCGGCAAACCATCCGCCGGTCGCAGCGCCCAGGAACATGCCGAAAAAAGTTCCTGATGTGACGATGCCGATCGTCGCGATGGACAAGCCCCATTGAGCGCGGATCGCGGGCGCGGAAAATGCAAAGGTGTTGATGTCGCCAAGCTCGAAGAAAAAGCAAAAGCTCAAAAGCCACATCATGCGGCGGTGAAACGAAAAGATCGGCAAGCGGTCGAGGCGTCCCGCGGCAGAGACCCGTTGCGGATCGTGCAGGTTCATCGGCGTGCTTGCAGCCCGGTTTGCCCGCCTCTCGCCTAGCACGCTTCGATGGCGAAGTCGCGACCGAGAGTTAGGCTTGCCGAGCCGTAGCTCGCGTCAGCGAGCAAAGGCTGGTGGGCGCGACAGGGATCGAACCTGTGACCCCTACCATGTCAAGGTAGTGCTCTCCCGCTGAGCTACGCGCCCATTGATGGCTCTATACAATCCCGCGCGCGAGACTGGCAACCTCACGCCGCGACCATGCGTTCGACCTCCTGTACGAGATCGCGCAGATGAAAAGGCTTCGATAGAACTTTGGCGTGCTTTGGCGTTGCCGCCGCGGGATGCAGCGCAACTGCGGCGAAACCGGTAATGAACATGATTTTGAGGGTCGGGTGCAGGTCGGTTGCGCGTTTGGCAAGCTCAATCCCGTCGAGTCCCGGCATGACGATATCGGATAGCAGCAAATCGAACTGGCCGTCGCGGAGGCAGCGATAGGCTTCCGCCCCATCGCCGAATGCCGTCACCACATGACCGGCGCGCTGCAATGCCGCAGCAAGGAACCGGCGCAAGGATTCATCGTCTTCGGCAAGAAGGATATTTGCCATCTACCCGTCCGCTTCCATCCAAGCGCATCTTTATAGAGCCTCTTGCGTAAATGTCATCGGATTTGCCGCTAAAGGAGATTGCACAGCGTGCTAGGGTGGTTTCTGATAAAGAGATCGCGAGATCTGATCGAGCAGCGATGACTGGAAACCGAATCCACCTTACGCCGGACGCCGGAACCGATTGCGATCCGGCGATGGAGGATTTGCGTGCGCAACCGGTCATTGTCTCGCGCCCCCAACGGCAGACTGCGCCGTTCATATTCGCTTCGCCGCATAGCGGCCGTCTCTACCCCGCGAGCTTTGCGCGGCTGAGCCGCCTCGATCCCGTCACCTTGCGCAAATCCGAAGACGCCTTTGTCGATGAGCTTTTCGAAGCGGTGACGGAGCTTGGCGCACCGCTGCTTGCAGCGCGGTTTCCGCGCGCTTTCGTGGACGTGAATCGCGCACCGGGGGAAATCGATCCCGCGATGTTCGATGCTCCGCTTGTGTCATCGATTGGCCCGCGCACCCCGCGCGTGGCGGCCGGGCTCGGCGTTATTCCCCGCGTGGTTCGCGATGGCATGGATATCTATGGCGCTCGGCTGCCGGCTCGCGAAGCAGCTTTTCGCTTGGACGGTTTTTATCGGCCCTATCACGCCGCCTTGGCTAAATTGGTGGCCGAAACGCGGGCCGCGTTCGGCTTGGCGGTCGTGATTGACTGCCATTCCATGCCGCCTCCAGCGCGCGGCACCGATGTCGTGATCGGCGACTGTTACGGCGAAGCTGCGGCTCCCGAGCTGATTGCTGGGGCCCAGCGCGCCCTGGGCAACCTTGGTTTTCTGGTTGCCCGCAACACTCCCTATGCCGGCGGTTACACGACTAACCTTTATGGCAGGCCGGAAGCCGGCGTACATGCGCTGCAAATCGAGGTCAGCCGCGCCCTGTATTTGGACGAGATCCGGATGGAGAAGACCCGGGCGTTCGAGGCCTGCAAGCATCGCCTCCGTGATTTCATTTCCGGCCTCCTGAGCGGTTCGTGGACGGCGCTGGTACGCCGCCAAGCGGCGGCCGAATAGCCTAGCTCAAGAAAAAGGCCGCCCCCGAAGGAGCGGCCAAGTTTTGGGAGGAAACGCCCCGGGAAGGGGGCTGCGGCAATGCAGGAGGAAGAGCAATGCCGCACCGCAATAATATGCGATGCTGCAAATGCGAATGCAAGCATTATTTTTGCCTGATTATCCGCCAATTTGCTGGCAATTCGTCAGGTGACGTACCTCTGGTTGCGCTGCGGTATAATGCCGCGCCAACGGCTCAGCCTCGCAAGGGGGGTGTGCCCACCCCGGCGGGACGCACAACGCTCCACCGAACAATTCCTTGCCATCTGGGGGCAATTGCCCAAACCGCTCATTGCGATGCCTCAATCGCCCTTATATAAGCCGCGGCCCCTTGCCGTCAGGTTTTCATGGATATTCGTAATATCGCCATCATCGCCCATGTCGACCACGGCAAGACCACGCTCGTCGATCAGCTGCTCAAGCAATCGGGCGCGGTGCGCGACAATCAAATGGTCGCCGAACGCGCGCTCGATTCCAACGATCTCGAGCGCGAGCGCGGCATTACGATTCTGGCCAAATGCACCAGCGTTCAATGGGCCGGCACGCGGATCAACATCGTGGACACGCCCGGCCATGCGGATTTCGGTGGCGAGGTCGAGCGCATTCTCTCGATGGTCGACGGGGTTGTGCTTCTGGTCGATGCCGCCGAATCAGTGATGCCGCAAACCAAATTCGTGCTGTCAAAGGCGCTGAAGCTGGGACTGAAACCAATTGTAGTTATCAATAAGATCGACCGGCAGGATGCGCGCCCCAAAGAAACATTGGAAGAAATCTTCGATCTCTTCCTCGCGCTCGAAGCCAGCGATTATCAGCTCGATTTCCATGTGCTGTACGCATCCGGCCGGCAAGGTTGGGCGGTCGGGGATTTGAAGGACGAGCGCGAGAATCTCTCATCTTTGTTCGAACGGATCATTGCCGATGTGCCGCCGCCAAAGCCGCTGATGCGCGCCGGCGATGCCTATCCCTTCGCCATGCTCGTCACCACGCTCGAAGCCGATCCCTATCTGGGCCGCGTGCTGACGGGGCGGATCGAATCGGGTGCAATCACCGTCAATCGAAACATCAAAGGTCTTTCTCCCGACGGCAAGCTGATCGAGCGCTCGCGAGCCACCAAGCTTCTTTCCTTTCGCGGCTTGGCGCGTGTGCCCACCGAACGCGCGGAGGCCGGCGACATCGTGGCGATTGCGGGGCTTGCCAACGCGACCGTGGCCGACACGCTCTGCGATGTCGAGGTCGAGACGCCGTTGCCCGCCCATCCTATCGACCCGCCGACCCTTGCCGTCACGTTTTCCGTCAACGATTCGCCGCTTGCGGGCCGCGAAGGCGACAGGGTGCAAAGCCGGGTGATTCGCGACCGGCTGCTGCGTGAAGCCGAGGGCAATGTCGCCATCAAAGTGCGCGATATCGGCGAGGGCGCGTACGAGGTGGCGGGGCGTGGCGAGCTGCAATTGGGCGTGCTCATCGAAACCATGCGCCGCGAGGGGTTCGAGCTCGCAATCTCGCGTCCGCGCGTGCTCTATCGCAGCGATTCCGAAACCGGACAGCGGCTTGAGCCGATCGAGGAAGTGACCGTCGACGTCGACGAACCCTATGCCGGGATTGTCATCGAAAAGATCTCGCAACGCAAAGGCGAAATGCAGGATATGCGGCCGACCGGCGCCGGAAAGACGCGGCTGGTCTTTCACGCGCCGTCGCGCGGCCTCATCGGCTATCACGGTGAATTCCTCACCGACACCCGCGGAACCGGCGTGATGAATCGCATGTTCCACGACTATGCGCCGTACAAGGGGCCGATCGAAGGCCGGCGAAACGGCGTGCTGGTATCCACCGACGATGGCGAGGCGGTCGCCTATGCGCTGTGGTATTTGGAAGAGCGCGGGCGGCTTTTCATTACGCCGGGCACGCGGGTTTATGAGGGCATGATCGTCGGCGAAAATTCGCGCGACAACGACCTGGACGTGAATCCCTTGCGCTCGAAGCAGCTCACGAATATCCGCACGCATTCGAAGGACGAGGCGGTGCGTCTGACGCCCGTGATGCCGCTGACGCTCGAGCAATCCATCGCCTATATCGAAGACGACGAATTGGTCGAAGTGACGCCGAAATCCATCCGGTTGCGCAAGCGCTCGCTGCTGCCGCACCTGCGCAAGAAAGCCAAGGCGGAAGTGGAATAATCGGCCGAATGACAGGCGGCATGCACCCGGTTATATCAACCGCATGGAGATCGAACTCGCGAACCGCCTTGCCTTTGCGCACCGGCTTGCCGATGAGGCCGGGGAGGTCATTCGCCCGTTCTTCCGCAAACGCATCGATGTGACCGACAAAGGCGGCAGGGGATTTTACGACCCCGTCACGGAAGCCGACCGGCGCGCCGAAAAGACGATCCGTACTCTGATTATATCCCATTATCCCGAAGACGGCATTCTCGGCGAAGAGCTGGGCGATGTCGCCGGCACGAGCGCCTACCGTTGGCTCATCGATCCGATCGACGGCACGCGCGCCTTCATTTCCGGTCAAACACTCTGGGGCACTTTGCTCGGGCTCGAACGGGCCGGAAAGCCCGTGCTCGGCATCCTCGATCAGCCGGTTCTCCACGAACGATTTGTGGGCTTCGGAGGAAAGGCGGAGTTTCGCGCGAATGGCGGGGTTCAGCCGTTGCAAACGCGCAAATGCGCCAGCCTCGAAGAGGCTGCGATTTCCACGACGCACCCCTGGAGCTATTTCACCGAGGCGCAGCGGAAAGCCTTTGCGAGGCTCTCGGGCGAAGCTCGCATGACGCGCTTTGGCGGCGATTGCTACGCCTATGGTCTGTTGGCCATGGGCTTTATCGATCTTATTGCCGAAGCGCAGCTCAAACCATGGGACGTTCAGCCTTTGATCCCCATTATCGAAGGAGCGGGCGGTATTGTTACCGATTGGAGAGGCGAGCCGAGTAAGGGCGGCGGGAATGTCATTGCGGCCGGCGATGCGCGCGTGCACGCGCAAGCGGTTGCCATCCTATCGCAAGCCGGCTGAGTCCGGCTTGCTGATCGAGAGCTGTTCGTCGACGAAGGCGTCGAACTCGGCCCAAAATCGCGTTCGGATGGAATCGCTTTCCATCAAAATCTCATGCCTGGCGTCTTCGATTTCGACGTAGCGGCCGTTGGAAAGCTTTCGGGCAAATGCGCGAACTGCCTCGGTGCGCACCACGCGGTCACGGCCGGCGCCGAAAACCAGCAGCGGCGTTGCGATCTCCTCGGCGAAGCCTTTCCTCTGCATGCGGCGCATCGAACGAAACGCCGCGCCCAGCCAGCCGAAGGTCGGCCCGTTGATTCTCAGGAAAGGCTGGGCCCGCAACAGGCTTCGTGTGCGTTCGAACCGGGCGCGATCCGATGTGACGGCATTATCTTCAAACTTGAGTTCGAGGGGATCGCGGCCTTCGATGCCGAACACAAATCGCTTCGAAGGCTTGCGCAGATTGATCATCGAGGTCAGCAGTGCGGCGCTCGTGTGAGAATATCTTCCGGTGTTGATCTCGATCATGGGCGCGACCAAGATCGCGCAGGCAAAATGGAACTGTACGGCAAAGTTACGGACGCTGACGTTGAGCGAGGCACGCTGCCTTTTGTGTTCGTGCAGGAAACGCAGCAGGATATGAGCACCCATGGAATGAGCCAATCCGATCAGGGGTAAAGGCGCGGGCATCGCGCGCTGGATCGGTTCGACAGCCTGCTGAAGCAGCGCGGCCAAATCGGCGTCGTATTCCTCGAAATTGGCGACATGGCCGGCGCGGTTGCCGTAGACGCTGCGTTCGGAGGCGCCCTGCCCGCGCCAATCGAGGCTGACGACTTCGAAACCCCGGGCACAAAGTTCGTTTGCTGCCTCGTGATATTTTTCCAGAAATTCGGTGTGCCCGTTCAAAAGTATGCAGATGGCGCGCTTCGGCATGCCGGCCGGCAGCTCCCAGCGGCCCGCGCGCAACTGGCGCTTGTCGGGCGTTATCAGCGTCAGCGCACGAAATGGGAAGCTCACGGACGATCGGCCCTTTTTGAAGCATATGAGCATGTACTGGTGATGCCCGCCACAATTGCACACGCAAAGACGCAAAAAGTTCCTGCAAGACGCGTGTTTAAATCGCGCGACGCCCTTCCGCCGAAGTCTCAGTTGAAACGTTTTTAGCTCGGTATCGAATGTCTTCAACAGGATTCATGGCGTCGGTCGACATCCAGGAAAATGCGGGTCCAAAGAGAGACGTACTCGGTCTTTTCTGTTTCGGTTCGCATTTGGCACTGGGTGGATTTGTCTTGGCTGGGTGGTTAATTCCTTCTGCTGATGTGTTGCTGTTTTACTTCGTGCTCCTGCCGGCGATGGCCGTCCAATGGCGCTTTAACCGCCGCACCTGCATCATCAACAATTTCGAGTCCTGGCTTCGGACCGGCCGTTGGCACGATGTCAATAACCCCGAGGAGGGTGGATTCTTAGCCATGCTGTGCGACTGGCTTTTTGCCGTACGGCCGGATGCGGTTTTTCTTGATCGTTTGGCCTACGGCTCGGTGCTTTTCCTCTGGCTGCTGGGCGCAGGGCACGTATTTTGGCTGACGCCGGGCTGATGCGATTGGCGCTCAATTGCGCCGGCCTTTGACTGAAATCTCAAGCAAATCAGGAAATTAACCATTAACGGAGCAATACCAGCCTGCGGCAAAGCTGCACCAGTGCCGTAAAAAATGAAATCTGCCATGGACGAACTTGCCCTGCTACGCGTTTTGGTTGGGCAAGTGTTGGGGTTGAGAGGATTGGACCATGGTACGGACGGCGCTTACTAACCTGTCCGAACGAGAAGAAAAAGCTCAACCCATTGAATTCGATAATCTGCGTACGATGCTTTTCGCGGTTCATATCGCGATCGTCAGTTACGTGATGTTGGGTTGGCTTATCCCGTCGCGCTCTTTGCTTTATTTCTACACGCTGCTGCTTCCGATGATGGCGATGCAATGGCTGCTCAATGGCGGCTGTTCGATCGTCAACAATATCGAGAATCTCGTGCGCATCGGGCAATGGACCGACCCGCAAAACCAGTTCGAAGGAGCATTCTTCAAAACGCTGCTTCAAAACGCCGGCATTCGCGCAAGCCAGGCGCAGATCACGACGGCGCTTTGCTCCTTGATGCTGATTTTTTGGGTGTGCGCGATCTGCCGGATGATGCTGATCGTGTCTGGAGCTTAGGCGATTGTTTCGCCTCTTGAACGGCTAAAAACGCTTCCTAACTAAGAAACGCCGGAAGGCTGCAAAGCTTTCGGCGCAAATCGCGGGCTCGGCCGGTTTACGGCGGGCCCAGACTCAACTTCGCTTTTTAAGGAGGTCACATGCGTAGCTTCGATCTTACCCCGCTTTTCCGCTCCACTGTGGGCTTCGACCGTCTGGCCGACATGCTCGACTCGGTCGCCCAATTCGACAGCGGTGTTTCCTATCCCCCGTACAACATCGAGCGCACCGAGGAAAATCATTATCGGATTTCCCTTGCTGTTGCGGGGTTTGCCGAGAAAGACCTGAACGTGGAGGTCAAAGAAGGCGTGTTGTCGGTGCAAGGCAAGCGTGAGGCCGAGAAGGAGAACGGGGCCGCCAAGCATTATCTCTATCAGGGGATAGCAGGCCGCACATTCGAGCGGCGTTTCCAACTGGCCGAAAATGTCGAGGTCAAGGGCGCTCAGCTTGAGAATGGACTGCTGCACATCGATCTTGAGCGCCTCGTCCCCGAGGAGAAAAAGCCGCGCCGCGTCACGATCAACGCCAAGCCTGAGGGCAAGGTGATCGACGCAAAACCAAAGGCGGCCTAGCGGCAGCTTGCTGCAACAGTTTGTAGAGGAAAAAGCGCGTTCCAGCGTGGAGCGCGCTTTTTCTTGTGCGCAGACACCCGATGAGCCGTCTGCCCCTGACGCTGCTCTTCCGGCTTTGAGGGCGCTCCGCTACAGTTCCGCGCTTTGTTTGCCGAAAGAGACAATGCAGAACTGGCAAACCTTTCTTCCTGCGCGGCTGGCACGCCATTTCCAATCGGCTGTGGATCAGACCACGCCGATCGAAGAGTTGCGCGCGCGCTATCAGGCGATGGCCGCCACGTTCGGCCCGGCGCCGTCCGATCTCGTCGTGGAGAAGGCGCAACTTGGCGGCGTGCGCGGCGAATGGCTGCGCATATCGGACACCCAGCCGCAGCGGCTGATGCTCTATCTGCATGGCGGCGGCTATATATCCGGATCGCCTGAGCCGCATCGGCCGCTGGCGGCAAAATTGTGCCGCGCTGGAAATACCGCGGGCCTCTCCATCGCCTATCGGCTGGGGCCCGAATTCCCATTTCCTGCGGGTTTGCGCGACGCGGTGGACGCGTTTCGTTTTCTGATCGCGAAGGGCGTCCCTCCAGAATCCGTGATTCTTGCAGGCGATGGCGCGGGCGGCGGGCTTGCCTTCTCCACTGCTATGGCGATCAGAAATGCCGGCATGCCGATGCCGGCCGGCATTATCGCCATGTCGCCTTGGGCTGACCTCACGCTATCCGGCTGGTCGATGATGCAAAACGCGGACAACGATGCCGTCTTATCGTGGGATCTCCTATTCGTCAGTGCACGGCATTATCTCAAGGGCGCCCATCCCGTCGATCCCTACGCATCGGCGGTGTTCGGCACCATGCGCGATTTTCCCCCCATTATGGTGCATGCCGGCAGCCGCGAAATTCTGCGCGACGATGCGAGCCGCCTCGGCGAGCTCGCAGCAACAGCGAATATTCCGGTCTCCGTCGAAGTGTATGACGGCATGCAGCATCTGTTTCAGGCCTCGTCATCCGGTTCCGACGCCAAAGTTTCCGTCAATCGCCTTGGCCAATTCATCCGTACACGCGCAACGGAAGCCGCTCACCTTCTCGATCTCATCAAGGGCGTAAAGCGCGGCTAGCTGTAAGCTTGTTGTTTAAAGCTTGCCGGCTTAGCGATGGCATGGCAGTTTCGCGCTCGCGAGGGTGCGGGATTGGAAAAAATCCAGCAAAATTAAAGTATTGTGAGGTTTACGTGAGACGCAGTCTGTTTGCATGCCTGCTGCTTGCCGGTACGAGTGAGGCGGCCTTCGCCGATGATTTATCGGTCACATCGATTCTTAAATCCCCGATCGCCACCTCTCATGCTGCCAATAGCACGCCGGGAAACATCACTATCAATGCCGGCGGTGGAGTTGACGTTTCGGTTGCCGGCGCCGCCGCAACCATCGATTCAAGTAACTCGATAGACAATCTGGGCGTCATCCAGAACACCAATTCCGGCAATGCTGTCGGCGTGCATATCATCGGCGGCAACGCCGGCACTTTCACCAACGAAACCGGGGCCTCGACCAGCATCAGCGCCGGCGGCGGTGGGGCAAACAACATCGGAGTCCTGCTGGATGGCCCTTCGGCTTTCAACGGGAATATCGACCTTGTCTTTGGCGGCAACCTCGTGGCCATCGGGACGAACTCGATCGGCGTGTCGATCCAAGCGCCTTTGAATGGAAATCTGACAGAGGGCGCGACAGGCAGCTTGGTGGGCCAGGGCATTACCGGTGTTTTGGTGGCAGCGCCGGTTTCGGGCTCGTTGACCACCGCTGGAGGCATCAGCGTCTCGGGCACCGCCACCTTTGGATCGACGGCGATCAATCCGCTCTCCGGGTCGGCGGTTGCGGTGGGCGCAAATATTGCGGGCGGCATTTTGAATGCCGGTCCGACGGGCCCGGGCGACACCACAACGGCTTCGACGCTCACCGCAGCAGGCAGCTTGCCGACGCTTGCGATCCAGCCCTCGGTCGCCGGCGCCAATGCGAGCAATATAACCATCGGCATTCTCTCAGACACTACGAATCCCAATTTCAGTTTGATCAACCGGGGAACGATCAAGGCTTCGTTCAATCAACCGGGCATCAACACGATCGCTGTAGAGATCGGCAATTCGAGTGCTTCAGCTCATACGGTGACGCTCTCCGGCGGTATTTACAACAACGGCAGCATCGTGGCTGCTGCCGAAAGCGAT
>Ga0307477_10001852_pt1 | contig 16983 bp, 12 predicted proteins | sample atmos_gasesECM2C_FD_203316 | JGI IMG/M metagenome (GOLD analysis project Ga0307477, IMG submission 203316) | Hardwood forest soil microbial communities from Morgan-Monroe State Forest, Indiana, United States - atmos_gasesECM2C_515 | ecosystem: Environmental > Terrestrial > Soil > Temperate...
CAGCGCCTGCAGCACGGCGAGCTCACCCAGGAGGAAGTCGCCGAGATTCTCAACGTCAGCGCGCGCACACTGCAGCGCAAGCTCGGCGACAGCGGCACCACGTTCAGAAAGATCGTCGACGAAACCCGACACGCGCAGGCGCTCGCGCATTTCGGCACGCCGCAAATGAGCGTCAATGCGGTCACGCATCTACTCGGGTTTTCCTGCAGCAGCAGCTTCACGCGCGCGTTCAGGCGCTGGACCGGTTTATCGCCGTCCGAATGGCGCGCAGCCAGCGGGTCGCGCACCCTGCATGCGCCGCCGCGGCGGTCACTCGAATCGGTCGACCAACACGGTCAGTCCGCGAACGCCGCGTATACCATGTCGCGAAACAGCATCCGGTAGTACGAGCGATTTCATCTAAGTCATATCTTCAAAGACGATGACGCCGCGGCCCGGTTGGCCCTTTTGAAGATCGGCAAACGCTTGCGGCGCCTCATCGATCGAATAGGTCCGAGTAATGAGTTCGTCGAGCTTCAATCGACCGCTGCGATAAAGAGCAATGAGCCGCGGAAAATCCAGCTGCGGTCGCGCCGAGCCATAATAGCTGCCGGTCAGCGTTTTTTCGGTGATCGCGACGTGTTGCGCGTTCAGAACGATCTGGTCGGCGGGTGCGGCAATACCGACGGTCACCGCCGTCCCGCCGCGGCGCAAGACACCGAAGGCCTGCTCGGAAATCCGACCGAGTCCCACGCAATCGAAGGCATAATCGGCACCGCCGCCTGTGAGCTTGTACAGGGCTTTGCCGATCTGGTCCTGTCCGGTCACGTTGAAAGTGTGCGTGGCGCCGAAGCGCTCGGCCAATTCGAGCGTGGGCGCGCTCGTGTCGACCGCGACGATCATTGCGGCGCCCGCAATCGCGCAGCCTTGGATCGCATTGAGGCCGACCCCGCCGCAACCGAACACGACCGCGACCGAGCCCGCTTCGACGCGAGCGGTGTTGACCGCGGCGCCGAAGCCGGTCATGACCCCGCAGGCGATCAACGCGGCCCGATCGAGCGGCATTTGCGTGTCGATCTTCACGAGGTTGTCGGCGTGCAAGGTGGCGTACTCGGCCATGACGCCGCAGCCGCAGAATACGTTGAGCGGCGATCCGGCCGCGTCAAATGTGCGCACGCTGCCGTCGGGCAAGGTGTAGAGCGCTTGCAAGGACTGCACGCACAGATGCGGGCGACCCGTCTGACAGTAATGGCAGCGGCCGCAGATGCTTACGAACGAGCTGACGACGTGATCGCCGATCGCGTAGCGGCTCACGCCCTCGCCGACGGCGGTCACGATTCCGGCTCCCTCGTGCCCCAACACGAGCGGCAAGGGATAGGCGATCGTGCCGTTGGTCGCCGATAAATCGCTGTGGCAAACGCCGCATGCGGCAAGCCGGATCATGACCTCGCCGGGGCGCGGCGATTGCACCGTGATCTGCTCGACCGATACGGGCAAGCCGAGCTCCCGCGCGAGGACGGCTCTCGATCGTCGACTCACGGCGCTGCCGCGCCGTCGCAGCCTGCCACGTCGAGTGCGCGGCCGATCGCCTTGATCCTGATCGTCATGAGATTCCAGCGCCCCCGACGAAGCTTAGACGCAAAATGCGGGTGCGTCGATTGCCTCCGGCAGTGCGCCGCGCGCGGTCGACCTTCAATCACGATGCAAGACGACCGGAAGCGACGACGACAGGCCGCCGTCGACGGCAAAGGCCTGGCCGTTGACATACGATGCGGCATCGGATGCGAGAAACAAAGCCATCTGCGCAATCTCGCCGGGCGCGCCCGCGCGGCGCAGGGGATTGAGCTGACCGATCCTGCGCTCGCTGCCGCGGGCGCGTGCCTGTTCGAAAATCGGGCGAGTCATGCCGGTTTCGACCAGTCCGGGGCAGATCGCGTTGATGCGCACGCCGGTGCCGGCGAGTTCATTGGCTGCGGTCTGAACCAAGCTGATGACGCCGGACTTGCTGGCGCTATAGGGCATGCAACCGGCGCCCGAACGCAATCCGGCGACCGACGCCGTGCAGATGATCGAGCCGCGCCGCTGCTGGGTCATCGTGAGTGCTGCGTGCTTGGCGGCGAGAAACGTACCGATGAGATTGATCTGCAGAATCTGCGCCCAGCGCTCGGCGGTCTCTTCTAAGAACGGCACGAGGCCGCCGCTGATGCCGGCATTCGCAAAGCAGACATCGAGGCTGCCGAATTCCTTGACCGCGGCCGCGATTGCGCTCGCGACGTGTTCTTCGACCGAGGAGTCCTTGACGAGCGCGATCGCGCGGCCGCCCGCCGCTCGAATCGCCGCGACCGTCGCCTCGACTTCCGGTGCGCGATCCAACGCCACCACGGCGGCACCTTCGGCGGCGAACAGCAGCGCGCTCGCGCGTCCGATTCCGCTCGCCGCACCCGTCACCAAAGCCGTTTTCGCCTGTAACAGATTCATGCGCTACACCGGGGTTGTTGGAATTGAACTACGCGGGCAGTATCACAGCCTCGGTGGCCTCGCGTCGACACCCGCCCTCGAACCGCCGGATCCGATCAGCGACAATTGGTCGCGTTGGTCAGCTTATAGAGGCGCCGCGGAGTCGGCAGCAGCGATTATTGGTACCACTGAGTCCGCATTTCGCGTTGGTGACCGGGTCTCTGGTGGCGTAACCGGTGGGCAATGTATCCGAGGTGGGGTATCGGTGCGGGGTATGAACGATTGCCCACGGAACCTTTTCAAGCTGGTCGCGTGGCTTAGGTCTAACCTTCGATTCCGACCCTCGCCTCACTGAGTCGCAGCGTGCAATCGACGCCGCCTGATGATCGTGCTGGATGGCTGCGCTGGCTCCCCGGGATCCAGACGCTGCGTGATTATCAGCCGGCGTGGTTCCGGCGTGATCTGTTCGCCGGGCTGGTCCTCACCACCATGCTCGTGCCGGTCGGCATCGCCTATGCGGAAGCCTCAGGGGTGCCCGGCGTCTGCGGCCTGTATGCCACGATCGTGCCGCTGCTCGCCTATGCCGTGTTCGGTCCGAGCAGGATCCTGGTGCTCGGGCCGGACTCCTCGCTCGCTCCCCTGATTCTTTCGGTCGTGCTATCGCTCTCGGCCGGCGACCCGCAGCGAGCGGTCGCGGTCGCCGGCATGATGGCCATCGTCTCCGGCATCGTGTGTATCGCGGCCGGCCTCGGGCGCCTCGGCTTCGTGACCGAACTGCTCTCCAAGCCGATCCGCTACGGCTACATGAACGGCATCGCACTCACCGTGATGCTCAGCCAGATCCCCAAGCTCTGCGGTTTCTCGATCGACACGAAGGGACCGGTGCGCCAGATGGTAGCGATCGCGCAGCAGGTGGTGGCGGGCCACACCAACACCGCGGCGTTCGCAATCGGCGTCGGAACTCTCGCATTGATCCTGGTGCTGAAGCGCTACCCGCGGGTTCCCGGCGTGCTGGTCGCCGTCGTCGCGGCCACCGCGCTGGTTGAGGCGCTGCAGCTTGCGACGCGCACCGGCCTGGCAGTTCTCGGTCCCATACCGCAGGGGTTGCCCACGCTGAGCGTGCCGCTCATCGGGTTCGATGATCTGCTGCCGGTCCTCACCGGCGGGTTGGCGGTGGCGCTCGTATCCTTTGCCGATACCAGTGTGCTGTCACGCACTTATGCGGCGCGCCTGCATTCACCCGTCGACCCGAACCAGGAGCTGGTGGGTCTCGGCATCGCCAATCTCGCAACGGGCTTCTTTCAGGGTTTTCCGATCAGCAGCAGCTCCTCGCGCACCCCGGTGGCCGAAAGTGCGGGCGCACGCACTCAATTGACTTCCGTTGTGGGAGCGGTCGCGATCGCGCTCCTGTTGTTGCTGGCGCCGACGCTGCTGCAGTCTCTGCCGCAGGCGGCGCTCGCGGCGGTGGTCATCGCCGCTGCCATCGGCCTGGTGGAGATCGCCGATCTGCGCCGCATCTACCGCATCCAGCGCTGGGAGTTCTGGCTCTCGATGGCCTGCTTCGCGGGCGTGGCGGTGTTCGGAGCGATTCCCGGCATCGCGCTGGCAATCGTCATCGCGGTGATCGAGTTTCTCTGGGACGGCTGGCGGCCGCACTCCGCAGTGCTTGGCCGCGTCGATGGCATCAGGGGTTATCACGACATCACGCGCTATCCCCAGGCACGCGTGATTCCCGGGCTGGTGCTGCTGCGTTGGGACGCGCCGCTGTTTTTTGCCAATGCCGACCTCTTTCGCCAGCGGGCGCTCGATGCCGTGGCGAGCGCTCACGCGCCGGTGCACTGGCTGGTGGTCACAGCCGAGCCGGTCACGAGCGTCGATGTGACCGCCGCGGACGTGCTCAGTGATCTCGACGATGCTCTGCGCGCTGAAAACGTCGAGCTGCGCTTTGCCGAGATGAAGGACCCGGTGAAGGACAAGCTGAAGCGCTTCGGACTCTTCCCACGCTTCGAGCGCAGCTTTTTCGCAACCGTCGGCGAGGCCGTTGATTCCTACCTTGAATCCCACGCTGCGGAGCGGGCGGATTGGGAGAGCCGCCCGTCGTGACGGACGGGGCCCTGCGACCGGCCGTGCGACGCGTCCGGGCGAGGCGTCCGGGCGATCGACTTCAGTCGATCTCGAGAATCACTTTACCGCGGGCGTGGCCTTTCTCCACATACTGCATCGCCGCCGCGGTGTCGCTCAACTTATAACTCCGGTCGATCACCGGCGTCAGTTTGCCCGACTGCATGAGCTCGGCGAGCGTCGCCAGGTCCTTGTGGTCGAGCTCCGCCAGGATCATGCCGAACTTCTGGCTGACGAACGGCGACAGCAGCCAGGCTTCGACGGGCGTCACCAGGAACCCGAACCAGTTGCCCGGCGTGGTCGAGCCGATCATGACGTAAATACCCTTGGGATTGAGGATCCGCTTGTAATCGAACAGCGAGTGAGTCCCGACGTTGTCTATGATCAGATCGTAATGCTCCGTCCCTCGGGTCACGTCGTCGCGGGTGTAGTCGATCACGTGATCGGCGCCGATTGACCGCACCAGATCCACATTGTGCGTGCTGCAGACGCCGGTCACCTCGGCGCCGAGGGATTTGGCGATCTGCACCGCGAAGGTGCCCACTCCTCCCGAGGCACCGTTGATCAGCACTTTCTGTCCCGCCTGCAGCTGCCCCTTGTCGCGCAGCGCCTGCAACGCGGTGACGCCGGCGATCGGCACGGCAGCCGCCTGCTCGAATGTCATATTGGCCGGTTTCAGCGTGATCGCGCGCTGCTCGCGGATCGCCACGTACTCGGCAAACGCGCCGAATTTCCCGCCGAAGACCTCGTCCCCCGGCTTGAAGCGCGTGACCTTGCTGCCGACCGCCTCGACGATGCCGGCAAAATCGACGCCCAACCGCGGGTTCTCCGGTTTTCCGAAGCCGGCGTCGAGACGCACGATGTAGGGGGTCCCCTCCAGGTAATGCCAGTCGAGTGGATTCACAGACGCCGCGTGCACTTTGACCAGTACCTCATCATCCGCCGCGTTCGGCCGGGCGAGGTCTTCATAGTGAAGGACCTCAGGCGAGCCGTAACAGCGATGGACGATGCCCTTCATGAGCGTGGCACCAGCGGGCGAGGGCGGTGCCGGACCGCACGGGGAGGTGTGACTCATGAGGAACGCCAGCGACAGCACGCCGAGACCCACGAGAATGACGATGACACCCAGAATCTTATAGCGCAGTTTCATGGGTCCCCCGGGGAGCTGGCAGATCGCTATAATTATAGGAGTGGGGGATGCCAGACAGCGAACGATCACCTACCGTCCGGCACTTCCCGTCGGAGGGCGTAAGCCATGTCCATGCAGAAGAAATTGATCTGGGCAGGCATCGTCATCCTCGGCGCCATCTCATTCGGCGTCGTGGCGCTGACGCGCGGCGAGCCTGTGAATGCGGCCTGGCTCGTGATCGCGGCGGTGTGCATTTTCCTGATCGCCTACCGGTTCTATGGCCTGTTCATCGCGAACACCGCCCTCGGCGTGAACCCGGCGCGGCAGACGCCCGCCTACCGCCACAACGACGGCCTCGACTACGTGCCGACCAACCGTTATGTGCTCTTCGGGCATCACTTCGCGGCGATTGCCGGCGCCGGCCCGCTGGTCGGACCGGTGCTGGCGGCGCAGATGGGCTACCTGCCGGGAACGCTGTGGCTGCTCGCCGGCGTTGTGTTCGCGGGCGCGGTGCAGGACATGACGGTCCTGTTCATGTCCACGCGGCGCGACGGGCGCTCTCTCGGTGACATGATTCGCTCGGAGATGGGCCCGGTCGCCGGCACCATCGCCGGCATCGGCGTGCTGCTCATCTGCGTGATCATCCTCGCGGTGCTCGCGCTGGTCGTGGTCAACGCCCTCAAAGGCAGCCCCTGGGGCGCCTTCACGGTGTTCTGCACGCTGCCGATCGCACTCTTCATGGGAATCTACGGCCGGTTCGTGCGACCGGGGCGGATCGGCGAGATGTCGCTCATCGGAGCGGTACTGCTGCTGGCGGCGCTCGTCTACGGACGCACTGTCGCCGATACGCCGTCGCTCGCCCACTATTTCACCCTTCCCGGGACGTCGCTGGCGCTCATCATCATCGGCTACGGCTTCGTCGCCTCGGTGCTGCCGGTGTGGCTGCTGCTCGCGCCGCGTGATTATCTGTCGACCTTCCTCAAGATCGGCACGGTCGGGCTGCTCGCGATCGGCGTGATCGTGGTGCATCCCAACCTGCAGATGCCGGCGCTGACCAAGTTCGTGGACGGCACCGGCCCGGTGTGGTCGGGGAGTGTGTTTCCGTTCCTGTTCATCACCATCGCCTGCGGCGCGGTTTCCGGCTGGCACGCGCTCATCTCCTCCGGCACGACGCCCAAGATGATCGAGAACGAGAACCAGATCCCTTTCATCGGCTATGGCGGCATGTTGATGGAATCGTTCGTCGCCATCATGGCGATCATCGCCGCCTCGGTGATCCATCCGGGATTGTACTTCGCCATGAACAGCCCGGCGGGTGTGCTGGGCGCCGCGCCCGAGCACGCGGCGCAGGTCATCAGCAACTGGGGCTTCTTGGTCACGCCCGACATGTTGACGCAGGCGGCGCACGACGTCGGTGAGATCAGCATTCTCTCGCGCACCGGCGGCGCGCCGACGCTGGCGGTCGGCATGGCGACCATCCTGTCGCAATTCCTCGGCGGCCGGACCCTAATGGCCATCTGGTACCACTTCGCCATTCTGTTCGAGGCGTTGTTCATCCTCACGACGGTGGATGCCGGGACGCGCGTCTGCCGCTTCATGATTCAGGATCTCATCGGTCACGCGATCCCGCCGTTCCGCGAGACCAAATCGTGGGGAAGCAACATCATTGGCTCGGCCCTGGCGTGCACGCTGTGGGGATATCTGCTCTATGCAGGTGTGATCGATCCGTTCGGCGGCATCTGGACGATGTGGCCGTTGTTCGGCGCGACGAATCAGATGTTGGCGGCGATCGCGCTCACCTTGTGCACGGTGATCCTCTTCAAGATGAAGCGCCAGCGCTTCGCCTGGGTCACCGCCGCGCCGTCGATCTGGCTGGTCATCTGCACATTGACCGCCGGCCTCGAGAAGGTGTTCAGCCCCAACCCTGCGGTGGGCTTTCTGGCGCACGCCGCCAAGTTCGGCAGCGCGGCGGCAGCCGACAAGGTGCTGGCGCCGGCCAAGTCGCTCGCCGACATGCATCGGATCGTGTTCAACGACCGACTGGATGCGACGCTGGCAGCCATGGCGGTCGCCATCGTGCTGACCGTGGTGATCTACGGCCTGATCAGCATCCGCAAGGCGCTGAGCGCTCCGACCGGCACCGCGATCGAGATTGGCGGACCGGTCGCCGCGGGAGGCGCTGGTGGATGACTTCGTAAGCGCCTCGCGCCGAGTGGCGCGCGCCTGGCACTGGCTCGTTCAAACCGCGCGTCTGATGGTCGGCGTGCCCGACTACGACACCTACGTGGCGCATCGCAGGGCGCATCATGCCGATGAGCCGATCATGACCTACGTGGAGTTCTTTCGGGACCGGCAGCGCGCGCGCTACGCCTGCGAAAAGGGCCGCTTCAAGGGCTGCTGCTGATACGCCCGCGCCGGATGAGCGGTGATTTCGCGGCGGTCGCGGGCTGCGCGGGCTGCCGGGGCGCCGGGGAGACTGGGGGCTTCGGGGCCTAGCTGCGCAGGCGCAAGCCCTGCGGATCGAAGAGTGGCGCGAGATGTATCGTTGCCGTGCGCATCTCGCCGAGGATGTCGATCTCGAAGCGCGCGCCGTCACGTGCGAGCGCGGCCGGCACGTAGCCGGCGGCGAGACTCTTGCCGACGTAGTGTCCGTAGGCGCCTGAGGTGACGTAGCCGACGGCGACGCCGTCCTGCATGATCGACTCGTAGCCGACCACCTCCGCATCGGCGTCCGCGACTTCCATCACCACGAAGCGACGCTTCGGGCCGACGGCCCGCTCGGCGAGCGCCGCTGCGCGGCCGATGAAGTCGGCTTTGGTGAAGTCGACGAATCGGTCCAGCCCGGTCTCCGCGGGCGTGTGATCGGGGCGGAAGTCCTTGTTGAATGAGCCGTAGCCCTTCTCCAGGCGCAGCGACGAGAGGGCACGGCCGCCGAAATGCGTGAGCCCGAGCTCGCGCCCGGCGTTCCAGAGGTCGTCGTAGAGCGTCGCGAAATAGTCCGGCGTCGTCCAGACCTCGTAGCCGAGCTCGCCGGTAAATCCCGCGCGCGTGAGGATCGCCGGCGCAAAGCCGACAGCGGTCTCCATGACCTGGAAGAGCCTGAACGTCTGCGGCGACAGATCGATTCGCACCAGGCGCTGCAGCAGCTCGCGCGCGCGCGGGCCGGCGATCGAGAAGCCCGCGCGGGTCGAAGAAACCGAGCGCACCCAGACGTCCGCCGGCGGGGCGGCCTGCGAGAACCAGCGCAGATGGAACTCCTCGGCAAATCCCGAGCCGACGATCATGAAGCGATCCTCGGCGAGGCACGCGATCGACAGGTCGCCGACGATGCGGCCGGCAGGATTGAGCATCGGCGCGAGCGCCAGCCTCCCGGGCCGCGGCAGGCGCGAGGCCAACACGCGATCGAGCCAGGCGCGTGCGCCGCGCCCGGTCACCTCGTACTTGCCGTAATTGGTCGTCTCGTAGAGACCGACGCGGCTGCGCACCGCGTGACACTCGGCCCGCACGATGGGAAAGGCCTCCGAGCGGCGATAGGTCGGAGTCTCGGTCGGAGCAACTCCGGGCGGTGCGAACCACAACGCGTTCTCGAGCGCGAAGTTGGCCCCCATGACCGCACCGGCGGCGATCAGCTGGTCGTAGATCGGTGAGCGGCGCACCGGGCGCGCTGCCGTCAGCTCCTCGTTCGGGTAGGTGAGCTGAAAGCGCCGGGCGTAGTTCTCCGGCACCTTGAGCGAGGTGTATTTCGGCGTCGCAAACGCGCCGAAGCGCGCCAGGTCCATCGAGATGATGTCCTGACCGGGGTCGTTCTCGGCCATCCAGCGCGACAGCACCAGCCCGATGCCGCCGCCCTGGCTGAAACCCGCCATGACCGCGCAGGCGACCCAGTAGTTCGGTATGCCCCGCACCGGACCCACCAGTGGATTGCCGTCGGGCGCGAACGTAAAGGGGCCATTCACCGCTTTGCGGATGCCGACCCGCCCGAGCGCCGGAAAATGCCGGAAGCCCACCTCGAAATAGGGTGCGAGGCGCTCGAAGTCCTCGGGCAGCAGCTGCATCGAGAAATCATCGGGAGTCTCGAGCGGTGCCCAGATGACGCCGTGCGGCTCGTAGGTGCCGATCAACACGCCGCGGCGCTCCTGCCGCAGGTAGATCTCACCCGCGTAGTCGGTCGTATTGACGATCTCCTGGCCGCGACCCTCGAGCTCCGGGATGTCCTCGGTGATCAGATAGTGGTGCTCCATCGCCAGCACCGGCAGCTCGATGCCCACCATGTGGCCGACCTCGCGCGCCCAGAGCCCCGCGCAGTTCACCACGTGCTCGGCATTCACCGTGCCTTTGTCGGTGATCACGTCCCACGTGCCGTCGCGACGCTGCTCGAGCCGAAGTACCCGCGTGAAGCGCTCGACCGAGGCGCCCAGAATGCGCGCTGCCTTGACGTACGCGTGTGTCGTGCCGGAGGGATCGCAGTGACCGCCGTCGGCCCGCCACAGGGCGCCGATGAAGTGCTGCGGGTCGATCAGCGGGTTGAGCTCGCGCGCCTGCTCGAGCGAGATCATCTCGGTCTGCATGCCGAGGTAGCGTGCGCGCGAGCAGATCAGTCGCAGGCTGTCGAGCTCGCCGGGAGTCGCCGCCAGCACCAGTCCGCCGTTCGGGTGCAGTCCACACGACTGGCCCGAGAGCGCTTCGATCTCCCGGTACAGGTCGATGGTGTACTTCTGCAGACGCGAGATGTTGGCCTCGCCGTTGAAGGTATGCATGCCGCCGGCAGCGTGCCAGGTCGAGCCGGCGGTGAGCTCGCTCTTTTCCAGCAGCAGCACTTCGCGCCAGCCGATCTTCGCCAGGTGATAGAGCGTGCTGGCTCCGACCACGCCGCCACCGATCACCACCGCTCTTGCGCTAGCTTTCATGGACCTTCAATTGAGCTTTCCCGACAACGATGCCTCGTCCCACAGAGAGGCAACAGTAACACCCGCCTGCCTCACGAGCCCGAACGGTTTTCCGATCGAGGCGAGCCACTCCTCAAAGTACTGCGCAGTGCTCGAGGGCGTGAGCAGCAGCATTCCCGCGGGGAGGGCGGCGAGAGTCACCGAGACCTGTGCGACGACGGTCGCCGCGGCGGTGCCGGGGGTGAAGACTTCGGGATCGAGATCGAGGCGGCATCCACGGGCGAGCATTTCGCGCATGGCTGCCCCCGCGAGATGCAGCGTCGTGAGCGCCGACGACAGGTCAATCACTGCGGCGGACTCTGCGACGGCCGTCTGCCAGCTCGCGGCGGCTGTACCGGAATCGGCCGGTGCTGAGAGGAGCAGCCAGCGTCCGGGCCGCACCGCGAGCGCGAGGCCCCCCGCGCGCAGCGCGAGACGGCCGCAGGCGGGCAGTGGCGGCACGAGCGCATGCGCAAAGCGCGCCGGCGCTGCACCGTCGCCGCGCAGGGCGGCAATCTCGATGACATCGGCCGCGCACGCCCTCAGCACCACGCCCGCGGAGAGCTCGCGGCCCAAAGCCGAGTCAGGTGCGGACACGGAGGTTTTCCGGATCGAGCATGTGCGGGCTCACCACCTCGATCTCGATGGCCTCTGCGTGGATCGGCGAGAGGCCGATCAGCCGCTCCCCGATGCGTCGGCGGCCGCCGGCGAGCAGCGCCAGGCCCACCCAGCCGGCCACTTCGGTCGACGGACTCGAGGAGGTCATGTAGCCGAGACTCGTGGTGCGCTCCTGCTGTGCCACGAGCTGCAAGCCGTTGCGCAGGCGCTGCGCCGGATCGACGGGCCGCACACCGACGAGCTGCAGGCGCGCGGGGTCCTTGAGACCCGGGCGGCCCGAGAGCGTGCGGCCGATAAAATCGCCCTCGGCCTTCAGCAGCCGCTCGAAGCCGAGATCGCTCGCGCTGGTGTTGCCGTTGAGCTCCGCCCCGGTGATGTGTCCCTTCTCGATGCGCAGTGTGTTGAGGGCGTCCAGCCCGTAGGGAATCATGCCCCAGGGCTTGCCGGCCTCGAGCAGCGCCGACCAGACGGGGAGCGCCTGGCGCGCGGGCACCGCGAGCTCGTAGGCGAGCTCGCCAGAGAATGAGATACGGAACACCCGACCTGCAACGCCCGCGATGTGTGCGGCGCGCGCCGCCATGAATGGAAAGGCTTCGTTCGAGAGGTCGACGCCCGCCACCACCTGCGCCACCACCTCGCGGGCACGTGGCCCGGCGACCGCAAACTGCGCCCACTGGTCGCCGACGTCGGTCAGCACCACGTCGAGCGCTGCGCAGGCGGTGTGCCGATAGAACTCCAGGTGCTCGAGCACCACGACGGCGTTCGCCGTCGTGGTCGTCATCAGGAAATGCCCCGGCGCGAGCCGCGCGGTGGTGCCGTCATCGAACAGCATGCCGTCCTCGCGCAGCATGATGCCGTAGCGGGCCCGCCCGACGGCGAGGCTCGAGAAGGTGTTGGCGTAGACGAAATCGAGGAACTTGCCGGCGTCTGTTCCCTGCACGTCGATCTTGCCCAGGGTGGAGACATCGGTAATGCCGACGCGCCTGCGCACGGCGCGGGCCTCGTTGAGCACCGCCTCCCAGGTCGACTGCGGCGAGTACACGAGCGGTCGCAGCCAGAGGCCCGTCGGAACAAAGGTCGCACCTGCCCCCGCGTGCCACTCATGCAGCGGCAGACGGCGCGCGGGCCGGTAGTGCTCGCGGACTTCGCCACCGGCGAGCGCGGCAAAGGGCACGGGTCGCGCGTACGGTCGGGGCTTGGGCTGACCGACCGAGGCAAGCGGCACGCCGCGCGCCTGCGCCAGTACCGCGCTGCCGACGAGCCCGCCGATGCGGCCCTGGTCGGTTGCCATGCCGAGCGTCGTGAAGCGCTTCATGTGCTCGACGTGCTCGTAGCCCTCGCGCGCGGCGAGCCGCACGTCGGTGGTCGTGACGTCGTTCTGCAGATCGACGAACGCCTTACCGCGGCGGCCGCCCACTTCCCACAGCGGCGTGAGCGGCGTGACTTCGGGGTCGCGGGGGAGAGGGGCCGCTTCCCTCGCCGCGGTGGCCGGGTCAGGCGAGCGGCCGAGCTGCGCGGCGATCTGCCGCGCCGCCGCCTCGCCGTCGCGTGCAGCGGCCGCCAGCCCGAACACGCCGCGCGCCGCGCCGGCGACCTGCCCGTTCTCGGGTGCAAGCGCGGGAGTGAAGGCCGCGATGCGGTCCTGCCACACGAGTGGCGCGCCGAGCTGACTCGCAAGCGTCGTCTGGGGAGTGTGTCCACCGGAGACCAGCAGGCAGTCGGCCGCGAGCTCCCGGCGTCGCCCGTCGGCGTCGAGGATCCGTACGCCGCGCACGGCAGCGCGCCCCGTCACTCGTTCGACCGCCGCGCCGAGATGGACATCGAGGCCGAGCTCCCGGGCGCGCTCGGCCGCCGGCGAGGTCGGGCGGGCATCGACCACGCCGGCACAGCGCACGCCAGCCTCGTCGAGGGCGAACAGCGTCGCGTATGCCTCGTCGTTATTGACGAACAAGGCCGGGCTGGCGCCGACCGCGACGCCGTGGCAGCGCAGGTAGCGTAGCGCCGCACCTGCGAGCATCACTCCCGGAACGTCGTTCGAGGGGAAGGCAATCAGTCGCTCGTGCGCTCCGGTCGCGAGCAGCGCGCGCCGCACTCGCACGACGTGCAGCCGCTCGCGCAATCCGCCGCAGCGCGCGGATTCCGCGGGGGCGAGCGTCTCGAGGGCACCGAACACGCCGTGGCCATAGGCGCCGAGCACCGTCGTGCTCGGAAGGCGCCGCACGCACCGCAGCGCGGCCAGCGACACGCAGGTGGCCGCACGCCAACTGTCCCAGCGCTCATCGAGGAGCGTTCCGCCGCCGAGCACCACGTCCTGCTCCGCGAGGATCACGCGCAGACCGCTTACCGCCAGTCGATGCGCTGCCGCGAGACCACAGGCGCCGGCGCCGACCACCAGCACGTCGGCATGGTGATGCACGGTTTCCGCAGGGTCGGCGTGGCGGGGAACGATCGGCTCCAGGCGCCCGAGTCCCGCGGCACGGCGGATCAGCGGCTCGTAGAGGCGCTCCCAGGCCCAGGACGGCGCCATGAAAGTCTTGTAGTAAAAGCCGGCCGGGAGAAAGCGCCCGAGCAGATCGTTGAGGACGAGCGCATCGAAGCGCAACGAAGGCCAGCGATTCTGGCTCTCGGCCACGAGACCCGCGCGCAGCGCGAGCGTGGTGGCGAGCCGGTTGGGCTCGCGGCCGCGGGCGCCGATGACGTCGACCAGCGCACACGGCTCTTCGGGGCCGGCGGTGACGATGCCGCGCGGCCGGTGGTACTTGAAGCTGCGTCCCGCGAGCAGCACACCGTTGGCGAGCAGTGCAGAGGCGAGCGTGTCGCCGTCAAAGCCCGAGAACAGCCTGCCGTCGAAACGAAAATCGATCGCGCGCGAGGTGTCGGTGAGCAGACCTCGGGCGATCCGCGCCGGACCTGCCATCAGTGCCCGGCCTGCGGCGGCAACGGCGGACCGTCAGGCCGCGACGGCGGCTCCTCACCCGGCGCACCGACCCAGTGGATTTCATGGGTGAGCGTGTGACGCACCACCTTGAGCAGCTGGCGGCAGCCGCCGACGTGCAGCCACCACTCGGCGTGCCAGCCGCAGGGGTTGTCGCGCGTATAGACCAGAGCGTTGAAGGCCGCGAGCCCCGCGTGGGCGGCCGGGCGCTCGCGGCTGGCATCACCGCGATAGCGAAACTCGATCTCATCACGCTCGCCGCACCAGGGGCAGGGGATCCGCAGCATGTGTCCTCGTCGGTCAGGTCCGGGCTCAGTGCAGGTAGGGATACGGACCGATACCCCGCTCATCCACGATGCGGCCGGTCGCAAAGCGCTCGAGGGTGAGATGCGCGGCGAGCGGATGCGGCTCGCCGTGCGCGATGAGGTGCGCGGTGGTGACGCCGCCCGCCGGGATCGCCTTGAAGCCGCCGTAGCACCAGCCGCCATTCACGCTGAGTCCCTCGACGCCCGTCTTCGAGACGATCGGCGAGCCGTCCATGCTCATGTCCATGACGCCGCCCCACTGCCGCAACACCCTGAGGCGCGCGAGCCCCGGCAAGAGCGTGACACCCGCGGCAGCCACTTCCTCGGCCATCGGGAGCGTGCCGCGCTGCCCGTAGGTGTTGTAGCCGTCGATTGCGCCCCCGAACACCAGTCCGCCCTTGTCAGATTGATTGATATAGAAGTGCCCGGCACCGTAGGTGAGCACGACATCGAGCACCGGCTTGATCGGCTCGCTGACGAAGGCCTGTAGCACGTGCGTCTCGATCGGAAGCTTCACGCCCGCCGTGGCCGCGAGCAGCGAGGAGTGTCCGGCGACCGCCAGACACACGGTGTCGGCGGCGATGAAGCCGCGGCTGCTGTCGACGCCGGTCACGCGCCCCCCTGCAGACCTCACGGCCGTGACCTCGCAGTGTTCGACGACGTCGACGCCGGCCGCGGAAGCCGCGCGCGCATAAGCCCAGGCGACCGCATCGTGGCGCACCGTGCCGCCGCGCGGCTGCAGAAAGCCACCGAGCACCGGATAGCGGCCATGGTCGAGGTCGATGAGCGGTACGCGATGCTTGACTGCCGCGCGGCTGAGGGGCAGCGCGTCGACTCCCAACAGGCGCATCTGGTTGGCGCGCCGTGTGAACAGGTCGCGCTGCGCCTCGGTGTGAAACAGGTTGAGCGTGCCGCGCTGACTCACCATGGCGTTGAAATTGAGCCGCCGCTCGAAGCCCTCCCACAGCTTGAGCGAGAAGTCGTAGAAGCGGATGTTGTCGGGGTGGAAATAATTCGAGCGGATGATGGTGGTGTTGCGGCCCACGTTGCCGAGCCCGAGCGGTCCTTTCTCGAGCACCGCGACGTCGTTGATACCGTGCTCGCTCGCCAGGTAGAAGGCGGTCGCGAGTCCATGCCCGCCGCCGCCGACGATCACGACGCGATACTGCGGGCGCGGCGTCGCCTTGGCCCAGGCGCGCGACCAGCCGCGCTGGCCGTTCAGGCCTTCGCGCAGCAACCGCCACAGCGAGTAGCGGCCACTCGACTCGGCCGGCACAGCTGGTGGGTCGGAGTAGGGCGGGACGGTCATGCGTGCAGCCATGATAGACGTGGTAACCGGCGTGCACACGCGCCGTGGTCGCCGCCTGTGGATGGGGCGCGGCGACTGCGCGGCGAGCCGCCTTGGGCTTGACGTGCCGGTCGACAACCGACAACGTGCGGCTGCGGTTTTCGGCGGTGTCCGGCTGCGAGGTCCCCGGTGGCGAAGCGCTTGAGGTCGTTATGCATCACGGGGGCGCTCGCCCTGAGCGCGACCCTCGCTCTCGGCGCGGCGCCGCCGCTCGGCGCGGCGGTCGTGGTGTCGTCGAAGCTTTCGAGCGAGTCGGCCATGATCGGTCAGATGATTCGCCTGATGTTGAACGCCGCCGGCATCCCGACGCTCGATCGCACGCGCATCGGGGCCACGTCGGTGGTGCGTGGCGCGCTGCTCGCGGGTGAGATCGATCTGTATGTCGAGTACACCGGCAACGCCGGCCTGTTCTTTCACGACACTGCCAACCCGGCCTGGAAGAACCTCGCCCGCGGCTATGATCTCGGGGCGCGGCTCGACTACGCCGCCAACCGCATCGTGTGGCTGACGCCGGCGAGCGCCAGTAACTCCTGGGCGCTGGCCGCGCGGCGCGACGTCGCCCAGGCCAACCGCCTGAGAACCATGAGCGACTTCGGCCGCTGGGTGAGCGCGGGCGGCAAAGCGGTGCTCGCCTGCTCGGCCGAGTTCGCCAACGCCGGGACGCTGCGCTCGCTCGAGAAGACCTACGGCTTCCAGCTGCGCTCCGACCAGCTCATCGTGCTGGCAGGCGGGGAGACCTCGGCGATGATCCGCGCCGCCGCCGCGGGCACCAATGGCACCAACATTGCAATGGTATACGGCACCGACGGCGGCATCGCTGCGGCCGACCTGCTGCTTCTCGAGGACGATCGCCATGATCAACCGGTGTACGCACCGGTGCCGCTCATCCGCGAGAGCGTGCTCAGGGAGCACCCGCAGATCGCGGCCATCGTCAAGCCGCTGATGGAGAGCCTCGATGGCGAGCGGTTGCAGCGCTTGAACGCGCGTGTGCAGATCGACGGCGAATCCGACGAGGTGGTCGCGGCGGACTACCTCAGAGCCCAAGGGTTTCTCAAGTAAAGGAGCGCCTCTGGAGAGCGGGTGTCCATGACGCCGCCCCGGCGGGACCGGATCGACCCGCTCGGCACGCTGCTGGCGGCGGTCGGTGCCGCCGCGCTCCTGCTGTT
>Ga0307477_10001853_pt1 | contig 16981 bp, 12 predicted proteins | sample atmos_gasesECM2C_FD_203316 | JGI IMG/M metagenome (GOLD analysis project Ga0307477, IMG submission 203316) | Hardwood forest soil microbial communities from Morgan-Monroe State Forest, Indiana, United States - atmos_gasesECM2C_515 | ecosystem: Environmental > Terrestrial > Soil > Temperate...
AAAGCTCGATGTAGCCAGGTTGAGATTCGAGAGTGCGAGCATGTTCCGTTCGACTCTTCGACGCTCTTCCTCATAGACCGCCATTACCATCAGGACGCCGCCGAAAAGTTCGGGCAGTAAAACCAAAGGCAGCAGGTCATGCCCTGCAAGCGGCCCGAGTCTTTCTTGAAAAATCGTGGTCAAACGCAGCAATCCCCAAGCGACGAACGTTATGGCCAGGAATTGATCAGCGCGGGATTCCTGTTTGAGACCCTCTTCCCAAAAGGTGCGCGCAATGAAGAAAAACAACAGGCCGACTCCCAAACCAACCGGTACGTTGATCCAGCCACGCGTATAGGCTAAAGCCCAAAGGCCCGCGGCGAATGCCAGCGCTGCCATTCCTTTCCAAGGCACCTTGACGCGCGCGTACATATTTGCGGCACAGTAAAACGCAAGACCCGCAAGCGCGACCAGCCATTCGGTGAGGGGATCCACCCACGCTGGAAGCGTCACTTGCGCGCCGAGCGCTGGAACCAAAAAGTGAAGAGAAATCAGCAGCCAACCGGCCGCCCACACGAGCATGTATTCTTGCCGCTTCTGCTGGTAAACATAGGAAAAGAACAGCGCCAGCAGGAGAGCTCCTGCCAGGAGAACGGCCGCGGTCATATTGATATGAATCAGCAAGTTACCGCTCCAACCTCTCAGGCCACTTCCGTCGAGAATAGCAGAGAATTGCAAGGTGTCCGCGGGCGTATCCAGCTAAGTTTCGTGGAGGTCAACGCCTACTGCGCCCCATAAGAGCGGGCACAATCCGCCGGCGACCCAAACTAAAAAGGGCTGAGCGGTCTCATCTAGAATATGAGTTTGGCGCCGAACGCGTCAAGGGTACCCATGGGCTAGCTCCGCTCGGGTGCGAGTGCTGCGGTCACCTGCGCGCTCGATTTTGCACACTCCTTCCGCTAAGATGAATGGTTTCCATATCAGAGAGGAACCCGCAAGGATAATGACATCCGCTCAGAAGCCGCGCGTGCGTTTTGCGCCATCTCCCACGGGTTTTCTACACGTAGGTGGAGCACGCACCGCCTTATTTAATTGGCTTTTTGCGAAGCGCGAAGGCGGCACACTTCTGCTGCGGATGGAAGACACCGATGTTGAGCGCAATAAGCCGGAATTGGTTGACGGAATTTTGGTGGCTTTGCGGTGGCTGGGCATCGAATGGGACGAAGGCCCTTTCTTTCAGTCACAGCGCATTGAAATGTACCGTGCGGCTGCTGAGCGCATTCTCAGAAGCGGCGCCGGCTATTCCTGCTATTGCAAAGCAGCTGCTTATGCCGGCGGCGATTCTGCCGAAGAGAACGAAGGTGAAGGCGACGATGAAGGGAAAGCCTCGAAGGCCGTGGCGTGTTCCTGCCGCGATTTGACGCCCGTCGAGCGCGCGGCCAAAGAAAAAGAAGGCATTCGCCCCGCGATTCGGTTTCGCACCCCGCGCGAAGGCACCACACATTTTGAAGATGCCGTATTCGGTCCGCGAGATGTGCAAAATGCCGAGATGGAAGATTTCGTGCTTCTGCGTTCTTCGGGCTTGCCTACTTACCAGCTCAGCGTGGTAGTGGACGATATTGATATGCGCATCACGCACATTATTCGCGGCGCCGACCACTTGTCGAACACGCCGAAACAAGTATTGATTTACAAAGCCCTCGGCGCCGAGCCGCCGATTTTCGCGCATGTCCCTCTTATCCTGGGGCCCGATCGCACGCGGCTTTCCAAGCGTCATGGGGCTACCAGCGTCGGCTCGTATGCCGACGAAGGATTTCTCCCGGAAGCGTTCCGCAACTTCCTCGCACTGTTGGGATGGTCCCCTGGTGAAGACGCCGAATACCTACGCACGAATGAACTTATTGAACGATTCGCGCTTTCCGGCGTCAGCCGTACCAACGCTATTTTCGACCGCGCAAAACTTGAGTGGTACAACACGCAATATTTGCAGAAACCGCCAGTCGAAGAACTGTTGCCTTATGTGGAAGCGCAGCTCAAACGCGCAGGCCTGTGGCAAGAAGCTTGGACGACGACAGAGCGCGCGTGGTTCGCGCACACTGTGGATTTGATTCGGCCGCGAACGCGCCTGCTGGGAGATTTCACCAGTTGGGCTCGCGCATTTTTCACCGACGATTTCGACTACGAGCCGGAAGCACGCGCAAAATTCTGGAAAGACGAAAAGCTTTCCTCCTTGATGCCTAAATTAGTGGAAGCTCTGGAAGCGCTTCCGGAATGGAATCACGATGCCTGTGATGCGGCGCTTCGAGGAGTGGCAGCCTCACAAGGCGTGAAGGCCGGGCTACTCATAAATGCGACACGCGTCGCGATCGTAGGTCGTGCGGTCGCACCACCGCTTTTCGAAACTATGGTCGTGCTGGGGAAAGAGCGGGTAATCTCCCGGCTCCGACGCGCTCAGCCCGCTATTTCCAGCCGCTAGCAGCGACGCTCACCGTTCGCTCGGATTAATCAACCTGAGAAATAAATCCCGGTCTCAGCGGGCCGGAACGAGTCTAGAGAAAATCTCGGGGTGGACCTCTTTGGGCGTTGCGCCTTGTTCGGCCAAATTGAATTTGGCAATCAGCGGAAGCTTCACCGGCGGAAGACAAGTGCTGTTGTTGCATGCTTGATAACGCAGCGTCATCGGAATCTCCGTGAGACCGAGCACGGCAGCGGGTTTCGCGGACAATCGCAGCACCAGCGTAACGCTTTCGCTGTACACCTCGAGTGGGTGCTCCGGCGAGAAAGCAAATTTTTCAAGCTTGCCCTTCGGGTACATCGTGTCTATCAGTTCAAAACCGGCAGGAAGCTCGGGCTTCAGCGTGGTGGCAATCAGATATTCGTCCGTCGGCTTGTGTGAATTCACATGAAAACCGGACGCGATATCCGCCACTACTGCAACCTTGAATTCCTTTCCGCGTGGAACCGGATCCAGCGAAACAAATATGTGGGGCTTCACCACCGTTGACGCACTGGGCGGGTTGGAAGACGCTTGAAGGGGAGGTCCGGCAGCAGTTCCGCGTGTGACGAGCTCCCCGGCGCAGAGGCTCAGAAGAACGCAGAAGATGAAAGTAACATCCCGGCGCTTCATGGCTTGACTTGGACCGTCGATCCGGTTTTTTCGCTCAAGATCCGGCTCATTACCTGGCTCAACGTCTCGCCGGTCTTATCCAGGACAAACGCTTGCGCGGTTTCCGACCATCCGAGTTTGAAGCTCGTGGTAAGTGCAGAAATCCAAATCTGCCGAACAGGCGCGTTGGGGCTGATTACGAAGCGCGTCTCGTCGGCGTCCTCAAATTCTATTTCTAATTTGCCGCTTCCACCTTCCACCTCGAAATCATGGCGGTCGCCAAGTTCCAGCAGGCGCGTGCGCAAGCTTTCTAAGGCGGCGTCACATTTCCTTTGAAATTCTCGTTCGTCCATCATCGAAATGTCAGGTTACTCCTATTCGCGTCGGTGGGTGTAACACCCGGCGGATGTGGAACTGTCAAACTGCTACAGCAACGCCTTGATTTGTTTGTCGAGCTCGGCTTCGTCTGCTAAACCAATAAAGCGTTTCTGAACCTTGCCGTCTCGAGAAATCACGATGGTGGTCGGGAATCCTAGCAATCCTCCGAATTTTGCGGCGATGTCATCGTTACCCAGAACAATCGGATAATTCATCGTCATCGAATGGCCGCCTACATCGAATTGCGTTGATTGAACGTACGGCGCAACCACGCTTTTTCCTTCGTCGTCCATGGCCACGCCCAGTATGGTGAGACCCTTATCCGCATACTTCTGTTGGAAACCGATCATCCAGGGAATTTCGACGCGGCACGGTTCGCACCAGGTGGCCCAAAAGTTCACGATTACCACCTTCCCCTTCAGGCTGGATAATGAAACGTCTTGCCCCTGCAGATTTTTGAAGGTTACATCCGGCTCATCGGGATGCGGCCCGTTATTTGCGCCAGACTTACCGCTATCTGCGCTTGAAACTTTGGACCATGGGCGCGAATCGCAGCCCGAAAAATTGGTGGTGACAATCATTACCACTAACGTCAGCAACAGAAAATATTTGGGGGCCCGTCGCATGCGCTCCATTCCCATCACCTCGAAAACCTATTCAAGAATGTAAGCTTACCTGAAAGCCAGGTAAGACGGTTGAAGAACACTAACCCGCCAACGGCAAGCAATAGCACGCCGCTGAACACCTCCACGGTGTGCAAGTGGCTGCGAAAGCGCTGATAGAATTTCAAAAAACGGCCGATGCCCAGCGCGGTCACAAGAAACGGAATCGCAAGTCCGGCTGAATAGCAAGCGAGCAGGAAAACGCCTTGCCCAATCGTTTCACGCGTCGCCGCGACGGCCAGCACACCCGCTAAAATTGGCCCAATACACGGTGTCCAGCCAAACGCGAATGCGAAACCCATGAGAAATCCGCTGACGATGCCCGGCTGGCCGCCGAGATTGCGGAAACGAACGTCGCGATTAAGCCAGCGCGTCATGGCCGGACCCAGAAGAAAAATTATAGAGATGGAGTAGAAATGGGCAGCTTTTAATGTGGTCCCTAGAATTCCAGGCCGAAAACCCAGCGCGAGACCCGCGGCAATAAAAACAATTCCGATTACAAATCCTGCGCGCAGGGAAATCTTCGCGAGCCAGCCGACCAGGTGTAAGCCGAACAATACAATCAGCGCTCCTGCTAGCGGAGCAAGCAAGGTGCGGTTGCGAACCAGAAACGATCCTACCGCGCTTGCCGACGCGCCAAAGGTGATGAATACGATGGAAAATCCAGAAACGAACGCCAGAGCGGAGGTGAGTAATCCACCACGGGGAGTGTGCCCTTCCTTGAGTTGCTCGACGCCGATCCCGGAAAGCATTGAAATATAACCGGGCACCAGCGGCAACACGCAGGGAGAGAGGAACGAGACGAGTCCTGCGACAAAGGCGGCGAATGCGGAAACACCCATTTAGTATTTTTAGCCCTCTTGGAATTGCTTGGACCTGCCGGCGGATTGGCCGGACTCAACTTGAATTCGTATTTTCACACATTCATTAGACGCACGCGTGGGCTTTTTGACGCTGCGCCCGCCTCCCCGAGAAACACCGGATGGCGGGTGTGCCAGTTCGTGGCCTGCTCGAAGGCGAAGGCAATCGCCAGCAAGGCCGCTTCACCCCATTTCGGGCCTATGAGTTGTAAGCCTACGGGCAGACCCTCTGGAGTGAACCCACACGGAATTGCGATAGCCGGGTGTCCCGTCAAGTTGGCAGGGCGGTTCATGCGTACGAGGGCGGAGCGGACCGTTTCTCGCTCGCCTGTGATTTTTACTTCATTCTGTCCAATGGGAGGCGCGGCTATGGGGACCGCCGGCGCGAGAATCGCGTCCACACGTTTGAACGCCGAGTCGAAATCTTGCTCGACTTCCCGCTTCAGCTCGAATCCACGCAGGTAATGCACCGCGCGCACTTGCGCTCCCATTTCGAGCCGGCCGCTCACATCGCTACCGTAATCTGCCATGCGTGCCGGATAAAATCCCTGCGATTGATGGTATTGCGTGGCTTCGGCCAGTGCTATGTTCGTGGCGGGTTCCTGAGAATCGGCGAGGTGCGGAAGCGAGACGTTCTCCATATGCGCGCCAATTTGTTTGAACACTTTTCCCGCAACATCCATGGCACGCTGAACTTCGGGATCAATCCGCTCGAAAAAATATTCTTTGGGCCAACCGAGCCGGAATCCCCGCGGATGGCTTCGTCTTAGCAGGCGATATTCCGGTCGCTTTGCGCGATACGGATAATTCCCGGCTATTGCCTGGAGAAGAATGCACGCATCCACCACGCTACGCGCGAGCGGCCCCGCATGGTCCAGGCTTGGCGCTAGAGGAATCACGCCGGACACGCTGACCAATCCGTACGTCGGTTTCAGCCCGACAATGCCGCACAGCGCCGCGGGGATACGAATCGAGCCGCCGGTATCGGTACCGACCGAACAAAAACACATTCCCGCCGATGTGGCGGCAGCCGAACCTCCGCTCGATCCACCCGCTATGCGCTCGGTTGCCCACGGATTGTGCACTGGCCCGTAGTGGGGATTCTCGTTTGTGATCCCGTAAGCAAACTCATGCATATTCGTCTTGCCCAGAAGAATCGCGCCTGCCTGGTGCAAGCGCGCGGCAACTTCGCTATCTTCCTTGGGGATGAAATCCGCAAGAATTTTCGATCCGGCGGTGGTGCGGATACCGCGGCTGTAAAAGTTATCCTTCAGGGCGATCGGAATGCCGAATAACGGGTTAGTGAGATTCGGCTGGCTTCCGCGCTTTTTACTGAGAAGTTCGCGCTCGGCCAACCGCGCTTGTTTTCGCGCTCGATCGGCGACCACCGTCAGAAACGCGTTAATCGATGGATTCAGCTGCTCGATTCGCGCGAGCGCGATATTCGCAAGCTCTACGGGAGAGATTTCCCTGCGGCGCAATAAACGCGCGGCCTGCTCGATGGATAAAAATGCCAGCTCGGATTCCGATTTCGGTGTCACGCGACCTGTCTTCAGAAAATCTTTTCCGCCCTGCGCAGCGTTCCGGCGGAGCCAACGTTGGCAATACGGAAGACCACGAGATACTGGTTCTCATTGCGGATGTTCCCGAATGAAAACCGGCGGTATTCGAATCCGAATCCGCAGCAGGACCCGTTGTAACTTGCTGTAAGAATCTGGTTTTGAAACACCTGCTGGGTGAAATCGTAGCTCAACCCTGCCGTGGCGTTGAAGCCAATCCGGGTTAAATCGCCGTAGCCCACCAGCGCACGCACTTGGTTCGAGCGCGGCTGGAAAATGAAATTGGGCGGGTTCTCGTCCGGAGGCGTTGGTAGATTCGTGGTGGAAAAATGTGCGAGGGTTAAAAACGACTGCTTGTACGGCTTGAGCTTTAACAGAGTGCCAATGGCAGTCAATTGATTTCGCTTGGGATCGAAATTCACGATGAATTCCGTGTCGAAATGTTTGCCTGGTTCGATGACCAGGTCGCTCACGATGGGGGAAAAACGTCGCGGCGAATCGGTGAATGCAAAAGGCGTAATTTCGTCCAGGGTTTGAAATACGTTGCGCTGTCCGTTGACCAGTGCGCCTCCAAAGGTCGGATCAAAAAAATACTTTTGGACCAGTCTCCAGCGCACCAGCTCCTCAGTGTGGCCATCCTTTTTGCGCCGGTAGAGCCGCTGGGTAATTCCATATTCGATTTCGTTCGTGTCGCTCAGAGTCTCGTCTTCATCAAAACGAATGTAGCGTGCGTAGTTATTCACTCCGTTCACGTAGTTGTAAACAATGTCAGGCTCGATGGCATGTTTCCACTTTGTTCCCGACTTTTCCCAGACGCGGTCGAATGAGGGAGGACGGAGGTCCACCGATAGTTCCTCCGTGGTGCGAAAAAAACCTCGATCAACAAAGGTGTTGCCCTTCGCCTGACCGCCATAGTACGTGGAGCGCAGAGTAAAACTAGGCGTTAAATCCAACCAATTCCCGAGGTGCAGGGGTATCGTCACGGTCGGCGCCAGTTCGCTTCGCCCAACAAAATTCGGAGTGTCGAGTGGCGTCGACGTAACCGTATCGCTGCGATGCACCGCGTCTAAGAAGCTGCCGAACGAAAAATAAATAGGAAGTTGGGGAAAGGGCGCTTGATCCAGGGAACTGAAACGCACTTCCGGGGCCGCTCGCAGGGAAACATAGGTGTCCGGAGTCGCACTCAAATAGTTTTGATAGCTAAGCGCTGCGAAATTCAAGCTGAATCCGCGAAAGTTGTTGGTCAGAAACGCGGAGTTGCGTACCTCCGAGTTGACCGCTTGTGTAAATGTTTCGCTCCATGCGAGGCGATACGTGAGCGTGTTTAAATTGTCCAAATCGGCTACCGCGCGCCAGCCATCCGGGAGCAAAGCGGTGAAAAACAGCCGCGCTTCGTGACCGCCCTGGTTGATCGCAGGCACGGGAGGTTGTCCCGGCACTTGTGGCTGTTCCAGGCCGCGGTCTATCACTCCGGTGTAAGTGACTTCGAGTTTCGCATTTTCCCACGGGCGCATTCGCAGGTCTGCTCGCTGGCTCCAGCCTCTTCGGCTGTAATAATTCCCTCCCAGTGTCGCGTCCATCCAGTCGGTCGGCGACCAATAATATGATTCACCCATGATGTATCCCTTATTCGAACTGTCTCCGATATTCGGGATCATGAAGCCGGATTGACGCTCTTTCCCCGCTGGAAAAGTCGCGTAGGGAAGGTACAACACGGGGACCGAAAAAACCCGAAAGTTACCGTTCACTAAGTGGACCGATTTTTGCAGATAGACGGTCGCCTCTGGAGCATAAAACTTCCAGGTAGGCTTGTCCGGGTCGCAAACGGTCATCCAGGCTTTTTTGATGCGGTAGGTATGTTCGTCTATCCGCTCCGCTTCTTCTGCTTCAAAGTAGAGCGGATTTGAGGTAACCAGCAGAGTTGGCGTTGGGCGGCGCTCGATCGAAAAAGTGGCGCGCACGTGCAGGAATGTTCCGTGCCCGGTGCGTACTTCATAGCGCGCTTGGTCGGCATCCACATGCTGGGTCATATAATCGAGTTGGACGTGCCCGCGCGCGATGGCAACATAGGTATCTTCGTTGTACTCCACGTGGTCGGCGCGCAGCCTGGTGTTTTGATAATGCACGTCCACGTTGCCATCGGCGTAATAAATCCTACCTACTTGTCGTTGCTGGTCCGCCTCCAGCGTGGCGCTCTGATCCGCGTTTGCTCCAACTTGCGGCGAGGTGTCTGAAACCCGGGATGTTTGTTTTGTCGCGCGATTTTGCGGCAGAGGCTTGGCGCCCTCTTGTGCGTAGCTGAAGGCGGGATGGGCCAGCAAAAGGAGAAACAAAAGAAAAAGAGAACGAGGCCTGCAGGGTGTTCGCGTGATTTTGGCGTCTGGCATCAGCGAAAAGCGCCGAAGTCTCTCAGTGAGTGTGGAAAAAGAAAGTCGAGACTAACACGCGCCCCCCGCAGCCGCAATCGCGCCGTGTTGAACTATCCCAATCGACTCAGCACCATCGGCCGCCTGTATAGGTTGCCTGATAAGCGACATTTCGGCACATCCAACGCTGCGCGATTGGTGGCGGGCTGCTAATATTACGACCGTTCCGCCACTGGAGCTTCCGCAGCGCAAAACGGACCAGTGATAAGAATATGCACGGAGTGTGGCGCCCTCTTGCTCGAGGACGCCGATCATTGCTCTTTCTGTGACGCGCCTCTCGCCGAAACCGACGAAAATCCAGAATCCGTCGCTGTCGGCGTTGCGCTATCTGCACGCGCTGCGCCGTCGGCCCACGCCGACGCATCTCCTCATGCTGGGTGGGCCACCCGCGCGGCATCGCCGCGTCCATCTTTGACCGACAACCAATCAGTCGAACCCGAATGGCGCCGCGAGGTTTCTCGCCGCCTGGAAGATTATCGCGCGCGGCGCGGACACCTTCGTGCGGACGATTCGCAGCCGGGCCTTCCCTTCTCCCGGCAATCCAGGATCGCCGAGCAAGAGGCGGCGCAGCAGCTTCAACGCGAGGCCGAGCGGCAACGTGAGGCAGAGCGCGAACGCCAGCGGGTTCGCATGGCGCAGCGCAAGACCGAGCGCGTGGAAATAAACGTTCAGCCTGAGCTCGATTTTTCGAGTGCTGCGCACGAGCGCGCGCATCCGCAAACCGCGCTTGTCCCGGTCGCAAGCCTTATCGAGCGGCGGAAGGCTGGTTTTCTTGACGCCATCTTCCTGGGGCTCACCTACGCCGGATTTCTCGGCTTGTTCCGGTCGCTGGGCGGGCAACTGGTGGTGGAGAAGGCGGATGCCGTGGTGTATCTCGCCGCGTTTTTTCTTTTTTATGCGTTATATTTCTCTCTGTTCACTACCTGCGCTGAGGCTACTCCCGGGATGCAGCTTCTCTGCCTTACCGCCGTGCGTCTGGACGGCACCGTTCCCGATACGCGCCAGCTTTTGTGGCGCAGCTTCGGTTACCTGCTGGCGGGAGCCACGCTGATGCTTGGTTTCCTGTGGGCGCTGTGGGACGAAGATCACTTTACCTGGCAGGATCGCATCTCGCAGACTTACGTCACCGGCGCGATGCCGCTGATCGAGCAAGAAGCGCTGGAGGTTCCAGCCGGGCGCCGCAGCTTCGCGCGAAGGTGAAATTGCGCGGGATGCTGGCGCCGTTTTGCGAAAATTTGTGGAGTCTCCAATGTGCATTCCTTGGACAGGGTTTAATCGTTTGTTTTCTATAACATCTGTTTCTAGCCTGTGCCGGTCCGAGGTGGTGCAGCCAGTTTGCAAAAACACGTCATTTTTTGCTCGCCGCAAAGTTGCGGTCTGAATTCAGGAATTTCAAGGAGTGGTGAATCCGCCCCAGGCGCGAGTTGCCGTGACGGGCGAAAGCATAGTCTGAACTGGTCTCCGCGCCGTATTACCTACCACGGTACGTGACCGTACAAAATGTTGGATAGACAGGCTGTTCGGACGAGCCGGTTTGCAAAATCCGGGTGGATTCCAGAGGCATGAATCCGGCGCATGGTATAATCCTGGTTTACTGGCTCGATGCAAACCAAGCCGGACCCAGGCGCGTCTAACCTGGCTGGCGGCGTCGGATCAGGCATCGCCGCAAAATGGGTAGAGAAAAGGACAAGAGAGTGAGCCCACTATCTAAGAAAATCGTCATCATACTGTCGTTGGTTGTGTTGGCGTTTGTGGCGACTGGGTATGTTCGCGCACGGTCGAACGACGAAAAGGCTTATCGGGCGCTTACGGTGTACAGCGAAGTGCTCGATAAGGTTCAGAACGACTATGTGGACGATCCGAACATCGGGCAAGTGACGAGCGGCGCGCTTCATGGGCTGCTGGATTCGTTGGACGCGGAATCCGCATACCTGAGCCCGCTGGAATACAAAGACTTCAAAGAGAAGAGCGCCAACACGGCCGCGGGTGAAACGGGATTGGTGCTAATCCGGCGCGGTTATATCGGAGTGATTGGATCTTTGCCGGATAGTCCGGCGGCAAAAACGGGTCTGCGCATCGGCGACATCGTGGAAAAAATCGCGGGATTCAGTACCGCGCAAATGGCGATCGGCCAAGCACAGCTTCTGCTCCGGGGCGCGCCCGGGTCGGTGGTGAAGCTTTCTGTGATTCGTCGAGGAAAAACCGAGCCGCAGGACGTGGAGCTGACGCTGGCAAAACTTCCTGCATCCCGAGTTTTGGAAGATAAGCTGCAGGGCGACATCGCTTATCTGCGCGTTCCACAATTTAGCGCGGGCATGACGAAACAGATTCGCGAAAAACTCGGACAATTTCAGCGTCAGGGTGTGAAGAAGCTGATTCTGGATTTGCGCGAGTGCCCGGCCGGAGAAGATTCGGAAGGGATTGCGACCGCCCAACTTTTTGTTTCGTCGGGCACCATTACGACGCTGAAGGGGCAGACGATCAGTCCGGTGGTTTCCTCGGCGGAGGCTTCGAAAGTCGCCTGGGCGGATCCGCTGACCGTGCTGATTGGAGTGGGCACCGCGGGTCCCGCGGAAATCGTGGCGGGCGCAATCTCGGGCAATAAGCGGGGCGAAACGGTGGGCGATCGCACGTACGGGACTGCGTCCATGCAAAAGCTGATCGAAATGGATGATGGCTCGGCGCTGATCTTGACGGTGGCAAATTATTACACTCCGGACAACAAGGAAATTCCTGCGAATGGAGTGGCCGCCACTAGCGAGGTTCGCCCTTCGATCGACGAAGTGATCGCGGCCAATGATGGAAGCCAGCCGGTGCCGTCGGAAAAGCCCGTTTCTGTGGATGATCCAGTAGTCAAAAAAGCCATCGACATCCTGCAAGGATCGGCCGCTCCGGCACGAAAGGCGGCGTAGCAGCTCGTGGCGCGGAGGCGCGGGAGTTCGCTCGCGCACCATGCCGCGCAACAGGTCACGAGCTCCGCTAGGCTGCCTTCTCTAACACCCACGACTGGCAGCTTTCCCCGTTATCGAAAAAATAGTGTCGGCTGGTGGCCGATTCTGCGCTCGCTGACTGCCATCGTTGTTGTTCTCCTTTCCGGATGCGGGACGAAGAAAATCTCAAAGGCTGAGATTCGTGCGGTTACGAGCGAGATGGTCGCCGCAGCGCAAAAGATTCCTGGGCGCAAGTCCGAGGTGAGCATCCGGCCCGAGCTTCAGCCGTCGAAAACCGGCGGGGGTGGACGATCGGTTGTGGACCACATTTACGTTTCGCTTTCCGACGCTTCCCAGGCAGGCGCGTTCAAAGAAACGTTAGACAAAATTGCGCGGCGCCACCAACTTTCCCTTGCTGAAAACAGTTCGGGAGGCGGGGTGCGTTTCGAGTGTAGTTTCAACGGAGTTCGCACGCATACCATCCACCTGGTTACTCCGCTGACTACGCGAACTCGAGCGGGAGCAAAGCAGGGACGCGAGAATGCGCGGATGGCGGTCATCATCGACGATTTAGGATACGACCGGGCAGCGGCCGATGCGCTGCTCTCGCTCGGCTTCCCGATCACCGTTTCCGTGCTTCCGCACTTGCCGCTGTCGGGGGAAGTAGCGGAGGAGGCTTACCGGCGCGGCGACGAAGTGATGTTGCATCTTCCGATGCAATCAGAAAGCGAATCGGCGAAAACTGAAGAAGTGGAATTGCGTGTGGGAATGAACGCCCGGCAAGTGGATTCGGCGTTGCAGGGGATGTTGGAGACGGTGCCGCATGCGGTGGGCGTTAACAATCATCAAGGTTCGCGCGCAACCGCAGATCCTGCGCTGATGGCCGCGCTGATGCCTGGCTTACGCCGAAGAGGATTGTTTTTTGTCGACAGCCGCACGCTGGCTTCTACGGTAGCTTACGACACAGCGGAGCGATGGGGAGTGCGCGCTGCTTCGCGGAAAGTTTTTCTGGACGATTCGACCAGGCCCGAAGCAATTCTTAAGCAGCTCGAACTTGCCGCGCGCGACGCGGAACGCGATGGCTCCGCTATCGCCATCGGACACCCGAGGCCCGATACGATCGCGGCCTTAGCACAGGGTTTACCCCGCCTGGAATCCCAAGGCATCCACTTGGTGTTTGTTTCAGAATTGGTGCAGTAGATTTAGTAGTCGCCGCCCTCTTTATCGAAAAGAGGAGTGCACGGAACGAGCTTTGCTTTGGCGCCGTCATGCACGGCGAATTGAACGCGGCGTCCGCCGGGATGCATGCCCCACAAACTTCCCGCGCCATATTCACCATTCTTGTTCAGCGCGTAAAACTGAATGTGGAATTGTTTCAGACGGTCGGGGAACGGCTTGTAATTGCGTGCAACGCGGTGCAGCGCTTCCAGGCATGCGTCGGTGGGCGACATGCCCTTGCGCATCATTTCCACGATGGTATGGCCACCGGAAGTTTTGATATTTTCCTCGCCGCGGCCGGTTGAGCCGGCTGCGCCGATGTCGTTATCTACGCAAAGTCCGGCTCCGATGATTGGGGAATCACCGACACGGCCGGCGATTTTCCAGGCAAGTCCTGAAGTGGTGGTGGTGCCGGAAATATCTCCCTTCGCATCGACCGCAAGACAATTGATGGTGCCGGTGGGCGGATGCATGACCACACCTTCGATATGCTCGCGCCAAGCCATTTTTTCCGGAGTGTCGAGTAACTGCGCCAGTTTCTCTTTCCATTCCGGGCTATCGAGGCCGGGACGCCAATTTTCCGACGACGATGCCTTCCAAGCGAGCCAGGCGATACGCGATCGGTCGGTGAGCAGATCCATGGCCTTGAATCCTTCATCCACCGCGAATTTTTCGGCGCCGGAGCCCACGATGAGAACGTGATTTGTTTTCTCCATCACGGTTTTTGCAACGAGGGATGGATTCTTGATTTTTTGGACGGACGCAACGGCGCCAGCGCGGCGGGATGGGCCATGCATCACGGATGCGTCGAGTTCGACGACACCTTCCTCGTTGGGCAAGCCGCCATAGCCGACAGAATCATCGTTTGGGTCGTCTTCCACTTTGGTGACCACCGCGAGTACGGCATCGAGCGTGTCGCCGCCGGATTTGAGGATTTCCATGCCGTCGTTGAGATGCTGGAAACCGTTGGCCGCGGACACGATCAGCGGACGAACACCTTTCGCTTGCGTACTTGTTGGACCTAGAGAGTCGCTCAGTGCCGGTACAGATGCGCCGAAAAGGCGTGGCGAGCCGGCAGCCAAGCCGCCAGCCAAAGTGGAGAGGAAAAACTTCCTACGGGTCCATTTTTCCATGCGCTTCCCTCGATGAACTATTGATACGAGCGCAGCATAGTTCCAACCAAGCGCGGTCACAAGCAGAATCGTCGAAGCCAAAACGATACTTTAGGGTTTGAATCCGACGCTGCGCCACAGCTCGGCGCAGTTGTACATGACTCCGTTGGCGATGACGAATTCAACTTTGCGAATGTTGTGGATGGATTCCAGCGGATTGCCGCCCACGATGATTATGTCCGCGCGCTTTCCGGCTTCCACGGTGCCGAGTTCCTTGTCTAAACCCATTATGCGAGCCGGAACAATGGTGGCGGCTTGAATCGCTTCCATAGGAGTGAATCCAGCCTGGACGTATAGCTCGACTTCGCGGTAGAGACTGTGACCGGGAACGGTCTGATCGGTACCGGCGACAATAGGAACACCTGCGTGGTGGAGCGCGCCGACGATGGCGATATCCTTCTGAACAGCTTTCTCAAGAAACGGCGCGGTAGGCGAGGGCGGGCCAGTTTCAGCAAGAATTGCCGCAAGCTCCGGCGCGACTTTAGCAACTCCAGGCTCGATACTTACGGGAAGCCTGGAAGTATTTGCGGTGAAGAACTCGAAGAGAGCCAAGGTGGGATCGACCACCGTGCCGTGCTGAACGAGAAATGAGATAGCTTTCTGAGCTTCGGGTGAATTCAGGTCGATATCACCGCTGGCCTTAAGACGATCGAGGCGGCTCGCATTTGCGGGAAGCGGCGGGAGCATGATGTCGGAAATATATTCAATATGATTGATCTGATCCTGACCGGCATCGATGGCCTGATATGCGGTGAGGCCTTCGGGAACGTGACCGGTAACCGTCATGCCCAAACGATGGGCCTCCTCGGTGATTACCTTTAATTCCCCCAACTTCACCGAACTGTAAATCTTCATCTGCTGAAAACCGGCATCGTGGTATTTGTCGGTCCACATCTTTGCTTGTTCGGGGGTGTCCACACGCTCGACGCCGAGCGCAAGAGGGCCTGTGCCGTCCACCACTCCGGCAAGCAACAAACGAGGACCGAGGCCATGGCCCTGCGCGATGGCATCGCGCACGGCAGTAATAAACTCGAATTCATTACCGCAGTCGCGGACGGTAGTCGCTCCGGCGGCGAGGTAGATGGGTCCCCATTCGACCTGTTCAAAATGAGAGTGCATGTCCCAAAGTCCGGGGAGGATGGTTTTGCCGCGCGCGTCAATTTTCGTGGCGCCTCTGGGAATCTTTACTTGCTTGCGCGGGCCGGCGGCGGCGATTTGCCCTTTTTCGATCACCACGACCGCATCCGGGATTGGGTCCTTACCGGTACCGTCGATCAAATTTCCGCCGACGATCGCCAGAGCGTCCGAGCGGCTTCCCGAGATTCCCTTGGAAAGATCGGCGAGAGCGGCCATGCCATCGGAGCCGGCCTTGCCAACGAAAGTCCCCAGCGCGGCTTCGTAGCCGTCGCGGATGGCCTCGAAATGATCGAATTCGGCGTCGGTGGTGACGGCGGCGACGAGATTCTTCTTGGAATCAAACCAAAGCGTTTCGCGTCCCCAGATCAGACCTTCAATGGTGTAGCGATCCAGAGCCTCGCTTTTTCCGCCGGCGCTGCTGATTACATCCTGTCCGCGAGGCTCAATCTTCACTCGACCAGAAGGAAGCGTGGCCAACTCGGCCGGCGAGCTGTGGGAGGCCCAGAAACGAACCATCAGCATCTGCATGGTTGCGGGGGCGTAGCCTGCCACGGTGAAGAACTGCGCAGGCCGCGCAACTTCGGTCCACTTTTCGCGGTCGCGCAGGCGAACTTGGCTTGGGTGCACTTCCACCGCTTCGTCGATGGCAGTCGAGCGGGAATTCTGGCCCTTGATTTCGAAGGCTTCCGGCGTTAGATCTTCCGAACCGCGGAAGGTAGCCGAAAGCGGAACCGGGGTGCCGCGATCGGTAAACTTGAAATCCATTTTTACGGCGAGCGAGTTTCCGTCACGCACGATCTGGTAGGTTTCTTCACCGATGGGATTTTCAAATTTGTGCAGGATGAATTTGCCTTGTTCGACTACAGCCGGGGTTGACTGCCTGGTTTGCGATTGGGGCTCGTTTGCTTGCGCTGACGCTTGCGCCGACAGCGGCACGGCCAGTAGCGATGCAAACACCATCGCGCTGAAATTGCCAATGGTCTTTTTGGCCTTTAGAAAGCTCATCGGTTGTCTCCAGAACAAGCACGGAGAATATCCGTACTGTGAACCGTCAAGCAAGGTAAGAAATCCGGCGAAACCACTGTTCTTGCGCTTGATTTTGTTGCAGCGACGAAGCAACATGGCCGCGTCTAAAAAGGGGAGCCATGAGCAAAAATGCGTTGTTGCGCAATGCAACTAAGCCTGACGAACGAATACGAGCGCTCCGTTTTCCTTTGGTCCTGCTGTTCGTGTCGGCCATTTTTACGGCGCCGATACAAGGCGCGCAGAAGGTCGCCGACACTGTTCCCGCGCCGGATGCAAAAGCGCTCGACAACGCCATGCAGGCGATGTTCGGAGTGCGCACCTTTCAGCAAGCCGACATTTCACCGGATGGAAAACTGGTGGCATGGGTGGAGTCACTTCCGGGTCCTGGCGGCGCCCCGTCTGCAGATTCGGCGATTTATGTGGCGCCGCTGAGTGCGCCAGATGCGACCAAGCGAATTACGGCAGGCCACGGAAAAGTGGCGCATGAAGAACACGACATTGCATGGTCACCGGATGGCAAGGAAATGG
>Ga0307477_10001854_pt1 | contig 16978 bp, 16 predicted proteins | sample atmos_gasesECM2C_FD_203316 | JGI IMG/M metagenome (GOLD analysis project Ga0307477, IMG submission 203316) | Hardwood forest soil microbial communities from Morgan-Monroe State Forest, Indiana, United States - atmos_gasesECM2C_515 | ecosystem: Environmental > Terrestrial > Soil > Temperate...
GCCCGCGCTTGGCCAGTGCATTGGAACGCCGGGGTCAAATGCTCGAGGCCACCGCGAGTTTCACCTACGAAGAGGACGGCGTCCGCAAACATGTGAAGGCTGGCCGCACTCGCGTCATCCCGACGCATTGGCTCGTTCGCCGATTCCCCGGCCGCTGGCGCGTCGCGGAAGGCGTCGCGACCGGGGCTCGCGTCCTGTTGAGGTAAGCCCAAGCCATAGTCCACGGTGGCCCTGTGAAGGCGCACCGAGCCGCAATAGCACTCGGGGCGCCTGCCACCGTATCAGCAGTAGGCAGCACGCATCTGTCAGCCTCTCGAAAGTGCGTCTTTGGCACGCCCATTAGCTGGGCCACAGCACCCGTGACGGCCGGGAACTGCCGTCTTGGAGGAGGAGACGATGGGACGATGGATTCGTCGGTTTGCGGGTTCCCGGCCTGGAGTAGGCTTGGTTGCCAGTCTGATCACCCTTTTGGTTGTCGGCGGCGTCACTGTGGCGCGGGCGAGCATCCCTGACTCGAGCGGCGTGATCCACGCATGTTACAAGACGACAAGCGGCGCTTTGGCGGTGATCAACACGGCGAAAACTTCGACATGTCCATCTGGTAATGGGTCCGTATCCTGGCCAACATCGACGGGTTGGAGCGGGCTCCGTGAGTTCACATCAAGCGGCACCTGGACACCTCCTGAGGATGTGACGCGCGTTCTCATCGAGGCCTGGGGCGGCGGTGGCGGGGGAGGCGGCTATTACGTCAACTCGCCATCGAACTGCGCTTGGGGTGGGGGAGGTGGCGCCGGTGCGTACCTTCGGGCGGTCGTGCCTGTGAAGGCCGGTCAGTCTTACACCGTTATCGTCGGAGCGGCGGGGATTGGCGGTGCCTCCGCGGGAGCCGCCGGCGGCAGTGGAGGAAACTCGATGATCTCTACGAATACGACCGTACTTCTGATCGCCGGGGGAGGGAAGGGCGGATCATCCGGCACGACTCAGTGCCCGGTTCCTGGTGGCGTGGGCGGCACTGGCAGCTTTGCGTCTGGTGGTTTAGGGCTAGTTCGCGCAGGTCACCCTGGCCAGTCGTCGGACGCCTGCCATCAAAGTTGCGTACCAGCGGGTGGGCAGCCCGTGATCGAAGGATTTACCCCTGGAGCCGTTGGTCTTGGTGGCAATGGCAACGATGCTGTTGCCGGCGACGCGATCAACGGTCAGGCTGGGTACCTGCTGCTTAGTTGGTGAGCGCAACGGCCAGAGATTACGTCGCGGCGCCGCCCATGCTGGTGTCGGGTTTCCCGATCAGGTGAGCGGCGCTATCAAAGACTTTGTTGAATAACGCTCATCGAGCGGAGCGTCCCGGCTACTGATGCACGACGAAGGCGTCGAGGACAACCTCGGTGTCCACAGACGATGCGTTGCTGGTACCAAGGACAGTTATTACAATGTGGTGGCTGCCGGTTGCAAGATGCGAATAGGATTTCACCACCTGCCACTGGACGCTCGGAGCGTATAGATCGTAGGTGCCCATGCTCACGCCATCGATGGTCACGCTCGCCATGCCTGCGGATGGACCCATCGCGGTAACCCAGTCCACGCCGATCCCAGTGAACGTCGTGCTGATTGTCGCTCCCGCCTTGGGGCTGACCCGATAGGTGCCGGCGCTCGCCGAGGCGGAGCTGGCGCCCGTCCAAGAATCGTATACGACGTAGGTCGACGAGTCCTGGATGGTGTTGAAGCCCACGATGAATGCGTCCAGGACCACATTTTTCCCGCTAGATGCAGCGTCCTTTGTCCCGGTCACCGTGATGACAATCGTGTGCCCCTTGGAAGCCAGCCCCGCGTAGCCCTGGGAGAACCACTGGGCAGTCGTCGCGTATAGGTCGACGTTGCCCTCCGCCACTCCATCGATCGTCACCGACGCGATCCCCTGATTAGGGCCTTTTCGAGTGACCCAGGTGATTCCGGCCCCGGAGAACTTGAACGTGGCAGTAGCGCCCTTGGCTGCGCTGATGCGGTACGTCCCCCCGTTCGCAGAGGAGTCGCTCACGCCGAGCCAGGAACCGTACGCAACGCTGGGGTCCGTGTCTTGAAACGTCAACGTCCTGGTTACAGTGAACGTCGCCCCCGTGGTGGAGGAGCCGTTGTGGTTGCTGTCCCCTGAGTATGTTGCGGTGACGTCGTAAGTACCTGGGCCGAGTGTCGTCGACGTCATGCAGCTTGTCGATGGCAGATTCACACTACAGAGCGTGGTGGCGCCCGACGTAAATGTCACGTTTCCGGTTGCGGCGGAGGGCAGGCCCGAATATGCCAGGGTATCTTGCGCTCCGTACGTGATCGTGGCCGGGGAAGCAGACTCCGTCATCGACGTGTCCGCCTTTTTGACAATGAAGCTGGCTCCGCTGGCCACCGTGCCGTTGTACTTGGGGTCTCCCGGGTACGCGGCCGTGACACTGTAGTTCCCGACCGCCAGCGATGTCGAAGTCAGGCAGCTTGCAGACGGCAGGAACGCGGTACAGAGCATCGTGGTATCTGACGAGAATGTCACGGTTCCCGTTGCATCGGCTGGCAGACCCGATTCGGACAGTTTGTCCTGCGATCCGTAGCTGATAGTCGGCGGGGAAGTGGTCTCGGTCATCGACGTGTTCGTCCTGGTCGCCGTGAAGCATTCCGAACTGCTGCCATCGTAGGAAGAACCGTAGTTGGCGTCTCCGGAGTAGACGCCTCGGAAGCACCAAGTACCTGCCGCGGGGGGCGCGAAATCAGGTGAGCTGGCCGTCGCGGTGTTGTTGGCACCGGGGGTCAGGCTGGAACCGCCGACGTCTCTTCCCCCGGTAGCGCAGCCTTGAGCACTACTCAGCGGACCACAAACGTAGAAAGTGACCGTTCCGGTTGGGCTGCCACTTGCAGCGCCGCCCGTGACTGTTGCGGCGTCCGTGTTCGCCTGGCCGACCGCGACTCCACTCGATGCCAGCGTGGTGGTCGTGGTCGTAATTGGCGCGTAGTGCTCGATGAGTATCTCGTGGGGCGGGCTGATGCTGTCCTGGAAGTCGCCGACCGCCCAGCAATCGGCACTCGCAACGCAGGCGACCTCTCGGAGAATACTGTCGCCGGGGTTGGGACTGGACACGGCTGTCCACATCGTGCCGTCCCAGTGCTCCGTGAGCCCCTCGCCCACTGCCCAGCAGTTGGCGCTGGCGACGCAGCTGACGCCGAACAGGCGGCCGCCGATGGAGTTGGACACGAGTGTCCACATCGTGCCGTCCCAGTGCTCCGTGAGGCCCGGGGAGCCCACCGCCCAGCAATCGGCACTGGCCATGCAGGTGACTCCTGCCAGGCCGCCGCCGCCGGGGTTGGACACGATCGACCACGCCGTACCGTTCCAGTGTTCCGTAAGGCTAGGAGAGCCCACAGCCCAGCAATCGGCGCTGGCCACACATGTGACGCCGGCTAGAGAGTTATCACCGGTGCCCTGTTGGGGGCTGGGCACGATCGACCAAATCGTGCCGTCCCAATGTTCCGTGAGCGTCTGCAAGACGCTCGAGCCGTTAAGGTAGCGTCCGGCAGCCCAGCAATCGGTGCTAGCCACGCAGTTGACGCCGAACAGGATGTTTCCACGGGCGTTCTGGTCGGGGCTCGAGGCGATCGACCATTTCGTGCCGTCCCAGTGCTCTGTGAGCGTCTGCGGTGCAGCGCCGTTGAGGTACCAGCCCACCGCCCAGCAATCGACGCTTGCCACACAGCTGACGGCACGCAATACGTTTGCACTGGACGGCTGGTCGGGGCTGGACACGCTCGACCAGTTCACGCCGCCCCAATGCTCGATCAGTGTGGATGCCCCGTAGTAATCGGTGCTGTTCTGGCCCACTGCCCAGCAATCTGCGCTAGCGACGCACGTCACGCCTAACAGAAACCCCGGACCGGAGCCGGAGGCGATAGTCCAAGAGGCCGTTGGGGCTGCCGCAGCGGGGAGCGCGAACACGGCGGGCAGTAGCGCAGCGATGACGGCCCCACTCACCAACCTTCCCCATGCCTCTCTCATGGCCGGCGCACTCTAGCACAGAGGGGGGCCTCACGCTGGCGGTGCGGGGCGCGCGTGGCTAGGCCCCCAACTCACACGCTTGTGTCTGTTCGTCGCGACGCAGCGATCGCGTCGACGTAGCCTACTCGTCGTGACCGTCACGGAGTAGACGGCGTGCGAGAAACCGCAGTCGTGGCGGCGAGTTGCGACGACGGTTGGCAGGGCAGCGTGGCCGCGAATCCGGTCGCGGCGGTGACAGCCCTAACACGAACATGCCGTCGCGCCCGTAATCTATCGTCGATCGCGATGCTGATAAAGGCATACGGACTCTTCTGGCGCGCCGACGACGTCTGGCAAGAGGGCGTGCGCGGACGGCGCGAGTTATTGGGGCGGCGCGGCTACCAGTCAACGCACCTGGAGGTTTGCAATTTCTGGCGCCAGCAGGGGCTCTACGTGCTCTACGACGAGTACGGGCCGTACTACGTCGGGTTGGTGCGCAGCGGCACGCTCGGGTCCCGACTGCACAGCCATTATTCCCGCGACGTTCATCGCGGCCGGTGGGACCGCTTCTCATGGTTCGGGTTCTGCGCGGTGCTGAGCGCGCGCGACGAAAGAGGCATGCAGATGATGAAGCTCCGAGCTGAGCGCTCTGTCGGCGCGTCCGACGACGCAATCGCCGACATGGAGACGCTGCTCATCAAGTCCCTCGGCACGAAACCTAACCTTCGCAAAGGGCGCTTCCAAGCTGGGGTCGAGTGGACTCAGGTTCGCGCCGACGACCGCGAGGATATGCTCGACCGGCTAGCCCGAAGAAGGCGGCGCCGACGCCTCTAGCTATGGCTAGCGAGGGCCCCGCCTCAGATTCGCCCGCATCTACCTGGACGGATCGGCTGCCCTTGGTGAGCTTGCCGTGCCCGCGAACACGATCGCGGGTTTGATCCTCGTCGTCTGCGTTGTCGCTGGCGTCCTTGACATGATGAGGATGGCCTGAGCCGGGGAGAGCGGGGTAGACTCCGGGACGCCCATGAGTTTCACGACTCCTGAGTTGAGACGGCTTCGCGCTGACTACGAGAATGCATGTCAACAAGCCAAGAATGCTGGGGGTCACTATTGGGCGCCGTACTTCCCGAGTTACCAGGCCCAGGTGCGTGCTCTCTACCCGACTTCGTGCCCCTGGTGGGTACGGTCTGGCATCTGTGGCGAGCCGCTCGGACCCGCTGAGCTTTACTGCGCCAATCACTCGAATGTCGGGCCGTCGAAGCCATAGACCCAGCTACCGATCTGGCCGGATGCTCGTGGCGACGCGCACGTTCTCCTACTTCGACGAGGACGGCTGCGCGCAGACAGCGGTCGCCGGCCGAACCCGCGTCATCGCCGACCACGAGGTCGTGCGCCGCTTCCCCGGCGGCTGGCGCGTCGCTGAGGCCATGCCCAGCGACGGCCGCGCCGTCATTAGATAGAGCAACCCACAGTCCACGGTGTGTGCTCCTGAGGCGAGGCGCTCCGAGCCGCGACTAGCACTCGGAGCGTCTCTTTTCGCGGGGGTTCTCTCAGCTTTATCGAAGTGAACGATGGACTCGAGGGGCAGCGGGGTGCTTGGTCACTTCGGCGCTGTGACCAGGGTCACGAGGCTTTCTCGCTCGCGGAGAGCCTCGCACGACGGAGCACGACTACAACGATGACGCCAAGCCCGCCCGCCAGCGCTAGGAGAATGGATCGCGGTACCTCTGGAATCGGCTTTGGCGGTGAGAACCCTGTGTCGTAGATCTGGAGGGTGCTTAGTTGAGTTGCACCGGAGCCGTTCGTTCCTCCGACGGCATAGATGCGCCCGTCCTTGCCAGTCGCAGCAGCCAAGCCTCTGCATGGGGTCGGCATCGGCGCAATGCTCGCCCAGCTATTGGTGACGGGCGAGTAGGCTGCGGTAGCGCCGTCCGTTGTGCCGTTGTCGGCTTGCCCCCCTATAGCGTAAATGCGGCCGTCGGGGCCGGATGCAGCTGCGAGGAGGTCCCCGGTGATGGGCATCGGGGACAGTGTCGCCCAGCTGTTGGTGCCGGGCGAGTAGGCCTCCGCTGTGTTGTCAGCAGGGCAGCAACCGCCGAGAGCGTATATGCGCCCGTCGAGGCCCGTCGCTGCGGCAACCCCCCAACGCGCTGTCGGCATCGGAGCCACCGTTGCCCAACTATTCGTGCTCGGCGTGTACGCTTCCATAACGTTTAGGACCGAGCCGTTACCGACGCCCCCGAGAGCGTATATGCGCCCATCGAGGCCCGTCGCTGCGGCGAGAGCACCACGCGCTGTCGGCATTGGAGCCACTGTCGACCAACTGTCTGTGCTCGGCATATACGCTTCGACTGTGGCGACGGCGCTGCTACTTTCGTCGAATCCCCCGATGGCGTAAATGCGTCTATCCTGGCCTAACGCTGCCGCGAGAGCATTACGTGCGGTTGGCATTGAAGCCGCCGTCGACCAACTGTCTGTGCTCGGCGTGTACGCCTCTGTCGTGCTCAGTCGATTTGTGCCGTCATCGCCCCCGATCGTGTAAATGCGGCCGTTCGGACTGGTGGCAGCCGCGGGAGTGGAGCGTGCAGTTGGCATCGGTGCTGCTGTGGCCCAACCGGACGACGCCAAGGCAGACGGCGTCGACACCAGAAGGATCCACGCGCCAACAACCCCAAAAACGGGTAGCCGAGCCATCCGTGAAAGGGCGAACCTCCTCGTGGTTGCGATGCCCTTCACCGCTCCGTCAGTTGTCCAGTTCATAACCGCCTCCTCCCTAGCCCCGAGTTGACGGGTCGGGACGATCATGCGGAAAAGGCGCCCATTTGGCTACCTGCGAAGTGCCAAGCGGTATACTTCGAATTCGCTAGCTCGTCCTAAACCCAATTGGGCGACAGCCAACTGAGTCTGGCTCCCGGACAGCGGTAAGAGCCTCAGCTAGCGGGAGGAACGAACGATGGATTTGGAGTTCGACGAGGGCGCCTGGAACCCGGACCCGTATGAAGTGGGAGACGGCGACTTACCCCTTGAGGTTGGATACCCAGACGACTTCTCGTTTCGGGAGGATGAAGCGGTGCCGGTCTTCGCAACGGTGTCGCTTGAGACACGCGTCGGGTATGCGCAGCTCAGCTGGGAGGACGAGCTCACCGCGCTCCTGAGCGCGGACATTGACGAGGATCGCCGAGCCCAACGTCTGGTGCCCGTCGTCATCGGGCGGCAAATCGTCGCGCTGGCCTTCGAGCGACGTACCCGGCGTCAAGTCCGCGGGTGAGGCCCGTGCGCGCAAGTCTACGCGGCGCCGTGAGGCGGTTTCTGAGCCTAAAATGAGGCGAGTCGAGCCGTCTGTAGTAAGCGAGACAACACCTCACCAAAGCTGAGGCAGGCGAGGCAGCTCAATTCAAAAATCGTCGGGGCGTGGCGCAGTGGTAGCGCACCTGCTTTGGGAGCAGGGGGTCCCCAGTTCGAGCCTGGGCGCCCCGACCACGTCAAACTGAGCCATGCGTTTTGAATCGGAGCTGAATTCGCGGGGCTTCTTCCTGGAAGCGTCGCGGAAGCTCTGAGAAAAATGCCGACTCAGGGGGCTTTCGCGAGGGTCTCGCCGCCAGAACGACGGCATCATGCCGGCCATGGACGCGACCGCGATGAGTGTCCTCGACGGCACTGCAAACGGCAGTCGGACGCAGCTGCAAGGCGCGTACGAACGTTTCCGATTGGAGCGACAGGGCAACCCGGTCACACCGCGAACGCTCGAGGCGAAAGCGGCGATGACGGCGCATCAGCGCGCCCTACCTCGACTGACGACGAGCCCCGTCGAGCTTGATCACGGATGGTCTCACGGTGCTTGTCGAGAAACGCCAAGCGGGTCTCGCGCTCGTCCTGATCGGTAGGCGTGTGGCCGCGCGTGTCCGCGACTGCGGGCTTATCGCCCGTGCGACGATTGTGTCCGTACCTTACGAGCCACGTCGCACGCCCACAAGCAACTGATGGCCGGCGCTCGCCGCTTCAGGGATGAACTCCTGCGCAATAACGTCGATGCCTGCCTGCTTCAGCCAACCAACGTACGTCGAGGCAGCAGCCTGGCTCCAGTACATCGTCGTGCCGTAGAAGTCGGCAAATCCCGTCCACGCATCGAGTCCGACCGTCCCTAAAAATAAGCCGCCTGGACGAAGCCACACACTGAGCCTGCTGATGATTTCTCGCTGTTCAGATATCGGCACGTGAATCAAGGCGAAGAAGCTGACAACAGCGTCGAACGAGTGCCAAGGGAACTCCACCGTGGCCATGTCCTGGCGGATGAAAGTGGCTTCCGGAACGAGCTTGCGAGCGCGGCGGATCTGAACAGCGGAAATATCTACCCCGATGACATCATGGTGTTGGGAGAGAATCCGTGCCGTAGGGACCCCGTTTCCGCAACCCAGATCGAGGACGCGTGCTGACGGGGTCAGCCGAGGCAACAGGTAAGCCTGGAGCCAGGTAAAATACTCTGGATTGCTCGCCCCCGCGTCGTCGCGGTATGCGGTGGAGATCCTGTCGTAACCACGCTGGACGATCCTCTTGTAATCACGTGCCGGAGCGGCCGAAGCCATGTCTGTCGATCGCGCACGCGAGTTGCTGCCTAGTTTCTGACGAGGCGCTGAGTCGGTGGATGGTTCGCGACCATCAGTCCGAGCCCTGGGGCGACTCATTCCGAACCTGGCAATGGAGAAAGACTGATCGTGTGCATGGTCGTACCGGCTACGTCAAACAGCCCGTACGCAGAGACGACAACACGAACCGGTAGGTGCCGAAGCGCCGAGTGCTGCGAGCGCTGGCTGCACTGGTAGCTCCTCCGCGATCGCCACTGAGACGTGGGGAGCAGGGTGTCCCATATCGAGAGGACCCAGCGGCACGATCCCGGCCTCGGCTAGCCGCGCCAAACGTGCCGAAGGGCAGCGTCCGCTGAACGATCGAAGTAGAGTTCAAGAGCGAAGGGCATGCTGGCGAGTCTGGCAGCAGCCGACACGATTCGCCATCGCGCAGACGGAGCGGTAGCCGCGGTACGACCCTGAACGAGACGCTCATCCTGCGCTTCATCATGCACCGTCCGAGGTCCAGTGGCCGGTCAGTAAAACCGTGGGGTGTCCCACAGGCATCTCACGGTTGGAAGGAGAGGCTCCCCGGAAGCATCGCTGTGAACTGAGTGTTGATGATGTGGACGCTACCGTCACTTGGACCGAAGCACTGGACGTGGACGTCCGTAGGATCGCCGGTTCGCTTTCTGACAAAGTCCATCATGACGCCGTCGACTTGTCCCGACGCTTCTCCGCCACCGCCAACATTCTGCTGTGAGGCGTCAAGGCCTCCGATCCCGGTCCCCTGGAATGCACAAGTTCCAGTCTCCTGGCTCGAGCCGGGGGGATTCTCGTTCCTGTAGCGAAGCTTTGCCTGGATCAGGTAGGTTCCGGGACCCAGGTCGAGGTGTGCGACCGTGACGCCGGGGAATGGCGTGGCGGGGACGTCCTGGAAATTCCTGTTCATAAAGATGTCGCTTGGCCCGGCTGGTCCCTGCGCGCCAGGCGGTCCTTGCGCTCCGGTTGGTCCCTGCGCGCCGGGTGGCCCCTGTGCACCAGGTGGTCCCTGGGGACCAGCGGGCCCGGGCGCACCACTCTGGCTCCACGAGACCGCAAGCTCATTGTTCTTGCACGCGTTCAGGCTGTTACTGGAAGAGGTGGGGTCGATGACTCGGAGCTGGCCGTTGTTCTGCCCATAGCAGCCGTGGAACACTCCGTCGCTGCCGGGGATCGTGGATGTCCCCGAGGCGAAGGCGATGCCGGAGGCACCGAGGGCGACCGCAGCCAATGCGGCTCCCGAGAGTCCGAGACGGTACCTGAACCAGCGACGGCCCTTTATTCCTTGGTGGTCTCCTTCCAAAATGCCAAGCACGCTTCTCATGACCTCCTCCTCAATGTATTGGTGTGGACGTTTCTGAAATTGGCAGAATGAGCGGCAACGGGAGTGCGCATGGATTCAGCACACTCACGCCGCGGATGCGGTCGACGGATGACGTACAAGGGCATGGGGTGCCTCCGGCGGAACACGGGTCTCCTGTGACCGTAGGCGACCTTCCGCGAATGGGCATCGGGAACGATGCCCATATTTCGCCCTCGAGATACCTAATTAAGTGCGCCGTGGCAGAGCGCGGGCTGCTTCGTGTCTCGAACGCACGCCGACCTTGGCGAGCACTGCCGAGACGTGATGTGCGACCGTCTTCGAAGTCAGGAATAGGCGCTCTGCGATCTCGGCGTCGGTGAGCCCCTCAGCGACGAGTGCGAGGATTTGCAGCTGTCGGTCGGTCAACCCGAACGGGTTGCTGCGCGTGGAGGAGTGCGGCCCGTGTGGAACCGCGCGCACCCCGAGGCGACGGAGTTTCTGTGCCACCATCGCCGCGGCTGGACTCCCGCCCAGCTCCTCGAGAATGTGCAGAGCGCACCGCAACGATGCCTCATCGTCGCCATCGAGTAGCGCTGTCGCCGTCTCGAACGGACATCCGAGCTCTTCCCATTTGTCGGCCGCTGCGCGCCAGTCGCCGCTAATCTGGAGACCGTACGGGGTGCCGGCAAGCACCGCCGGCATCTCGATCAGTGCACCGCCGCGCCACAGCCAGAAGGCAAGTTCGCCGAGTATCCAAGGGTCCTGGCAGGTGAGCGCCATCTCGTACGCTGCCGCGGCCTCAGTGACCAGCCGCGCGCTGTCACCTGCAAGCCAAGCGGCCTCCGCCCGCACCGCCCTAGTGTTCCCGACGCACCAAATCTCGTTGCGAGGCAGGGACAGCTCCAAAGCTTCATCAAGAGGTGCCCAGATCTCCGGGTCGCCGCGTCGGGCGCGGAGCCGGCCGAGCACATACAGCGGCTCGATACGCTCGACTCGAGAGATGGACGGCTGCGCCAAGACCGATTCGGCCAGGTCCCCTGCCTCCGCCCAACGGCCGCGGTGGGTGAGCTCGATGCAGCGACCGTCCTGCACTCGGTGCAGCGCCGCCACCAGGCCGTGCTCGCCGAAGTAGCCGACGGCCTCGTCGTAGTACCTATCGCACACATCGAAACGGCGATGCGTCGCGCCGAACCAATTGAGCGCGCAGTACACGCCGATGGCCAGCGTGGGTTGACCGGAGGACCTGGCCAGGGCGAGAGCCTGCTCCGCTTCAGCCCAACCGTCTTCGATCGGTCCGCACAGTTTGGCAATAGCCATCGCCTGAAGTGCGTGCACCGTGAGATCGGCTGCGTCGAGTGTGTCCGCCAGGCTCCTCCCGCTCGCTGCGTAAGTCATCGCTTCGCTCGAGCGTGCTGCCTGCGCGTGCAAGAGGGCCAGAGTGGTGTACGCGGCAGCGAGGTCCCGGCCGGGCGGAAGTTCCTCGAGGAGTGCGACAGCAGCCTGTGCCAGGGTCAGCGCCTCGTTGCAGCGGTCCGTATTCCAGAGCAGTGACGCGAGCTTCGTCAGGTCGGCGCCCGTCTCCATGCGATCGCCCAGATCGCGCCGCACTTCGAGGGCGACCGCGGCTGCGCGAACAGCGTCGTCGATGAGGCCCGCTGACGAGGCCTCTTCCGACCAACGCTCGAACAATTCGGCACGGCGCGGCGGTGATAGGGTGTCGGCGAAACGAGCCGCGCGCGCGTATTGCGCCGCCGCCTCGCGGTGCGCGCTGAGCCTGCTCGCTTCTGCCCCCGCCGCGGGGGCAAATTCGAGGACAGCAGCGCCGTCATCCGCCTCTTCAGCGTGATGAGCCAGCATCCCGAACTGATCCGACGTCAGCGGGCGCGACCGCAAAGCGGCGAGAACCTGCCGATGGAGCTCGGCGCGTCGCTCTGGCGGGATCGACTCGTACACAGTCTGCAGCGTCAGATCGTGTCGAAACCGAATCGCACGACCGTCCCCGCGAAGAAGACCCTGGGCGATGCACGCCTCGACCGCTTCCCGGCAAGCCTCGGAAACCTGGGTGAGCACACGCTCATCGGTGGGCGAGCCCACAACCGCCGCGGCCCAAAGCACGGCCCGAGCCGGCGCCGACAGACGACCGACCCTCGCCAGGATGGCGTCACGCACTGTAGGAGGCACTTCCGGACTGGCCATTGCCAGAACCTCGGTGACGAAGAACGGATTGCCACCGGTGCGACGATGTAGTTCGCCAGGGGCGCGGTGTTTGCCGCGGGCCAGCAACGCGACCGCCGCCTCGCTCAACGGATCCACTTCCAGCCGCCGCACCGCTGCCGAGCTCGCGAGATACCCGAGCACCGCGCGCAGCGGGTGATCCGGCGGCAGCTCGTCGTCCCGATAGGTAGCGATCACCAGGCTGCGGGCAGCGCCCAGGCGGCGACCCAGGAAGCAGATGAGGTCGAGCGTGGCGGCGTCCGCCCAGTGGACGTCTTCGATCACCATCACCGCCGGCCTGGTCGGGCGTGAGAGGAGCCTGAGGCAGAACGCGAAGATGAGGTCGCGACGATCCGCTTCATGGAGCAAAAGCTCAAGTTCGCCGCCCACCGCCGGTGCGATGTCGATCAGCGGACCGAGTGGGGTAGGAGTTCCAAGCGGATCACACGCCCCAATGAAAACGGTGGCCTCATCGCCACGCTCAGCACAGAAGCGGTGGACCACGGAGGTCTTACCGCCACCCGCCTCACCGCTCAGCAGGATCAGCCGGCCGTGGCCGGATGCCGCCTCGGACCAAGCAGCCGTCAACTCCCCCAGGACCGCCTCACGCTCGAGGAGTTCCATGCGAACGGTCTCCTCCGTGTGTCCATGAACAGATCCGTCCATGGTGTTTGGACGACGTCGGCTCGACCACGGGAGAACCACCTGAAGATCTACCTGTCCTTGCCCCCCGAGCGCCGAAGCGGTTATCGACATCGCGGTCACTGGGTCGCCGTGCCTGCCGGCCCAGGCTCAGTTGCAGGGGTCTCTTCGCTGCCCTGATACGACTCGGCCAGCGCGAGGATTCGGTCCGGAGAGATGTCCATCTGGTGGTCGACCGCCGCATGGCGGCGGGCCGCATTCACAAGCACGGTCCTGTCGCCGCTCACGATCTCGTGGCCACAGTCGCACCTGACTCGCATCTGCATGGCTCGGCACGCTAGACGCCGGCAGCAATCTCGGGCCTACGCCGCGGTTATGGAGCGGTTATGGCGTGCTCGGCCGGTCGGGGCCACGCGTTGCGGCCGGTGGACCCGCCTGCCACACTGGGCCCGAACGTTCGCTGCGCGTCGGACGCTACGGCACGCGCCCCAAGGGGATCACGATGGGCGCGACGGGCAATCTGAAGATCTACCTCACAGGAGAGGTCCGGATCGAGGCCGGGGGCAAGGTCATCGAGGGCACCAGGCTCCCGGGCCGCCTCGGCCGGCTTGCGTTCGCCTACCTCGTTGCTGAGCGGGACCGGCCGGTCCCCCGCGAAGAGCTTGCGGAGACGCTTTGGGGTGGCGAGCCCCCACGGACGTGGGAGAAGGGCGCCGCTGTCCTGATCAGCAGGCTGCGCACGTTGCTGTCGGAAATTCGCGTCGACGGGGGTGACCTCCTCAACTACGCATATGGGTGCTACCAGCTACGGCTGCCGGCCGGGAGCTGGGTGGACACCGCTGTGGTGGCGCAGTCGACTGCGGAGGCTGAGGCGGCGCTCGCCCGCAGCGACTTCGCCAGCGCATCCCAAAGCGCGACGACGGCACTCGATCTCGCCCGCCGCGAGTTTCTCCCTGGCGAAGACAGACCGTGGGTTGAAGAGCGCCGCGCTGAGCTCCGGCGGCTCCGGGTGCGGGCGCTCGACTGCTTGGCCGAGGCACAAATGCGCCTGGGCAATCCGCCAGCCGCGGTGGCCGCAGCCGAGGAGGCCGTCGCCCTCGAGCCGTACCGCGAGAGCGGCTACATCCTTTTGATGCGGACCCACGCCGCCGCGGGCAACCGGGCCGAAGCGCTACGAGCTCACGAGGAGTGTCGGAGGCTGCTGTCCGAGGAGCTCGGCGTCGATCCATCGCCGGAGACCGAATCCGTTCACCTCGAAATCCTCCGCTCAAAGCCAGCCTCTGCCGCCCGCGAGGAGGTCGCTTCCGTGGCTTCCCGGCGCTGGGAATTCCCCCGGAAACGAGCCGTAGCCGCGCCGGCCCTTGGCCTTGTTGTTGTTGTTGCTCTTGTGGTCGGCATTGTGCTCATCGGAAGACCGAGCCAAGCGACGCCATCCGCGGTGGTGCCAGGCATCGACACCGTTGGCCAGCTGAGTGAGAGCACCAACGCCTTCATCCGCGCGACCGGCGTCGGGCAGCAACCCACCGGCGTTGCCGTGACCGGTCAGCGCATCTGGGTCATTAATTACGTAAGCCAGACGCTGTCGTGGCTGGATCCGACGAGTGGCGCGCTGCTCGGAACGCGCTCGGTGGGAGGCGCCCCCACCGGGATTGCGGCGGGCGGTGGGGCGATCTGGGTCACTGCCCAATTCGGTCTGGGCAACAGCACAACGGGGTCCCTCCTTCGCTTCGACCCCACAACGGTGCAGCCGGCCGCGCCGCTCACGCTGGGCGATGGTGTCGACGCCATCGCGTTCGGGCAGGGCGCGGTCTGGGTCACCAACGAACTCGATGACACTGTGACTCGAATCGATGCGCTGACCGGCGCGATCGGTTCGCCGATACCAGTGGGGCGACAGCCGGGTGCAGTTGCGATTGGCGGTGACTCGGTATGGGTCGCCAACGAGCTCGACAGCACCGTCACTCGAATCGATGCCACCACGGGCACCGTGACTGCGACGATTGGTGTGCCAACGCCCACAGCAATCGCCGCTGACTCCACGAGCGTGTGGGTGGTGAGCACGCAGGGTGGATCGGTCACGCGAATCGACCCAGTGACCGACGGCGTGGCGACGACCATCTCGGTAGGCGCAGGTCCAACGTCGGCCAGCATTGACGGCCGATCGGTGTGGGTCGCACTGGGAGGAACGGGAGCGGTCGCACACATCGACGCTTCCAGCAACCGCGTCGTCGCCACGACCAACGTGCAGGGACATCCCGATGCAATCCAAGCCCAAGATGGAACAGTCTGGGTGACCGTGCATGCGTGATCTCCCTCGCCGCACGCTTTCGTGGTGCGCCTTCGGCACGGTGATGATTGGCATGGCTGCGTGCGAATCGTCAACCAACTCAGCAGCGAATCAGCCGGTGCGTGGTGGAACACTCCGCGTCGTCGATCCAGTACTCGATGATCGCCCGGGGCCACTTCCGGACGCAGTCATGCTCGATCCTGAGCTGGGCTATCCAGACACCTCCGAACTCTACCGCTGCTGCCTGGGTCGGACGCTGCTCTCGTTCAACGGTCAGCCGACTGCAGGCGGCGGCTCCGAGTTGCGCCCCGATCTGGCTCGCGCCATGCCGGACGTATCAGTGGATGGTCTGACCTGGACTTTCCGTTTGAAAAGCGGGGTGCGCTATTCCCCGCCGTATCGGAACACCGAGATCACGTCCGGCGACTTCATCCGAGCGCTCCTGCGCAGCGCGCGGATCGTCAAGCCGCCGCAGTACTACTACTCGATCATCCGAGGATTCGATGCCTATGCCGCGGGAGCGACGACGTCGATCTCAGGGCTCGAGGCGCCTGACGCCCATACGCTCGTGATTCGCCTCACGCAGCCCTCCGGAGACCTGGGCTATCGTCTGAGCGGCCTCGCGCCCATCCCTCCGCTGCACCGCGACCCACGCGCGCCGTTCGGCGTTTACGCGGGGCACGATTCCGGCGTCAGCGGTCTCGTCGTCTCATCAGGCCCGTACATGATCGAAGGTGCGAACACAGTCAACCTCGAAGCACCTCCAGCTCAGCAACGACAACCACGCGGCTTCGTGCGAGGCAAAACAGTCACGCTCGTCCGCAACCCAAGCTGGAGCGCATCGACCGATCCGCTGCGACCGGCGCTGGCCGACCGGATCGTGATCGATTTCACACTCACCGGCATCCAAGCCGCCGCCGCCATCGACTCTGGACGAACTGACATCGTCATGAGCAGTGAGAACCCACCGCAGGCGCCTGCCGCCCAGGTCAGGGCCTACGAGAAGCACCCACGTCTTGGCCGAGTCGAAATCGATCCCCGCGACGGCGTTCGATTCCTGAGCATGAACGTTGCGGTCCCACCGTTTGACGACCTGCACGTACGACGCGCAGTCGCTTATGTCCTCGATCGTGGGGCACTGGTCGATGCTCACGGCGGGCCCGTCAATGGGCCAGGGGCCGGCCATATCGCATTGGACAGCGAAGAGGACAACGCCCTACTCACGTATGACCCATACTCCGCGCGCGACGCTGCCAGGCGCGTGCTGCTCGCCCGCGAGGAGATGGCGAGGTCACGCTATGACAGCACGCACTCCGGGCGATGCGACTCGCCCGCCTGCCAGAGCGTCGTAGCGCTCACCATCGTCGGTGGTCACCACACGGCGGCCTTTGGCACGATCATTCGCGACGACCTGGTCCAGATTGGCATCCAGCTCAACGTGCAGGATGTACCCGATACCTCCTACTTCCAGATCATCGGAGATCCCTCCTCGCGGACAGCCATGGCTATTGGTTGGGCATGGAACAAGGCATTCACCAACGCATCCGATTTCTTTGCGCCACTCTTCACTCACGACGCACTGATCGGCGGAAGCGGCTACTCGCTCCTCGGAGCGAAACCAGATGAACTGCGGGGGTGGGGATATAGCGTTACATCGGTGCCAAACGTGGACGACCGCGTTCAGTTGTGTCTCCCGCTCGTGGGCGCTGCACAGACACGCTGCTGGACCACCCTCGACGAATACCTCATGGAGAAGGTCGTGCCGGTTGTCCCAATCGTGACGGAGAGCTATATCCAAGTCATCCCGGCTCGTGTCACCGCGTATTCATACGACCAGGCCTACGACTTGCCTGCGCTCGATCGAATCGCGGTTACATGAGTCCTCGTCTCACGACCGGTGCCCGTCAGCTGCGAGGGCGAATGGG
>Ga0307477_10001855_pt1 | contig 16968 bp, 18 predicted proteins | sample atmos_gasesECM2C_FD_203316 | JGI IMG/M metagenome (GOLD analysis project Ga0307477, IMG submission 203316) | Hardwood forest soil microbial communities from Morgan-Monroe State Forest, Indiana, United States - atmos_gasesECM2C_515 | ecosystem: Environmental > Terrestrial > Soil > Temperate...
CGGCGGGGTACAGTCGCTGGCGCTGTCCTGCTACGACGAGGCGCTCTCCATCCCCACCGAGAAGGCGCAGCGGATCGCGGTGCGCACGCAGCAGATCATCGCCGAGGAGGTGGGCGTCACCAACACGGTGGACCCGCTCGCTGGCTCGTACTTCGTCGAGTGGCTGACCGACGAGCTGGAGCGCCGTGCTGTCGAGCTCTACGAGGAGGTGGAGGAGCGCGGTGGCGCTGTGGCGGGCATCGAGTCCGGCTGGATCCAGCAGCTGATCCAGGACGAGGCGTATGAGACCGAGCTGGCGATCGCCACGCAAGAAAAGGTCATCGTTGGCGTCAACAAGTACACCGAGACGGAGGAGGCGAACGCGCCGCTGCTCTTCCGGCCGGACGAGCGCGTGATGAACGAACAGCGCGAGCGCCTGTCGAAACAGCGAAGCGAGCGCGACGGCGAGGTGGTGCGAAGCGCGCTCGACGCGGTGACGTCGGCGGCGCGCGGCACGGACGACCTGATGCCGGTGATCCTCGACGCGGTGCGTGCTGAAGCCACCCTTGGTGAGATCTGCGGTGCGATGCGCGAGGTGTTCGGCGAATACCGGCCGCCGGCGACCATCTAGCTCGGCGCACGTCACACGATTGCCGATCGCATCCTGTCTGCCACATTGATCAAGCGACTGCGCAAAGATCCCCGACCGCTGGTGCTCGCCGGCGTGGCGATCGCGGTCATCGGCGGCTTCTTCGCGGTCGTCGCGCCGCTGTTCAGCACATCGAGCGCCCCGTCCGCAGACCTCGCCGGGGCCATCCCGTCGCAGGCGTCCTCGAGGTCGCCGCTGGAGATCGACCTCGGCCTCGACAACACGAGTTTCTCCCTCATCTCCCCGATCTGCATCAACGCGACGATCTCAGGGCCCCTGCGTCCCGACCACGCCGTCTTTCAGGGCGTCGACACGGTGCAGTTCCACAACGGACGCGTCTGCGGAGGTGCGCTCAGCGGTCAGGAGACGATCAGCGTGAAGGTCTACCTGACGCCGACCAGCACCGGCACGGCGAATGTGTCGCTGACGCCGTCGCAGGGCGCGGCGAAACTTGGCAACCCGCTTCGGGGCGCCATCGCCGTCACACCGGCGTAGGATCATCTCTCTCCAAGGAGGACGCCAATTGTCGACGCGTGAATTCGCCAGCTACGAAGAGTTCTTCCCGTACTACGTGAGCCAGCACAGCAAGCCGGCCACCCGCTGGATCCACTTCGCCGGCACGCACCTGGGAGGTGCAGCCGCGCTCACCGGGCTCGTCCGGCGCAAGCCACGCCTGCTCGCGGCCGCGCCCGTCATCTCCTACGGGATGGCCTGGTTCAGCCACTTCGTGATCGAGGGCAACCGCCCGGCCAGCTTCGGGCACCCGTTCTGGTCCTTTCGAGGCGATTTCCAGATGCTCACCATGATGTGGCGGGGACAGAACGCGGAGCTGGGCCGCATCGCAGCGGACGCGCTCGAGGACGACCAGCCCGGCCTCCAGGTCGGCAGCGCGGCCTGACAGCGCAGCCTGGCTAGGAAGCCAAATCCCAGGTCGACCCACCCGGGGTGTCGTGCACCTCGATCCCGGCATCGACGAGCAGGTCGCGAAGCCGATCGGCCGCCGCGTAGTCACCCTCCGAGCGAAGCTGCCGGCGGAGGCCCAATACGCGATCGACGACCGGCGCCACGCGCTCTCGCGGGTCGGCCGCGCCCACGCGGGCGACGTCGCCGAGCCGCACCAGGTACTGGCGGAGGCTGGAGCGAGCGCGGTCGCGCTCGTCGCCGGTGAGCGTGTCGTTCTCCCACTCGTGGAGCTGCGTGTCGATCTCGAGAAGCGCCGCGACGGCTGAATCGACATCGCGACCCGCGAGCGCAGCGTCCGCGATGCCGGCCTGTCGAGTCACCTCTTCCATGAACGGTGTCGGTTCAGGCGGATCGTCCGGCTGCACAGCGGGCGCAGTGGCCGGCGACGGCGACGTGCGCTGCGTGGCCGGTGTCTGCTTCGGCAGCGCTTCGATCGGCATCACCGTGCCGGCCTCGAAACGCCGCGAGTCGCCGCGATGCCGCCACGTCACGACGCCACGGCCTCGAACGGTCACCGTGCCGTCGTCCAGATCGAAGATGCACGCGGTGTGCTCGTCGACACCGAGCACGTCGACGCCGTCGGGAAGCGTCTTCTCGAGCATCGACAGGCGGCGTTCTCCCATGTAGCAGAAGCGCGTGTCGTGTGTCCCGCCCTCCGCGTTGTTGTAGTGCGGAATGACCGCGGCGCGCAGCCCCGTGTCCTGCAGGAGATCGAGCCCGTCGAGCCATCGCGGCGGCTCGCCCACCTTGTACACCTCGTACACGGGGAGTGAGAACATGCCGAGCGTCACCGCGGCCGCGCTCGCGAAGACGACGCAGCCACCGTTCTGCAGCTTGCCGTTCAGCAGCTCGGGGAGGGGCGAGCCGCGCCACTGCCGGAGCGCGTAGGTCGGGCTGCCAGGGCCCGCGAACACGTAGCGGGCATCGCTGACGCGCGCGATCATCGTCTCGTACTCGAGTGGTGATGCCGCGGCAGCGTCGCGGAACGTGGCCACGCTGATCGGCTGTCCCACGCTCTGTCTGAAGTACGCACCGGCGCGCATGCAGATGTCGTCGGCGTTCTCCTGGAAGCCGAACGGGGTGTCGAGCAGCACCGCGGGCACCGGCGGGGGCCCCATGCGCGCGAGCAGCTCAGCGTGCACCGACGACATCGTCGGCGCCGTCTCGCCGGACCCCATGATGCAGAGGATCCGTGGGGTACCGGTGGGCGAGGTCACCGCCGGTATCGCTCCTCGAGCTCTGTGATCCTGCGAATGTTGGCGAGCTCGTCGGCGTCGGCGGCTTCCACCTCGAGCCAGGCGTCGACGATCGCCGCAGCAGCATCGGGCGGGGTGGTGCTGAGGCCGATCGCAAGCACGTTCGCGTCGTTCCAGCGCCGTGCCCCCCGGGCCGTCTCGGCGTCACCGCAGAGCGCGGCTCGGATCCCGGGCACCTTGTTCGCGGCGATGCTGACGCCCGTGCCCGTCCAGCAGCAGAGCACGCCGGTGTCGACGGCGCGCTGCGCGACCAGTCGCGCGACCTGGTCGGCGACGTCCGGCCACGGAGTGTCCGGCCCGTCCACCGCGCCGCATCGAACCACCTGACATCCGAGCGCGCCGAGATGCTCCGCCACCGCGGACGCGGTCTCGTGGCGCACGTCACTGCCGACGGCGACGCGGCTGGGACGCTCCATGACGTTCGATCGTACCGGGCGTCGCCGGTGGTGGCATCCTCACCACCGTGGACTGGAGCAAGCGGAAGGAGGAGCTTCGCGCCGAGGCGCGACGCGCCGGCTTCGCGGCGGCCGGCATCACCTCGATGGCTCCGTTCGTCAAGGAGGGCGAACGCGCTCTGCGCGCCATCGACGAGGGGCGCATGCAGGGCATGCCGTGGTATTCGCACGCGCGGGTTCGGGCCGCGACAGACCTGCAGCCACGCTACCCCTGGGCGCAGTCCATTCTCGCGCTGGCCTGGCCCTACCCTCCGGCCGCGCAGGCGGGCGAGGTTGTGGAGACCCAAGCCACACCGGGCAGACCTCGCGGGCGCATCTCAGCATACGCATGCGTTTCCGACGAAGGCACGACCGTCGACTACCACGAGCTCCTGACGCAGCGATGCGCGGATCTCGCCTCATGGCTGCGGCAGCGACATCCTGACCTGCGCACGAAGCACTTCGTGGACCACGGCTGGGCGATGGACCGGGCAATCGCCGAGCGGGCCGGCATCGGGTTCACCGGCAAGAACACCACGCTGATAACGCGTGAAGCCGGGTCGTACGTGCTGCTCGCGGAGATGCTGCTGTCGCTGCCGCTTCCCGCCGACGAGCCGTCGCGGAAAGCGTGCGGCACGTGCCGTGCGTGCATCCCTTCGTGTCCGACGGACGCGATCATCGCGCCGGGTGTCATCGACGCGCCACGCTGCATCTCGTACCTGACCATCGAACACCGAGGCTCGATCCCTGTGCACCTCCGCGCGCTGATCGGCACGTGGGCATTCGGCTGCGACCTCTGCCAGGAAGCCTGCCCGATCAATGCACGGCTCGCGCCCGCCGCGATGCGCCCGGACAGGGGGACGACGTCGAACGGACCCGTTCCCTTTCCGGACCTCGTCGAGTGTCTCGAGCTGACCGACGCGGAATTCGCAGCCCGTTTCAAGGCAACCACAGTCTCGCGGACCGGCAGAGCCGGGCTCGCGCGCAACTGCGCGGTGGCGCTCGGCAACTCCGGCGACGCGGCGGCGATCCCCGCGCTGCGACGTGCCCGCGAGGATGACCCGGACCCGGTGGTGCGCGAGGCTGCGGCGTGGGCCATGTCGCGTCTGTCTACCTGATGCGCCGCTACCACGTTCAGCTCGACGACGGCGATGCCGGCCGGTACGTGCTCCTCCCGGGTGACCCCGCGCGGTGCGAGCTGATCGCGCAGCGCTTCGACGGCGCGCGCAGGATCGCGAGCCACCGCGAGTACACGACCTACGCCGGTACGCTCGACGGCGAGCGCGTTGCGGTCACGTCGACGGGAATCGGCGGACCGTCGACCGCCATCGCCGTCGAGGAGCTGTGCAGTGTCGGCGCACAGACCCTGATCAGGGTGGGGACGTGCGGATCGATGACCACGCGACTGCACCCCGGCGATGTCGTCATCGTGCAGGCCGCGGTACGCGACGACGGGACGACGCATCGCTACGTGCCGGCCGCCTTTCCCGCGGTGGCGCATCTCGACGTCGTGAACGCCCTGGCCGGCGCAGCCGGCGCACAAGCGCGGAGTCACGCAACGGGCGTGGTGGTATCGACGGATTCGTTCTACGCGCAGCGCAACGCCGACACGATGCCGGCAGAAGCGGAGCTGCGCGCTCGTTGGCAGGCGTGGCAGCGAAGCGGTTGCATAGCGGTGGAGATGGAGTGCTCGACAGTGCTGGTCGTCTCAGCGGTGCGCGGGATGCGCGCGGGCGCTGTGCTCGCCGTCATCGACTCGCTGGCGGCCGACGACGAGCCGATGCCCGAGCCCGGCCGGCTACCGCTCGACGCCGCGCTCGACGTCGGTGTCGACGGGCTCCGGCGTCTGATCGCAGCGGACCGTCGCAACGCCGTGCGCTGACAGTGCGCGCCGGTTCGTCCTCGCAGAGATAGCTAGCGCGGAGTCAGCACGACCTTGCCGACGTTGCGCGCCTCGGTGAGGTGCCGGTGCGCGTCGGCCGCACCATCGAACGGAAACGTCGAATCGACAACCGGTCGTACCACGCCTGCATCCATCAGTTTTTGCAGCGGGTCGATGACCCGGGCGAGGCTGCCTTCGCGATCCCACCAGTGAAGCATGTTGAGTCCGAACACTCCCCGGTTCTCGTTCATCATTCCCGTGGCTTTCCACCACGGCATGGTCGAGAACGGGAAGCTCATGACCGTGCCGAGAGCCGCGCGCAGGTCTCGCCGCTCGCCCTTCACCAGCTGCGAGACGCCGTACGCGACCACGCACCCACCCGGACGCAACAGCTGCCAGTCGCGGCGCAGATACTTCGGACCGAGCGCATTGAGCGAGATGTCCACGCCCTCGCCGTTGGTTATGCGCCGAACCTCGGCGACCACGTCGTCATTTCGATAATCGATCATGTGGTCGGCGCCCTGTTCGCGGACGCGCGCGTGCTTTGCCGCTGATGCAGTGCCGATTACCTCGGCGCCGGCGTGGTGAGCGATCTGCACCGCAGCGGTACCCACTCCACCGGCGGCCGCGTGAATCAGCACGCGATCCGTGGCTTCTATGCCGGCCATGAGCACGAGCCCCGCATACGCTGTCGCGTAGTTCACCGGGATGGCGGTGGCCTCCGCATACGACATCCCATCCGGGATCGGCAGCACGTCAGCGGCATTGACCACCGCCAGCTCCGATTGGCCGTTGAAACGAATTCCCGCCACGACGCGCTGACCTGCGTGAAAACCGTCGACGCCGTCACCGAGCACGTCCACGGTGCCGGCCACCTCGTAGCCGAGAACGCACGGCGGCTTCGGCGCGTCGGGGTACGTGCCGATACGCGCCAGCAGGTCCGCGAAGTTGACACCGGCCGCTTCCACCGCGACGCGGAGCTGTCCCGGACCGGGCTCCGGATCGGGCCGCTCCTGGACCTGGAGCACCTCGGGCGGGCCATGCCGCGTGAGAACGACTGCTCGCATCGCCGAAGCATGCGCTCTCAGACGACCTGGGCCGCGTCGCCCTCCATCCACAGCAGGACGTCTGCCGGGCGCCGCAGCGCGAACTCCGGAAGCCGCGCCTGGTTGCGCTCGTCCCAGGCGGCTCGCCACGCGGTGACGCCCGCGCGCCGCCCGGCCTCCATGTCGAGTGGGCTGTCCCCCACGAACACGGTGCGGGCGACAGCGACCCCCAGGCTTCGCACTGCCAGCATCAGCCCCTCGGGGCTCGGTTTGGGCTCGTGGACGTCGTCGAGACCGATCACGGCGCCGAACGCGGACCGCAGCCGGGTGGCCCGAAGTCCCCACTCCAGCGGCTCGCATCGCCGCGACGACACCACCGCCAAAAGCACGCCGGCCGCCCGCAGCGCGGCGAGCGTCGGCCTGACACCGCGGAACACATCCGGACGAACGGGGACGTCGAACAGCGGCAGGATCTCCGCCGCGCGCCCCGGCCAGGCCCGCTCGATCCGCGCTTGGATCGGCTCGCCTTCGGTTGCCCAGAAGATCGCTGCGCCCTCGGCGGCGGACGGGTCACGGCGGAGAAGCGTCTCGACCGCAGCGCTGTCGGCGGCACCCGTGGCGACGAGAGTTCCGTCGTAGTCCCAGATCACCGCCTCGAAGGCGGCGGTCAGGGGATCGGGACAGGCAGACATCATGGCAGTTCTATCGCGGCCCGCCTCCGCAACACAGAGCGGAGCAGCGAATACGGATTGATCTAACGGAAAAGGAGAACGGCGGCGCCGGCCCCGATCACCAGCGGCGCACCCGCGCACGCGGCCAGCAGCGGCACCGAATCGGTGTCGCGCGGCCACCAGGCGCGCGGGATCGCACGGCTGATCGGCACTCGCGCGCGTCGCAGCCGCGCCGGTGGCGCCAGCACGGCGACCCCCGCGATCACCGTGAGCGCGGCGAGGAACGCGGCGTCGGCGGTGAGCGCGGCGACATGGGTCGCGCCCGCGCGCCAGAGCCCTGCGACGATCACGAACGTGGCCAGGCCGAGCAGGGACCCGCAGAGCGCCGCGATCAGCGGCGCGCCGGGTGAAGCCTGGCGGAATTCTGGCTTCGGCATGATGGATTACGAAGCGTAGCACCAGCCGCGAAATGAGTTGGGACCGGCCTACCGCCAGCTCGCCTCCGGGACGACGGCGCTGACGTCGTGACCGGCGACGCGGGCGCCGGGGACGCCATGGAAACGGTACGGAGCCAGCTCACGTCCCGGCTGGAGCACGTACGCCTGCGAATCGGTGTCCGTCGACGCGATGCTGAGGACGGCCCCGGCGACCTCGTCCGCTGTGAGCAGAGGGAAGCCCGCGGCGCGGATCGCGTCCGGAACCATCGGCGTGTCGGCGAAGCCGGGACACACGCAGTTCAGCCTGACGCCCTCTTCTCGGAGTGTCGGGCCGAGAGCGCGTACCAGGGCGATCACGGCGCTCTTCGTCGCCGAGTAGATGGGATCGGCGGTCTGCGGGGCAAGCCCGGCAAGCGAGGAGGTGGCCACGATCGCACCTCCTCCCGCGCGGCGCAGCGCCGGCACGGCCGCGCGAATCCCCCAGAACACCCCGTCGAGGTTCACGCGCAGCGCGCGTTGGTACAGCGCCTCGTCGATGTCCTCCAGCTGCGCCGTGCTGCTGACACCCGCGTTGAGGTGCACGAACCCCAGCGGGGCCCGTTCCTCGGCCGCAGCGACAGCGGCAACGAGATCCTGAGGGCGGCCCACGTCGGTGTGCACGAACTCCGCGCCCAGCTGCGCAGCGATCGCAGGTCCATCGTGCGAGTCGATATCCGCGATGACCACCGCCGCACCCGCCGCGATCAGTCGCCTGGCGACGGCGCTGCCGATGCCGCCGCTCCCCCCGGTGACGAGCGCCGACGCTCCCGCGAGATCGATCACGCCGTGATCTCCCGTGGCGGGACTGTGGCGCCGTCGACCTGCAGCTGTCCGCGCAGGATGTCGCGCGCTATCGACCGCCGGTGCACCTCGTCAGGACCATCAGCGAGCTGCAGCGTTCGCGCGTGCGCCCACAGTGACGCGAGCGGGAAATCCTGCGACACGCCGCCACCACCGTGCGCCTGTATGGCGCGATCGATGACCCAGAGCGCCGTTGCGGGCGCCGCGACTTTGATCGCGGCGATCTCCCTTCGCGCCACGCGATTGTCAGCCGTGTCCATGAGCCACGCGGCCTTGAACACCAGCAGGCGGAGCTGTTCGAGGCGTATGTACGACTCGGCGATCCACTCCTGCACGACTCCCTGCGCGGCGATCGGCTTGCCGAAAGCGACGCGCGACGTGACCCGCTGACACATGAGATCGAGCGCGCGGTCGGCCATACCGATCAGTCGCATGCAGTGGTGAACTCGCCCTGGGCCAAGCCTGGCCTGGGCGATGGCGAAACCGCTTCCCTCCGCGCCGAGCAGGTTGTCAGCGGGAACACGCACGTGGTCGTAGTCGATCTCGGCGTGGCCGCCGTGCGCTCCGTCCCTGTATCCGAACACCGTCGTGGAGCGGCGGATGTGAACCCCGGGCGCGTCAAGCGGGACCAGGATCATGCTCTGGCGGCGATGCGGATCCGCATCGGGCTCGGTCACACCCATCACGATGGCGAGCTCGCAGCGCTCGCTCATCGCTCCGCTCGACCACCACTTGCGTCCGGTGATGACGTAATCACCACCGTCGCGCTCGATGCGCGTGGCGATGTTGGTTGCGTCCGACGACGCGACATCGGGCTCCGTCATCGAGAACGCGGACCGGATCGTGCCGTCGAGCAGCGGCGTCAGCCAGCGCGACTGCTGAGCGGGCGTGCCGAACATGGCGAGTATCTCCATGTTCCCGGTGTCCGGCGCAGCGCAGTTCAGCGCCTCGGGCGCGATGGCGGGGCTGCGTCCCGTGATCTCCGCGAGCGGCGCGTAGTCCAGGTTGCTCAGTCCGGCGCCGAAACGCGGATGCGGCAGAAACAGATTCCACAGCCCGCGGCGCCGCGCCTCGACCTTGAGCTCGTCGATGATCGCCGGCCGGTCCCATGGGTCGGCCAGATGCTCGCACTGCTGCTCGTACACCGCCTCAGCCGGGTAGACGCAGCTGTCCATGAAGTCGAGCAGGCGTGCTCGCAACTCCTCGGTTCGAGCGCTAAGGGCGAAGTCCATGGTCTCTCCTCCACCGGGCAACCATTTGCATATGCTCTCCCCTGCGATGAGCGTCGCCGGAACCGCCACCGCCAACGCCGAGCTGCTCAAGGGTTTCTTCGACGCCTTCCAGCGACGCGACGCCAAAGGCATGGCGGCATGCTACGCACCTGGCATTGAGTTCAGCGACCCTGTGTTCGGCCGGCTGAAAGGCGATCGAGCGCGCGCGATGTGGGGGATGCTCAACCGGCCGGGGGGCGGTGAGCTGGAGTTGACGTACCAGCTCGGCGAGGTCTTGGACTCGACCGGAAGCGCCACCTGGCAGGCGAAGTACAAGTTCCCGACGACGGGCCGTCCGGTGCAGAACCACATAACCTCCAGGTTCTGGTTCGCCGACGGACTGATCGTCCGTCAGGAAGACACCTTCGACCTCTGGAAGTGGGCCTCGATGGCGCTGGGGCCGAGCGGGCGTTTCCTGGGGTGGACGCCCGTGGTCAAAGGCGCGATCCGCAAGCAGGCGCTGGCGAACCTGGATGCGTTCATGCATGCCGGCGCCGCAGGCCCCTGACAGTCTCGGCCGTTTGCGCTACGCTGCGGTAGTCGCCTGACGGCGGCCGGTTCCACCGTTCCAGCCCACGTCCTCACAAGGAACCCCCGATGCCGGCTCGCACTCGACTCGCCGCCGCTGCTCTCGGCGCCACCGCGGTCGCCGCCGTTCCTGCCGGCGTCTTCGCGGGCACCTACGTCGTGCGCCCCGGCGACACGCTCTCCGACATCGCGGTGCGCCACGGCACCACAGTAAGTGCCATCATTGGCGCGAACGCCATCGCCGACGCGCAATCGGTACATGTAGGCCAGCTCTTGACCATCCCAGACGCCCGCGCGGGGCTCCCCGGTTACACCCTCGGCGCGACCGACGACGAGACGTACGCGCTGAGAGCGGGCGAAGGCGTCTTCGAAGTGGCCCGGCGCTTCGGCGTGGATCCGACCGCGCTGGCCCGCACCAACGGGATCGGGGTCAACGCACCGCTGCGAGAAGCAGTCGAGCTCATCGTGCCCGGACGCCTGGCGCGGGCCAGCGCGCTGCTCGGCCAGGTTGCCGCCGACGCCCGGATCGACGCCAAGCTGGCACGCGCTGTCGCGTGGATCGAGTCGAGCTGGAACCAGGAAACCGTCTCGGCCACCGGCGCCGTGGGACTGATGCAGATCGAGCCCTCAACCGGAGATTGGGTGTCGAGGCATCTCGCCAAGCGCAGGCTCGACATCTGGAAGGCGGCGGACAACGCGCTGGCCGGTTCGCTGCTGCTGCGCCACCTCCTCTCTGCCCACGGCGGCAGGGTGGACGGCGCGCTCGCGGCCTACTACCAGGGCCAGGCAAGCGTCGCGTCGAACGGGCCCTTCGAGGACACCACGCGCTACCAGCGCGCGGTGGCGGCGCTGCTCAGCGACGACTGAGGCCGATGCCTCGCCGTCAGGCTGCCGGCGAGACGCTGCGCACCGCTGAGGCGGCTTCGACGGCTGCCTCCTCGGCGCTTCGGGCCGCGCGCCACGCCACGCGCAGGTGCTCGCGGAGCCGGGACACCCATTCGGAGCGGGTGAAGTCGCCCTGATCCTCAGCGAGGTCGAGGGCTTGACGCCGCGCACCCGCGGCGAGGATCGCGCACCGCTCGGCAAGTTCCGCGGCACGGAGGGCCACCGGCACGATCACCCCGAGGCCGGCGGCCGGGTACTCCTCAGCCAGCCGGGTGATCTCGATGGCCCAGCGGTCGGCGTGGTCAGCCGCGTGGCTCGCCGCGCAGGCCTGGCGTGAGACTGCGCGGACGATAGCGACCACGCTGCGGGGCTGGGGTGGTGGCGTCGCGCGCATCTCTCTGCATCTACATACGTATCTGGGTGACCAGACAGTAGACGGGGCGCTGCGACGCGCCCATGGTGCGTTTGTTTCGTTCTCACAACGCAGTTATCCACACGGCGTCCACAGAAATCACATTGGAACAGGGGCGTCATCCACAGGTCAGCCCGACCGACCCCGGCCGAGATCGAGTGGGAGCGACAGGCAGCGAACGCCACCTCCCGACTTCATGAACTCGCTCATGGGCAGGCCGACGGTGTCGAACCCGGCCAGGCGCAGCGGCGCCTCCAGACGCTCCGCCGCGAGCGATGAGATCACCCGGCCGTTCACGGGCATCGCGTTGCAGGCGAAGCCGGCGGCGACGTCGATCGGCACTTCGATGACGTGGGGCACCAGCTCGCGCACCAGTTGCGCGGACCCCGGCGTGATCGCTTCCGGGGCGAAGAGGACCGTCTGCCCGTTGAGCGGGCAGAAGCACGTGTCCAGGTGATAGAAGCGCGGGTCCACCAGCTCAAGCGAGACGACGTCGACCCCGAGCAGCGTCGCAACCTTCTGGTGGGCTGCCTGATCGGTGCGGAAGCCGTGCCCGCAGAAGAGCCGCTCCCCGACGAACAGGGCGTCCCCGGCCCCCTCGAACGAGATGTCGTGGGGGATCTGGTGCACGCGAAGGCCGAGCCGCTCGAGCGCGGTGCGCCAGTGCGGCTCCTCACCGCGACGCTCCGGAAAATGAAAGTTGCTCAGCACCGCGTTGCCGTCCCAGACGACGGCGGCGTTGGCGGAGAACACCATGTCGGGCTGCCCAGGCGCGGGGTCAGCCAGCTCGATCGGCACGCCGAGGGCGCGGTACGTCTCGTACAGCGCCTCCCATTGCGACTTCGCCAGGTCGTGGTCGACGCTGACCTCGACGTGCATCCACGGATTGATCTCGTACTCGATGCCGAAGTACTCCGGCCGGCACATCAGGATGGCCAAGGTTCAGCGAAGGAGGTGCGGCAACTGCAGGGCGTCGTCCATCGGCAGCGGCACCAGGACCGTTGGCGTGAAGCCACGCTGCACTCCGGGCATGAGCGGCGCCGGGACCGGGTCGCGGCGCACGCACAGCAGCGGATTGCAGTCGTCGCGTACAGCGATGAGCTCCTGCTCGCGCAGCGTCCCGTCGCGGTGCCGGCCGTTGTGCGAGACCGTCGCGGTCAGCGCGGGCCGCAGCCAGCGGATCGACTCCCCTTGCGGCGGAGCCGCCAGCGCCGGCGCGGGCGTCGACAGATCCTCGGCGCGGCGCTCCACCCAGGCCGAGATGGTGCGGTCGGTCGGCGCCGGAACCCACGCAGCGATCGCAAGCCGTCCGCGATCGTGTTCGGCGAGCACGAACCCGCGCGAGCGGCCCGGCGCGGCCATGGTCAGGGCTGCCACCACGCACGTGGCGCGCTCCACGAGGGGAATGCGCAGCCGTTCCCGCGAGAAGACGCCCGGCTGATAGGGCGCGTCGTTGCGACGCGCGATCAGCCCGGCGAGGCCGCGGGCTCCAGCCGCCTCCGCGAGAGCGCGGCCGCGACTTTCGACGTGGTCGGGCACCTGGACCAGGTCGCTGCCTCCGACAAGCGCGTTGAGCGCTTCGAGACGTGCATCGAGAGACCACGACAGCGTGGGGACGCCGTCGAGGTGGAGGAGGTCCGTGGCCAGGTAGACGGCGGGGAGCTTCATCCTGCCGGCGGGACCGAGCGCGAGCCGCCTGCCCAGCAGCGTGAGGTCAGGCCGCCCTTGCGGGTCGAGGACGCCGACCACCCCGTCGAGCACAGCGCTGCGCCCCCCCAGCAGCTCCGCGACCGCCTCGAGCTCTGGAAAGCGGTGGGTGATGTCCTCCAGCGTCTCACCCTGCAGCCGCACCGACCCGTTGATGGAGCCGAACAGCAGGGCGCGGCTGCCGTCCCAATCGATGCTGAAGCGCCAGCCGGGGTGGTCGAAAGGCTCCTCGCACGGGACCGCCGCCTCGGGTGCGACCGGGCCCGGGAACGGGCCCGGTACCGGCAGCGAGAGCGGCAGCGCCTCAGCCGTCGCCACGGCCGCTCCCCGCGACGCGTCCGGGCGTCTCGCTGCGGTTCTGCTCCCCCGGAGCTCCACTACGACGCGCGACGCCGTCGGGCCGGCTCCTCGTCCGCCGCCGGCGCCTCGTCTGCTGCCGGCTTGCGGGTCTTCTCGGTTCGCGCGGCCGTGGCCGACGCCTTGCGTCCCGCCTGGGCCGCCTCGACCGACGCTTTGAGAGCGGCCATCAGGTCGGTGACCTTCGAGGGCTCCGGCGCCGCGAGCCGTTCGATGGGGCGGTTCTCGAGCTTGGCTTCCACGACCGCCAGCAGCGCCTCGCGATACTCGTCGTGGTGCCTCTGCGGGTCGAAGTGGGCGCTGAGGTTCTCGACCAGCATCACCGCCATGTCGAGCTCGCGCTGGTGGATGTCGGCGCCGTCCTGCGGGATCTCGAGCTCACCGGCGTCGCGGATCTCGTCAGGCCAGTTGAGCGTGTTGAGCAGCAACCCGTTCTGGTGCAGCGCAAGCCTGCAGAGGTGCTCGCGGTCGCGAAACGCGATCTTGCCGATGGCGACCTTGCCGGTCTCGCGGAGCGCCGCCCGCAGCAGCGCGTACGGTTTGACGCCGACCTTCTCCGGCTCCAGGAAGTACGCGCTCTTGAGGTACACGCCGGCTTCGATCTCCTCGTCCGGGCAGAACTCCACGATGTCGATGGTGTGCGTCGTGTTCAGCGGAAGCGCCTCGAGGTCCGAGTCGTCGATCACGACGTACTCACCCTTACCCACCTCATAACCGCGCACGACATCGTTCCAGCCGATCTCCTTGTCCTCGACGGTGCACCAGCGCCTGTTGCGTATCGGCTGGAGGTCGTTGGGACAGAGCAGCCGGAATGAAACGCTCTTCGATTCGGTGGCGAGATAGAGGCGCACGGGAATCGCCACCATGCCGAAGCTGATGGCCCCGCGCCACATCGATCGGGGCATGGTGCCATCGAGTATATGCGCCGGCTCCCCAACCGGCATGTCTGACTTGAGATTCAGGAAGCTGCGCCTACGCGACGGCGAGCAGCCGCTCGTACGCCTCTTTCAACTCCGGATAGCGCAGGAAGATGATGTGGGCGTACTCCTGGGTGAGCGGAGCGGGCTTGCGGCGCAGGTGCATGCCCACCTCCTCGGGACGGTGACTCGCCTTACGCCAGTTGCAGCGCTTGCACGCGATGACCAGGTTCTGCCAGCGATCGGGTGAGCCGCCGCGCGAGACGGGGACGACATGGTCGACGGTGAGCTCCGCGGCGGATCCGACGTGACCGCAGTACTGACACGTGTGGTCGTCGCGCAGAAGAAGGTTGCGCCGGTTCGGCCGGAGCAGCCGTCGTGGCACGTGGATGGTGCGCAGCAAGCGGACGATCACCACGCCCTCGGGGAGCCGCCGTCCCGCCAGCGCCTCGGCGGCCGCGTGCTTGGCCTCGTCGTCGAGGAAGGCGACCCGCTCCTTGCTCAGAAGCACGACCAGCCGTCGATGACTGATCACGTTCAGCGGCTGTAGTGAGGCATTGAGCAGGAGAACTGCCATTTGCTCGAATTCTAGGGAACACCGCCGGATTCGACAGCGGATGTCCCCGACGTGCTGACCATTAGACGGCCGACGGCAGGTCCTGGTCGCCGGCGAGCACCCCGATGAACAGGTCGCCGACCTCGGCGACACGGCGTCCGATGGTCGCGATCGTCCAGCGGTCCGGCCGCAGCTTGCGGTCGTCGAGCTCCTCCCAGGCGATGGGTGTGGAGACCGGAGCGCGAGGCGCCGGCCGCAGCGAGTACGGCGCCGCCAGCGTCTTGTTGATGATGTTCTGCGTGTAGTCGATGCGGATCTTGCCCGCGCGGTACGCGACGGTCCACTCCCAGGTGATCTTCTGCGGCTCCACCTTGCCGATGGCGCGTCCCACCGCTTCGACCCAGCCCCGAACCGTGTCGTAGTCCGAGCCGCGCCGGAGGGGCACGTAGATCTGAAGACCTGTCTGCCCGCTGGTCTTGATGACGCCGTGCATTCCGTAGTGGTCGAGGGCAGCCTTGACCAGCTTGGCGATGTGAACCACGTCGGCGAAGGTGGCCGGCTCGAACGGATCGAGATCGAACACCGCCCAGTCCGGCTTGTCGGGAGCGTCGATACGCGAGTGCCACGGATGCAGGTCGATCACTCCCGCGTTGGCAACCCAGCCGAGGGTCGCAGTCTCGTTGACCACGATATACGTCTTGGTCTTCTCGCCGTGGTACGTCCACGACGCCATCCACTGCGGCGCATACGAGGGTTTGTCCTTTCGCCAGAAGGACTTGCCGGTGATGCCGTCGGGAAACACCTGCATCGACAGCGGCCGGTCGCGCAGGTACGGAAGCAGGTACGGCGCCATGCGCACGTAGTACGCGATCATGTCCCGCTTGGTGATGCCGTCGCCGGGCCACAGCACCTTGTCGAGGTTGCTGAGACTCAGCGTCCGGCCGGCGACCTCCCACCGGTCGTCGGCGCGCAGACGGCGCAGCTGCTTCAGCGACGACTCGATGTCGTCGGGCGTCGCGACTGCGTCGGACGTCTCCGGCTCGCGCGGTGGAGTCCTTGGACTGTTCTTCTTTGCCGGCGGAGAAGGGCCCGGGACGACGGCCGCCGTCCGATGGATCCTCTCGCGCACCGCGTCGCTGACGGTGACATCGTTGCGCAGGCCGAGAAACGCGGGGTGGCGGAGTACGCCCGCGCTCGTCCATTCGGAGAAGCGCACCTCGCAGACGAGCTCGGGTCTGACCCAGGTGGCGGGCTCCATCGTCTTCGGTTCCGGCTCGACGGGGGAACGATCGCTGACGAGCGGCTGCAAACGCTCGCGCAGCGCGCGCAGTGTTTCTTCGTCGAACCCGGTGCCCACCTGGCCGCAGTGCACCAGGCGATCCCCCTCGCGCACGGCGAGGATCAGCGCGCCGATGCTGCCGCTGCGCTTCCCCCGTCCCTGCGTGAAGCCGATGATCACGCACGTCTGCGTGAGCCATGACTTCACCTTCACCCAGTCACGGCTGCGCACACCGGGCTGATAACGCGAGTCCGCTTTCTTGCCCACGATCCCCTCGACGCCACTGCTGCGCGCCTGTTCGAAGAGCGTCTCGCCTTCGCGCTCGACGTGGTCGGCGAAGATCAGCGATCCCGTGTCTCTGACATTCTCGCGCAGTGTCTTCTTGCGGATGCGCAGGTCCGTCTTCATGATGTCGCGACCGTCGAGGTTGAGCAGGTCGAACACGACGTACGTCACCGGGTGCTCGCGCGCCACGCGTTCCACGTCCTGCGGGCGAGTGACGTTGATGCGCGACTGCAGACGCTCGAACGATGGGCGTCCCTCGTCGTCGAGCACGACGAGCTCGCCATCGAGGATCGCCTGGCGAGGCGTGATGGCTGCTCGTATCGACGACGCTTCCGGGTAGCGCGGCGTCTCCTCCCGACCGCTGCGGCCGACGATGCGGATCGCCGAACCGGCGACGCTCACCAGCGCGCGCACGCCGTCGTATTTCAGCTCGAAGAGCCAACCCTCGCGCGAGAAGGCGCTGTCGATCGGCGTTGCCAGCATCGGCCTGGGTGGGTCGGGCGGCTTCTCTGCAGCTGGACGGGGAGCGGGTGGGTTGTCGCGGCGGGACCGGTCGCGCGGGTCACCACCGCCGGCGGCGGCGATCTCGGCGAGCGTACGGCCGGTGACCACCG
>Ga0307477_10001856_pt1 | contig 16962 bp, 10 predicted proteins | sample atmos_gasesECM2C_FD_203316 | JGI IMG/M metagenome (GOLD analysis project Ga0307477, IMG submission 203316) | Hardwood forest soil microbial communities from Morgan-Monroe State Forest, Indiana, United States - atmos_gasesECM2C_515 | ecosystem: Environmental > Terrestrial > Soil > Temperate...
TTATTACGTGATCGATGAAGCCAGGATCCTGATGCGTGAAGCCGTTGTTGTCCTGTCGCCAGACGTGTGACGTTAGCAGGTAATTCAATGAAGCTATCGGTCGCCGCCAGGCGATCTTCCGCGTCACCTTCAGCCACTTCGCGTGCTGGTTGAACATGGAATCGACGATATGTATGAATGCTTCATAACAAGAGAAAAATCCGTGACGTCCAGTGAGCAAATAGCCTTCGAGCCAGCCCTGGCACATGTGCTCGCTGAGCACTTCCATCACGCGGCCATCTCTGGAAAGAAACTCGTCGGTAGGCAGAATCGGTTCCATAAAGACCTTGCCGGAAACCTCATAAATTGCCTCCAGACGGTTCGACGCAGTCTCGTCAGGCCCGAAAACGCGAAAGTTTGCCCACTCGGCATTCGCTTTCATCACGTTGCGCAAGAATTTCCCTAGGATGCGAGTCGCTTCCTGGTTTTCCGTGCCGGGCTTGGAAACTTCCACTGCATAATCGCGAAAATCCGGCATGACCAGATCTCGGAGGAGTAATCCGCCATTCGCATGCGGATTCGCTCCCATCCGGCGCTCGCCCTTCGGTGCGAGATCCGCAAGCTCGGAGATCAACTTTCCGCTGGCGTCGAAAAGTTCTTCGGGTTTGTAACTCTTCATCCAGTTTTCCAGGATTTTCAGGTGCTCAGGCTTCGTCGCAAAATCCGTTACGGGAACCTGATGCGCGCGCCAGGTGTCTTCCACTGGTTTTCCATCGACCACTTTCGGCCCAGTCCAGCCCTTCGGCGTTCGCAAAACGATCATGGGCCAGACGGGAAGGTTCTTGGATCCTTCCTTGCGCGCAGCGTGCTGAATGGAATGGATTTCCTCAACGATCGTATCGAGCGTCTGCGCCATTAGTTGATGCATGGCTTCCGACTCGCGACCTTCCACAAAATATGGTCTATAGCCGTATCCGGTGAAAAGATGCGTCAGCTGCTCGTCATCCATTCGTCCCAGAACGGTGGGGTTTGCGATCTTATAGCCGTTCAAATGCAAAATCGGGAGTACGGCGCCATCGCGCGCCGGATTCAGGAATTTGTTTGAATGCCAACTAGCGGCCAGCGGCCCTGTCTCAGATTCCCCGTCACCGACAACGCAGCACAGCAAAAGATCAGGATTATCGAATGCCGCGCCGTACGCGTGAGCGATCGAATAGCCCAGTTCGCCGCCTTCATGAATCGACCCGGGAGTTTCCGGCGCCACATGGCTCGGTATGCCGCCGGGAAAAGAAAATTGCTTGAACAGTTTTCTGAGGCCTTCTTCCGTCTGCGGAATTTCAGGATAAATCTCGCTGTAAGTTCCCTCCAGAAATGTATTAGCGACGAGCCCCGGCCCTCCGTGACCAGGCCCCGCAATGTACACGACGTTCAAATGGTATTTTTTGATCAGCCGATTGAAATGCAGATAGATGAAATTCAATCCCGGCGTGGTACCCCAGTGTCCCAACAGCCGCGGCTTAATGTGTTCCAGCTTCAGCGGCTCGCGCAAAAGCGGATTCGCGTACAGATAGATCTGTCCCACAGAAAGGTAGTTTGCCGCGCGCCAATACGCTTGCATCATGCGCAATTCTTCTTTTGATAGAGGCTGGCTTGCTGTCTGAGCATTCGGGGGTTCTGGCGCGGTTGAAGCCATTTTTTGAAGACCTCCGGAACAGTTCGTTGTCGGACAGGAAAAGACATTTTACAGCAGTCGCGGGAGCGGAGCTGCTAGATGTCATTGAGAGTGCATACATTGAGGAAAATATACGCCCGTGCTCCGGTTGGTCTAAGAGTCGTTGGCTCTGGTCTGGATTATATTGGGCTAACTCCCGCTAAGTCGTGAACGGGACTTACCATTGCAAGATCAGCCTCTTCGCTGACTTGCTTTCTGGCGCAACCTAAGATCTGTGCAAAAGGGGGAAACCCCATCTCGAATCGGTCCGGCAATCTCGCATTACCGAGAGGAGCTTGTGCGTGAGCTGTCAGCTTCGGCTGGTGAGATGCCTCGCTACTTGGCGACAGCTCTCTTTGCTTCCGCCTTGATCTTTGCCCAGCGCTTCTTCGCGGCTTTTGAAATCTTAGCCCTTCCTGCAGCTGATAGCACCCGCTTCTTAGTGCGAATGACGTCCCGGCTTGCCGACTGACCAAGAGCTTTCGCTGCCGATCGCAAGCCACTCAAATCGCGCTGTAACTTCGCCAACTGTTTTTCTACCTTTTTCTCTTCGCGTCTAATTGCTTCCAAAATGCGCATGGAATCCTCCGGAAACAATCTACCTGAGAAATCCGGTTCGCACCAATCCCGTGTCTTTTCCATGTCTTATTCAACTTGCTATCTGGAGGTACCGGACATCTGAAACAGCTTCTCTGGTAAATGCTTGACAGTCAGCGTACCTCCGACGATACTTGCGCCGCCTGGTCAAAGTGATTTCATGAAAAAGCCAGCACGAAGAAGAACCTCGGCGAAGAAGACTCCACGTCCGCCTTCCGGGCGGCGCACGGACGTCAAGCAGCGCAAGCCGCAATCAAACAAGGCTGCTGTCACGCGCGAGACTGAAGGGAAACTCGCCTTCAATCAGGCCATGATCTACGTTAGAGACGTGGAACGCGGGCTTGTCTTCTACCGCGATTTGCTGGGATTCAAGCTCATCGAAGACTTTCGCTACGAAAATAAGCCGGTATATGCGCGCCTGCGCGCACCGGGTGGGGATGGAACGATCGCTCTACATCAGGCGGGTCCAGGAGACTCCGTTTCCAGCGATGGTGTCCGTCTATACTTCGAAGTCCGAGAACTTGACGAGTTCTGCCGCAAGCTCCAGCAGAGGAACTTCTACATCACCAAGCTACCGAGCATGATGCCCTGGGGATGGCGGCACGCTTATCTCAATGATCCCGATGGCCATGAGATTAGCCTGTATTGGGCCGGAGAAAATCGCATGAAGAAATCAATGATGAAGGCCGCGCATAAGGCCGCCGGCGTTTGACCGGCATCTGGAAACCCACCCAGTTACATTTCCAACAAGCCGGGCAATCTGACATCCATGAGAATCCAATGGTCCGGTAAGAGCTGCGTTAATCAGACGCGCTCGAAGCGCACGAGAAAGGAGACCGGCGATCAAGAGATTAGCACTGTAGCACTAGATGCCTCGCAGCAAGCCCTTGTGAAAGAAATGGCGTGGTTGCGGTGGCCCGCCAACGAACCGAACGCGCTCATCGTCCCGTTTCGAATTGAATTCGTCCCGCCGCTTAGTTCCACGCCTTCGAAAATTGAGCGCGCGCGCGGTTAGCCCACGCCTTGCATCACTAATTGGGCGCCCTTTTTCAAGTGAACGCCGCCGGAGGCCGAAACCACCACCGAACTGTGCCCTCCTTTCTCTATCCGAGTTCCAATCGTGACACCCGGTATTGCGTAAACGCCTCTGCTCTTGTCGCTCAGGGCACCCACGTCTCCGGTCTTTGCACTCTGATGTCCGATGTTAGGCGCATTGGCATCGAGACCACCCATGCCTCGGCCGTCCGAAAGAGTATCGGTTCTAATGTTTATTTCGGGGGCAAGCGCTTGAATGGTTAGGCTCACGGCGACTGGCTCGCCCTTCTTAGGTGTGACGCGATCAAAAAGAATTGCAATCTCGCATCGCGAGGTTGGCGAGAAGGGCTGAATGAAAGTAATGTGACCGTTCAGAATGGAACCTTTCTTCAACAGAACGTCGTGGCCCGACTTGACGTCCTCCAAAATCTGCGCTTCGACGGGATCACCCACTTTGGCCTGTGCTGCGTCCAAATCCGTTGACAGTCTGGCCAAGACGGATATGCTGCTTGGAATATTTGTCGTGGCCGATTGCGCAGCCGCGCTTGCTTGAATTGCGAAGGTGCCTTGCGACAACCCTAAGACCACCAATACCAGTAGTGGAATTCGGATTAAAGCCCCACGTTTTATCATCTTTATCTCTCCATGCCTCAATTGCCGAACTGCTGTAAGCAGGTGAGGCGGTCTCAGGTACTAAATAATATATTAGTGTTAAAATTAAATAACAAGTATATCATACTCGCCTCTGGCGTTAGTGGCTAGACGGACTCGCGTTTCTCTCCCTTATTAAGGGGATTGCTCTCCGACTTCGATGGGATTTCGGCTCCTGCCCTTAATAAGGGGCGAACGTCGGGCGGGGAAACCGAAAGTCTTCCGTCAAAAACACAAATAATTGTGACGATGTTCTTTTGCAAAACGCCCGATTGACGTCCTGTTCCACACCTTCCCAATTCTTTCACCCGTGAAACGCGCCCTTCGCCGCAAGCGTGAACATGCCCGTAAACGTATGGCTGGTCGTTGTGATGGTGAGCGTGGCCATCTGGGAGTGTGTTCCGTCGAGTGCGACCGAACTGGGCGAGACGGAACAGGACGAGTTTGTCGGTTTTCCGGTGCAGGTTAGATTCACTCTTTGTTTGAATCCTTGCAGCGGCGTGATCGTAATTGTGGACATTCCTGAATTTCCGCGACCACAGTCAACGCGGTGGGAGACGCTGTAATCGCAAAGTCGCCCGTAGCTGTACCTGTTAGGGATACTGTCTGAGGACTCATTACCGCATTGTCGGTTACGGTGAGCGTGGCCGTCCGCGTGCCGTTGCCAATTGGAGTGAATATTACGGCAAGAAACAAGCCGACGCACGATCATCCCTGGCGGCAAGGCTACGAGCAGAGAATGAAGTTGCAGGGGTTGAAACGATCGCAGGGATCATCACCGGTTGGTGTGTCCGTCTCCGCATCGCCCTAAACGCGAGCCGGGGAACTACTCGGCTTAGAGGTTCGGCACTTCGATGGAACATCCATAACTGTCAACCAAGCGCTGTGGCACGCCAGAGTGCAAGACCCAAAGACGGTGAACGCCTTTCGCACTGTCGACTGCACCCGGACGCTGCCGCACTATTCAAACAGTTCATCGGCAACCGCGCCGCTAGTTTATTTTTCAGACCGGCAGCGGGAGGCCACTAAGCCAGGTCAACCTTCTGCGTCGCGAACTGCACCCCCTGCTGGCCGCTCTGGGAATCTCTATGAGGGGCTTTCATGCCTTCCGGCGTTTCCGAAATACATTCCTCCGCCAATCGCATTGTCCGGACCGCGTGCTGAAATTTTGGATGGGACACGCCGAAGGGGACATGAGCGACCGCTGTCACCGTTCGCGGGAGGATGTGCAACACCGGAAGGAAGGACGTAGCTAACGCAATGGGGCTTGGTTTCGAGCTGCTAAAAAGTCTCACCCCGAAGCGCGTCAAAGAGGAAAAGACTTCCTTATCGGGCGTAACGGGCGTAACGAGCGTTACGAGGACAGTGTCGAACAGGTGGTAAGTACTTGGATTTGAACCAACCACCTCCGGGTTATGAGATTTAGAATTAAAAATTTGCTAATCCGTTGGCAGCGCGCGCTTTAACAATGGAAACGAGACGGTTTTAAACTTGAAAACGCCCTAAAGTTCGGGCGCTAATCGGACGTCAAGAATTCGAGCTGGGAATCCACCAAGGAACTTGTGTGGAGTCGAGGTGTGACGCGGTGGGTTAGGTGCAGCCGATCCGTTTCCGACCCTTTCGTTTGTCGGTGCCTCAATAGCTGCGCCATGCTTCCGTTTTCAACCCCAGGTCCTGAATGTTATTGCACCTTGGCGTACTCGGCTTTGGCAGCGATAAGAATCGGAATGTCGGGGTCGGCGTCTTTCCAGAGCGCGAGGAAATCTTTGTAAGCGGCGAGCGCTCGGACGCGGGCGGCGTCGGCATCGGCGCCGTGCATGGATTGAGACTGAAGTGCGTGGGCGCGGGCCAGACCGAGATGCGCCAGCGCGCCGATCGGTTCATTGACCACAACTCCGGGATGGTCGAGGATTTTCCGGAACTCAGCGGCAGCTTCGCTGCCCTGATGTACGGTCAGATAGGCTTCGCCGCGCACATACACGGGATACAGAGCGGGCGAAACACGGTCAGTCGGTGTTCCTAACTCGTACGAAGCGGCCAGTTGAAGAACTTCGATGGCCTTTGAGTGGTCCATACGAAGCAGCACGACTTGAGCGTGAATCGTTGGGAGGTAATTGAACTGCACCAGCGTGTCCTCCGGGAAGCGCTTGGCCAAGTCGTCGGCCAGTGCTTCCGCCCGAGCTGCATCCCCTGCCAAGGCGAACGCGAGCGCCGCTTCATACTCTACATCCCGGCCGATTGAGAGTCTGAGCGCCGTTGCAGCTCGTTGCCGAGCTTCCGCCGCATTGCCGAAAAGGGCTTCGCGCAACGCCACGTCGGCTTCGTAACTCGCGGCTGTCTCCTTCTCTTCCGCCCGCTCGGCTGAAGCGACTGCCCGACGGGAAAGCTCTCGGGCCTTCGCGAGCCGTCCGAGATAGGCGGCGGAATCGGCCTCTTCGGCGGCCAAGACGTCTTCCCATCCCGATTTGCCGCTAGCCCAGGTCACCTGTTGCGCCATCACTGCTGCATCGTTCTGCAGGAAGGCAAGCTGATACAGACAGAAGCGCAGGTAAGGAGAATCGAGCTTTTTCGCCTGCGCATCTGCGGCCGTAGCCCGGGCCTCATCCAGGCGATTCAAATAGAGATATGATTCGGTGAGGTTGGCATAATTTGCGGCGCCCGCGTAGAGGCGGAGGGCCTCGCGGTTTTCCGCAAGGAGTTTGTCATATTGTCCGAGCTTACTGTAGACCACTCCGAGGACGATTTTGGGCACGTCATCTCGCGGATAGGTCTGCGTCCAAAGTTCACAGGCCCGGCGCGTCTTTTCCATGTCGCCAGTGACAAAGTCGTGGTAGTGAGACTCGATGTAGAACTTCTCCCGCATGGTCACGCGCTCGCGCAGCGCATAGGCCTTCTTCATGTTATCCGCCCCCAGTCTCGTTTCCGCGATAACCCAATAGCTGGTCCCGAGCGAAGCATAGGCCATTGCGAAATTCGGGTCGAGTTGGATGGCTCGCTGGAAGAAGGGCACGGCCGCGGCAGAATCCCCTTTCGCCCACTGCGCCTTCCATCCCAGGCTGTAGGCTTGGAGAGCCTCAAGCGACGATGTGGTGGCCTGCTCAAGCGGCGCATCGAATTTTTCCACTGTGCTTAGCGATTCGCCCAGTTTCTGACGCAGCTTCGCTGCCGCCTCACCGAGTGCATTCAAGACTCGTTCTTTGCCGTCTGCCGTCGCCTGTTCCTGTGCCAGGGAATCACCTGTCCGACAGTTCACCGCTTTGAGGCCCACGACATATTGGTTCCCCAGAGTCGCAATCGAGCCGTCGAGAACCACGACGCTCGCCGTTCTTTGGCACAGTTCCCGGGCAATCTCCGGCGTCAGTGTCGCATCAGACTTCTGGCCCATCATCTTTAGGACCTGTTGGATTTGCTGGTCAGAGATAGTTTTCAGGAATGGTGATTGTTCCAACTGCACTGAAAGCCCTTGCCGCAGCGTGCCGTCGAAAACCGGGTCTCCTGTCGTATTCGTGAAGTCAGCGAGGACGATGGTATCTTTGTCGGTGAGGGCATGTGCCCGGCGCGCAACGTAGAGCCAGACCGCCACGGCTAGACTGATAACCACCACCGCAGCAGCGCCTGCCAGCATCGGCCAGCTCAAAGCATGTGTCTTTGCCGCGGCAACCGCAACCGTGGGAGCCTTTCCGGCATGCGACATCGGTGCTGGAGAAGCTGTGCCGACCGAACTTGCGGGCACCGGCTCGGCCTCCATAGCCACCGCCGCCGAGGGTCCCGATTCAGTGTCCCGTTTCAGCCGCTGCAAGTCTGTTCGCATCTCCGCCGCCGATTGGTAGCGGAGCTTTCTGTCCTTCTCCAGCGCCTTGCCTATGATGTCTTCCAGCTTGGGCGGAACTTCCGGATTCAGCCGCACGGGAGCTACGGGCGTGCGATTCAGAATGGCATCGAAAAGTTCCGCCGAAGTGTTACCGGAGAATGTTTGCGTTCCCGTGGTCATTTCGTAGAGGACCAAACCAAAAGAAAAAATATCGGTGCGGTCATCCAGATCCTTGCCTCGGGCTTGCTCCGGCGACATGTATGCCAGCGTGCCGATGGCCGCTCCCGGCGTACTCAACTGCTGCGCCTCCTGAGTGAGCGTCGCGTCAGCGTCCGTTCCTGCCTTTACTTGCAGCTTGGCTAAACCGAAATCCAGAATTTTCGCGTGACCTCGTTTTGTTACGAAGATGTTGGCGGGCTTGATGTCGCGATGGACGATGCTTTCCGCGTGGGCAGCGTCCAGTGCGTCGGCAATCTCAATCCCCAACTCCAGCACTTGCTCAAGCGGCAACGGCTTGCCACTAATCTGGTGCTTCAGCGTCTGGCCATCGAGAAACTCCATGGTGATGAACGCCTGTCCGCCCTGCCCGCCAACATCGTGGATCGTGCAGATGTTGGGGTGATTCAGTGCGGATGCGGCTTGCGCTTCGCGTTGAAAACGGGCGAGAGCCTGCGCGTCGCGGGAAACCTCGGGCGGTAGAAACTTCAGTGCCACGAAGCGGCGAAGCCGAGTGTCCTCCGCCTTGTAGACCGCACCCATGCCGCCGCCACCGAGCTTCTCGACGATGCGGTAGTGCGAGATGGTTTGGCCGATGAGCGGGTCGGATTCAGCCATAGTGCGGTCATCTTAGGTTCAGGGCAGAAGACAAGTCAACGAACGGAATTCGAACGGAACTCAGAGGAATACCTGCTTGGAACAGGCCCTACCACTCGCCAAGTGGACCCAATGCCGTTACGAAGAAGTGGTCGAACAAGTGGTAAGTAGTTGATGTGCGTTCGGGGGTTGGATTTGAACCAACGAATCCGGGTTATGAGCCCGAGAGGTCAACTAGGAAGAGACTAATCCCCAGGGATAGCCGGCACGCGAAACATTCACTTGACTCTCAGGCGGCGCCGTTTTTCAATATGTTGTGAGGCTATATATGGAGAGCACAAATTCACAGACGGATTGGAAAAGAGGCAGCGCCGAACTTCTTATTCTTTCGCTTGTCGAAGCACGCCCGCGCCACGGTTACGAGATCAGCAAACTCATCGAGCAACGCTCCGGCGGAACGGTACGTTTCCACGTGGCCTCGCTTTACCCCATGCTCTACCGCCTGGAACGACGCGGCTGGCTGCAGGGCCGCTGGGTTGAAAAAAGCGGACAGCGCCGTCGTCGTTATTATCGTGTGACTCGCCACGGCCGCAGAGTGCTCGCGTCGCAGCTTCGCGGTTGGCGCGAATTTGTCGCTGGAATCAATAGCATCACGGAGGTAGAAAATGCCTGATTGGAAGGCAGAAATTCTCCGCAGACTTTCTCCGCTGAAACTTGCTCCAACGCGCGAGGCGGAAATCGCGGACGAGCTTTCGCAGCATCTCGAGGATCGCTATCAGGAGCTTCTCGCGCGCGGCCAATCGGAAGACACGGCGTATCGCACCGCACTTGATGAGCTCAAGGAGGAAGAGTTGCTCGCGCGCAGCCTTAAACGCGTCGAAAAGAATTTCTATCGCGAACCCATCGCGCCCGGAAAAGACACCGGCAATTTTTTCTCGGGCATCCTCCAGGACATCCGTTTCGCCTTTCGCATTCTCCGCAAAACTCCGCTCATCACCGGCATCGCGCTGCTTTCGCTAGCGCTGGGCATCGGCGCCAACACCGCAATCTTCAGCCTTATCGACGCCGTCATGCTCCGCATGCTGCCCGTGCAAAATCCCGAACGGCTCGTTCAAATCAGATTCAAATCTCCCATGTCTCAAGATCCGAGGTCCACCGTAACGAATCCGATTTGGGAACAGGTGCGCGATCATCAGGACGTTTTCTCCGGCGTTTTCGCCTGGTCACCGAGAACTTTCGACCTCGCCGACGGCGGCGAAGAGAACGATATCAACGGCATCTACGCCAGCGGCGATTACTTCACCGTTTTGGGCGTCCGCCCAGCCGCGGGTCATCTACTCACCACGTCCGATGACGTTCGCGGCTGCTCCGGCGTCGCCGTCTTGGGCTATGGCTTCTGGCAATCTCGCTACGCTGGGGCGCAATCCGCCATCGGCGCCTCGATTCGCCTGAATGGACACTACTTTCCCATCGTCGGCGTCAGCCAGCGTGGCTTCACCGGAACGGATGTTGGCAGGCCGTTCGAAGTTGCGATTCCGATCTGCGCGGCGGCGATTCTCGGAAGGTCTCTCGATGTGCGCGACGCCTGGTGGCTCTCCATGATCGGCCGCCTCAAACCCGGCGGAAACATCGCGCAAGCTCAAGCACGCATGAAAGTTCTGTCGGCGCCGCTTTTTGGCGCCGTTGTCCCGCAGGATTGGAGCGCCAAATCGCAGGACATTTTTCGAAAGGACACCTTCCTCCTAAATCCCGCATCCACGGGCGGTTTCGATGGCATACGCGAGCAATACGGTCAGCCGCTCGAAATCCTGATGCTCGTTGTTGGACTGGTTCTGCTGATCGCCTGCGCGAATATTGCCAGCCTGCTTCTGGCTCGCTCCGCCGCCCGTCAGAAAGAGATTGTTCTGCGTCTGTCTTTGGGAGCGTCGCGAGCCCGTTTAATTCGTCAGGTTCTCACCGAAAGCATTGTGCTCTCGGCCGTTGGAGCGATTCTCGGCGTTTTCTTCGCTCGATGGGGCAGCGCGCTGCTCGTTCGTTTCGTTTCCACGGATCAGGGCCAAGTCTTTCTCAATCTGAAAATGGACGGCCGCGTCTTGGCGTTCACCATCGCCACCGCCGTGCTTTGCGGAGTGCTCTTCGGAATTTTGCCTGCGCTTCGTTCCACGCGTGTCGAGGCGATCTCCGCAATGAAAGAAGGCTCGGCGCAAACCTCCGGGGGCCGCTCACATTCGGCCTCCGCCCGTTGGATTGTCGCCGCGCAGGTCGCTCTTTCTTTGATTTTGCTAATCGGCGCGGGTCTCTTCATTCGCACCTTCACTAATTTAATGACCATGAATGCGGGCTTCGACCCCAACAATGTCCTATTGACCGAGACGAATGTTCACAGTGCTGGATTGCCCGAGCCCGCTCTCGCGCCGCTCTACGGTCAAATGCTTGCGAAATTGCAGGCGCTTCCGGGGGTCGTTTCCGCCAGCCAGTGCCTGTTATATCCGCTCTCCTCGGGCGATGAGTGGAACTTCGAGGTTTCAGTGCCAGGCTATCAGCCGCCGAACGGCGTTGAGCCGCTTGTCTATTTAAACTGGGTCACGCCTGGATACTTCTCCACGATGCGCACGCCGCTGCTCGAAGGTCGTGTGTTCGCGGCTCGCGATTCCGCAAACTCCACGCCCGTTGTCGTCGTCAATCAATTGCTGGCCAACACCTACTTCCGCGGACAAGATCCAATCGGCAAGCACATCCAGCTTGGAGGGCCGGAAATCGGAGACAAACCACTCGAAATTATCGGCGTGGTCCAGAACGCAAAGCGTGATTCGCTGGATCAGGACTTTCTTTCAACCGCATACGTCCCACTCGCCCAGATTCACAACCTCCGCGAAGACACCACCTTTGAAATTCGCACGGCTACTACACCAGGCGCGCTGATTCCCGCCGTGCGCGACGCCATGGCCAGCGTGAATAAATCTGCGTCCCTGGAATTCAGCACATTGAAACAGCAAGCCGACGATTCCGTCCTGCAGGAACATTTAATGGCCGTCCTTTCCGGCTTCTTCGGCGGCCTCGCGCTCCTGCTCACTGCTATCGGGCTTTACGGCGTGATGGCTTACGCGGTCACGCAGCGGACGCGCGAGATCGGCATTCGCATGACCCTCGGCGCGCAGCAAACTTCGATCCTTCGTCTGGTCATGCGTGACGCTGCGATCGTCCTCGCCGCTGGCATCGCTGCGGGTGTCCTCGGCTCCATCTGCATTACGCGCTTGGTGCGCCGGCTCCTCTTCGGCCTGACGCCCAACGATCCGTCGACACTCGCTCTCGCCATCCTCGTGCTCGTCGCCGTCGCGCTCATCGCAACGTACATTCCCGCGCGCCGCTCCATGCACGTCGATCCCATGGTCGCGCTTCGCTACGAATAATTCATGGTTTTTCAAACCGCAACGAACGATTAAAGACGCAAGGAGCAGACACTCTCAATGAATGAGTTACCGTCTTTCTGAGGAATAGTCCAACTGCATGTAAGAGAGAAATCTTCCTTAGAAACGCCTCGAATAATCGGCGAGACCTCTGTGCTTTCCGTGGCGATTGTTCCGAGTGACCGGCTATACGGAAGTATCCCGGGCCAGAAGTCCGCTTCGAGGAAGTCCGCGGTAGCTATTGCTTCGATCTCCTCGAACTCCGTTTCTGGATAACTTCGTTCTAGCCGACTACACGGGAGTTGGGCCAGACTTCGTTCAAATGTGTCCTGGGGCGGGGTATGATCTCGTCAGATATATGCCTGAAGCTCTGCGGGTGGGAGATACGCGATGAAGGCAGTGGTGCTCCATGAGTATGGCGGTCCCGAGAAGCTGAAATTTGAAGACAACGTCCCCGAACCGCAGATTAGCGGAGGTACAGTACTGATCGCGGCAGCCGCTGCGAGCGTTAATCCGATCGACTGGAAACTGCGTTCAGGGATGCGCCAGAAGGATTCTCCATTGTCGTTTCCGGCAATTCTGGGCCGCGATGTGAGTGGCGTCGTACGGGCGGTGGGCGCAAAGGTAAAGCACTTCAAACCCGGTGACCGCGTTCTTGCACTATCCAACGCGACCTATGCCGAGTTGGTTGCAGTGGACGATTCGGACGTGACTCATCTACCGGATGGCGTGGACCTGGCGAACGCGGCGGCGATCCCGCTGATTGCCCTCACCGGAGACCAACTTGTGCGTCTTGCGACAAACGTGAAAAAGGGACAGGTTGTTCTGATAACGGGAGCGCTGGGCAGTGTTGGGCGCGCAGCAGTGCATATGGCGAAGAAGATAGGGGCGCAGGTGATTGCAGGTGTTCGCGGGAAGGAGTTGGATGACGCCCGTTCCCTCGGCGTCTCTGACGTGCTCGCGATTGATGACGATAAAGCGATTGAGAAATTCCGCCTAGTGGATGCAATTGCGGACACCGTTGGCGGTGAGGTTGCGGCGAAGCTGATCGCGAAGGTAAAGCAGAGCGGCTCCTTTGGCTACACCGCTGTATTGCCGGAAAGCGCGGCGGCCCAAAATCCGACAGTGAAGATTACGCGCGTGCGCGCGCAGCCTGATCCATCCAAGGTGCGCGAGTTTGCCGATGACGTGCGCGATGGCAAGTTCGTTCTGCCTATTGGTCGCCGGATGCCGTTGCGTGATGCGGCAGAAGCACATGTGCTAGGGGAGAAAGGCGGCATTGGGAAGATCCTCCTGCTGGCGCCGGATTCACAACACTGATTTCCTCAGTGGACGCATTACGGCGTACCCGGAAGTTATTCAGCGCCAGAAGTCCGGTTGGAGGAAATGCTGTTCGCGCTCCGATCTCCTCGAACCCCGTTTCTGGCCAGTGACGGACTTTGGTCGGTTATTCGCATGTATCCTACGAGTCCTCTGCGCATAACAGGAGACTCGACGGTAGCTTACTCATTTGGTCGTATATTTCACGTGTGACTTGTCTTTGTGGGAAGGGGTAACCTCCACTTCGGGTCTTAATATCGGCACAAGATAACTGGCGAACCCGATGCCGACAATAATGGTCCCGAACGATTTTTCCGGCGTATAGGTTCGAACGACCGATTTCCCATACTCGAGTTTGTAGATGTTTGTTTCATAACGGCGCCTAAAAAGCTGCTGCATCGCTTCCCGTAAATTGGCTTCCGCTTCTTTTATCGATCCGTTGCCGGCGTACTCGCACGCAAACCCGCCCAGGTAAGAGTCGTTTGAATTGCGATAGGCCTTGGCCAGCAGCAGGCCAGCGGTAATCCGTGTTCCCGGCTTATCGGAATGCTGAACAGCGAAGATTCCCTCGAGCACGGATCCATGGTGGATGTCAGGTAAGTGTGGGAGCTCGAGCGTTTCAGGCGGCAACACGGAGGTGTAATGCATCACGTTGTAATTCTCGATGCCGGCCATGTGCAGGGCTGCGTCATACGATCCGGTCTCGATTCCGACATCGCTCTCTCCCCAGCCAATCACCCAGAAATATTCCTTCGGAATCCGGCATCCAATTTCGGAGTAGCGAGCAGGAGGATGGTTTGACATTCTGAGATTGTCCGGGGCAGCTTAATGCGGTTCCGGTTGGACGTCAAATGGAGGTCCTGATAGCGCGCTTACAGGTTCCGCGATAGAGGACATTACAAGTGATCTCCTTGAAGCCCGTTTCTGGATAGCTTCCATAGTGCCGATAATCCGGGAGCTACTCCATTAACGGACACAAACGCGTTTGCGGGGACTGATCTAACTTTGCGCTAAAATAATCAACTAAATCCTGATTGTTCCGATGGAGGGGATGTGGCTTCGGCAGTGATGCCCTGAATGGCTGCAGGCGACCAGAGCAGAAGTTTGAGTTGAACGAAAGCGGACACGCGGACGAGAGCGAACACTCGGTGGAACCGCATATGCCAACGTATGTTTCACTTTCCGTGCAGGCCTAGCCAGATTGCTTGCCAACCTGGGCATCCTCAATAACACGCGTGATCGGTACTGCTGGCGACCCACCGCGGCCTCGGGTTGACTAGGAAGCGAGGTCGCCGCGCGCCAGATCGCTCCCCGCATCCATGTCAGGTAGCACGACCGACCATGATTCATAGACGGCGTACGGCGGAGCCTTCCAACACAGCATCCAAATGTCCGGCCGCTGAAAGATCAACTCCCCGTGCTCGCCGCAGGCTAAGGATCAGTGGCTGCTGGCGGCGAACAATTGCGCAGCGTACTGCAGCACTGGTTGCATAGCGGCCGGTGCTACGTCCGCTGCGTAGATCTCCAGATAGTTCACGTGCCGGCCGCCGCTGTTGCGTGCCATCCCCTTATCGATGGATCTTCGCAAGGCCAGCGGAGGATCCCCCTCCGCACCCATTACCTTGCTCGCAATTGCGTCTTGCGAGCCGCTGCGCATTTCAAAGCCGGTGATGATCCGCCCGCTGTAGCTGTTGATGAACTCGGTATTGTCGGGCGCTTCGACCGCAGCGTGGCCGGCATGAAGATCACTCGATTGAATCGCCAGTCGGTTGCCGACAGCGCGCGCGGCGCGCTCAATGACCTCCTGCTTGGCGCGCAAGTGCGCCGCTCGACCCTTTGGGCCGGCTCCGAGAATCGGCAGACCAGGAGCGGACAGGGAAATGCACTGATTGCGAAACGTCTCGGCGTAGAAGTGAAACGTGTCGTCCCAGGCGCTCAGGTACCGGGCGGGCGCATAGCCGTCGGCCATCCATTGCCTGTGCGCGGCCGGCGAGTTCGGCAAAGTCATCTCCACGGAAACAGAGGTGGGGCCGGCAGCCGCGATCATTCTGAACGCGGGCAACCCCCCGTAGCGGGCGCTCAACAGCTTCATGAAGGCGAACCATCTTCCCAGGTACACCCGGTCCCACGGCATCGGAAGTTTGGCGCTGGTGCCCTTGCCCGGTCCGTACTGAATCTCGAACAGATCCGTCTGCACCCCTTCGAGCGCCCACGGCGGTGAGAAGAAACCGGGGAACATGATCAGATGTACCCATTTCTTTGCCGCGGCCGCGGCCGCGAACAGCGCATCGAGCTGCGACCAATCCGGCTTGTCCTCGCTCGCCTCGATGTCGCTCCAATTTACCTGCACCGCCACGCCGCTCATGGAGGGATTGCTCAACAGCTGCAGTTTCATCGACCGATAGTTCTTTTCTCCCGAAGGCAGGAGCACGACCGGTCCGTTCGGCAACGCATTGCCGCCCAGTGCGCACTGAACCGTCTCGGCCCCGGCCCGAGCAGGCAGCGCACAGCATAGGCAAATCCCTATCAGAACAAAGGCTGCGCAGCGCAGACGGGAAATCCACATGCCGGTGACCTCCGAGGCCCTATTCTACTCTGCGCGTATCGCGCTTGCACGCCGCTTGAAATGACTGTGATGGCCGCGTCTCGCCATTCGCGTCGACGCAAGTCGGCTGGAGTAGTCCTCCGCCAAAGCACTCGCCGACTGCAGATTAGTACCGGAATGTCGGCTTGTAAGAAGTGATCCCCGCGCCCGGCGATCGCGCGCCGAGCACCTTGCCTTACCTTGCGCGTTGCTGAAAACGCACTTCCGATAAAGCACTGACGTGACTCGGGCAAAATTGGTGAAGGCGCTGATGTTCCCCTGCGGTAGTATGATCGACGACACCACGGACGCGATAATCTTGGGCTAAATCCTTTCCTCCGGAACTTATGAAACAGCACGTCCTTGTCAACGGGTTAATCGGTGGGATCGGGATCCTGATTACTATGCTCAAGTGGTGAGTGGCTCCACATTTCATGCGTCCAAACGATAACTTGAACTTGCGCCTCTGCCAATTCTTCGTTTTGTTCGTAGTCGTCGCGTTCTTGCCCTGCAGAATCTGTTTGGCGCAGCAGGCGGATAAAGAGAACACTCCACTACCTGACTCTCCGAAACGGAGCATCTCCGAGACGAAGGGCTTCTTGGCCCGCTGGGCAGAGTTTTACCACCAGGACTGGTCGGGGACGACTGCTTCGTCGCCGGCCCCAGCGAGGCGGGGACTTCCGTCGCCGCTGGATTCGCCGCCGTTCCCAAACGCCGATTGGTCGTATGGTGGTTCGTCGGTTATTGGGGAGCCGGACACGAACATCTATCCGCTGATGACCGCCATCAACCAGGCCACGACCCGGACGAAGGTGTATGGATGGGTCGATCCGACGCTAAACTTCAGCAACTCCGCACATCGAAACGAGCCGGAAGCGAACGATCTCTACTCGAATCGTTTTGAGATGAACCAACTTGTGCTCTACGTCGAGCGGTTGCCGGACTCTGTGCAACGCGATCATATCGACTGGGGCTACCATCTTACGGCCCTCTACGGCACGGACTATCGTTTCACGATTGCGAAGGGATACCTGAGCAGCCAGCTACTGAACGA
>Ga0307477_10001857_pt1 | contig 16944 bp, 14 predicted proteins | sample atmos_gasesECM2C_FD_203316 | JGI IMG/M metagenome (GOLD analysis project Ga0307477, IMG submission 203316) | Hardwood forest soil microbial communities from Morgan-Monroe State Forest, Indiana, United States - atmos_gasesECM2C_515 | ecosystem: Environmental > Terrestrial > Soil > Temperate...
GCTGCGCGAGGAGTTCCATTTGCGGCCGGTCCGCGCGGTATACGTCCCGGAAATGAAATGCGCTCGCGTCCGGGGGCTGTATAGAAGCAGCGTCGATCCCAGGCTGTTGGTGGTCGACAAAGAGCCAGGAGGAAGCAAGGCCGACGCGGTGAACGCGGGGCTGAATGCCGCAACTTCGCCCTACGTGTGCATCGTCGACAGCGATTCCGTGCTGGAGCGCGATGCGTTGCTGCGCATCATGCTGCCAATTCTTGCCGACCCCAAGCGTGTCGTTGCCGTCGGCGGGATTATCCGCGTGCTTAACGGTTCAGAGATTGCGAACGGAAACTTGCGCCGCGCGCGCTTGCCGCGGAAAAGCATCGAAATCATCCAGGTAATTGAATACCTTCGCGCGTTTTTGATCGGCAGGGAAGCGTGGAGCCAGGGAAATATGCTGATGATTATTTCCGGCGCGTTCGGCGTGTTTCGCACCGACCTGGTGCGCGCCGTCGGCGGCTACCGGCCGAACGCCATTGGCGAAGACTTCGACGTGGTGGCCAGGTTGCACAAGCATTTGCTGGAGAAGCGCGCTGAGTATCGTATTCATTTTGTTCCCGACCCGATGTGCTGGACGGAGGTTCCGTCGGACTTGAAGTCGCTGAGCCGGCAGCGCGCGCGCTGGCAAAAAGGCTTGCTGGATGTATTGTGGACGACGCGCGCCATGCTATTTCGTCCGCGTTACGGCCGAATCGGATTTTTTGCGCTGCCGTACCTGTGGCTGTTCGAGTGTGCCGCGCCGGTGATTGAGATTCTGGGAATCGTCACCATTGTGCTTGCCGCCGTGCTCGGCGTCCTGAGCCGCACGTTCTTTCTGCAGTTCCTGCTGTTCGGATATGCTTTCGCGACGGTGATCTCCATCGGATCCGTTTTGCAGGAAGAAATCACCTACAAGCGCTACAACGACTGGCAAGACGTGGCGCGTCTGGTCAGCTACTGTTTCCTCGAACATTTTCCCTACCGGCAGATGCACATGTTTTGGCGCTTGCAAGGCATCTGGCAGTATCTGCGCGGCAACAATGCGTGGGCGCCGGTCAAGCGCAAAGGATTGCAGTCGGCTAGCATTCCCTGATCCCTCCTGCACGGATACGCAACTTCGGTGCGATGCAATGTTTTGCGGCACTTTACTTCGCCAACGGGATTGGCTAGCGTTAGCGAAGAGCCCGAGCGGGCTTGCCATGGACACGCTGACCTCCGTCAAGGACCTGTTGTTTACGCTGCTGCTGAAGGTGGGCGTGGCGTCTTCGTTCGCGGCGCTGCTCGCGCGGTGGAATACGTTCCGGCGCGTGCTGTTTACCGAGGAACGCGATCCCGACCAAAAATTGAAGCTGATGCTGTTCATGACGCCGCCGCTGGTTGTCGGTGTTGCGCTGCGGCTGGTGGGCTTTCCGTACCGGTTTGCCGATCTTTCGCTCGAAGGCGCATTCCTGATGGGTTTGCTGGGCGGGCGCGTAGTGGGACCGATTGGCGGCGCTATTATCACCATCCCGGCGCTGGCCTTCCATGAGTGGCTGGCCATGCCGGCGGCATCCACAGCGGGATTGCTCGGCGGGTTGATGCGGCAGGCGATTCCTAACAAAGAAGATTTGTGGAATTTTGGGCCGTTCACGTTTTTGAATATTCCGCGCGACGTGGTGCGCCTGGTAAGGCACGGCACGATATCGTGGGAACTGCTGCCGCTGATGGCTTGCGTGGGACTGGAACTTGGCCGCGTGGCGCTGGCGGTGGCCACAAAACCCACATGGCTGTTTGCGATCGATCCGCACTGGGATTGGTGGCTGGGATTGTGCGTGCTGGCCACGCTGATGTCGGTGGCGGCGCCGCTGAAGATTTGGAACAACACGCGCATCGAGATGAATCTCGAGCGGCACCAGCAACTGCTGCTCAAAGCGCGCATGGACGCGCTTTCGAGCCAGATCAATCCGCACTTTTTGTTCAACACGCTGAATACGGTGTCGTCGCTGATCCGCTTTGATCCGGACGCGGCGCGCGGCGTAGTGCTGAAGCTGAGCAACATTTTACGGCGGCTCCTGCGCAAGCACGAAACGTTTGTGCCTTTGCGCGAGGAATTGCATTTCATCGACGATTACCTGGACATCGAGGTGGCGCGGTTTGGGCGCGACAATTTGGAGATTGTGAAAAACGTCGAGGACGAAGCGCTGGAGGCGTTCGTGCCGAGCATGCTGCTGCAACCGATTGTCGAGAATTGCCTGAAACATGGGCTGGCGCCGAAAATCGACGGCGGCCGGATCCAGTTGCGGACCACGAATCGCGACGGGCGTTTGCACATCGAGATTGAAGACAATGGCGTGGGCATTTCGGAGGAGAAGATGCCGCACGTGTATGTGGAAGGCATCGGCTTGAGCAACGTGCGCGAGCGGCTGCGCGTGCTGTACGGGGCCGATTTCCGCCTGGAAATCGAAAGCCACACGGGACAGGGCACGGTGATTCGCATCGACATCCCCGAACTGGTTTCCACGATGCAAGCGGTGGGATAAGAAGAAAATGGGCAGTGGATGGTGGGTAGTGAGTAGTGCGGAGCTGCGTGCCCGCGCCTGCTTTCCGGTGCTTGAGACGAAGACTGAGTGCTGTTGATTCCAAATAGCGGGAGTTCGTGCCCACCCCCACCCGGGTGTTTTTGGAAAAGAGGCTGCAAACGATTGAAAACAAACGCCAGGAGCTTGAAAGAGAGGGCAAAGAGGCGGCAAGCTCCTGTAAACAAAAGAGTTGAGATGTTTGAACGTCCGAACGTCTGAACGTCGGGAGTCGCGGTACACACACACACCCGTGGCGACGGGAAGTATGCGCAAGCTGCTGAGAACGGGAGAGATATTGACGCCACGTGATGCAGATGACGGCAGCCAAGGCGGGCAGGGGCGGCAAAAACCGAGTGGGTAGCGTTGGGCAGTGACAGGGAGCGGTGTGCTGCGGCGGGCGGACGGGGATAGAACTTCGAGATCTGGGCGGGACTGGGGCGACCATGGGGAAGGGTAGCGCGAGTTTAATTTGGAAGTAAACCAAAACGCATTGAATGGTCGAATTCTCGCGTTAAACGGGTATTAGAAGCAGCGAATCGCGACGGTCGTGAAAGGCCGAAGAGCAGAATTCACGTGAACCAGGGGTGGGTTTGGAGGATACGCGAAGTCAAAAGCAGCGAGAGGTCGTTCGGTAACGACGCCCGGAGTGCAAGAAGCGCATCCTGATCGGCACTACGGAGCCTGCCCCAACTTTCATGCAGTTGCAAGCCTCTCGGTAAGCCTTATACAGCGAAGGGTTGGTTCCGAGTAGCCCGTCATCCGTCCAAGATCGATGGCAAGCGCGGAGGTCACTTCCTATAAGCCGACTTGTCGGGAGTAAGCCCGAAGTTGCGAGGCCGGATAGATGGTGAACTAGACCTATCGCTCGTCGTGCAAGCGTTTCAAACTTGGTCCACAGGTAAGAGAGCTATTTGAGCTTCGCGTTTTCAGATTTGGCAGCGATCAGGATAGGAATGTCATGATCGGCGTCTTTCCAGAGCGCGAGGAAATCCTGATAGGCGGCCTTGGCTTTGACGGCATCACCCTGCAGGGCGTAGGCGCGAGCGAGTGCGAGCTGTGCAAGCGAGCCGATTGGTTCAGTCTGAATAATCCCGCGATGAGTAAGAATCTTCTGAAATTCAGCAACGGCCTGTGTACGTTGTTTCGCTGACAGATACGCCAGCCCGCGAACATAAACAGGATACATGCTAAGACTCATGGAAATATTGCTGGGTGAACCGAGTTCATAAGGACGCGCCGCTTCCAGGATCTCGATCGCTTTGGCGGGATTTCCGGTATTAATTTCAAGCATGGCGTTGACAGTCGGGAGATAGTTGAATTCGACCACCGTGTCCTCAGGAAAACGGCGCGCCAGGTCATCCATGCGTTTCGTTATCTGCGCCTGTGAGTTCTTGCTGGTATCCGTGAGAGCAGAGGCGAGGGCAATTCCATATTCGACATCGCGGGGAGTGGCGAGTGCCAAGGCCGCCGAGGCACGCTGCTTAGCCTCGGCTGGATTACCAAAGAGGGCTTCACGGAGGGCGGCATCGGCTTCGTAGCCTGATGCGGTTTCCTTTTCGCCCTCCTTCAGCGCGGAAGCCACGGCCTGCCGGGAGAACTCGCGGGCTTTGGCCAATTGCCCGTAGTAAGCCGCGACGTCCGCCTCGGCGGCGATCAGGACATCCTCAATGCCAGGCTGGTCCTTAGCCCAGTTCACCTGCTTGGCCATCTCGGCGGTGTCGTTCTGGAGAAAGCCAAGCTGGTACAACCCCAGGTGCAAGGTCGGGGAGTCAAGTTTTTTGGTTTGCGCTTCGACAGCCAAGTTCCTGGCATCCTCGAAGTGGTTCGTTTCCATCGAAGCTGCAAAAAGATTGGCGAGGGCCAGCGCGCTGCCGGAGTCCAGCTGCACAGATTGCGCCGATCCAACCAAGCTTTTATCGAATTGTCCGAGAGTGCCGTAATTGGCGTTGAGGTCAACTTGAGCCACTAAATCACGTGGGTAGGTTTCTACCCACAACTCCAAAGCATGGCGAGCCTTCTCCAGATCGCCGGTAGCAAACAAATGGTATTGAGACTCAATGGCCAGGCGCTCTCGTTCGCTGACATGATCGCGCAGGTCATACGCTCTCTTCGCATAATCCGCGGCTTTGGCAGACTCTCCGAGGTCGTAGGAGCAGGTCGCGAGCGCCGCGTAGGCGATGGCGAAATTTGGATCGATCCGGACAGCCTTTTCGAACTGAGGAATTGCCGCGGTGAAGTCGCCTTTCCCCATCTGGCTGACCCGGCCGCGGCTGAACGCTTGCAGAGCATCCAGGGACGAAGTTGTGACCTGATCGAGCGGGGTATCAAACTTTTCAGCCGTGGCAATGGATTCGCCCAGCTTTTCGCGGATCTTGCCGGCTGATCGGCTGAGTGCGTCGAGCACTTGTTCCTTGCCCTCAGCTGTAGCTTCCTCTCGTGCCATCGTATCGCCCGTGTGGCAATTCACGGCGCGCAATTCCAGAACATATTGTTTGCCCAGACTGGCAATGGAGCCGTCTAGAGCAGCGGCACTTCCGGCGCGCTGGCAGAGCTCTCGCGCAATCTCAGGTGTGATGCTTTTGTCAGGAGACTGACCCATGAGCCGTAGAGTCTGTTGGATGCGTCGTTCGGAGACGAGGCTCAAGAATGGCGACTGTTCGAGTTGAACAGCCAAACCCTGTCGCAGTGTTTCGTCAAACACAGGATCACCCGTTCTATTCGCAAAGTCGGCGAGGACAATCGTGTCTTTCGCGCCCAACGCAGTTACGCGCCGTGGGTAAAAGTGAACACCAACAGCAACAATTACGATTGCTAACAGCGCCGTCAAAGCGAGTCTCCAGCGCTTTCGTGCCATCCGCTTCAGGCGCCATCCGGTCCTGCCTGCGACGCCTGAAGAACCGGACAAATGTTCCGCAGTCTCTTGCCTCAGCCGTTGCAGATCCGCGCGGATATCGGCGGCTTTCTGGTAGCGCAGTTTGCGATCCTTCTCCAGTGCAATGCTGATGATTTCTTCCAACTCCGTCGGGACCAGCTTGTTCAGTCGCGCTGCTGGCGCAGGCACTTTGTTTAATATCGCCTCGTGAACAACGGCCGCCGTGTTGCCCGCAAACGCCAGACGGCCCGTAGCCATCTCGTACAGCAAGGCCCCGAAGGAAAACAGGTCGGTGCGTGTATCGAGTTCCTCGCCTCGCGCTTGCTCAGGCGACATGTATGCGATGGTACCCACGGTGGATCCCGGGCTCGTCAACAGCGCCGTCTCTTCCGCTGTCGGCATAGTGGATAGGCTTTCGTCTCCAGAGACACGCTTGACCAATCCAAAATCGAGAATCTTGGCGTGTCCCGCCTTGGTGACGAAGATGTTCGCTGGCTTGATATCGCGGTGAATGATTCCTGCGGAATGGGCCGCGGCGAGGGCATCCGTGATCTCAATGCTTAAGTCCAGTAGTTGGTCGAGTGGTAATGGTTTATGCGCAATAAGATATCGCAGCGTAGCTCCGTCGAGATACTCCATCGCGATAAATCGGTAGCCACCTTCTACACTCGCGTCATGGATGGTGCAGATGTTTGGATGGTTCAGCGCGGAAGCTGCTTGTGCTTCTCTCTGGAACCGATCCAGCGCCAAAGTGTCCTGAGCCATGTCGCTCATCAAAAACTTCAGCGCGACCATCCGGTGCAAACGGACATCCTCCGCCTTATACACTTCTCCCATCCCCCCGCTGCCGAGTCGTTCCAGGACGCGGTAGTGCGCGATGGTCTGGCCGATGAGTGATGAGGAATCCGCCATTTGGCGCATATCTTAGGTTGCGTCAGAAGGTAAGTCAACGAAGAGGGACACCTTGTAGGCTAAGTCCTGATAAACGCCCGACTTCCCGGTACAAAAGCTATTGCACTGTTGCGTTCATCGCCACGGCGGCCGGAACGCGCAGCCTTCTGAATCGCACCCGCCAAGAAAGCATCAGACGGTGCATCCCCGCACGCCGACTGAAACCGTTGCCTGGGCCCTTGCTTGTATATACCTTGACACGTATATGCTCTGTGGAGTATACTAAGGGAATGGAATCTGTATTCGAAATCATTGCGGAGCCGAACCGCCGCGCGATATTGAGCCTCCTGGTCTCGTCGCAACAGTCGGTTGGAGAGATCGAGCGTCAGCTTCGTATGCCGCAGCCGACGGTGTCAAAGCACCTGCGCGTGCTGCGCGAGGCCGGTTTCGTGGAATCCACGGTGGACGCACAGCGCCGTCTCTACCGGCTAAAGCCAGAACCGCTTCTGGAGGTCCATGCCTGGCTGGCTCCGTTCCGTCGGTTCTGGTTCGCTCATGTAGATGCTCTCGAACGCCACCTGGACCGAATGGATCCATCCATGGACCGGGCAACACCAACGAAAAGTCAGGCAACACCAACGAAGAGGAAGACAAGGAGAAGACGACGCGGCCCAAACCGCGAACGTGACAAAGGAGAAACGAAATGAAAATCAACTTGACCAGCGTATACGTCGACGACCAGGACAAGGCCCTGCGCTTCTATACGGAGGTACTGGGCTTTGCCAAGAAAACCGATTTCAGCCAGGGCCCCTATCGCTGGCTGACCGTGGCCTCGCCCGAGGAGCCGGACGGCACTGAGCTGCAGCTGGCGCTGAACAACAACCCCGCGGCCAAAGCCTACCAGCAGGCGCTATTTCAACAGAGCCAGCCCGCGGCCATGTTCTTCACCGACGATATCAAGGGCGACTACGAGCGGGTCAAGGCCCGCGGCGCCGAGTTCACGATGCCGCCCACCGACGTGACCGGCTCGACCATTGCGATGCTGAAGGACACCTGCGGTAACCTGATTCAGCTGACCCAACTGGCACGCTATTCACGCTAAGGAGAAAAAAGTGGGCGGTCGCGAGCAGTACACACCGGGTCCGGCCAGCGGGGCGCAGATCCAAAAGGAGGGAGAAAAGTGGACGCTCATTCTCGTCAGAGAATTGCGCCACTCGCCGGAAAAAGTCTGGCAGGCGCTAACCGACCCGGCGCATCTGCGCGAGTGGGCTCCCTTTGAAGCCGATGGGAGCCTGGGCACGGTTGGAGCCACGGTGAAGCTCACCACGGTGGGAGCGCCCGCGCCGCACGTCACCGAAACAAGAGTGACGCGAGCCGACGCCCCCAAGATGCTTGAGTACAACTGGGGTGGCTTCCATATGCGGTGGGAACTCGAAGCCTTTGGTGGCGGCACGCGCATGACGCTTTGGACCAACATCGGTCGCCGCTACATCGCAATGGGTGCGGCGGGCTGGCACATCTGCTTCGATGTGCTGGAGCGGCTCCTCGTGGGTCAGCCGATTGGACGCATCGTCGGCCCCGACGCCATGAAGTTCGGCGGCTGGCAGCGGCTGAACGCGGAGTACGCCAAGCAATTCGGTATTGAAACGCCCAACTGGCCGCCTAATGCGGCTCAAAAGTCGTGAATCGAGGGGGATCATGAGCCAAGGCACAAAACGCTGGATTCTTCGCACGATTCACATCGTCTTTAGCATTCCCATACTCGGTTATATTTATAGTCCGTTTGAAAAAATTCCAAACTACGCTCGGCCTACTCGGTTTTTCTTCGTTCCTGTAATGGTCCTTTCCGGATTGTGGATGTGGAAAGGCCATGTCCTTCGACGACTTATTTCGAAGAGATCGGCCTAACGCCGACTCGCAAAATCAAGCCTGTTATGGCGGAGACTTGACAGGCTGTTCTTTTCTCTTGACGGCAAACAAACCGTCTGTCTTACAATCGCGCCATGCCACGAAAAGTCATCCTTGGATTCGGAATCAGCCTTGACGGTTATATTGCGCGGCGCAATGGCGACCTCGATTTTCTGGTCATCGACAAAGAAGGTGAAACACTGATGGCAGACTTCTTCTCCAAGGTCGATACCACGATCATGGGCCGTAAGACTGCAGCTGGCTGGGTGAAAATGCGCGAGAGTCGAGAGATCCCCGAGACGCCGGGCATGGCGAATTACGTAGTCTCTCGGCGATGGAAGCCGGGCAAACGAGAGGGTTTTGAAGTGGTGAGCGGATCTCTGAAAGCCTTTGTGAGAAAGCTAAAACGCCGCCCGGGGAAAGACATCTATCTGGGAGGTGGGGGCGAATTGGTCCGCAGTTTCCTGCAAGAGGATTTGGTGGACGAGCTCTTCATCGGACTTGGTCCCATACTGTTAGGCGATGGCATCCCCGGGTTTCCGGGCAAGTTTCCGCAGCGCGACTTCAAGCTGACAGAATGCAAGTCCTACTCGAATGGATCGGTCGGGCTACGCTATGAACGGAAGCGATCGGCTTCCTTCCGGAATGACCGATCGCCTTCAGTGGAATCCTCACAATAAAACTACGCGCATGAAAACGGGACAAGAAGTCGAGGCATAAAGATCCAATGAATCCATCGGAACGTATTGACCAACTGATCGCAGGACTCACAGACTGGCGCGGGAAGACGCTCGCCAGCGTCCGCGAGACCATCCTTGAGGCCGACCGGGAGATCATCGAGGAATGGAAGTGGATGGGAAGCCCAGTGTGGTCTCACGACGGAATGATCGCGGTCGGCAACGCGCACAAAGATAAGGTGAAGCTTACCTTTTCCCACGGGGCGAGCCTCCCAGATCCTGACAAGCTCTTCAACGCGGGCCTCGGAGGCAACGCGTGGCGAGCGATCGATTTTTTCGAGGGCGATAAGATTAATGAGCGTGCTCTAAAAAATCTCATCCGTGCCGCCGTTGATTACAATCAGATCAAATTGAAGAGGAAAGCGCCTGCGGGTGCTCGAGCGAAAGTACATAAAAGTAAAAAGTGATGAAACTACAGCTTTTTCTCACTAATTCTCTTTGCGGGACTGCCTGACAATGGTGCTTGACGCTGTTGGATTGTCTTCACAGTCAGTCGTGGAGGACAACACTCAGGAGGGAATTGTTGACGTGGATCTCGCCGTTGTATCGGACGAAGCCCAGTTTCTTGAATTTGTTCATGAAAAAATTGACGCGCGTGCGAGTGGTGCCAATCATCTCCGCGAGCATCTCTTGGGATACTTTGGGAAGCACGCTTTGCGGATGGCCTTGCGCGCCATAGCGGGCGAGCAGCAGCAGAGTGCGCGCCAGACGTTTTTCGGTGGAGTTGAAGAGCTGATCTACCAGGTCCGCCTCGACTCGTATGTTTCGGGAAAGCATATAAGCGATGAAGCGGTCGGAGAGCTCGTGTTGCTCGTGGAGCGCGCGAGTCATCTCGTTTTTCTCAATGACGAGCACGGTGGTGGGTGAGATTGCGGTGGCGGTTGCGATACAAATGGACTGGCCGGCGAGGCAGCCTTCCCCAAAAAAATCGCCAGGTCCGAGCATGGCCACAACGGCTTCTTTGCCGGTCTCGTTGACCACGGTAAGCTTTACAGCGCCTTCTTGAATGTACATGACATTGGTCGCGGGATCGCCCTGCGAGAAGACGGTTTGTTTTGCGCGAAACCTGTCTACTTTTCTTCCCAGACCAGCCGAATCGAGGAATAATTGCACATCAAACGCGGGGCTTCTCAAAATCGCTTTGGGGGGAGAGCGACGAGCCTTTTCGGGTACACGCCTAGCTGCAGGAGACACTATGCTGCAGAGTATCATGAAACCTGCTCACCTGTCCAATATAAGACAGTCCGTGCCGGCAGGCGCAACTCTAGGGCTTCCGAAGAACTTTCCGCAATGACTGGTGCACTTCTAATCCCCCATCGTAGTCAATGAATCCGAGCTTCCGGAAGCGATTCATAAACAGATTGACGCGCTGGCGCGTGGTGCCGACCATTTCCGCCAGCACCTGGTGACTTATCTTAGGAATCTCCACAACTGCGGGGCCCTTCTTGCCCAAGTGCGCCAGCCGCAGAAGCACGCGCGCGAGGCGCTGTTCCGCAGAAGAAGTGAGCAGTTCCGCGACGTGATCGCCGTACTTCTTGACGCTGGACAGCAGATAGGCCACCAGGGAATTTGACACCTTGTTCCCTTTGCGAAGCATTTTGAGCATCTTTTGTTTCTTGATGGTGCGTATGGAGCTAGCGGTCAACGCGACGGCGGTGGACACACGAAGGGGATAGCCAGCGAGGCAAAGCTCACCAAAAAAATCATGCACGCCCAGGATGGCGGTCACTGCGGCTGGTTGATGTTTCGTTCGGGTGGTGAGCCGCACGCCTCCTTCTTGAATGTAGAAAAGGGTATAAGCAGGGGCACCTTGCGTGTAGATGCTTTGTTTGTCGCGATAGCGCGAGACCTTGCCGCCCAGGCTGGCTCCTGAGGAGAGTTCGCGAAGACGGGAAGTCATGTGGTTAGTACGCTTCATAAAGTCGGTCCAGCCGGCGGCGCGAGGTGTCCCGGCACGCTTATGGTTTCCCCGCGGCCTTCGCAGACTTCCGATGAGCTTCCTGCGACCACTGGGAAGCTTTATTGGCGTGTTCCAAGGCTTGCTTGGAGAGCTCGTGTCCGGTTAGGTGGTCTTCTTTGTGGTGGCTCGCGGCGGCGGCACGGTGCGCGTGTGCGGCGAGTTCGTGGAATTCGGCGGCCCTTTGGTGCGAGTCGTTTGGCAAGGTCTTTCCCTTAGCGTTCGTTGCATCTTAGAATCATTCCATTTTCCACGCTGTCCCATAAGGGACACTCGCCCCACAGCCATGTTTCTGGCATGCGACAAGAAACGCGGACGAAAGCGGAGCCGCATTTTCGCGCTACTGAGGCGGTGTGCCCGCAGAGGCAGTTGAGGAGGCGGTGGCGGAAGCAGGCTGTGGATGCCAGGAAATGGCTTGGCCTTGCAGCAGAGCGATGGCGTACTCGATGGGGGTGGCGGCGCCGGGGATGGAGGCGGCTTGGGTGGGGGAATTGGCGGCGGCCGCGGAGAGGGAGCGGAGCCAGCGGCCTTCGATGATGCCGACTACGGCGCGGGAGTCGGAGGTGAGAACCGGAGAGCCGCTTTGGCCGCGGGTGACTGGGTGGCTTAGGAGAAAGACTTTGGCGGCGGGGGCGGACTTTTCGAGTTGCGTGGATTCGTAGGAGAGAACTTGGCCGGGGGAGCGGTCTTCGCGGGGGGCTTGAAGGCTTTGGGCGTCTTGAAGGTGGTTGGGATGGAGGGAGAGCGCGATCACCGATTGGCCGGGAGTGACGGGCTCGGTGGCCAGCGGGAGGAACGCTACACGGAAGCTGCCGGCGAAGGGATTGGGCGTGACGCGGAGGATAGCGACATCGTGCTGCGTGTCCGTGGCGACGATGGTGGCTTGCAGGAGGCGGGGAGGGGCGTTGGGTCGGCGGACGATTAAGTAGGGCTGGCCGCCGTCGCGGAACGTTTCGAGAACGTGAGCGTCGGTGAGCAGGTAGCCTTGCTCATTGATGAAAAAGGCGTTGCCGAAAAAGGCGTAGTGGTAGCCGCGCGGGGAGGGGGATTCGTCGAGGCGGTAGACGACAGGGCAAATGGCGGCGTCGGGGGCAGCGTCTTGCGGCACAGGGTTCGCTGCAGACAAGGCGAGCGCGCAGGCCAAGCCGGCAAGGAAGGCCGTGATGGCGACTGTTGGCCTGCGATGAAGGGATTCGGTCAAGTTCAGGCGTCTGCTCCAAATACAAATCTACAGCGGCGCAACGGGCGACGGAAGCTGGCGTGAGGTGCAGGTGTTCCTTTTCGGGGTAAGGAGCGCCAGCGTGCGCGACAAGAAATAGCTTGACAACCGCGCGTTGTTGCAGTATATTCTGTATATACTGAAATGACCGACACAACTGCAGGTACGCGCGAGACTGAGACACCGCATCTGTCGCTGTCGCGGCGTCCGCTTAATGTGGTCATTCCCGGGGGCACAGGGCATCTTGGGCGAATCGTCGCTGGGCATCTGCACGCAAAAGGCAACGCCGTTACGGTCCTGTCGCGCAGTGGAGCGGTTGCGCCTTGGCATGTAGTCTCGTGGAACGGCGCAGATCTCGATGACTGGGCGAGGGACTTAGAAGACGCCGATGTGGTGATTAATCTGGCGGGGCGAAGCGTCAATTGCCGGTACAACGCTGGGAATCGGCGCGAAATTGTCGAATCTCGAATACGAACTACGGAACTTCTCGGCGAAGCTCTGAGCAGATTAAGTCGTCCACCGCGTTTGTGGGTTAACGCAAGTACGGCCACTATCTACCGGCACAGCCTCGATCGAGAAATGGATGAAGCTAACGGGGAACTTGGAGGACAAGAGCCGAACGCGCCGGACTCGTGGCGCTTCAGTATCGAGGTAGCCACCCGGTGGGAAAGAGCCTTTTTTGCGGCGAACACACCGAACACGCGGAAGATCGCGCTTCGGAGCGCGATGGTGATGAGTGCAGCGCCGGGAGGGACTTTCGACATTTTGCTCCGTCTCGTCCGGTTCGGGCTGGGCGGCGCCTGTGGTTCTGGAAAACAATTCGTGTCTTGGATTCACGAGAACGATTTTGTGCGCGCGTTGGACTACCTGGTGGAGCACGAAGAATTTAAAGGGCCAGTTAATGTGGCAAGCCCCAATCCGTTGCCGAATGAAGACTTCATGCGCATTCTTCGAAAGGCTTGGGGCGCCAGCGTGGGCCTTCCAGCCTCGAAATGGATGCTCGAAGTCGGGGCGTTCTTCTTGCGCACAGAAACGGAGCTAATCCTACAGAGCCGACGCGTTGTTCCTGGGTTTCTGTCGGCGAGCGGTTTCGAGTTTCGGTTTCCGGGGTGGCATAGCGCGGCACAGGACCTGGTGCGGAGATGGCGCAGACAATGACAAGAGCGAGGGACGACGAAATGAGCGGACATGCGACGCAGTACACGTTAACGCCGGTGGCGCAGAAATTTATTTTGCATTGGGGGGAGATGGGGACGCGGTGGGGGATTAATCGCACCGTCGCGCAGGTGCATGCGCTGTTGTTTCTGGCGCCGAAACCGCTGCCTGCGGATGAGATTTCGACGACGTTGGCGGTGGCGCGGTCCAATGTGAGCACCAGTTTGCGGGAGCTGCAGGGGTGGGGAATTGTGCGGGTGGTGCATGTGCTCGGGGACCGGCGGGACCACTTTGAGTCGATCAAGGATGTTTGGGAGATTTTCCGGATTGTTTCGGAGGAGCGGAAGCGGCGGGAGATTGATCCGACGCTGCGCGTGCTGGCGGAGTGTGTACAGGAGTTGAAGGCGAGTCCCCAGGGGGATGCGTACACGCGAGAGCGCCTCGAAAGCATGCTGGAATTTTTGACGGCTATGACGGGATTGTTTGAGGAGATTTTGCGGATGCCGACGGGGGCGCTGAAGGGCGTGGTGAAGCTGCGGGGGAAGGTGATTACCCTGCTGGGGGCGGAGAAGAAGAAGGCGGGATAGCCGCAGGAAGAGGACGGAAAGAGGAGATTTGCCACAGAGGCACAGAGAAGAGGAAATCATGATTTCGCTGGCATCGGAGTTTACGGATGGAAAAGGGCGGCACGCGCGCGGGTGGCTGTTTTTTGACGCAGAGTGCGGGTTTTGCACGCGGACGGCGCGATGGCTTCTGCCGATTCTGGAGAGGCGGGGGCTGGCGGTGGCGCCGCTGCAGGATCCGAGAGTGGGCGCGCTCTTAGGGTTATCGCGATCTGAATTGCTGCGCGAGCTGCGTTTCTTGCTCTCGGACGGCAGTCACTATGGCGGCGCGGATGCGGTGCTCGCGGTGGCGCGCGAGATTTGGTGGGCGCAGCCGATGGCGTGGCTGGCGAAAATTCCGGGAATGATGGGGCAACTGCGGCGCGGATATTACTGGTTTGCCGGGCGGCGTAGCTGCGCTGCGATGCATTGCGAAATTGAGCGCGCGAGCTGAGTGAGGCAACGCGAGGACAGCCAGAAATGGCCGTCCCACTACGGACAAAAGTCGAGGAGAGTTAACACAAAGTTCGCTGAGGTCCGACACAGAGCACGGAGAGAAGATCGGAGAAGAAAGCGAGAACCTATGGCGTTGCGATTTGTGGACTTGTGGCGCTGGGACGGCAGGGTTAGCCGGAAGACGTACGCGATCGTGGGCGTCGCGGGATTCGCCATCAAGCATGTCGTCGATCACTTTATTGCGGGCGGATTCTTTCATGCGTACGGCTTCTTCAATTACTGGGCGCCGCTGGGTAGGAGCGCGCACCTCACGCGCTTGACGGCGGACGAGGGAAAGTTTCTGGCCACCATGGTGCTGGTGGCCATGCCGTTTCTGTGGATGGGTTTGTCCATGACGGTGCGGCGGTTGCGGGACGGGGGGCAGCCCGTCTGGTTGGTGGTATTGTTCTTCTTTCCGATCCTGAACCTGCTGTTTTTTCTCTTGCTGTGCTTTTTGCCCTCGCGTAAGCAGACTGAAGGCGAGGAGGCGGCGCCGTGGCCTGCGGTGCGCCCTCTCAGCGGAGTCATCCCGCGCAGCCAGCTTGGCAGCGCTGTGCTCTCGATCGTCGTCACGACCGCGATCGGCCTTGTTTTTGTGCTGCTAGGTACCGCCGTGATTGGCGCGTACGGCTGGAGCCTCTTCGTGGCGCTGCCATTTTGCCTCGGTCTGTTTGCCGTGTTGCTCCACAGCTACCATGGGCCGCGTGACTATGGAACCTGCATGGGAGTGGCGCTGTTGCCGGTGGGCCTGCTCGGCGCGATTTTGCTCGTCGTGGCTATCGAAGGACTTATCTGCCTACTGATGGCCGCTCCTCTAGCCCTGGGACTCGCGGCGCTTGGCGGCTCGCTTGGGTATTACATTCAGGGGAACTACTGGGGCGCGAAGCATGGGGCCGCGATGCTGTCGGTCGTTCTGTTCGCGATGCCTGCAATGTTTGGCATGGAGCACGCTGCTGCGCTTCAAGTGCCGGCGTTTGTGGTGCGCACGTCCATCGATGTGAAAGCGCCGCCCGAGCAGGTCTGGCAGCAGGTGGTGGCGTTCGCGGAGATTCCTCCACCTACGGAGATGCTGTTTCGCGCGGGGATTGCGTATCCGATTCGCGCGGAGATTGCCGGACGCGGCGCGGGCGCGATGCGCCGTTGTATTTTCTCCACTGGAGCATTTCTCGAGCCCATTGAAGTGTGGGACGAGCCGCGTTTACTGAAGTTTGGCGTCACGGCGAGTCCGGCGCCATTAAACGAGATGACGCCGTACGGCCACATCGGGCCGCGCCATCTGCACGGTTATTTTGTCTCGGAGGAAGGCCAGTTTCTGTTGACCGCGTTGCGTGGAGGGGGAACACGCCTAGAGGGCACGACGCGCTACCGAAATGCAATGTGGCCAGCGGCTTACTGGCACATCTGGTCGGACCACATCATCCATCGGATTCATTTGCGCGTACTGAATCACATCAAGGAAGTTGCGGAACAGTCACGGGTGGGCGATTGATGCTCAGGCTTTCGCGGCGGAGGCCGATTCCAGGACGCGCTGGTAGTAGCGCTCGTATTGGGGGATTACGTCGTTGGCGCAGAATTTTCGCTTGGCATTGATGCGGGCGCGCTGGCCCATTTCGCGGCCACGGTCGGCGCGCGACAAGATCTCGATGGCGTAACGACCGGCTTCTTTCACGTCGCCGGGTTCCACTAAAAATCCATCCACTCCGTGCTCGACAACTTCGGGGACGCCGCCGACATTCGTGGCGATCACCGGGACTTCGCAGGCCATGGCTTCGAGAGCGGCCAAGCCGAAGGATTCGAGCTGCGAGGGGAGCAGGAAGAGATCGGCGGCGGAGAGCTTCTGGTAAACGGCGTTCTGCTTGCCGAGGAAGAAGACGTCTTTCTGCAGCTTTTTTTTGCGCACGAGATATTCGGCAGCGCCGCGATCGGGGCCGTCGCCGATAAGAACGAGCTTCGCTGGCATTTTGGCGCGCACCAGCGCAAAAATCTCAACGCAGTCCGGCACGCGTTTCACGGGACGGAAATTCGAGAGGTGCATGAGGATTGGCTCGCCGTTGGGAGCCCATTGGGCGCGCAGTTCCTTGGCGTCGTAGCGGGTGTAGAGATCGCAGTTCACGAAATTCGGGATGACGTCGATCGGGCGCTTGATGTCGAACTCCTTGAGCGTCTGCGCCAGCAGATAGTTGGAGATAGCGGTGACTCCATCGCTCTGCTCGATGGAAAAGCGCGTAATCGGGAGATAGCTGCGGTTGCTGCCAACGAGCGTAATGTCCGTGCCGTGCAACGTGGTGACGAAAGGCAAGCGAAGGGGCGCGGCCATGGAGCGAGCGAGCATCGCACTGACGGAATGCGGAATGGCATAATGGACGTGAAGAATGTCGAGCGATTCGGACTCGAAGACCTCGAGCATCTTGGTGGCGAGCGCCAAGGTGTACGGCGGGTGATCGAAGAGCGGGTAGGAAACGACCTCGACTTCGTGGAAGAAGATGTGCGGGTCGGCCGTATTCATCCGGATGGGCGGGGCATAGCTGATGAAAT
>Ga0307477_10001858_pt1 | contig 16941 bp, 23 predicted proteins | sample atmos_gasesECM2C_FD_203316 | JGI IMG/M metagenome (GOLD analysis project Ga0307477, IMG submission 203316) | Hardwood forest soil microbial communities from Morgan-Monroe State Forest, Indiana, United States - atmos_gasesECM2C_515 | ecosystem: Environmental > Terrestrial > Soil > Temperate...
CCTAGGATTGGTTTCAGATAGCCCGGAAATTCTCCGGAAGATGATTGAGTATTTGGAGGCTCAAACATGAGCATAGTTGTCTCAAGCACGACCGATACAATCGAGCAGGTCAATCAAGCGGCCGGCGTGGTCCAAGAAGAGCCGGAAGTCAAATCCACGGAAACCAAGCTTGAAGGCGCGGAACAGGTCGATAGCCAGGAGCCTGATTCAAAAGAAGAGCCAGCTGCTAAAGTCGAGAAAGACCCCTATGAGAAGCGTATCGGGAAGCTTACCGCCCAAAAGACAGAACTCTCTAACCGAGCCAAAACAGCTGAAGAACGAGCGGCAAAGCTGGAGGCAGAGCTTGCAGAAGCCAGAAAGTCGAAACCGGCAGAAGCAGCCGCAGAGCCAATACCGGAGGTTGAAACTCTGGCTGATGACCCCGAGCCCAAGCAAGACGATCCCAAGTTCAAGACTTACGAGGATTGGGTCAAAGCCACGGCTCGATGGGAGATGCGCCAAGAACTCCGTGAACAGGCCGCCAAAGAGGAAAAAGCCCAGCAGGAAGCAGAAGCCAAGAAAGTAGTGACGACCTATAATGCCGAGGTTACCAAATTCAAGGCTGAGCATGATGACTGGGATGAAGTAGTTGGCGGAACGGACATCAAGATTCAGGTGGGAGTTCAGAATGCTCTCATGGAACTGGCCCGGCCGGATGTGGTGTATTTCATCGCCCAGCACCCGGAAACAGCCAAAGAACTCTGGAACATGAGTCCAGCAAAGGCTATAGCTGAGGTAGGACGCATCGCTGCGAAGCTTGAAGTTTCTCCACAGGAAGAAGCCACCAATGAACGCAAGAGCGGTCCCGACAAGTTGCCGGTAAGTTCTGCCCCGCCACCGATCAAGCCTCTTAGCGGTCATAGCACCCGCTCCAGTGTCCCACTAGACAATTTGGACTATGCGGAATACCGTAAGATCAGGGATAAGCAGGACAAAGAAAGATTCCGCCGTTGATTTTTTGGGAATTATATAGATGACTCCCGCATGAAAACAAAGGACTTATAACCCTAGTGTTTGCAATGCGTACTAGTACGAAATACTTTAAGAAAGTACTTGACTCCCTTGAGGGAGTTATGTATAGTGGAGTTAGAAAGTGAGGTTCCTTATGAACGCAGAATGCCCCATCTGTAAACGCTCAGTTGGTATCGAATCCCTTGCCACGAACATGAAAGGTGAACCGATTCTGGCGTGGCATTTGGAATCCAAGAGCGGCTCCCGTGAATGTATTGGCAGTCATAAATCTATGGCCGATATTGAGCACCTTCTTTTCCTCCAGAGTCACCCACATGCTTGACAAGGAACTGAACGACCTCATCCAAGCCGCTCTTGACCAATGGTGGGAAATCGGCCCCGCTATCTGGGAAGAGAATTGTCTGAAATATGACGAAGGTGGATACTTGATTGAGCAGGTGCAAGTATGACGGTCTACGTGGTAGAACGTTCGGGCGACGGACAAGCAATGGCGATTCATGCCACAGAAAGGTCTGCTCAGGCCGACGCGAGGCGGCGTGGACAAGGCTCAATGATGTTTCGCTACACCGTATCAAAGTGGCAAGTAGTTGATTGGTTTCCCGAAGAGAAGGGAGCAACCAATGAGTCGGAGCACAATTAGCACGTTTAGGCTGTTTGAACTGTTTCCCGATGAGCCGACCGCTCGCAAGTATTTAGAAGGGCGACTGTGGAAAAACGGCGTCACCTGTCCAGAATGCAAAGGTAAAGAGCGCATCACGGTTCGCAAGGATGGTTTCTACCGCTGTAATGCTTGCAAACTAGACTTCACCGTTCGCACGGGCACGATATTTGAACGGTCGCATGTTCCCCTACACAAATGGGTCTACGCCATGTATCTGCTTGTGACCGCTCGCAAGGGAATCAGTTCGATGCATTTGGCGAAAGAGATTGGAATAACTCAAAAGTCCGCATGGTTCGTTCTTCATAGACTCCGCGAAGCATGCTGCCCTGTCTGTAAATACCTGCTTTGTAGCTTTTGTTACGGTTGTCACAAGAAAGGCAACGATGACATTCCGGGCGGCTGTTCTATGCACATGTGGTCAAAAAGGGAAAGTTGAGCATGAAGATTCTGGATGCCATCACGGACGTTGTACTGGCCTACAAGCCTAAACCAAAGACGAAGGCTGCAAAGCGTAGAATCAGAAGGAATAAACGCAAGGTGAAAGATGCGGCAAAGTGAAAATCAAAGGAATCAACTATATAATTCCCGATTTTTTTAGTTGACAAGCGACAAAAAGTGGCGTAAATGAATTACTGGCCTGCGTTCCAGTTCTAAGCGCTGCTCTTTTAGTTCAGGCTTCTAGTCACCTTTTTTGACTTGCTCTCGATACATTGTCAAAAATTCTGACTAAGGAGCCAAAACTTGGCCAACACCCTTCTGACGATCAGTATGATCACCAGAGAGGCGCTCCGAGTTCTCGAAAACAATCTCACCTTCACAAAATACGTTCGCAGAGACTTTGACGATTCATTCGGCCGGGCCGGAGCCAAGATTGGCACTGTGCTCAATATCCGTAAACCAGCTCGTTATGCTGGCAGAACGGGTCAAGGTCTAAGCATTGAAGATGCCACCGAGACTCAAGTACCTCTCGTCCTCACCACGCAGCAAGGCGTAGACATCGCTTTCACTTCACAGGATCTCGCCCTTTCGATTGACGACTTCAGCGACCGCTTCATCCGTCCAGCCATTGCCAACATTGCAAACCACATCGATTTTGACGGAATGCAGCAATACCTGAACGTTTTCAACACAATCGGCACTCCCGGCACGGTCCCCAACGCGCTTCTGACCTACCTCCAGGCTGGCCAGCGGCTCGATGAGGAAGCTGCGCCGCGCGACAATCTGCGATCCCTGGTTATTTCTCCGGCCATGCAAGCGACCATCATCGACACTCTTAAGGGCTTGTTCCAGGAGTCCAGCGAGATTGCCCGGCAGTATGAAGAGGGCACGATGGGGCGCAGCATTGGCATGAAGTGGAGCATGGACCAGAACGTAGGCATCAATGTCATGGGCAACTATGGCATCTTGCAGCCTACCTACACCTTGGCAGGTTCCACGGCAACGTCCATCGTGAGCGGAAACTGGACGGTAACGACTTCGACCCTGCTCCAAGGGAATGTCATTACCTTCGGTTCAGGGTCGACGGGCGTTTATGCGGTCAACACGCAGTCCAAGGCTTCTACCGGTGCTCTACGGCAGTTCGTAGTGACCGGCAACGCGACGGCCTCGGGCGCCGGCGCGATGACCTTCACCATTTCCCCGGCCATCGTTACCAGCGGACCTTTCCAGAACGTTACCGCAGCACCTGCAAACGGCGTCAGCATCAACCTGTTGGGTGGACTTGGTGCGGCAAATGTCTCCAGTCCTCAAGCTCTGGCGTTCCACAAGGATGCTTTTGCTCTTGGGTCTGCTGACCTTCCGCTTCCAGGTGGAGTTGACATGGCAGCCAGAGTTGCCGACAAGCAGCTAGGCATCTCGATCCGCTTGGTCAGGGCCTATGACATCAACACCGACCGTTTCCCAACTCGTACTGACGTTTTGTACGGCTGGACAACGCTCTATCCCGAGCTTGCTTGCAGGGTGGCATCATGAGCCTAGCTTATACAACTCTATCGGCGGCAATCACTCCGAACCAAACCTCATTCAGCGTGGCTTCGGCAACCAACATCACCAATCCGGTATTCAATACGGGTGCTGGCATTACTTACCTGCTTGTCGAGCAGGAAGCTATGCTAGTGACCAGCGTTACTGGGACAGTGGTGCAAGTACAGCGCGGGGTACTTGGCACTCGCGCCATGAACCACGGCAATGCTTGTTTTATCATGTCAGGACTTCCGGCTGACTTTCTTGGCTTTTTCCCGGCCATCAAAGCCTTCACGATTAACCAGCCTGACATAGCATTCCAGATGCCCAGCCAGACCGTTACGGCAGCTGCATCGATTATTGCTCCAAGCAATTTCTTTCACTTGTCAGGAGCAACAGGCGTCACCAACATGCAACCGCCGACTTCAGCATTGCTTAGCTATACCGGAAGCAGCACAGAAGAAAACTATGCGAACGGAACGCGCGTCACGATTATCTGCGACTCAACGCCTGCGTTTACCTCGGGCGGCGGCGGGACTGGCGTAGCTTTTGCGGCCACGGTAGTAGCGGCCACAGCGGCCACGGTCATCGAGTTTATTCTCGATGGTTCCAGCGGTACGCAGCTATGGTACCCAACACGCCACAGCACGTAACCTCTTTCCCGGAGGGGCGGCGGCAATACCGCCCCATTTTTTAAGGAGAAGGCATGCCAATTACGCCAGCAGTTATTCCGGCGAATTACAACACTGCGATTACCAAGCAAGGCTGTTTTGACGCCGATGTGATGAACCAGATCAATGCAATCATGGCGGCTGGCGATAGTCTTGTAGCCATCGTTAGCAATCCCGGCCTTGGTTTCGCGGCCTTCAACTCAGCAGCAGCCGTGACTCTATTGCCAGCGGGCTTCCCGGCAGGCACTTATGAGTGCAACATTTATGCCGTACTGACCACAGCCTTTGCCACCAACACAACTTGGAACTTCTCGCTTGGTTTCACCGATGATGCCACGGCGCAGACACCGATCGTTCTAACATCATCGACGTTGACGATAAACACAGCTGTTTCAGCCTATTACGTGTTCCGTTCGACAGGCGCAACGGCCTTAACCTATACGCCAGGCAAGACCGGCTCTGCCGCAACTACTGGCGTGGTAGCGTTTTCATTGACCATTCAAAGACTTCTCTAGGAGGAAAGATGCACAATCCACACCCGCACGGACAAAAAGTAGTGCAGCCCCATGAGCTGAGCGATCACATCATGGATCAGCAGGGCGAAGTAGGACTGAACAAAGTTGGGAAGCTCCCCGACGCTCACCGTGAGACTCATCGGGACGAGCATCCTTATCCCAATTCGTTCAATCCTGTTCCGAAGGCCGGCCGCGGCCAGCCGCATGGCAAGCGCGTCGAGCCAGACGCTTTTGGTGAATAATGCCAATTCCACAGCCAAAACAAGCGCCAACCAAGCTGACTGAACTGGACCTTGAATACCCGAAGGCGATGTATAAGAAAGCGGCCAAGGGGCAGGGAGAAGAGATTTCCCCGGCCTATCCGCGCATCATCGTCTCGGAAGCGGGGCAAGCGCAACGGGTCAAGGACCGCCATCCCTACGTAACATGCTTTGCCGAGGATGCCGAAAACGAAGCTGCTCTCATTAAAAACGGTTGGTCATTGTTTCCAGAGGCAGCAATCAATTAAGGGGCTCAAATGACCGGTGGCGATCTTCTGGCAAGCGCTCTTCGGCTGATTGGCGTACTTGCTTCAGGAGAGACGCCTTCTGGGAACGAGTCGGCGGACGGCTTAGTTATCGCTCAGCAGATGGTTGATTCCTGGCAAGCGGAGCGCTTGGTCATCAACCAAATACTGATGAGTGAGTTCCCTTTGACTCCCGGCCAGCAAGTTTATACGTGCGGGATGGAAGGAAACTTCAATATCCCGCGGCCGGCGCGCATCGAGCGCTATTCCATCGTCAACCTCAATAATCCAGCGCAGCCACTAGAACTGCCTTTGCAGATTCTTGACTTCCAGGAGTGGCAATCGCTTGTACCAGTAAAGCTGATTAACTCGACACTCCCGCAATATCTCTATGATGATAATGCCTACCCGCTCAGGAATCTCAACTACTGGTGCATTCCAAGCGTTCCAGTGAAAACAAGGATTTATGGCTGGCAACCGATCTCAACTTTTCCTGACTTGGTTACAGACGTTCAATTCCCACCGGCCTATATCAAGGCGATACGCTATAACCTGGCAGTGGATCTCGCGCCGGAGTTTGGTCGTTCCGTACCGCCAGAGGTGGCAGCGCAAGCGATGCTTACCAAGGGGATTCTAAAGAGCATGAACGCGCCAGCGCCGCAGATGCAAGCTGATCCGGCCGTAGTGAACCCGAGGGGCAGAGTTTACAACTGGTTAACTGACTTGCCTGCCGGGCGGTAAAAGGAGCAGAAATGGCATACGAAGAAAAGAAAGTAGCAACCGATCCAGCCTTCGCACACGGCCAAAGCAACAAAGGCAGCGATGGAGAGAAAAAGAGAGATGCCGGAAAAGTTCTGGCCGAGCTTGACGGTCATGTGCTCAAGGCTCGCTGGGAGCATCCGTATCCAATCTCAGCGAAGCAGGATGATGAAGAACTGAAGCGAAGAAAGAGGAAGTAATTGGCGAGAATCGGATTTTGCGGGCCAACTTATCAATCTCAGAGCGTCAACGCTGACGCCCAATTTACGATGAATTGGCTCGTGGAATCTAACGAATCGGGCGGAGGAAAGTCAGGAGCCTATCTCTATCCAACTCCAGGGCTAGCGTTGCAATATACGCTTGGCAATGATCCTGTCAGAGGGACTTTGCCAGCTTTCAATGGCCGCACATTCTTCGTAGCTGGAACGAATCTCTTTGAATTGCTCTCAAATGGCACACAAGTTACCTATGCGGGGCTGATTAACGACGGAAATCCTGTCTCGATGACGGTAGGCGGAGCTCCCGGCAACTCACAAATCCTAATAGCTTCCGGTGGACTAGGTTATACATTCAACCTGGCCACCAACACACTGACGCAGGTTCCTGTAGCGATGCAAGTTGGACCTTGGTCAGCGGTTCACTTCATTGACGGATTTTTCATCGCCATTATCGCCAATTCCAACTCGTTCCAGCTGTCAAACCTAGAGGATTCAACCACTTGGAACCTAGCCAACGTCAGCCAAGTATCGCTTTTTGCAGATAATGTGGTGAGTTCCCTGGCCGATCACCGGGAATTGTGGCTGTGGGGCGGCAACAAGTCGATCGTTCTTTACAATGCCGGTACGCTTCTGAATCCAATTCAGCCTGTCCCTGGAGGGTTCCTCGAGCAAGGTTCCATTGCGCCTTTGGCCTCGGCGCGGCTCGATAATTCGGTATTTTGGCTTGGCGGTGATGAGCGGGGGGCCGGAATCGTCTGGAGAGCGCAAGGTTACAGCCCGACAAGGATCTCCAATCATGCCGTCGAGTACGCTTGGAGCCAGTACACCACGCTGGCGGATACTATTGCTTATTGCTATCAGGACTCAGGGCATTCTTTCTATGTACTGCACTTTCCAACGGCAAGCGCTACATGGGTCTATGACGTGGCAACGGGAATGTGGCACCAGCGAGGCTACTGGAATAATGCCGGCTTCTTCACAGCGCACAGAGCTAGATTCCACACCTACAACTTCGGAATGCATCTTGTCGGAGACTACAAGACCGGTGCCGTCTACAACATGAGCACCAACCTCTACAGCGACTTCGGAAATCCAATCAGGCGAGTACGCCGGGCTCCACATATTTGTTTGGAGCAAGAATGGGAGTTCCATCACCAGTTGCAAGTAGACTTTGAGACTGGGTTAGGACCTCAGCCTCCGCTACAAGGAACTGGTGGGACTACAACCACTATTACCTTGCAGGATTCGAGCCTTGCCCTATGGTCATTGACGGTAACTGATGCCGGGAACTTACAGACGACTCCTGGCTCAACCGGAGTGCCACAAACCATCGTGATGAATGATCCGCCGAACAACGTCTCTTGGCAGCTAGGAATCACAACTCTAGGGCTTTTGACCACTACTTCAATCGCATTCAACCCAGCCAACGCGCAGACCATCATGTTTGGGCCTACGACAGCTTGGAATCTGGGAGTGACAACAGCTGGACTCTTGACGACTACTCAGAACTTGCAAGTCCTGGCTCGCGGCCCGCAAGCGATGCTGCGGTGGTCAAATGATGGAGGCCATGCTTGGTCAAACATCTACTCTATCGATTGCGGTCAAGCCGGGCAGTATACCAAGCGAGCCATCTGGAGGCGTCTAGGGCGGTCCAGGGACAGGGTTTATGAGGTTTCCGTGTCCGATCCTATTCCCTGGCGCATTATAGATTCGTACCTTATGGCGACCCCTGGATTTTCGCCACAGGAAAGATTGGTCAAAGAACTAGGAAAGCGAGCGTAACATGCCGATAACGAAGATCACGACCAGCACAACGACGCAGATCAAAACCAGCGCCGGCTATATTCAAGCCATCAGCGTGCCGCAGGCAGGAACTAGCTGGACGCTCCAGTTGAACGATGGCCCGAACCCTGCCGGCAACGTCACAACCATTTACGGAGCAACGCCAGCAACGATTACCACTAGCCTAGGCGTTCTCGCGCCTTTATATTTCACGCAAGGCTTACAAGTCGTTACCTCCGGCACGGCCGGGGAGATTGAAATCGAGTGGAGCTAAATGGCTAAATTCCAAGATCCGCCGATTCGCTCGCCATTCTTCCCGCAGCAAGGCGTCCCACTGCCTAGTGTCATCGCTAAGCTGGTGTGGATCTTCTCGTTTCCTTGGATCAAGTACTTTCAGAACATCAGCGCAACGCTAAGTGCCCTACCGGTTTGGCCAGCAGGGCAGGCTTCAAGCGCCGCTGATATAGGTTTCGGGCTGGCCAAGGATGCTAATTTTCTTTATGTCTATACGGGGACTACATGGAAGCGTGTGCCACTGAACTCGTTCTAAGGCGTGCGGAGTCAGCTGATATTCCGCGCATCATAGAGCTTGTCTGGGCTAATGTCGAGGAAGGCCCTTATAAGCAAAAAATCGTGTTCAATCCGAGCACTTTGCGAGCATTTGTAGGGGCTTTGATGGCTGACGATCAGGCCCGAGTGATTGTTTATGAAAATAATGGCATCCAGGGAGTTTTTGCTTTTACGACGTTTCCTAACTTCTACTATTTCGCCGGGCAGATTGTTGCCAGCATGGTAGTTTGGTCAGTATCCAAAAAATATCGCGGCCGAGCAAGTATCGATCTTTTGCATGAAGGCCAGCGAGCAGCAAAGGAACTAGGAGCCAAGTACATGCTCCTGACTGGCCCAACGGCTTCTTTTGATGGGCTTTGCGAGCATTGCGGATATAGTTTTCTGGAATCTTCGTTCATTAAGGAACTTTGATGGCGGCAATCGTCGGTGGAGCGCTTGGTGGCAGTTTGATAGGAGGTATTTTCTCGTCTCAGGCCGGAAAAGCCCAAGCTAACGCTGCCAAGTATGCAGCCAATCTGCAATACAGCCTTGGCCAGCAATCCCTTGGTTTCCAGCAGCAGGAATGGAACACTCAGCAGCAGAATGAGCAGCCTTGGTTGCAAGCAGGACAAGGAGCTGTTGGGCAACTCAGCCAGTTAGCTGGACCGAATGGCCTTCAGCCCTGGAACCAGCAGTTCCAAGCACCGACCGCGGCCACAGAGCAGAACGATCCTGGCTATCAGTTCAGGCTTCAGCAAGGGAATCAAGCCTTGCAGAACTCCGCGGCAGCTAGCGGGAATCTTCTGACTGGTGGTACGGCCAAGGCCATCCAGCAATACGGCCAGGACTATGCTTCTAATGAGTACTCGAACGTCTACAATCGAGCTCTTGGCCAGTATCAGCAGAATTACAATATCTTCGAGCAGAACCAAGCCAACCAATTTAACCGCCTGGCATCGGTAGCGGGGTTGGGACAGACGGCCGCAGGCCAACTCGGGCAACAAGGCCAGGCAGCGGCTTCTAATATTTCAGGGACCAATGCCACAATCGGAGGTCAAGTCGGGCAAAGCATCCTAAACCAAGGAGCGGCAACAGCTAGCGGCTATGCCGGAATAGCGAATGCTGGCATGGGTGGCCTAAATAGCTTGTCGCAGTATGCCATGCTCCAGAATTTGATTGGTCAGCAGCCAGGACAATTCCAACCGCAAGGCTATAATCCATCTGATGTGAATCTGCCAGCGGGAGGACCATAATGGGCGTACCGCTAGCAGCTTTATCTATCGGCCAGCACCAGCCTAATCTTTTGGAGCAGTATGCCCAAGCCGCCCAAGTCAGGAATCTGATAGGACAAGATGCCAAGGCTGGGCAGCAAGCCATGCAGCAATGGGACGGCAAGGACTTCAATGGCTACGTTGACCTGCTTAGGAAGAATGGAGCCTCGGCGCAAACGGTCCTTGGCGTTCAGTCGCACATCATCGACATGCACGCCAAAAACTCCCAGGCAATCAAAGCCGATGCCGATGCAGCCAAGACGCAATTCGACACCGAAAACGAGAAGAATCAGCATTTAGCTGCCATTGTAGGAAATGTACTCAAAGCAGATCCAAGCGAGCAAGCGCAAAAGCTGGAAGAAGGAAAACAGACTGCCATCAAGAATGGCTGGCTAGATCCTCAGCATGCCCAAGACATTACCTATCACAGCCCGGAGCAGTTGCAGGGCGTTCAGAAGATGCTGATGGGGCAAACGAACTTTACCGCCGATTATCAGAAGCAGGCGCAAGCGGAAAAAGACAAGCAAGATGCCGCGCTAGCAGCCATGAAGGTCAAGCAGCAATCCGGCCTGCAATCCGGCTCAATGGATGCGCAGATAGATACAATCTTCCCGCCAGCAGGCAAGACTACCAGCGCACCCAACCAGCGCTACAAATCGCAAGCCAACTTCTTCCTGCAAAGAGGCGATCTCGAGGGAGCAAAGGGCGTACTCAGTCAAGCCTCGGCGGAAGCAGGCAAGACAGAGGAAGCACTGAATCCGGACATACAGAAGAACAAGCTAGCCCTTTCTGCGGCTGAGGGCGCAGCGCGCGCTAACGTCCTGCTCAGTCCTGAGAAGATCCAGAATGATGCTGCCGTTGCCGCGGCAAAAGCAAAAGCAGAAACAGCCGCGAAAGCTGGGGCAGAATGGAAGCCCAACGTCACCAACGACGAGAAGAAAAAAAGTGAACTGGCTGAGAACATCGCAGAGAACGCTACTGCTGTAAATGCCGCTCTTGATCGCCGGAAAGACTTGGTTGGAGCCATCGCAGGGCGTTTCACCAATGTCGAGCAGATGATTGGAAACAACGATTCTGACATTTCAGCTATCGGCAACCGCATCCATAACATTGCTATGGCTAACTCTGGCGTACATGGTTTCCGCTCGCAAGAAGGCGTAAAGGAGACGGAAGCAAACATCTTGAATCACTTCAAGAATGGGCCAGAAGCGGTCAAAGGCGCCTTGGCCAGCAATGTGGATTCTGTGCAGACATTCATTGACAACGCCAGGCCGGAAAGCTATCAAACCCACTCTAGCCAGGGCGGGGCTGGGGCGTACTATCAGAAAAAAATAGGTGGTTCCACTACTTCCACTACAAAAGCAACGCACAGGTACAATCAGGCTACTGGCAAAATTGAGGCGCTCCCATAATGGCGGATAAGAACGTACAGCTTCCTGATGGCCGCGTCGTAGCCTTCCCGGACTCAATGGCTGATGCTGACATTGCTGAAGTCATTAAGAAGCAGCTTGCTCCTCCACCTGACATTAAAACAGGGCAAGGCATGGAACAGCAGGCGGTTGAACAATCCCGCCAGCAAATAGGAGCGCCTGTCATACAAGCAGCAAATGAGCACGAAGCTCGCCAAGCCCGACTAGCCTATCTACAGAATCGCGCCATGAACTCACCTACACCTTTCAGTAATGCCGCAGCAGTTCTAGCGCCAGTGACCGCTGCACGGCAGATTGTAGGAGCCAAAGTCGGAAGCTATGCTGGGGAACAGATAGCTCCGATGCTGAGCAATTCTCCTGATGCTGCCGAATACGGAAGTTTAATTGGGGGCGTATTGGGCGGAGTAGCGGGTTCTTACCAGCCAGGGGGGGCAACTAAAGCAGTCCAACGCATAACTCGTGGACCTGGAGGAACGGCTAAAGTTTCGCTTAATCCTCTAGAAATAGCTGGCCGGGAATTAGAAGGCGTTGTTCCTAAGCAGGCCGACATCCAGGAGCAAATGACTGCTGCGGAGACGGCAAGGCAGCAATGGTTGACAGATCGCGCAAAACTAGAAATGCAGGACGCTACAGAGCAAGCGGCCGCTGTTAAGCGTCAGCAAGCAGCAGATAGATTAGCGGCTTCCAAGCAAAGATTCGCTGACGCACAAGCAGCCAAGAACGCTCCCGAGCCCTCTCCAATGCCAGCAAGCGCTACGTCTACAGCCGCAGAAGCCATGTTCCAGAAGAACTTTGGCCCGGAATACAAACAAGCCGCGGACTTAGCAGAATGGGAGACTGGTAGCAGAGAAGGCAGCCAAGGAGCACAGACCGCGGCCGGTTGGAAAACTCCAAGCACTTCTGGGCTTCCGCAAGGAAGTTCTACGCCATTCCCGCAAGTCAGGAAGCTGTCTGACCTCGCCGGGGCTCCTGATGATCTAATCTCGCGCACCAAGACTATCGTGCGGCCAGGTGAGGCTCCTAGCGCCGCAGACTTGAAACGAGCAGGCGATTTGACGCAAGTACCATTGACCAAGTTGCGACAATTAGCTAGCTGGGGAGACGAACTGGCCAAGAATGAGATTGTCAGAAGGCTGAGGAACCAATGAGAAAGCTACTTCTGTTCTTTCTGCTCGCTGCACCTGCTTATGGGCAAGTTTCAGTTTCACTCAGCCCTGAGCCAAAGCTGCAATTTCTTAGCAACAATGGAGTTCCGCTGGCAGGTGGATGCGTATTTTCATATAGTGCCGGGACTAGCTCTCCGCAAGCGACATACACAGATAGCACTGGATTAACGGTAAATAATAATCCTTTGATACTTGATGCGGGTGGCCGCGGTTCGATCTGGCTAACCTCACAAGGCTACAAATTGGTTCTTTTCTCCGCTGGTGGCGTGAACTGCGCCACTGGCACACAAATCTGGAGCATTGATGGCATCACCGGCCAACTAGGACTGCTCTCGCTCGCCAATACCTGGTCAGGCGTACAGACTTTCAGCCAGCCTATCAAGATCACGCCAAGTGTCAACCAGATTGTGCTTGGGACCTCGCCCAACACGACGACTCTTAACGCTCCAGCTCCATCCGGAAATGTTGTCCTTACTACACCAGTCACTTCCGATACTTTAGTTGGCAGGGCAACGACTGATACCCTTACAAACAAAACTTTAACCACGCCGACGATCAATGGGGTATCGGTGGTCAATGATCCCGCTGCCTACATAGTCATGCCGAATAACGCTACTGGAACGACTCTTAATTCCACGGCGAGCGAAGTTAATATTGCAGGCTCAGCAACCGCTCAAATCGGAAGCAATACCCCCCTGGCAACAGGCAATGGAGCTATCGGAATTGTAGTGGCTGGCGCCGGCACTACCGGCAGCGCTACGATCCAGCAAAGCGGTACGGCTTCCTGTGTCTTTGACGGGGCCACGACAGCCGCAGATTATGTCCAGCAAAGCACTATTACGCCAGGCCAGTGCCATGACGCGGGACTCAACTTCCCATCGAGTGGCGGCACTATTCTAGGCCGTGTGCGAACTACGAATGCCGCTGGAGGAACTTATGCTCTTGACCTGTTTTCCCCTGGTGTTTTCTCAGCCACAACCGGAGCTGGCCTAGGCTGCACAAACTTCACGCCGGTTACGGTAGTGAACAATAATGCGATTCAAAACTTGCTTTCTTGCTCGATTGCAGCCAATACGCTTTCCCAGGGAAGTTTGCTCGATATTCAGCTGACAGGAATCGAGAGCACTGCTTCTGGCGGCACCATCACTTTGACAACGACGCTTGGCGGCGGTACTGGTTGCGTCACGCAAGTCACAGCAGGCATAGCCAACAACCAGCCTTTCAATACTTCTATCAAAATGGCTATCTTGACTGCGGGAGCTGGCGGAACGGCGAACCTAAGCTGCGAATACTTTTCTACGGCCAGCGGCGGCGGCGTCATAGGGCCGAATGGCATAATCGGAACGCCAACCATTTCAGTCAACACTACAATCCTTAATTCACTTTTAGTGCAGGTGCAAATGAGCGTGGCAAATCCAGGAAATTCAGTCACTGGCCAAATTTTGAAAGCTGTGGTGTTTTGATGAAGCGACTTCTTATTTTTCTACTTATCGCATTACCGCTCTCAGCTCGAGAGCATGACTTCACGCTCTACTCGCCGCACATTCCAGAACCTAAAGAAATAACCGTGGTGGCGCCGGGGATCTTCCCGCAAGTCAATACGTTCTGTGCTGCCAACCTAGCTTGTTCAGTGACAGGTGCATGGTCATTTTCAAATTTAACCTCTCTCACCGTAAGCGGGACAGCAATGTTAACAGGGCCATTCAATCCTAAGCAGATTGGTGCTGAACTATACGCAAGTGCTTTTGCTGGAACAACCTGCGCGGATAAAATTACTGCGGCGGCGGCGGCCCTTCCTGCAAACGGTGGCGTAATTGATGTGAACCAAGCGTGCGGAACAGGCACAGCTACTAGTCCGTGGACGGCTTTAACAATTCCAGCTAACGTGCATGTGCGTTTCGTGGAGCAGGGAACGTACTGGACGAACAAAATAACCCTCAGTAATCTTTCAGAGCTTACTTCAGTTATTCCCTGTTCGCCTGGGTTACTCAACCTGACTTGTCCGGTCACGGTGGAAGAAGGAAACGGGCTGAATCTTACTTCTCACATTCAGGTCCCGATTAACGCTAATCAAACGTCAATCCAGTACATCAACCAGGATGGTAACAAAGCTAACAATCCCACAGAAGGCGTTGGGCTTCTTGTCCAGGGCCAGTCGTTCTACGGATTCTATTTCATCACGCAGCACAATGCCTCGCACGGCACGTTCTACAGTTCGACTGGGATAGCGAACCAAGCCTGCTGTTTTATCAACATCGGGCACTTTACGGCTAATAATAACGGCGATGGCATGTACGTGCTGAACACGGCGGACGGTCGCATGGAAGCACCTTCTTATGAGAACAACGGCATCACCGCTACTGTCAATACGACAGCTACAACAGTGACTGCCACCTCTGGAAGTTGGAGCACGGACTCATCGCTTGTTGGTACCCACTTCCATCTTGGGAACGGTACAACGACTTGGTATAGCTGTGTCGTCTCGGCCATTCCAAGCACCACGACTATCACATTAGGCCAGTGCATCAGCCTGACGCCGACTCCCGGCACAGTCACAGTTATCGGCACAAACAGCGGTTGGACAATCTACTGGGGCAATGGTGACGAGTACAGCAACTCGCCAACAATCCGCGAAGTAAACCATGACCACGGCGGCAACCTGATGAACGGACATGAAGTCTATGCCACGACGGGATCAGTACTGACTTCCAACGGACACATCATGGGCAGCGGGCAGTTTGGAAACAATTTCAACTGTGATATTGAGTATATCTCAGATGCCACGGCTAACGGCTCAGCGAACCTGACAGGGGGTGTATTCAACGGTTTACAGATTCAGCCAACTAATGCCAACCGCACACCTACAAACGTCTGGGCCAACATCTGCATGGTGGATGGCGGGGCGCATACGTTCGACGGAGTGACATTCGCTGGTGGAACCGCTCCGCATCAGTTGGCCTATGGCATACTCATTGGAGAAACCTCAGCCAACCGCTACACGCCAAGCTCGATTCGCGGAATTCAGAACTTGGCTAACACTTCGTACGGTACAAAGTTTCTCGATGATGTCAGCGCTCAAGGTAGTTTCGTGCGTACCGGGAACGCATTCTTCACCAATGGCAATGGCTCAACGAGTGCCTTACAACTTTATGATGTCACGAACAACAACACGATCTATGTACGCAATAACAACGGAGCGTTTCAGTTTCTCAATACAGGATTTGGCGTGCCCACGAACTTAACCGGCGTGAACCTCAGCGGGGCTGTGTTCTCTTCTTCTTTTACTCCAGCAGTAGCGGGGGGGACAGATTTAGGGTCCGTAGCTCTGCCTGCTGGCAATCTCTGGCTCGGCAATGCAGCGACAAACAACAATAAATTAACCTCCACGACTACAGCAGCAAGAGTTACGACATTCCCTGATGCTTCCTTGACGGTAGCAGGAATAAATATCGCTCAAACATTTACAGCCGCCCAGACGCTCGGTGCAGGCGGATCACTAAACGCTACAAGCTTGCTTATCTCTCCGACTGCTCCAACTATTGCCGGAGCAGGATGTGGAGGAACAGTCGCGGCGATTCAAAACGCCAACGGCACAGCTTCATTTGAAATCTTTACAGGCACGGCGCCGACTTCCGCAGGCTGCACGGTCATGTTTCCAGCAGCGGCGCATCACTGGATTTGTCCTACGATCACGCATACTAGCGCAGTCAGCACGACAAATTTCATCATCCTGCAAACAGGTGCGCTCAGTTCAACGTCAGTGACGTTCCAGCTATTCAGTGATGTAGCAGCAGCTACCGCCCCGGCAGCAAGCGATACGTGGGCAGTTTCGGGGTGTCATGCGAACTAGAATACTTTTCGTTTGCCTACTTCTGATTGGTTGGCGAGTTCTTGCTCAACTCCCCGGCACGTCAACATCTAACGGTAGCGGAGCGCCAACTGACAGTTGCGGGCTAGGCATCAAAAATATATCTATCGACGGCATTTCATCCACCGGGTATGCGTGGACTTGTAAAGCGGGGGCGTGGGTACTTGGCGCGACCTCCGGCGTGATGAGTGGCACGACTGGCTCCATAGGCGGCTCCCTCCTCGCTGCTGGCGCAAGCGCATCAGGAACAGCGACGGTCATAGGCGCGACAGTTGGGATGGTCTGCACGGCACAGCCAAGCGATGGAACAAACATCTATGCGCTCGGAGCGAATATCGGCTGCACGGTGACAGCGGCAAACACGGTTACGGTAAACGTTGTAGCGATTGTTACTTTAACGCCAGTCGCAAAGAGCTACGTCGTGAGGGTAATTCCTTGAGACTCAAACTACTTCCTTTACTGCTTTTTCTCGCGCCTCTGGCTGGTGCGCAGACGCAAATTGGTGGCGGAGTCTCAGGCGGGGGCATCACACCGATCTCTCCGCTGCCTGCTGCTACATCTGGGCCAGGTCCG
>Ga0307477_10001861_pt1 | contig 16918 bp, 12 predicted proteins | sample atmos_gasesECM2C_FD_203316 | JGI IMG/M metagenome (GOLD analysis project Ga0307477, IMG submission 203316) | Hardwood forest soil microbial communities from Morgan-Monroe State Forest, Indiana, United States - atmos_gasesECM2C_515 | ecosystem: Environmental > Terrestrial > Soil > Temperate...
GACCAAAAAAAATCTCGGAGGACCCATGCTCAAGTCCCTTGTCCTCGGCGCCATTCTCGGCGGCCTGACCGCCTTCCTCTGGAGCTTCGTCTCCTGGAGCGTTCTCCCCTGGCACGAAAAACAGTTGCACTCATTTCAGAATGAAGACGAAGTCTCCGCCGTCATTGCCTCGCATGCACCGCAGTCTGGAAACTACCTCTTGCCCACAGGTCCCTCGCAGGAAGGAATGAACTCCGACCAGAAGAAAGCCGCCGAAGAAATCCGCATGCAGAAAATGCAGAAGGGACCGCTGGTGTTTGCCGCCATCCGCAAAGAAGGCTTCGGCTCCTTTCCCATGGTTCTGCTCACCCAGTTGTTCTGCCAGATGTTCTCCGCGCTGCTGCTCACCTGGATGTTGCTGCAGACCACGGGCCTGAGCTATGCGCGCCGCGTGGCCTTCCTGGCCATCGCCGGACTCGCCGCCAGCGTTATCGCCGATCTCCCGAACTGGAATTGGTGGGGCTACTCTGGCTCGTACACAGCCGCCAATCTCGCCGACTACACGCTGACCTGGCTCCTCGCCGGCCTGGTCATCGCCAAAGTCGCAAACACCGCCAAGCCGCAAACCGCCTAGCGGGTCACTCTGAATCTGCTAGCGGTTCGATGAACCCCTGACAAACCGACCGACCGGAGCAGTGGATTTCATTTCTCATGCAACCCGACTAACTGGGAGTCAGCTGCCAGAGCTGATTTGCTGGCCTTAGGAATGAAGGGAAACACGAAATGTGGGACGTTACCAATGCGCTTCACTTCGATAGAATTGTCTCATGAGTTACTAAAGTACCGTTGCTCCGCTCAAAGGTCCTTGATAACTTCCCCTTTCAGGAGCGGACAAAATTGACTCGGAAGAGGGCGATTTCCTTACTGATATTCTTTGTGCTCGTCGCCGGCGTCGCAGCCGGATACTCTCTCCTGCCCAAACGATACTCGCTCGCTGAGCGTTTGTCCCAAACATGTGTCTTCTGGAATGACAAGGAAGCATTTTTCATCCTGGACGCCAGCACCACCGGGCGATCTGCTAACTTCATCCTGGATAAGCTGGGAACATCAAGGCATGGGTACTGGGCCTTATTCCTAGGGGGCGGAGGCCAGTTTTTTGAGCAAAGGTCCATCGCCTACCGCCTACTCCCGTCCGGAGAACTGAAGCGCCTGCCCTTGCCCGCTGAATCGACGACTTATGGCAACTGGACACTGCAAGACGGAAAGTTGCAACTGACGCCCTTCGCCGCGGGATACGGCAACCACAACGGATTTCGCTGGGACGGTGAGAAGTTCGTCTCCGTTCCACCCGAACGAAAACCGCAAACACAGATTGATAGCAATTCGAAGCTCAGCGCCGACGACCTAGCCGACGAAGACGAGCGAGAAACAGGCTTCCTTACTCTTTCCGCGCGCAAAACATTCAAGGCCGCTGGCTGGCACTACAAACAACTGACTGGATACGAGACGAAGGGGACGCAAGCAACTTTGCCGATCAACATGGGTAAGGCTTCGTTCGACCTGAAGATAGCGACCTTCCCGCCACCAACGGAGGGTACTCCCCGCTTTGACCTGCTGGCCTTCGGAACAAAAAGTCTCGAACTTTTCAAGAATCAATCACAGACAGCTCAGGTGCTCTGGAGTCAAAACGGCTGGCAACCGATTTCCAAGAGCGAATTCGAGCGCCGTGCCCAACACTCGGGTCATACTGCGAATGCGCCAATCGCCGCGCTGGGCTGGCTGGCCTTTTTCGTTTTCTTAACCCTTTGGAGATTCGGAAGTTGGGGCCATTTACTCTTGAGTTTGGTGAGCATGAAGCGTCGAGTGCTCAATAACATGCCGACGGCCTATTCCTTTCCCCCCGCTACTCCTGCACAATTTCCGCTCCTGGACACGGCGGCGCTCGATCGCTACACCCAGGACTTCGAAGGCATGGGGTTTGTGCGTCTGCTGGATTTCTCCCTTGTTTCGAATAGTCCCAATCCCGTTCCCAGTTTTTGCCGGTTGTTTGTGCACACTCGCAACCACTGTTTTGGTGAGGTAAGCCAACTTTTCCCACGCGGGAAGTCGCCGATGCCGCTCAAGTGCTCCATCCAAAGCTATTTGCAAAACGGTTGGACCCTATCCTTCTCCGACCGTAAACCGGTGGCGACCGGCTCGCTGATTCGGCGAAAAAAAGCACTGTCAGTCTGTATGCCGGCAGCGACTACTTCCGAGCTTCTGCATTCCTTCCTCCAGATGCGCGACCAGGTCTGCCAGGATCTTGGCATTTCACCGATGAGGGACGATACCCTCGAAGCTTACATCGCAAGAGTGCAGCTCTCCGCCGCCGAAATGCGCGAAGCGGTGCAGCAAAAGAATTTCGCGGCGGGAATTTCCCATATCTACTACCGGAAGTTCTCGCTCTTGAAAACTCGAGAAGAGTACACCTGGCTTGGGGACTATCCCAAGGAAGCGGAGCGGCGAAAACAAGGCTTTCCCTACGAGGCTCGCGCCCTCTAAAAGTGCCTCCTTTCTGTCCTTCGTCAGGTGGATTGGAACTACAGCGCCGGTGGCATAATTCTTCTTCTCGGTACACAATATGCCGTACGCAACAGCCTATCGAGGTGCGGCATGTCTTTCCGTCACGCGTTAGTCGTCGCTTCGTTCTTCCTGCTCATCTTTCTGATTGCAAACACGGGCAAGTCCGCCTCGTCCTCCAGTGGCCTCCTCATCGTTGCAAATCAAAAGGAACATACGCTGCTGATCGTCGATCCGGAGAGTCGCCGCGAACTCGCCAAAATCTCTGTCGGCGTCAACGGTCACGAGGTCGCCGTTTCTCCCGACTCGCGCTTCGCCTACGTTCCCATCTATGGCAATTCCGGAGTCGGAAGACCCGGCACCGACGGCGCAACGATCGACATCATCGATCTCCAGCAACGCAAACTCGCCGCCACCATGGATCTCGGCAAGCCCTTGCGCCCGCACCAACCCACGTTCGGACCCGACGGCCTGCTCTACGTCAGCGCCGAGCTCGCCAACGCCGTCGATATCATCGACCCCGCGTCGCGCAAAGTTATCGCAGAAGCCCCCACCGGCCAGCCCGAATCGCACATGTTCGTGCTAAGCAAAGACGGCCGCCGCGCCTACACGTCCAACGTCCACGCCGGTACGGTCAGCGTCGTAGACATCGCCAATCGCAAGCTCATCACTACCATCCCCGTCGCAAAACAGGTGCAGCGCATCTCCATCTCCCCCGACGGCGCCCGCGTCTTCACCCACGATCAAGACGCTCCGCGCATCGCCGTCATCGACACCGCCACCAACAAAATCAGCACCTGGATCGACATTCCCGATTACGCCTACGCCTCCCAGCCCACTCCCGACGGCCGCTTCCTCCTAGCCGTCCTCCCGCGCGCAAACCGCACGGTAGCCATTGATCTGAAAACGCTCAAGGTTGTGAAATCCTTCGACGTTCCCCAGCAACCCGGCGAAGTTCTCATCCGTCCCGACGCCGCGGTCGCCTACATCACCTGCATGCCCGCCGGAAAAATCGCCGTCCTCGACCTCCGCACCTGGCAGCTCCAACCCACCATCGACCTGACCCCCGGAGTAGATGGCATGGCTTGGTCCGCAACAAACTGAGCACGCCAGTTTTCTCGGCGCCCTTTGTGCTCTGCGCCCTCTGTGCCCGCTGTGTTAAATTCTTTCCTTCTCTGCGATGCGCCTAACTACCGCCATTTGCGTCTTGTTCCTCGGGTTCGCACCGGCCATTGCCCAAAAATCGCGCCCGCATCACCGCATCGCCAAAGCCGTCGCAACGCCGCTCTCCACCCATGATTGCGGCCACAATCTCACCCTCCACATAAGCTCACCCGACCCAACACAGGGCAGCCTCCTTGTCCTCGAACTTCGCAGCGTCACGCAACCGGTCGCGGAAATAAAAGCCACCTGGGACAGCCGCGAAATCCCCTTCTGGCAAGAGCCCAAGGCAGACGAAAAATCTCCCGACCTCTGGCGCGCCCTGCTCGGCGTTGATCTGGAGCTAAAGCCGGAGAATTACCCGCTCACGCTCACCGCGAAAACCGAATCCGCCGAAGAAATCTCCTGCTCGGCAACGATCGACGTGAAAGAAGGCAAGTTCGCCACCGAAAGCCTCAAGGTCGCCCCCAACTTCGTCGAGCCTAATGCCGAACAGCTCGCCCGCGCCGAAGCCGAGCGCCAGCGCCTCCGCGCCATTTTTGCGACCATCACGCCCGAGCGCTTCTGGGACGGCAGCTTCCACTACCCGCTCGCCGGCGTTACCACCGGCGGCAACTTCGGCAAGCGCCGCATCCTCAACGGCCAAGCCGGCTCACCGCACGGCGGTGTCGACTTCCCCGCCCCCGCCGGCACTCCCGTCTATGCCGCTCAGCGCGGCCGCGTCGTCCTCGCCGAGCCACTCTACTTCTCCGGCAACACCGTTGTCCTCGACCACGGCCTCGGCCTCTACACCTTTTACGCCCACTTCGAGTCCATCTCCGTCCAGCCCGGCGACCTCGTGGACACCGGGGCCCTCCTCGGCAAGGTCGGTGCCACCGGCCGCGTCACCGGCCCGCACCTCCACTGGGGCGCCACCGTAAACCGCGCTCGCACCAACCCCCTCCAACTCATCTCCCTCCTCGGAGCCAGCCCGCAATAGATCCCGAGCCCTTGCCGCTGCCTGCCGCTTCCCTCATGCGCGTAGTGGTATGTGCCAAGATCCGGCGCGCTCCGCACCAGACTCCTTGACCACGGCTCCGATGAAGAGATACCCTCCTGCCCACAGAACCCTGCATTCCACCTCGCCTCAAGGAGGCTGCGCATGGTTTCCCTCTCTGCTCTTTGGCTTCCGATCCTTCTGTCTGCCATCCTCGTCTTTATCGCCAGCTCCATCATGCACATGCTGCTGGCTTACCATCGCGGCGACTACCAGCCGCTCCCCGACGAGGACAAGGTTCTTGCCGCCTTGCGCGCCGCTGGCTTGCACCGCGGTCTCTATATGTTCCCGTTTTCCACCCGCAAAGAGATGACGTCGCCCGCCACCATAGAAAAATTCAAGCAAGGACCCGTAGGCATGCTGACCGTCTTTCCCAGCGGTTCGATCGTCATGCCCAAGTTCCTCGGGATGTGGTTTGCCTATTGCCTCATCATCGCTTTCTTCGTCGCCTATCTCACCGGACGCACCGTCGCGCCCGGCGCTCCCTATCTCGCCGTCTTCCGCGTAGCAGGCACTGCCGCGTTCCTCCCCCACGGCGTCGGACATCTCAGCAACGGCATCTGGAGAGGCCAGCCTTGGGGCGTGGCCCTGAAGGAAGTCTTCGACGGACTCGTCTACGCCCTGCTAACCGCCGGCACCTTCGCCTGGCTCTGGCCGCATTAGCCACTCACAGTTATTTCGGGAGGAAAACTACCTTCGCAACGCCAATCACGTCCACCTCTTCGTCCCAGTCCCACAAAGTCGTTTGTCCCTCAAGGTGAGCTTTGGCGACCTCAAATGCCCCATCCACCCCAATAGTGTCCAATCGCTCCAACTCCCTTGAGGCTGCGGGATCCAACTCCCACTCCTCGCTATATGAGCTGGCGGCAATCTCTGCCAACTCGTCGTTAATCGCACCATCGCTTCCCACCACAACCGTGTGGAAATCGAACAAATGTTCGTCTCCATCTTCGCGAGCCACGCGCCTGCGCACCGTAAAATTGAATTGGTAGCCGCTCGCCGCAACCTCATGCCTCTCAGTCTTAATTACCCTCAGGGCCGTGTGCCCACCAAAGTCATAGTTGCCAATATGCCGGAGCATCGCGTCCACAAATGGATGCCCAATGGCAAAAAATTCCGCGTGCGGATTGCGAATCGCCGTCCCGCGATCAAACGTGACGTTCCTGTACCGTTCCGGCAAGCCATCTGACACCAGCACTTCCGGCGTCAGGAACTCCTCAAAGCCATCTTTCCGCTGAATCTGTCGCCGCTCGCGGCTAATGAATTTGTGCGCGAACTCTTCCAGGTCGCTCAATTCCACCGGGCTCGCCAACTCCCTCTTATAGCTGTCGAAACTGTAGCTCGAAATATCCTTAAACAGGCTCGTAGTGGCAATCCGGTACGCCTCCTCCGCTCGGCCCACTGCCTGCCGGATCTCTTCTTTCGTTTGCTTGTTCAGCGTCCCCTCAACCAGCGCGCGCTTATAGATTTCCTCGGGATCAATTTCCGCTTCCAGTTGCCCGTTTAAGCTGGCGACCAATTCCTCCGGGTTTTCCCCAGTGACCTTGCTGAGCGCCGCCGCGGCATACTGCAGCCTCTGGTCGAAGTACGACCGAACCGTCTCCTCAATCGTGTCCTTGTTCTTGAGATTGTAGATGTGCACTACCTTCTGCTGCCCATAGCGATACACGCGTCCAATCCGCTGTTCATAGCGCATCGGATTCCACGGCAGGTCGTAGTTCACTAAAATGTGGCAAAACTGCAGATTGATGCCCTCGCCGCCGGCTTCCGTGGAAACCAGGAAGCGCACGCTTGGGTCGTCTCGAAACAGTTGCTGGCTCCGTCGCTTGCTATCAGCCTCCGGAGTTTTTCCCTCCAGCTTCATATCTCCGTTAATCAGCACCACTGTCCCGCCGCCATACCACCCTTCAAGCCGTTCCTTGAGGAACTCCTGAGTGCGTCGGTACTCCGTGAAAATCAGCACCTTCGCCCCAGGATTTTCTTTGTCTACCTGCCACAAAAGCTCTTTTAGCCGATCGATCTTCTTCTCGTGACTGACCGTCATCGCCAGCAGCTTCTTCAACTCGCCAATCTCGTCTGCAATCAGCTCGCGGTCGCTCTTCAGCGCCTCCCGCTCCTCTTGCTCTCCCAAATACCGCTCGTCGTTTTCCTCGTCTTCGTCGGGGGGCAGCTCTAATAGTCTTTTCTCCAGCCTCGCAAGGCGCACATTCAGGGCCGCGCGAATCGCCCGCAGCGAACTGGCATTCAGTTTCTGAAAGCTCGTCAGAATGAACCCTATGGCGCGGCGGTGCGTCGGATCTTCAATCTTCTCGAGCGAGTTGTAGCCGGTGCGAATGTACTCCTCGACAGCGTCGTAAAACTCCTTCTCATCCGGGTACATCCTGAAATCGAGCTGAATCGTCCGCCGGCCCTTGAAAACGGCCTGCCCCTGCGCATCCGTCACCTTCAGCTTCGGAGTCCTGAGTATCAGTTTTGAGTAGGGAATGGCATCTTTCGCGCGGAACAGCCCGTCATCCACCAAAGGCGTGAAATCAACATTCGCCTCCAGCAGCTTGACCAGGTTGATGAATCGGCCATGATTCGGGTCGCCTGCGTGTGGAGTAGCGGTCAGCAGCAGGAGTGCGTCGGTGTAGTCACGCAATGCTTCCGCAAGCTGGTAATTCTGCGTCTTGTCGACCTTTGTCGGATATAGCCGCGCGCTCAAGTGCTGCGCTTCATCGAAAATAATTAAATCCCACTTCCGGTTTTCCAAAAGCGTGCGCTTATGCTCTTTTCTCTTCAGTCGGTCGAGCGAGGCAATCGCTGTCGCTTTCAGGTCCCAAATTCGCGGATTGATCGCCTGAAAATCCCGCCCAAAAATTTCAAACGTTTCGTGAAATTTGTCCTGAAGCTCTTCTTGCCATTGGCGCGTCAGCCCCGCTGGGCAAACAACCAGCGTGCGGGCTGCGTTCCCTCGCTGCGCCAGCGCCTGCCAGACCATGCCTGCCTCAACCGTTTTGCCTAGGCCAACTTCATCCGCCAGCATGAACCGGCGCTTCGCGTTGGAGACCACCGTATAAGCTGTGAAAATCTGATGCGGAAGGATTTCCGTTCGCGCGTTAGAGAGCTGGCCACCTTTGTTTAGGCAAAGAAAGCGCGCGGCCATTTGTCTCAAATCAAACTTCCAGCCCTCGTCCCAATCGTTCGCTTCGGCTAATTGCAAAGGTGTGGAACAGACTTCTATTTCATCGAGCTGAAGAATCTTATTCTCTGAGCGATAGGGCGGGCGCGAAAAAACCGTTGGGTTAAACTCAACTTTGCACTGGTGATCTTTGATCTTCTGGACAGACCCAAGGCCCAGCGGTCTGTAGATCTGGTTCAGGCTGCGGACACGAGTACCCGGCTTGATTAGCGTCGTTTTGTTGAGGCTGACAGGGCTTGCCACAAATCGGCATTATACACCGCCCTCCCGCTAAGCTCGGAAGAGCGGAAGGCTAGTCGTCCTGGTCCTCTTGCGTTCCTTGAAACTCCTCCAAAGTAGCCTGAACTGTTTTTAGTTCATCGACGGATATTGACCAAAGCTCTGCCACCGCTTTGTCGATTTTCCTTTCGGCCTCATCGATGCTCTTTTCATCACCTTGCGGAGCCAATCTATGGCAGTCCATTGACAGCTGGGCAAGTTGTCTGTGCAGCGGGTTAGCATCGCTGAACCTTGGAATGGGCAGCTTTTCGAGAATATGTGTGGAGATACCAGTGGAAATAGCAAACGAAAGCACAATGTATCTCGCAACGGTTGAGTTCAGAACAGCTGCCATAAAATGAGCTTCCTGCAAATCTGCTGCCGGGATGATCATCAACTTGTGGTCTGGGACAACGACCTTGGGATCTGCCTCGGGCGTAACGCTAGAGCGTGACACCACGCTCGCGACCGAACCCCTTGCCATCTCCTTCCAAACAACCTTGTATGGCGCGAACGTCGCTTGAAGGACACTATACAGACCATGCCAGTTCTTGGCCCTAGGATCGAAGTTGCGAAACTTCTTTCTGGCGATCAACTTACTCTTGAATTTGGTCAGGAAATCTTGTGTATCTTTGCCTAGCTTGCCAAATGGAATTGGCTCAACAGGATCCTCAGGCTCGTGGGGTAAGACGATTGCGCCACTCGCCGATGCGGTCCATTTTCCGACATCCCGCCCCCGAAGCAGTGGAAATATGTGATCATTCTCGACGAAGTGCTCGACAGTCGGGACACGCTGATCTTCGTCCCCATCATCCGCACGATTTCTGATTAGGGAGCGCCCACGCTTTCCTTGGAGGACGTCCACGAAATAAACCCCGTTTGCGCCTCGCGTGTTGATCCCTTCACGCGCGGAGGAAGCATATGGTGAGGGAGCTATGATTCTTCGCAGGATGTCAATGGATTTTTCGGGGCCAACGATCCACGATGATTGAAGCCACTCTTTTCGGACGGGATACGCCACCCAGTTAAAGCGTCGGCTACCTGACATAATCTCAGCGAGAGTGTCATCCTCGTTTCCGACTCCACGAAGTACAGTCTCCCACCTGATGTACCTCGCTGGATACTCAGTGTTCTCTCCCTTCGCTAGGATCACGGAAGCAGTTACATTGGCGGCCCTCCCTCTGAACGGCTTTAAGCGGTCGAGATCGTCAACTCGAATCACCTTTAATTGAATCTTCCCAGGAAGAGCAAAACTACGAAAATGCCAGCCGCCAATCTCGGACTGGAATACGGTGCGAGTGATGACAAAGCCCAGTGAGCCTCCGCGCTTCAGGTAGACGTCAGTAGCGAGATACGTCATCAGTATCGATATGTCGGTCTTCGCCTTGTCGCTAGCCTGACGCTTTTTTAAGGGAATGCCACCAGTGAGAGCGTAATGCTCCCAAATTGGCTGCGAAGCAGAACGATACTCCTTGGGTAGCGCGTCCCAATTGACCCAAGGTGGGTTTCCCGCCACGAAGTCGAACGACTCTCTGCCCTCAAAGAGCGGTGCAAAACTGTTCTTAATAATCCTCGCCCAGATGCCGTTCCTGCTACCTTTCGGATCGTTCTCAAGTCGAACCAACTCTCCGTAGAGACTGATATGCTCATCGTTCGCTGCAATAGTCAGTCCCTCATCTCTGCAACGGGAGAGAAATTCATTGGGCTCCGAGCCCCTTAAAACGCAGCGCTCTAGGACGTCTGCGTACTTAGCAACATCTTTGGGGCTGTAAGCAATTTCCTTCGGAACTAAGAGATAAGGGGGTTTCATTGCGCTGCATGGGACCTTTGCGACTTTGCCCTCGTCCTTTGAAAACAGGTCCTTGTACTCAGACGGTGTGACTATAGAGTCGCAAAGATAAACCGGGATCTCGACGCCATCGACGTGACGTATGAGGTCTTTGATGGCGACAAGATAGTTTGTCCTGGCGGCCATTACGGCTAGAGGGTTTAAATCGAATCCAACTACGTTGGCGAGGATTCTTTTCAGTAGCCCACCTTCGTCATAAGCGCATTTCTCTCGATTCGCGTCGTACCAACGCCGAATACGATTGATTGCGATCACGAGAAACGTACCAGAGCCACTTGCAGGATCTAGCAAGCGCTTGTCCGGATCGCCTAGATAACCGAGCTCGTTCAAGACATGCTCAGCCAACCAATCTGGGGTGTAGTACTCACCCAAGTCGTGCCGCACAGCTTTGGGAAACAATTGCTGATACAGCTTCTTTAATAGGTCGCGCGACTGCGCCGGGTCTTCTGAAAGTGTTCCGGGATTATACTCGTCAAGTTTTCCGATCATCCTTCTCGCAACTCGCTCAATGGGCTCGCTCCAGACGGCCAAATACCAAGAGAACAAATCGCCTTCGAGGAAGTTTGTGATCCCCATCGTATGGAAGATGCCGCCGCGCTCAAGCTCCTCGAGTTCACGCCGCAGCTTTTGCGAAGTCGGAGCGTTCAGCAGCTTTTCCACTTGCCTAGGCATCCAGTTAAAGAAGCTTACAGTCTCCGCCGCGAGCAACTTGATCAGAACGGCATAATAGGTATGCAAAGCGAATAAGAGTTGCGCGGGCTGTGGTCTTCCCTTTATCGAATAAGATTCGGCGAGCTTCTTTAGCTTTTCGGAGAGATTGTCGACATCGTACCCGCAAACCTCACCGAAGAGAATCTTCCATTGGTTGAAAAAGACATCAGCGCGCGGGTTGTCCGTCCTGAGAATTTCGTCATAGAGCGTCGCTACGCCCTCCTGGGCAATCCGGCTATCGGCCCCAAAGTCTCCGTGAAGGTATTCCGGCTGATATGGTTTCCCTTTTTGTCCGAGGTTGTAGAGCGCCCAAAGAAACCGTTCTGTGGAATTGCGATTGACTTCAAGAGGTTCTTGATCAGTCCACTTCTCATCCCGAAATCGTAGAAAAACGAAGTATTTTCCATCGGTTCCGACTCCGAACATGCTGGACCACTGGCGCTTTTCCTCACGGCGCATGTCATAAAATCGCTTCTTAAGTTGCTCAATGAGCTTTTGATTCGGCGCAGCGTCCTTCGCAGAGGAAAGGGTATTCGGGTCTTTGTATTCGACGATAACGCTGCCGTAGACAGAATCAGGTCGGCCGGTTGCAATCGTAATGTTGTGATGGCCCTCTAAAGTGATTTGCGCCCTTCTCGCAAAGTCCTTTAGCGCGCCGGCAACCTCGATCTGCAGGTCCATTTCTGACTTGGCCCACGCCGCTGCCTTCTGAATTTGGTCTGCCAGGACCACGGCGCTGTGGCTAACAATCTCATCGAGTGATTCTGGCTTCGGGGCTACCGGCCGTTCGCTCAATCCCCCTCCTCGCGCCATTGTCTAGCCGGAGAAGATACCACTCCTATACCTAAGGTACAGAACAAAAATACCTCGCCTCGCTAATCCGATAAAAACAAGGCACTTACAGTTTACTATTGACAAACGTCCAGACCTGTAATATGATTGCGCGTGTTGTCTCGAAGATACCTCTCTCACCCCTCCCGCCGCTCCAGCCCTAACCCTCGTCGTTTGATACTGTTACAAACTCTTTGTCGCTCCCAAAATAGTCAACTCCTTTGGAATCAAGCAAATCCAAACTCTTTCGACAAAATACCGGGGGTGAGGGTATCTCCCAACTCAGTGCCTCCGTGTCTCTGTGGCAAGTCCAAGGTTCTTCCTCGTCCTTTGTTTTCATATTCTTACGAATTGCTTTTCCCGCAACCCCTTTATTTTCACATTGATCTGCGTTGCCCCGGGGTGTGGGTGCTGCTATCACCAAAAAAGCCGGCTTCAGAAAAGCAAAAGGCCCCGCCTTGCGACGGGGCCTCAGCGATGAACCGGAACGGCTTACTTCCCGAAGTGGTAGACCAGGCCACTCTGGATGCGCAGGTTGTTCTGCTTTGCGCCGCTAAAGTGGGTGTACAGATACTCGAACTGGATCGCACGGAACGACAGGTGGCGCGTCAACTCCACGTCCGCGCCGCCGCCGAACGTCATGGCAAACGCGTTCGTCGACACCGACGGAACACCTGTTGCGCTGGCCGTCGCTCTTTCCCCGCCGAACAGCACTTGCCCGTACGGGGTCAAGCGGCCGTGCGTGCGATACGACAGCCGCGGCCCGAACAGATAGTTGATTTCATGAGCCGAGTTTCCCGCCGGCAAGCCGGTGACTCTGCAGCCGCCGACGTCGCCGACAAGTCCGAGCCAGCTATTCATATTGACCGCGAACGTGCCCCCGGCACCTTGGCAACTGGAGCTAGGCGCACCCTGGCCAGGATAGATTCGGATGTACTGATATTGTCCGGAAACTTCCATGCCCCGGGTTTCCTGGGCCTGAGCGAAACTGCTCGCGAGCAAAGCAAACCCAAACAGAATGAACAATTTACGCATTCTTCCCTCCATAAGACATCCCCCAGTGGGGTAGTACTGTTACTATCATCCCGAACGCGTCAGGCAGCAGCAAGCCGCGATTTTTTTGGTGTTTCCCGAGGGTAAACAGCGGAGCGAACCGCCACATTTCTCGAATTCCCCAGCGGGAAAGAGGGCGTTCCTCGCCCGCGAGACCCGGTCGCAGCGCATCCCGGCTGCGAAGTCGCTCGCGGCAAGCGGTCAAGGCATCGGGCGGCAAGTACTCTTGTACTGTTTTCAATTGGGCAAATGTGGTACCTTCATGCCATTGTCAGGCGTTCGAGGAGAATCCAGAATAGCCGGTGTGTGGACCCTGTTTGTTTTAGTCTTTTCTTCGTTTTCATCGGTTCACTTCAGCATTCTGTTCACACGCGCCGTTTTTTCGTCAGTCGATTGCAGGTAATGCGAAACGAATGATTGCGGCTGAGCGCGCTTCGGCGGCCGCGAACGAGGTAGCTAGTCCCCCATGGCCATACTTCATTTTCGGTGCAAAGAGCGACGCCGCACCGTGCGGGTGATGCTGACCGTGCCGTTGCGCGTGAGCGGAAAAACTGAAATCGGCGAGAGATTTTCCGTAAGGGCGATGTCGCATACAGTGAGCCTGCACGGCGCGTCGGTCGAACTGGAACAGGGCGTGGTGCTGGGCGAGATTCTTCAGCTCGAGAACGAAATCACCAGAGAAAAAGTAGAAGGCAAAGTGGTGTCCATCCGCCGCGGGCGCGACGGCAAACGCTACGTGGCGATCGAATTCACGGAAGCGGATCCGAATTTCTGGCACATGGCATTCCCTATCCCGGGGGCAAGACCGATGCGGCGCCCGATTTCCTCCAAAGTTTCCTCGCTATAATTGCGAGCATTTTTGTTGTGCCCCCTTCGCGAAAATCGCGCGCTGAAAATCCCCGCAACTCGCCTGCGATAAATCAAGCAAGCCTGGCTGGAAAGAATCCGCGAAAAATCGGACTGATTTCGGATACGCATGGATTGCTGCGCGAAGAAGCGCTGGCCGCGCTGCGCGGCTCGGATTTGATCATCCACGCCGGCGACGTGGGCGATCCGAAAATACTGGAGGCGCTGCGGCAGATTGCGCCGGTGGTGGCGGTACGCGGAAATGTGGATACTGCGGATTGGGCGAAATCATTGCCGGAGACGGTGGTGGCGGAGGCGGGAGCGGTACATATTTATGTGCTGCATGATTCGAACGCGCTGGATTTGGATGCGAAGGCGGCGGCATTTCACATTGTGGTGAGCGGGCATTCACACAAGCCCGGTCGCAGCGAGCGAAATGGAGTGGTATACATAAATCCGGGGAGCGCGGGGCCGCGGCGATTCCGTTTGCCGATTACGGTGGCGCGGCTGGACTTGGGAGTGACGCCGTGGAGGGTTGAGTTTGTTGACTTAGCACAAGGGGTGGAGTGAAATGACGGCGCGGCGGTTCGGGCGATTTTGGTTCTTTCGAATCAGACGAAATTCATGACGGAGTGCGACGATGAAAAAGAAGAACAAGAAGAGCGGGAAGAAGAAGACAGCGAGCAAGAGCAGAGTCTCGGCGAAAGCAAAATTAAGCGCGAAGAGCGGGAAGAAAAAATCAGCGGCGAAGCGCAGAGCGGCGCCGAAGAAACGAGCGGGCCGTTTGCGGCAAGCCGCAATGGGCAGCCAGAATGTCGAGACCGTACAGATGAAGCCGCGGGCGCTGCGGGCACGGGCCGGCGCAGGTGGCGGCGATTTCGGAGGGTTATCCACCGTGGAGAGCGTGGACTCGGAGAGCGCCGACGAATTGCTCGAAGAAGGGCAAGCCTTCGAAGCAGGGATTGTGAGCGGCGTGGAAGATGCTCCGGATGCGGATCAGGGCCCGGTTAAGACCCGCGAAGTGCCGGAGGATGATGTGCCGGAAGAATACCACGACAAGGACCGGCCATAAGCCTGCCTCTCGATCATCGTCAGGCCAAGTGCGCTGTGTTGGCGCCACTCGCTACGGAGTGACGCCCCTGTCCGTTGGGTAACTATCCTCAGACCTGCTTTGCAGCCTTCTCTGCGGACGGCGCAGGGAGCAGGCAGCATCGAGTATTCTCACAAAACGATGCCGCGCGCGATGTGTTCCAAGGTACTGTCGGCGCCGATAACAACTGAAGGTTATGAAATGAAGGGCTCCGCGCCCGTAAAAGCGCCGCAAAGGATTGCGCATAAGAGAAAGGCAGAAGCCGGGAAACGTCAAAACCCGCACCCTTGAAAAGCACAAGGGGTGCGGCACCCACGCACACACCTGCTACCCACAAAGGATAATGCGCGAATGATATACTCGCTCGGTGGCTTCGAGGAAGAGATCGTCAAGAAATTCTATGTGCCACCCGTCCACCCACGCGTACGTCTATTTCCCACAAAGGATAATACGCGAATGATATACTCGTTCGGTGTCCTCGAAGAAGAGTATCGTCAAGAAATCTCTGCGCCACCCGCCCCCATGAAAAAGTTCCTACAGTTCTGGCGCAACGTGGGTATCGGACTCGTGATAGCTGTACTTATCGGTTTAGTGGCTTGGTACATTCCAGATTCCGTTGGCAAAAAACTGTCTTCTGGATGGATAGGGCTTATCGGTTTTACCCCGCTGACTATTTGGGTTGTAGTTCGTCACTACAGGTCCGTTTGGCATCGACCTTCATTTTGGCAAACACTCGCTGGTTTTATGGTTCTTCATGTTCTTGGTTTCATAATTCTGTTGCGTAACTATCCAGGGTGGCGAATGTTTTGGTATGCTCCAGTTATGATAATCGAGGTGATGCTGATCGCTCTCGTGATCGAGAAAGTAGTGCTACACCATCGCGTTTAACGGCCAACATTCACTTTATCCGGGCGGGTGGGACAGAGGTTTCGACGAGTCTCTGGAGACTGAATCGTAGCGCGCAGGTCACGCAGGGTGCCGCTCGATAAGAGCGGCGCCCACGCATACACCTGCTACCCACAAGGGATAATACAAGTGGGCCGAGTGGACTTCGACCAACGCTCACCGGGACATCAGGACCGGGAGGCCGGCCTCGCGCAGGACCGTGCGTGTGACGCCGCCGAACATCCACTCGCTTAGCCGGGATTGGCCATAGGCGCCCATCGACGCCTGGGGCAATCGCACTGCCCAGAATGTCACCCTCGGCACTTGCGGCGCCTCGTCGGTCACGGTGAACGCGAGTAATCAGCTAGTCGGTCCGCCCTATCAGTACGACGCCGCGGGCAACATGACGCAAGACGCCAGCCACACGTACACCTACGATGCCGAGAATCGCCTCATCAAAGTTGATGGTGGCTCGACGGCTTCCTATACCTACGATGCCTTCGGCCGCCGCGCCGAAAAGATTGTAGGCAGCCGCACGACGGACTACCTTTACGATGCCGTCGGCAACGTCTCCAATGAAGTAAACAACCTGTGCGCGCCGGTCTGCATAGACACCGATTTCCTGTATTTAGGCGGTCAGCTCGTGGCGGAATATAAGGAGGGTCTCACCTACTTTGTTCACACCGACCATATCGGCTCTACTCGCCTTGTCACAGGCCTGAACCAAACGGTCGCGCAAAATCTCGACTACTTGCCTTTCGGAGAGCACAACTCCACGGACTCGGGCATCTCCACCCACGAATTAACCGGCGACGTACGTGACGCCGAGTCCAATCTCGACCACGCCCAGTTCCGCCAATACTCCTCCACACTGGGCCGCTGGATGCACCCCGACCCCGCTGGCCTCGCCGCCGTCGACCCCACCAACCCGCAATCCTGGAACCGATATGCATATGTCCTGAACAATCCGATGGCGTTGGTCGATCCGACTGGCCTCAACGACTGCCCCGACGACAAGTCCACCTGCGGCGACGATCCCGGAACCGACACCGGTGCCCCTGGAGTTGACTCGCCTACTGGAGGCGACCTTACTGACCTAATCAATCTAATGGGCAACCCAGCCGCTACAATAAGCGTGACGGTCGTCGCTTTCTTTACTGATTCGATTTCTCTTGGGGACATGTTGAATGGCTCCTGGGGTCCGGGCAATGGCGGCGGGCGCGGCACCGGCAATAGCGGCGGCGGCGGCAACGGCAGTGGTTATGATTGGAGCGTCTTCTGGCAGGGCGTTCTGCACGGCGTACGCCAACCCGGCCAGAGCTTTGGTGCATGCTTCTACAACAACGCAAACACAACGACCGGGGGTACCATCGGAAAAATTGGCGCTGCTGCGGCAGCCTTGGCGCCATTCGCGGCCATAGCTACAACGCGAGTGGCGAATATATATCAAGGTGACCCCGAATTCCCCGGGGCAACGAT
>Ga0307477_10001862_pt1 | contig 16912 bp, 18 predicted proteins | sample atmos_gasesECM2C_FD_203316 | JGI IMG/M metagenome (GOLD analysis project Ga0307477, IMG submission 203316) | Hardwood forest soil microbial communities from Morgan-Monroe State Forest, Indiana, United States - atmos_gasesECM2C_515 | ecosystem: Environmental > Terrestrial > Soil > Temperate...
GTGATGCGCTGGGAGGGTGTACCTGACATCGCCCTCTTCAAGGACAACACGTGTGGGTTCGTGCACGAACTCCCGGCGGACGCGATCAGCGACGTTGCCGGCAGCGGTCGACACATACGCGTCCAGGTGCTGACTCCAGCCGGCGTGCTGAGCCGCGACAAGCAGTTGGGCGTTGTCAAAGAGCTGACGGAGATCGTGGCGGCCGCAGCCGGCGACCCTGAGCTTGCAGCACGAACCTGGGTGCTGATCGTCGAGTCGCCGGACGGTGGTTGGGGTATCGCCGGGCACGCGAACACGGGAGCCGACATCGCTGACCTGGCCCGGCGCGCCCTGGCCGGCAACTCCGGATGAGTTCCGCCTGATCCCACGTTTCGGCACGGGCGCCGAGGGAAACACCAACTGAATGGCTCCGATCAAGGCGGATCCGTCCGCGTTCCCTGTCCTCGACCCCTCCGAGGTCGCGATCTTTGAGACGATCGGCACGCGCCGTCGCGTCGCCGCCGGCGAGTACCTCTATCACGAGGGCGACCCTGGCTACGACTTCTGCATCGTCCTCTCAGGCGCCGTCGACGTCATCGTCGACGATGCCGACGACCAGGTGATCACCACCCACCGTGCCGGGCAATTCCTCGGGGAGTTGAACCTGCTCACCGGGGTGCGGGCATTCGTGTCGGCTCGGGTTGCCGAACCCGGTGAGGTGCTCGCGGTGCCAGCCGATGTCTTGCGCCGGGTCATCGCCACCGAGCCCGCGCTCGGCGACAAGGTCCTGGCAGCGTTCATGGCGCGGCGCGCAGCTCTCCTCGCAGGGGCGGCGGTGTTCATTCGTGTCGTGGGCTCTCGTTTCTCGCCCGAAACCATGCACATCCGTGAGTTCCTCACTCGCACCCGCCTGCCGCACGAGTGGCTGGATCCGGATGCCGACCCACAGGTCGACGACATCGTGCGAGGTTTCTCGCTCGAGCCATCGGACCTTCCGGTCGTGATCGCCACCGGCGAGGTGCTGCGCAGGCCGACGCCCGGCGAGCTCGCATCGTATCTCGGCCTGACCCTCGACAACCTGCCCGAGCGCTCCTTCGATCTCGTCATCGTGGGCGGCGGCCCGGCCGGTCTCGCTGCAGCGGTGTACGGCGCGTCGGAGGGGCTGCGCACCCTTGGCGTAGACATGATCGCGCCCGGTGGCCAGGCGGGCACGAGCTCGAGGATCGAGAATTACTTCGGGTTCGCCACAGGGATTACGGGCGCAGAGCTCACGCAGCGCGGGCTGGTGCAGGCCGAGAAGTTCGGCGCGAGACTCAGCGCACCGTGCACAGCCACCGCATTGCGTGAGGAGTCCGGACACCTCACCCTGGAGTTGTCGGACGGAACCGTCGTCGCCGCGCGGGCGGTGATTGCAGCCACCGGAGCGAGGTACCGCAGGTTGCCCGTTGATCGCTTGCAGGAGTTCGAGATCAACGGCGGCGTGTATTACGCCGCCACCGAGCTGGAGGCGCGACAGTGCGCCGGCAGCCCGGTTATGGTCGTAGGCGGCGGTAACTCGGCTGGTCAGGCGGCGGTTTTCCTCGCCGACAAAGGCAGCGCCGTAACGCTGATCATCAGGGGTGCTGACCTCAACGCTCGGATGTCTCGATATCTCGTGGACCGGCTGGTGAGCCATCCCCGCGTGGAATTGATGACCTCCGCGAACGTGATGGGGCTCGAAGGCGACGACTCGCTGCAGGCGGTTCGCGTCGATGGACCGGATGGGGAGATTCGCGTACCGGCGGCGGCGCTGTTCTCGTTCATCGGCGCCGATCCCGAGTCGTCGTGGCTGTGCGGATGCGCGGCGCTCGACGACCGCGGCTTCGTCCTCACCGACCGTGCGCTCACTGGTGAGCAGCTTGGCGAGCACTGGAGCGCGCTCGGCCGGTGGCCGCTCCCGTACGAGACCAGTCGCCCGGGGTTGTTCGCGGTGGGCGATGTTCGATCAGGCTCGACGAAGCGCGTCGCCGCCGCGGTCGGCGAGGGATCGGCAGCCGTCAGCGCCGTGCACCAGTTCCTCGCATTCGACCACCGTTGACGTGGACGCCTGATGGGCATCGACGTGATCGTCGGGTACGACGGAAAGCCCCGCTGCACCTGGGCCGGAGCTGGCGATACCGCGCTCAGCCGCTACCACGATGAGGTCTGGGGTGCGCGCGCCTACAACGAGTCGAAGCTGTTCGAGGCGCTCACCCTGGGTGTGTTCGAGGTCGGGCTCAGCTGGTCGATCGTCTTCGGCAAGCGGGACGCGTTCCAGCGAGCCTTCCACGGCTTCGACATCGCCAGGGTCGCGGCGATGACCGATCGGGACGTCGACCGGCTGCTTCAGGACCAGTCGATCATCCGTAACCGTGGCAAGATCCGGGCCACCATTGACAACGCGCGCGCGATGAGGTCCGCGTCGCCGAGTCTTGCAGCGCTTGCGAAATCCTACGAGAGCACCCACAAGCGTGCGCCGCGGTCCCTCGCGGACCTGCCCACGTCGACGCCGCAGGCGGACGCGTTCGCCAGGCAGTTGAAGTCTCAGGGGTACCGCTTCGTGGGGCCCACAAGTGTGTATGCCTTCATGCAGAACGTCGGGATGGTCAACGACCACATTCATGGGTGCTTCCGAGCGATCGAGTACGCCTAACACCCAACTTTCGTCTGCGGCCGACGAAGATGTAAGCACTGGGTTCCGCGAAACGAACTCGGGGAGCGCGGACTCGAATCGCGGACCCCTAGCGCTCAAATCAGTGATTACTCACCGCAGTTCTCAATAGCGCATGCCCTAACCGTCGGTCGGACAGAGAGATCACATCACGATGAAACTCATGCGCGCGATTGCTGGTGGCACTGCCGCTACGAGCGAACGGAGAGGTGACGTGCCGTGACGGCGTTGGTTTAAGTGGGCTTCGCTGCTGATTGTGCCGGCGACTGATATTTCAGTCGCCCTACTCAAGCGAAAGCTGCGCTCCCCCATCCACGATCGTGGCCTGCCAACCACTAAGCGAGCGAGGAGCCGGTTCCCCGACGCTTCAACAAAGGAGAACCATCATGACCTTCAAGAGACTTGCACTCCAAGCTCTGCGCTGGCCAGTAGCCATAGCCTCCATTGCCATCGCTACGCTCGTAACAGTTCCGGCGTTTGCCAGCGCGCAGCTGAGCGGCCCTGGTGAAGCGCCTCCCGCCGCTGGCGCGCCCAAGCCGACGATCGTCCTCGTCCACGGGGGGTGGGCCGACGGGTCGAGCTGGGACGAGGTAATAGCGAGCCTCCAACGCGAGGGTTATACCGTCGACGCGCCACCCAACCCGTTGCGCGGCCTCACGAGCGACTCGGCCTACTTGGCGAGTTACCTGAGCACCATCACCGGACCGATCGTCCTCGTGGGTCACTCAGTTGGCGGGATGGTCATCAGCAACGCGGCCTCGGGGAATACGCACGTGAAGGGTCTCGTGTATGTCGACGCCTTCGAGCCTGCAGCGGGTGAGACGGTCGCGCAGCTCACCTTTTCGAGACCAGGGTCGTGTCTCTCCGGTGGCGGCGACCCGAGCAACGTTTTCAACTTTAGAGTGGACCCGTCACAACCGTCGGGGGACTACGACGTGTATCTGAAGATTGCGCCGGGAACGAACTACGCCGGATTCGATGATTGCTTTGCCACCCTCGTGCCCCATGGACAAGCCGCGATACTCGGAGCGGCTCAGCGTCCAATCGCCCTCGGCTTTATCACGGCCGAGTCTGGGACTCCGGCGTGGGCCAGCATCCCGTCTTGGGCGGTGATCGGCACTCACGACCAAGTCATTCCACCGGCCGAGCTAACCTTCATGGCGCACCGAGCGAAATCGCACATCAAATACGTCCATGCAGGACACCTATCGATGATCACTCAGCCGGAGGCCGTGGCAGACGTCATCACTGATGCAGCAATAGCCACCGGTTAGTCGAGTCTGCGGCTAGGCCGGCGCTGCGAGTTCTTCCGAACTCTCCACAGCGCTGGTCTGGTCTCCTCCCGAGACAACACGTGTGTAAACGCCCACACTCGGGCAGACCAGAAAGAAAGAGGTGAAATGAATGATCGACGCAGAGCGTCGGCGTCGGCGATTTGTCACGAAGTCAGAGAAGGAGCAACCGCGGAGTATTGTCGTCTGACAAGTGAGCACGTGATCTGTGACGCGCTGCATCTTGCCCTTTCCGCAACACACCTTCTAATGGCTGTTTAGTTCAGAGGAGTCTCCGATGTCCGATCCGGCAGTCAGCACCCAGCCCTCGACCGCCCTGGTGACCGGCGCCACCTCGGGCCTCGGCAAAGCGGTCGCTGTGCAGCTCGCCCGCGACGGAATGAAGGTGATCGTCGTTGGTCGCGACGCCTCACGCGGAGCCGCCGTCGTCGAGGAGATCGAGGCGGCGGGCGGTGATGCCCGGTTCCTTGCAGCCGACCTCAACGACCCGGCTGACATTCGGCGTCTCGCCGTAGACGCCGGCGATATCGACGTCCTCGTCAACAATGCCGGCCACTCGTTCTGGGGACCGACCGAGGAGACGAGTGTCGAGGACTTCGACTCGCTGTTCGACGGCAACGTGCGCTCTGCTTATCTTCTCGTCGGTGCTTTCGCACCCGCGATGGCGGCCAAGGGCGCCGGCAGCATCGTCAACATGAGCAGCATGGGGGGCCGCATCGGGCTCCCCACGGGCGCCGCCTACGGGGCGACCAAGGCCGCGCTCGCCTCGCTGACCCAGGGGTGGACGGCGGAGTACAGCCCGCGTGGCGTCCGGGTCAATGCTGTTGCGCCGGGACCAGTTCACACTCCGGGTGCGACACGTGAGCGGATCGATGCTCTCGGAACTACCACGGCTCTCGGCCGCGCGGCCGAACCGAGTGAGATCGCCGAAGTCGTCGCGTTTCTGGCTTCGCCGCGAGCCAGTTACGTCACCGGCGCCATCGTAGCGGTCGATGGTGGCCGCACGGCCATCTAGAGTTGGACAACGCACCTTCAAGGACAAGCACGCGCTTGCCCAGGACCTTGCCAACGCGGCCATGCACTGGGAGAAGGTGCCGAGATTCCCCTGTTCTTCGACAACACCGCCGCGTTCGTCCATGACCTGCCCGCTGACGCGATCTCGACCGCAACCGGCGACCCGAGCCTCGCGGACGGCACCTGGGTGTCGATCAGCGAATCGCCACAGTGTGGCGGCTGCGGAGGGAGAGGGATTCGAACCCCCGAGGGCTTGGCGGCCCTTGCGGTTTTCAAGACCGCTCCGATCAACCACTCCGGCATCCCTCCGCGGTCCGGTTCATCTTAAGGCCCAACGCTGGAACCTCGGCAAGGGCAAACGTGGTGCGACGCATCGGCTGTATCAGTGCAGCGGACGAGCCGCGCTGCCCGCGCACGGGCAGCCTCGCTCGGCGGGCACGGCGCGTATCAGCTCGACGAGCGCGCGGCACAGACGCTCGAGGCTCTGTTCGAACACGTGAAACACCCGCTCCTGCGTAACCGGCTTCACCTCCGGCGACTCGTCGAGTCCCGCGTCGTAATCGGTCACCAGCGACATGTTCACGTAGCACATCCCCAGTTCTCTCGCCAGAGCCACCTCGGGATACTGTGTCATGCTGACCACGTCGCCGCCCAGTGCCGCGTGCATCCGCGTCTCCGCCTTCGTGCTGAAACGCGGGCCTTGGATGATCACGCACGTTCCGCTTTCGTGCACGGTGAACGACGCCGATCGAGCAGCCTTCGCGGCAAGCGGGCGTAGTTCTTCGCAGTACGGCGTCGCCATCGCCACGTGCGCGACTGCGGGGCCGTCGAAGAACGTGCTGGACCGTCCCCACGTTCGGTCGATGAACTGGTCGCACACGACCAGCTCGCCGGGCGCGACGCGCGCGTGCAGGCTTCCCACCGCAGCGGGCGCGATGACACGCTCCACCCCGAGCTCATGCAGAGCGTGAATGTTCGCGCGATAGTTGATCGAGTGCGGCGGCACCGTGTGTGCCGGTCCGTGGCGAGGCAGAAACGCCACGCTGCGGCCGTCAACGTCGGCGAGCGAGATTGGTCCAGACGTTGATCCATAGGGCGTGTCAGGGCTCAGGGTCTCGCTCGGAGCCCAAAAGCTGTAGAGACCGGAGCCGCCGATGACCGCGATCCTCGCTCTCACGGTTGATGGCATGGTGGACTCATGCGCAGCGGGGCGAGTGTCCGGTCAACCGCCGCGCGCGAGCTCATCGAGCTGATCCGCATGTTGCTCGAGATGTCCGACGAGAAACTCATCGAGCATCCTGCTCATCGTCATAACGCCGCGCGACGGATGCAGGCCGCGCGCGTGCAATGCGATGCCGTCGATGCCCCGCAGAAACTGCCGAAGCGACTCGACGCCGCTGTGCGTCTCCGACCAGAGCACCGTTGTCGGCTGACTCCGATCGCGCTCGATCGCCGCCAGCCGACCGGCGTCGTTCTTGGTGCGTCCAAACGGCACGGGTTCGTCTGTATAGCGACTGCTCACCGTCTCCAACTGGTCGATCCAGTAGGGAATGAACTCCGCGAGATGGGCCCACACCTGACCTGCTTCCCAGCGTTCGCCGATTCCCGGGTCCGCCGACGTGAGTGCGTTCTTGTCACCGGCCGAGGCAGCGTGTCCGGCGAGCCGGTCCTCCACCGCGTCCAAACGCCGGAGGAAATCATCGGCCTCACTCATGATCGCTCCTCATCGCAGTGGTTGCAGCGGTGCGCCGGAAACCACGCGATTGCGCAGCTTTCCCAGCCGCTCAACCGACAGCTCGACAACATCTCCGGCCTTGAGCCACGGGTAGGCATCGTTGCCGTGGACCAGTGAGAGCTCGAGGATGCACCCGGTCCCGCACGTGCCCGACCCGACCACGTCGCCCGCCTCCACGCGAGTCCCCCGTGACGCGTAGGCGAGCATCTCGCCGAAGCTCCAATAGATGTCGGCGAGCGACGCAAGCGAGTATTCGACGCCGTTCACCGACGCCGTCATGGCCAGATCGTAGGCGCGGTCTTTTCGCACATCGTCCAATTCATCAGGGGTGACCAGCACCGGCCCGAGCGAGGTGGCGAAGTCTTTTCCCTTCACCGGGCCCATGCTCAACTTCATCTCGCGGCCCTGGATGTCGCGTGCGCTCCAGTCGTTCATGATGCAGAACCCGGCGATGTGGCGCTCAGCCTCCGCTGGGGTGAGATTCGCGCCGCTCCTGCCCACCACCGCGGCCACCTCGAGCTCGAAGTCCAGCGCCGAGCTGCCCGGGGGAATCAGCACGTCCTCGTCGGGTCCGATCACCGCGTACGGATTGCTGAAATAGAACACCGGAAGCTCGTACCAGTCAGAGTCCATCTCGAGTCCGCGCCGCTTTCGCGCCGTTTTGACGTGTTGTTCGAAAGCGTAAAAGTCGCGTACTGTCGGCGGCGTCGGTATGGGTGCGCGAGCTTGGACCGACTCGGCAGCGACCACTTCCGCGGGATCGCTGCGCGCGCGCTCCGCAGCGCGTTCCAGTCTCGATCCGTCATCACCGAGCAGACGCAGCAACGACTCGCCCGGCGGCAGACCGTGGATGCTGCTGTCGACGAGCAGACCCACCCGATCCGCATCCTCGCCGCGATGGCGGTACGTAACCCAGCGCATGACGATCTCCTCATAGGCGTGTGCTGCCGGCCACAGTACCTATACTGAGAGCCCCCGCGGGGAGGTGGCTGAGAGGCTGAAAGCGCCCGCCTGCTAAGCGGGTGAGGGATGTTAAGTTCCTCCGGGGGTTCGAATCCCCCCCTTCCCGTATTGCGCCCGCGCACCAGAATATGGTGTAGCCGAGGCTTGGATCCGCGTAGAGTTGTCAGAATCGGAGCCCCTCCAACAACCCCCAGGAGTGGTGGACATGAATGACAAGCAAGCGATTGCCACCCTCGGTGGCGGCTGCTTCTGGTGCCTCGACGCGGTGTACCGGGAGATCGAGGGCGTCACCGGCGTCGTGTCCGGCTACGCCGGCGGATCGCGGCCCAACCCGACGTACGAGCAGGTTTGCAGCGGCGCGACCGGCCACGCCGAGGTCGTGCAGGTCGAGTTCGATCCCGAGGTCATCTCCTACTCCGACATCCTCGAGATCTTCTGGTCCGTGCATGACCCCACCACCAAGGACCGGCAGGGCGCCGACGTCGGTTCGCAGTACCGCTCGATAATCCTTACGCACGACGACGCTCAGGCAGCGACGGCGCGCGAATCCCGTGATGCCGTCCAGAAGCTGTGGCCACGACCGGTGGTCACCGAGATCGAGCCATTGCGCGAGTTTTATCCCGCTGAGGAGTACCACCAGAACTACTTCGCGCGCAATCCGCAGCAGGGCTACTGCCAGATCGTGATCAACCCGAAGCTGAAGAAGCTGCGCGAACACCACGCGGAGCGGCTCAAGCTGCCGAAGACCGTTCCGTAGGCACCAGGCGCGAGCTGACGAGGCGGGCTGAGTCGGCTCGCGTCAATGCGTGGCCGCAGCGCCACGCTCAGCTACGCGATTCGCTCTGAGCGTGATAGTGGTCGGAGATCTGCTGCCACGACGCGGCGTTGGTGCTGCCGGGCAGCGGCGTCTTCCCATCGAAATAGCGCACGACACCCGTGTCGCAGTTTCGGTACTCACCCGGACTCACCAGCGACCCCGGCGGAAAGCGCACGCCTTGGGATGCCGAATCGGGCATCGAGCGCCGGCTCGCAGCCTGGTCGTCGTGGGCGTGGTAGTGATCCGAGATCTGCTGCCAGGACGCCGAGTTGGGGCTGCCGGGCAGTGGCGTCTGGCCGTCGAAGTAGCGGACGGCTCCGGTCGTGAGGTTCCGGTACTCCCCGGGGCTGACGACCGTGCCGGGCGCGAAGCGAATGACGTGATGTTCTGTCATGGCCCGGAGTCTGACACTCCTACGCCGTCACCGGGGAACGGGCGACGTCGGCGAGAGCGTCGATCGCGATGGCCAGCTTCCGCGGCGTAGCGCTGAAGCACAGCCGGATGTGATCCGGCGACCCGAATGCCACGCCCGGCGCGACCAGGACCCGGCGCTCGGCGAGCGCTTCCACCGCGGCGATCGTGTCCCGCCACGGACTACGAATCCACGCGTAGAGGCCGCCATCCGGCTCGGCGACGTCGAGACCGGCTTCGCGTGCAAGCGAGACGACCAGATCACGCCGCTCGCGATAGGGCGCGATGTTGATGTCCCACGACTCGAGGTGAAGCAGGGCGCGCTGAGCCGTGGCCGGCGCGTTGACGAATCCAAGCGCGCGCATGGCCAGTGCGATGCCGCGATGCGTTTCCGCGCTGACCAGCGACGGGTGCAGGACGAGATACCCGATTCGCTCGCCCGCGATGCCGAGGTCCTTGGAGAATGAGCGTGCAAGGACGGTGTGCTCGTAGAACGAGAGTGGTTCGACTCTCGAACGCGGCTCGTAGATCAGCCGTCGATAGACCTCGTCGACAAAGAGCATCACGTGCCGCCCGCCGCCGGCTGCGTGCTTGCGCAGCAACGCGACGAGTCCCGCGAGCTCGGCCGCGTCGATGACGTGCCCGCTCGGGTTGGTGGGGGTGTTGATGATGACCGCCGCGGTGTGGCGCGAGAGCGCGGCCCGGATGGCGGTGAGGTCAAGGCTGAGGTCGGCTCGCGCGGCGATGGGCACGAACCTCGCCGACGCGGTCTCACAGTACAGGCGAAACTCCGGGAAGAACGGCGTGACGCCGATGACATCGTCGCCGGGGTCGACGAAGGTGCGGATGGCCACGCAGAGGGCCGCCGCCGCGCCCGGCGTTATCGCGATCGACGCCGCGTCGACACCGGTGAAGTCCACGTCCTCCGCGGCGCGCGCCCGGACGTCGTCATAGCCGAGGTTCGGCATGTACTCGAATCGTCCGGGGTACGACTCGGCGGCTGCCGCGCGGAACGCTTCAGCGGTTGCTTCAGACGCCGCGAGCGGCTGGCCGATCGACAGGTCCGCGACGGCGTCGTCGCCGTAGATCGCGCGCAAGCGCCTGCCTTCGAGCGACATGCGACGGATCCACCCGCCCGACTCGAGCTGTGAGTGTGTCCAGCGAGAGAGTGTCATGCGCGCGTGCGGCTCACGCGATGCTCGTCGTGCCGCGCATCCCGCCTGCGTGCCAGCTGAACGGGTACTCCTTGTCGAAGATCTGACGAGCAACCGAGGTGCGGTGCAGGGGGCGGAACGTGTCGACCATGACCGCGAGCTCATCTGTCTCCCGGGGCCGCTCGAAGGACGCCTCGAGCGCTCCGGGCTGCGGACCGTGGGGGAGGCCGCCGACGTGGTGCGTGAACGAGCTCTGCTTCACGCCGCGCCGCGCCGCGTAGTTGCCGTCGACGTAGTACAGCACTTCGTCCGAGTCGAGGTTGCTGTGGTGGTAGGGCAGCATCACCGCCTCCGGGTCCCAGTCGAGCTTGCGCGGCACGAACGAGCAGATCACGAGGTTCTGCGCCTGGAACGTCTGATGGATCGGCGGCGGGACGTGGAAGCGACCTGCGCGCGGCTCGAAGTCGTGGATGTTGAAGGCCACCGGGTAAATGGTGCCGTCCCAACCGACCACGTCCCACGGGTGATGGTCGAGCATGTACCGGCTCACATGATTGGCACGCTTCAGCCATACCTCGACCGGACCGTTGCCGTGCTCCAGCTCGTCGGGGCCGCGGAAGTCGCGTTCGCTGTACGGCGCGATCTCCAGCAGCTGCCCGTTGCGAGCGCGGTAACGATCCGGGACGTCGACGAAGCCGCTCACCTCCAGGCACAGGATCCGCGTGTCGGCGACGTCGTCGACCTCGATGCGGTACACGGTGCCGCGTGGAATCACGAGATAATCGTGCTTGCCGAAACCGAGCTTGCCGAACTGGCTGCGCACCAGGCCGCTGCCGGTGTGCACGAAGAGCACCTCGTCGGCGGAGCCGTTCACGTACAACGCGTCCTGCTGCCGCGCCGGGATCGCAAGACCGATGCGGATGTCGTCGTTCATCAGCAGCCAGCGTCTCGTCGAGACCACGTCTCCCTCCGGCTGCAGATCGAAGCCCTTGAGGTGCGCGTTCTCGTGCACCATCTCGTGCTCGGGGACGAGCATGTCAGCCGGTCCCTCGGTGACGTCGCGCGCGCCCTCGGGCATGTGGCGGTGGTAGATCAGCGACGACGGCCCGTTGAACCCCTCACGTCCGAACAGCTCTTCGAAGATCAGCTGCCCGTTCGTTCTGAACTGCATATGCCGCTTTCGCGGCACGTCTCCTAGACGCTTGTACGGCCTCACGCGGACAGCCTACAGATTGCCGCGCGCGGCCTGTTCGCGCTCGATGGCCTCGAAAAGCGCCTTGAAGTTCCCCTTGCCGAAGCCCTTGCAGCCCTTGCGCTGGATCACCTCGAAGAAGAGCGTCGGGCGGTCGCCCACCGGACGCGTGAAGATCTGCAGCAGATAGCCGTCGTCGTCGCGGTCTATGAGGATCTTGAGGTCGCGCAGCCGGTCGAGGTCCTCATCGATGCCGTCGGCACGCGGGCCCAGCGCGTCGTAGTACGCGTCGGGTGTGTTCAGGAACTCGACGCCGCGGTCGCGCATGGCTGCCACGGTGCCGACGACGTCGTCGGTGTGCACGGCGATGTGCTGCACGCCGGACCCGCGGTAGTAGTCGAGGTACTCCTGGATCTGCGACTTCTTGATACCGACGTGCGGCTCGTTGATCGGGAACGTGATCTGGGTGCGCGGGTCGCGGGTGACCTTGGAGCGCAGCGCGCTGTACTGGGTGGCGATGTCCTGCTCGTCGAACTCCTGGAACACGCTGAACCCGAACACCTCGGAGTAGAACGACACCCAGTCGTCCATCCTGCCGAGCTCGACGTTGCCGACGGTGTGGTCGATGAAGCGCAGCCCCACGCCGCCGCCACCGCGCTGGTCATCGCGGTAGCCGGGCCAGTGCACGCCGGCGTACTCGTCGCGCTCGACGAACGTGTGCACGGTGTCGCCATATGTGGCGATGCTCGCGTGCGTGATCACGCCGTGCTCATCCTCGCTGCGCGCGGGCTCCGCGACGCTCTGCGCGCCGCGCCGCGTGGCCGCCTCGTACGCTGCGGCGGCGTCCTGCACGCGCAGTGCGATCCGCTTCACACCGTCACCGTGCAGCCGCACGTGGTCGGCGACGTCGCCCTCTGGGCCAAGCGGCGCGGTCAGGACGAGGCGGACCTTTCCCTGCTGCAGCACGTACGACGCACGGTCGCGTACGCCCGTCTCGGGGCCGGCGTAGGCGATGACGTCGAAGCCGAAGGCGCGCTGGTAGTGGTACGCGGCCTGGCGCGCGTTGCCGACGTACAGCTCGACGTGGTCCGTCCCGCTCAGGACGGGGAGGTCGAGCCGCGTCGGGGTGTCGAGAGTGGTCATCACGTCCTCTGAGGCGACTGCCTGTCTGCAGGCATTGTAGGCTGCGCCGCTGAGCCCTCATGGACAGCTCCCCAACGCCGGACGACCCGTTGCTCCAGGCGCGGCGCACCGCCGAGGCGATGTTCGACGACGACCGCGCGTCCCGGGCGTTGGGCATCACCGTGGCCAGCATCGCCCCCGGCAGGGCGACGGCACGGATGCGGGTCACCGCGGCGATGGTCAACGGGCACGCCATCGCCCACGGCGGCTACATATTCCTGCTCGCCGACACTGCGTTCGCGCTGGCGTGCAACACGCACGGAGTCACGGTCGCCGGTGCGGCCGAGATCGTGTTCGTCCAGCCGGCGCGCGAGCGTGACGATCTCATCGCCGAGGCCGTCGAGCGCGTGCGCTTCGGTCGCAACGGCTTGTACGACGTCACCGTGCGGCGCGGCGACGGCGCTGTCATCGCTGAGTTCCGCGGTCACAGCCGGCAGTTGCAGACGCGCCAGGGCTGAGCCATGCTCGACCTTGCTCCACGGCGAGAGGACCTCGACCCGATCGAGCGCGCGTCGTCTGATGAGCTCGCCGCGCTGCAGCTCGAGCGGCTGCAGTGGACGCTGCGGCACGCGTACGCCAACGTCGCCGATTACCGGCAGCGCTTCGACGCCGCGGGCGTGCATCCCGACGATTGCCGGTCCCTCGATGACCTGGCGCGCTTCCCGTTCACCACCAAGGAAGACCTGCGCCGCAACTATCCCTTCGCCATGTTCGCCGTGCCCCGTGAGCAGGTGGTGCGCGTTCACGCGTCGAGCGGCACCACCGGGCTGCCGACGGTCGTGGGCTACACGCGAGGAGACCTCGACATGTGGGCCCAGGTGGTGGCGCGGTCGATTCGCGCCGCGGGCGGCCGTCGCGGTGACATCGTGCACATCGCATACGGTTACGGGCTCTTCACCGGCGGGCTCGGCGCTCACTACGGCGCTGAGCGGCTGGGCTGCACCGTCGTGCCCGTATCCGGTGGCGTCACGGAGCGACAGGTGCGGCTGATCGCCGACCTCAAGCCCCAGGTGATCATGGTGACGCCCTCGTACCTGCTTGCGATCCTCGACGAGATGGAGCGGCAGCGGATCGACACGCGCGGCACGTCGCTTAACGTCGGCATCCTCGGCGCCGAGCCGTGGACGGAGGACATGCGGCGTGAGATCGAGGAGCGCATGGACATGCACGCCGTGGACATCTACGGGCTGTCCGAGGTGATCGGGCCCGGCGTCGCCAACGAGTGCGTTGAGACCAAGGACGGCCTCCACATCTGGGAGGACCATTTCTACCCGGAGATCGTCGATCCGGTCAGCGGCGCACCGGTCGCCGATGGCGAGCGCGGCGAGCTCGTCTTCACGTCGCTCACCAAAGAGGCCATGCCGGTGATCCGCTACCGCACGCGTGACCTCACTCGCCTGCTTCCCGGCACCGCGCGGACGATGCGCCGCATGGAGCGGATCACCGGTCGTGCCGACGACATGATCATCCTGCGCGGCGTCAACCTGTTTCCCACGCAGATCGAGGAGCTGATCCTGCGTGTGCCGGGGCTGTCGCCGCACTTTCAACTGGTGCTGGCGCGGCCGCAGCGGCTCGACGAGCTGACGGTGCGGGTCGAGTGTCGCCGCGACGCCCCTGGCGTGGAGCAGCCGGCCGCGCTGGCGGCGCAGCTCGCTGCTGCGGTGCAGCGCAACATCGGGGTCACCGTGCTGGTCGACGTCGTCGAACCGGGGACGATGGAGCGCTCCCTGGGCAAGGCGCAGCGCGTCGTCGACCTGCGCACGAGTCGCTGACAAGCCCTTGACCGATTCCGCCGGGCCGACTAAAATAAACCAACCAAACGTTTGGCGGATTTGTTCCCGCACGGAGGCGTGGCATGGAAGCAGACCTCCTCGAGCGTGAGTTCAACGGGCTGGTCGAGACGGATCAGCGCCTGGAGCCGCGCGACTGGATGCCCGACGGCTACCGCAAGACGCTCATCCGCCAGATCGCGCAGCATGCGCATTCCGAGATCATCGGCATGCAGCCCGAGGGCAACTGGATCACGCGCGCGCCCTCGCTGCGACGCAAGGCGATCCTCATGGCCAAGGTGCAGGACGAGGCGGGCCACGGGCTCTACCTGTACTGCGCCGCGGAGACGCTCGGCGTCGAGCGCGACGAGCTCGTCGACCTGCTGCACGCAGGCAAGCAGAAGTACTCGAGCATCTTCAACTACCCGACCCTCACCTGGGCCGACGTCGGCGCCATCGGCTGGCTCGTCGACGGCGCCGCCATCACCAACCAGATCCCGCTCTGCCGCTGTTCCTACGGACCGTACGCGCGCGCGATGGTGCGCGTGTGCAAGGAGGAGTCATTCCACCAGCGGCAGGGGTTCGAGCTGCTCCACGCGCTGTCGCACGGCACTGCCGAGCAGCACGCCATGGCCCAGGATGCGGTCGATCGCTGGTGGTGGCCGTCGCTGCAGATGCTCGGCCCGCCCGACGAGGAGTCGACGCACACGGCGCAGTCGATGGCATGGCGGATCAAGCGTTTCTCCAACGACGAGCTGCGCCAGCGCTTCGTGGACATGGTCGCGCCACAGGCGGACGTGCTCGGTCTCACGCCGCCGGATCCGGAGCTTCGCTGGAACGAGGAACGCGGCCACTACGACTTCGGGGAGTGCGATTTCGACGAGCTGCGCCGCGTGGTCAGCGGTGACGGCCCCTGCAACCGCCAGCGGCTCGCGCATCACGTGCGCGCGCACTCGGAGGGAGCCTGGGTGCGCGAGGCGGCTGCCGCGTACGCGGCGAAGCATCCCGCGCACCACGCTGCAGCATGAGCGAGAGGTCGCACGAACCCCTCTGGGAGGTGTTCATCCGCAGCAAGCGCGGTCTGTCGCACAACCACGTCGGCAGCCTGCACGCCGCCGACGCGCAGCTGGCGCTGCGCAACGCACGCGACGTCTTCACCCGCCGCATGGAGGGCGTCAGCATCTGGGTCGTCCCGTCGGCGGAGATCACCGCGTCCTCGCCCGATGAGCGCGATCCCTTTTTCGAGCCTGCGGCCGACAAGGCGTACCGCCATCCCACCTTCTACGACATCCCCAAGGAGGTGAAGCAGCTGTGACCGCGGTCGCCGCCGACCCCTCCGCGGCCTACCTGCTGCGGCTTGCGGACGACTGCCTCGTGCTGTCGCACCGGCTGGCGCAGTGGTCGTCCCGCGCGCCGACCCTGGAGGAGGACGTCGCGCTGACCAACATCGCGCTCGACCTGCTCGGTCAGAGCAGAGCGCTCTATGCTCGCGCGTCGGAGCTCGACGGCAGCGGTCGCAGCGAGGACGACTACGCGTACCTCCGTGATGAGCGCGAGTTCGTCAACTGCCTGCTCGTCGAGCAGGAGAACGGCGACTTCGCCGTGACCATTGCGCGGCAGCTGCTCTTCTCCACCTTCCAGCTCCTGCAATGGCGGGCGCTGTGCGACTCGACCGATATGCAGCTCGCGGCCATCGCGGCCAAGGCGGTGAAGGAGACCACGTACCACGTCGACCACGCCGTGCTCTGGGTGGTGCGCCTCGGCGACGGGACGGATGAGAGTCACCGGCGTATGCAGGCGGCGCTGGACTCGCTGTGGCCGTATACGGCCGAGCTCTTCGAGGACGACGAGCTCACCAGACAGCTGGTGACCCGCGGAGTCGCGGTCGACCCGGAGAAGCTGCGCGAGCAGTGGGACCAGACCGTCGAACGCGTCCTCCGCGAGGCGACTATGCAGCAGCCGGCGGCGTCGTGGGCACCCACCGGCGGCCGTCAGGGGCTGCACACGGAGCCGTTCGGATACATGCTTGCCGAGATGCAGCACCTGCACCGTTCACATCCGGGAGCGCGCTGGTAGATGCTCGCGCCAACTTCCGCGATGACGGATGCGGTTCGTCGGGCGGTCGGCCAGATCGTGGACCCGGAGATCCCCGTGCTCACCATCGCCGACCTCGGCATCCTTCGCGACGTGCGCATCGATGACTCCGGCCGCGTCGACATCGACATCACGCCGACATACTCCGGCTGTCCAGCGCTCGATGTGATCCGTCATGACGTCGAGGACTGCGTGCGCGAGCTCGGCCATCCCGTCACCGTCAACGTCGTGCTCGCACCGGCGTGGACCACCGACTGGATGTCGGACGAGGGCCGCCGCAAGCTGCACGAGCACGGTGTCGCGCCGCCCCGCCGGCGCGACTCGGGCGCGCGCCTGCTCGAGCTGGAGGTCGCATGCCCAGTCTGCAACTCGGCGCACACGACCGAGGTGGCGCACTTCGCGTCCACTCCGTGCCAGGCGCTGCGGCGCTGCACGGGGTGCCGCGAGCCGTTCCAGCATTTCAAGGAGCACTGACTCCGTGATCGCGCGGCCGCCCGAGGCTGGCGCGCGCCACCGGCGGGCGACCATATACCCGCTGCGCGTTGCGCAGGTGGAGCCGCTGACCGACGACGCGGTGGCCATCGAGCTCGATGTCCCTCCCGAGCTCGCCGAGGACTACGA
>Ga0307477_10001864_pt1 | contig 16907 bp, 14 predicted proteins | sample atmos_gasesECM2C_FD_203316 | JGI IMG/M metagenome (GOLD analysis project Ga0307477, IMG submission 203316) | Hardwood forest soil microbial communities from Morgan-Monroe State Forest, Indiana, United States - atmos_gasesECM2C_515 | ecosystem: Environmental > Terrestrial > Soil > Temperate...
CCATGCTCACGATCAGAGTCGGCCCCATGTAGGTGATGAACTGCCTCATCGCGCGCGAGACGCTCAGCCTGCTCACTCCGTCCGTTCACCTCCCGAGAAATTTAGATTCGTCAAAATAGTTTAGACTGACCTAACTTGTTAAGCCTATAAAGTCCTTCCGGCTCCCATCCTAGCCGGATGCCAAGGCGGAAGAAGCCGGAGACGCCCCGCTCCGAAGATTACCTGGAGGCGGTCTACAACCTGATCGAGACCAAGGGGTACGCCACGACGACGGATGTCTCCGAGAAGCTCGGGGTCAAGCCCCCCACAGTCTCGATAATGATAGGGAGGCTCGCGTCCAACGGATATCTGCTCCACGAGCCCTACAAGGGGATGCGGCTGACCGAGACTGGGGCGAAGGTCGCTCGCTCAGTCGTGAAGAGGCACGAGATAATCTCGGAGTTCCTCTCTATGCTGGGGGTCGAAGGGAAGGTCGCGTACGAAGACACTGAAGGGATCGAGCACCACGTCCAGCCGCTGACCATCTACAGGCTCGAGGCACTCGTGGACTTTCTGAGACGGCATCCCGAGCACCTCGCCGAGATCAAGAGGCACGGAAAGTAGGCTCTCAGTACCTCTCGATGCGCCCGACGAGGTCAAGATCATCCCTCGCCCCGCCTCCGACGATCATGGAGAGAATCCTCTCGGTGAGGCCCCATATTTCTTGACCCTCGTAGACGATCGACGGGAAGCTAATCCTCCTCCCCCCTCGCCTCAAGACATAGGAGGAGCGTTTCTCCGCGGCCACTGCGGCCGTCAGGGGGAGCCAGAATGTCGACGCGACCTCGTCGCCGAGCCTCTGCCTCACCCTCCCCGTCAGCTCGAAGACACAGGGGGCCACCCTGATGTCGCGGGTCTTGGCCCTGACGGACTCCATGTAGCCTAGGAACCTCGCCGACTCCTCCAGCCTTATCCCCACCTCCTCCTGCGTCTCCCTCTCTGCCGTCTCCCTGAAGCTCCCGTCTTCAGCGCTGACCCTTCCACCCGGGAACGCGACCTGCCCCGACCAAGGGTCACCCGACCTCTCCGCCCTCTTGATCATGAGGACCTCGCCCATCCGTTTCCTGAGGATGACCGAGACGGCTGCGGTCACTCCCACGGCGAGCCGGAGGGGCTCGTCCTGGGAGAGGGAGTCAAGGAAACGGCCCACCTTCCGTCACCGAGCGGGACCGGCGTAAGCGCCCGACGTTCCTAGGTAGGTTGATATTGGCACCGACAGGTTTGAGCCCAGGCGCCAGATGCGACTTTCACTTCCACGGATTAGGACGGGAATCCTCTCCAAGGCCTTGCGCATCCTCGCGTTCCTCGGTCTCTTGGCGTCCCTGGTCCTGCTGGCCGGCGGCCAGCTCTGGATAGGCGCCCTCGGAGACATCTCGACAGTCTCGTTCGGTTCGGTCTCCTTCCTATATCTGCTGATGGAGACAAGGCTCGAGAACGACTCTGTCCCAACGACCAGCTCCGTGGTTCTGGCCGTCTTGTACGCCAACGTCTTCCTCCAGACGTACGAGGTCCTCTACCACTTCACCTTTCCCGTCTATCTCAACTACTTCAGGCCACCCTTCCTGAGCCCAGCCGACCTGAGGTACATCGCATTCGAGGCCCTTCTCCTGTCGCCGATCGTCCTCGTACGAAAGCAGGTCCGCTTCGGCTGGCTCAGCGCCGGCCTCGCTGCTTTGTTCGTCGCGGTCTGGGCGGCGTGGATTCTCTACGGGTTTCCGCAATACTTCACCAACGACACCTACTACTTCCGGGTCCTCACCGCGGAGAGCAGGCGCAACACCGCGTTGGTGTTGAACTTCGGTTCGAAGACCGTCCTCGCCCTCCTCTTCGCATCCTTGATTCGTCGTCATAGAAGTGTTGGAGATGGGCCGAAGACGGCGCCAACTTAAAATACACTTTTCGGGCCCGCGATGAGATGTTGTCTGATCCAGAGCTCGACAAGATCTTAGCGGCCAAGGCAAGGAGGATGGTCTCAAGCGAACTCCAGCACAAGGACCACGGCATCCTCGAGCTGACGGCGAGCAACTTCGACATGCAAGTCAAGTCTCACAAGCCGGCGTTCGTCGACTATTGGGCCGCCTGGTGCGGCCCTTGCAAGATGATGGACCCCGTCGTAGAGCGCCTCTCCTCGAGGTTCTACGGGAGCGTCACGTTCGGGAAGGTGAACGTCGACGAGCAGCCCGAGATCGCGACACGGTTCGACATCCAGTCGATCCCGACTTTCATGATCTTTAGGGACGGTGCCCCGGTCGACGCTGCGATAGGAGCGGTCCCAGAGTCCAACCTAGACGCGCGCATCCGCAAGGTCCTCGCCGCCTAACCGACCCGGGTCCCGTCGAGCAGGAACATGTCAGCGTCGCTCACGTCTACGGTCCCAGAGGAAAGGATTGGCCCGAACTTCAGCCCCCCCTTGACGTTGATTGCTTGGCCGCCCACCAGGTTGTTGAACGGGGGCATCACCGCGAGCTTCCCCTCGCCCTTCTTGATGGGGCGGTAACCCGCCTTGACAAGGAGGCCGGCGACGTCGTACTTCGCGAAGAGCCACACCGCCTCCTTGCTCCTCGAGCCGAACCTGTCCCTCATCTCGTACCTAAAGTGAGAGTGGCCCATCACTATCCTTTTCGACGAAATCACCTGCTCCGAAGGCCAAGAGTGGCCGTGTGCCACCCCTACCTTCTCCCTGCCTCCGATGACAGTCCCCTCGGAGGGGTGCAGCTTCACCCGGTTGGGGAGCAGCGACCTAATCCCGCCGTCGTGGTTCCCGGGGACGACCTCCACCACCGGGAAGATGTCGAGGAGGGTGTCGAAGAACCAGGGCAGGATGCTCCAGTCGAGGTCCTCTACCTTGCCTATCGAGTGCTTCACGTCTCCCACGACGACGATCCTGTCCATCTTGGTCCTGTCCGAGATCGCCTTGATCCTGTCTAGCATCCTCATCGAGTACGGTGGGATCCTGAACCCCTTCCTGGCCATTTCCTTCTCCAACCCGAGGTGCAGGTCGGAGACAAGCAGGGTCGCAGAGTCCCCATCCTTGTGGACGAGCGCGGACTCCCCGGGGACGACCTTGAGCAAAGTTGTCTGCTGCAGGCCACTCCCGCGACTTTAATGCTTCCCAGATGACCCAATAGCTACCTGAGGGTAGTCATGGTATCGGGCTCAGTCCTACCCCGCCCTATACTCGGCGAATTCGAACCATCGACACACGAACTCGACCAGAAACACTCAGCGTAGAACCGCATGGGATGTTTGTGCGAATACTGAGCGTGGCAGAACAATCGCCGGATACACTTATCTGACGAATTACTAAAAATGGTTTGAGTAGTAATATTCTTTAGCAACATCCTCTATGCGGTGTTTCAGGTATCACGTCAACCGAGATGTAGAGTTGAGATCGAAGGCCAAGGCGCCTAGCATCGGAATTCTTTCCGCCTCTCACCGGAGGCTGTCCCATGACAAGTACGCTACCTTGGTCGGAGCACTAATGGCCGCGTCAGTAATCTTCAGCACGACCGACCTCCTCACTACCATGGCCGCGATCAACCTAGGGTTGAGCGAGGGAAACTACATGCTCATCGCCTTCTCGAAGAGCCTAGGCCTGGGCCTCCTTCCGGCGCTCGAGTTGACAAAGGTGCTGTTCCTCGTTGGTTGCTTCGCCGTCTCCATGATAGGGATAAGGATGAGAGGAAGCCGGACCGGCCTGCTCGCGATAGCGTTGCTGACCATTTTCGTTCTCCTCCAGTTAGGTGTGTCAGTGAACAACCTGTCGGCCATGACCGGCTGACCTGCCAGGCAATCGCCTGAATCCGCAATCCAGACGTCGAGTCAGAACTCCGTTTTCACAACGCGTTTTATACTTCGGGCGAAGCGACTTTCATGCGAACGGGGCAGGACGCAGGGAGGTACTCGCGACCCCTGATGGGTGGACGATACACAGTGAGCCTTGAGATCGTCCTGCTGGCGAGCGTCGTCTTCACTTTAACCGACTTCGCCACCTCCTTCTTCGCCCTCAACAAGGGGTTCTCTGAGGGGAACCCTCTCCTGAACGGCCTCTCTGGGACTCTCAGCCTTGGCACGATTAGCTCGCTCTTTGTGACGAAGGCAATCTTCATCGCGGGAGTTTCGTCGCTCGCCGTGGTCGGAGACAGGTCTAAGGACCGAATCACGAAGAAGCTGATGCTGGCTTCTCTTGCGGTCCTGGTGATCCTCTTCGCCTGCGTATCCCTCAACAACCTCTACTGGCTTGTGAGCTAATCCCCCGCCACGAACGTCAGCCGTCGCCCTTCAGTACCCTCGGCCCCTCTTGAAATCGTGAAGGTGAGAGCGGCTCTCCTTTCTGACCTTCAAAGCGAACAAGATCGCGACCAGAGAAATCACAGCGGTAGCCCATTCCAGATAGAATATTCCCGTCGGGGCAGGCTGAGAGGAGAGGTTACCGGTCCTGTCGGCGAAAAAAGCGGGGAAGAAGACAGCGGATCCGACTATAGCGAGAATCGACGCGAGAGCATCTCTTCCAGAGAAAAGGAGTAGGAGAGAAACGAAGTCCAGCACAAGGCCGACCAAGAATATCGATAGGAGGGGCAGTCCAAAGGAAGTCAGATCGGCGACAGGGCGCGTCTCTATTCCGCTTAGTGGAGTCAAGAGAATGCCGAATATGACAAAGAGAACCAACAAGATTGCAAGATACTTGCCTCCGCGAGAAAGGGTCATGCGATTGGTTTTCCTGATGGGTATATAGGGACGGGGTGCCCATTGCGCTTTTGCCGCGGACCCTGTCAGTCTCGAATCGAGCAACCGGCGATTATCTTTATCCGAAGTCTTCCGTTCATCAACCCATCGGGTTGCAGCGTCTCTTGACCACCGGGTTCAATTTGTTTGCGTGGTCGATAAATACTCTATTTCGTTTCGTGGTCCACCGACGACTCTCGTAGGGACACCGCTCGCGTTATTCGCTCTCCTATTTGGTGTCCTATCCTTCGCCTACGCGGCTAGGTATTACGTCGCTATCGCTGCCGTCCTGCTCAGTCCTTCGGCCAACGGAAATGGTACGAAGAACGGCGCCAACGGCGGCACTGCCGCTGTCAAGACCAACGGCGGGTTGTCGGCACCGCCCTTCGTCTCGGTGCATATCGCGCTCTACAATGAGAAGAACGTCGTCCAGAGGATCCTGGAGGCATGTGGAGCCCTCGCGTATCCCAACTTCGAGGTCGTGGTGGTAGATGACTCGACCGACGAGACAACCGACATCCTGATGAAGTTCATCCACGACCATCGCGGAGGAAACCCCCGATTCAAGCTGGTCCACAGGGAGGGCAGAGAGGGGTTCAAAGGAGGGGCACTAAACGAGGCCCTGAAGAGCACCGACCCGCGGGCGCAGTACGTCGTCGTCTTCGACGCGGACTTTGTCCCCCCGCCCGACACGATAGTCAAGCTCACCGAGTACTTCGGGAAGAACGGGACGAACGGCCACGAGAACGGGAACGGGAACAATTCGCATTACACGATACTCTCCTTCAACCCGAACATCGCCCCCTCGCTTGAAGTGTTCGCCACACTGAACGACTTCCTAAGCAAGAACGGGACGAACGGCCACGAGAACGGGAATGGGAACGGGAACAATTCTCGATACAATAACGGCGACCTCGCAGCTGTCCAGGGATATCAGTGGCACACCCTGAACAGGACCGAGAGCTGGCTTACCCGCGCGGTCAGCTGCGAATACAGCGGCAACTACATGGTCGACAGGACGTTCCAGGAGATAGCCTTGACAATGAAGATGATAGCCGGGAGCGTCTATGCGGTGAGGGCGGACCTCCTCCGGGAGTTCGGCTGGTCGCAGAGCCTCACCGAGGACTGGGAGCTGACCCTCCGACTCTACACGGCTGGATACAAGGTCCTCTACACGCCGCTCGTCCAAGCCCCTGCGGAATGTCCGTCGACCCTTGGCAGCCTGTTCCGGCAGAGGATGAGGTGGGCAGAGGGTCACACGTTCAACGTAAAGAAACACTTCGTGAGCGTGATGTCGTCCCCAAAGCTCAAGCTTAGAGAGAAGCTCGAGTTCCTTTACTTCGCCCCCTACTATCTCCAGTCGCTCTTCCTCATCATCGGGACGGCCTTCTGGTCCGTTTCAGATCAGCTGGGCACCCACCTTCCGTTCTGGACGACTCTCTTCGGGTGGGCCCTGGTCAGCACGAACCTCGTCGCCCTTCCCCTGATGACGGTAACAGGGCTGTTGCTCGAGAGGAGGGCAACAGCGGACTTCCCAGGGGTCTTTGGCCAGATACTTCTTGTCTACGCGCTGGCTCCGTATCAGGCATACGCGTCGCTCAAAGGCCTGTTGGAACCGCGTGAGGGTAGCTGGGCTCGGACCTACAAGAGCGGGCGCGTCTCTGGTTTCTTGGGCCGGATTAAGCTGCGGAAGGTAATGAAGAAGGTCCTCCCGCCCAAGAAAAAGGCGTGGCTCCCGGCCCCTGGCATCGTAAGGGGTTGGCGGTGGCCGGCTGCCGCAGCAGTTATCGCCCTTCTCTGCTTCATGCTGGCGCACTCGCCGATCGCCTCGTCAACCAGCCTGCCTCCTTCATACTACTTCTATGACCAACCCGCGCCCACAGGGTTCAACCCGCTCGGAACCAATCAGCAGGGCCAAGCGCTGCTGATGCACCTGACACCGCCTGCAGGGGACACAAAGAGCCTCCTCCTTGGGGGAGACAACAGCTCTGGTCCCATGTTCTTCAGCGACGCCGCCCCGTCGAAACTGGGCCTACCCTCAGGCGCCTCGGTGAGCGCCCACCTATGGATGAACGCCACTGGCGAATCCGAATGCGAGGGAGAAACCACAGAGGACGACAACTCCTCCATCTCCTCCAGTTCCTCCAGTTCTTCGGGCTCCCCCAGCTCCCCCAGCACGTCTGGCCAAGATGACGACCACGAGAGCCGCGGTTGCGGGGTCGCCAGCACGTTCAACGACACCCCGGTCCCGACATGGGACTACCTCTGGTTCAGCAGCGCCATATCGCTCCAGTCAGCTGCAACCGACGGCCTGACCATACTCTTCTCTGGCCAGACCGTCAACCTTCACCTCCTCAGCGAGAAGACCCTCACCCTCCAGGTTCCAGATGCGAGGGTTGTGTTCAGCTCGTCGTCGACCTCCCTCTGCGGGGGCTCTGCGAGCAGCTGTACCACCTTTAGCTCGGGAAAATGGACAACCTACGTTCCCCCGAGCAACCAGGGTCACCTCTTCCTCTCTGGCCTCTCTTTCCAGATCCCTCCAGGGGTCTCGGTCGGCGGAGCCAGCGCCGTCTCATGGAACGGGACGGTGAGAGGTTCCGCTCCATTCAGCTTGCAATGGCAGTGGGCCGCAGCGGCGTACACCTCCCTCCCCGCCACAGCCGACTCCTGCATGTCGTCCGGAGACGTCATGGACTGCTCGACCGGAGTAATCGACTACAACCTCCTCGGCGTAAAGCCGCTCGACAGCACAACCGGGAGCGCATACGCCAATGACGACCCCTCCGGCACCCCCGAGAATTACAAGGCAGACGTCACAGGCGGAGGCACTGGGGGAGGGGGGAGCGACTGGACGGGCAGCCTGAGCGCCGTCGGATCGGCATCGTCCTCCGGGCAGACAGTTCATGTCTCCATCGGGATATACGACCCACAGAGCAACGCGATTATCCCCATCAGAGGTGCTGACCAGGTTCAGACGATCACGGTGGAGCCCGGGATATCCCTCTACCAGGTGAGCTGGGGGAGCATCGAGACGAACCAGGTCATACTTCAGGGGCAGACCCTCGTCGCGCTCCTCTCGACCGCAGACTCAGAGAACCCACCTTCTCTGCTCTTCAACAGCGCCTCATTTCCGAGCAGCATAGGATTCCCCATCGAGGTGCCTGAGAACGTCCTGGCTGCCGCGGGGCTGGGGGCTGTCGGCTTGTTTGTCGCGACACTTCTCCTGAGCTACGGCCACAGCCGCGGGGCGCCCCCAAAGATCGTAGGAGAGCGGAGAGGTTACAGACGGATCCAGGGCATCGTCGTCGCATCAGTTGCCGTGATCTTCCTTTCGCTCCCGTTCGTGGCCACCTTCAACGACCTTCTATCTAGACTAGTGATCAGTTCCGGGCTAGCAGGAGCCGTGGCGTCGATAGTCCCGTACGAAGCTTCCGGGATATCCGCCCTGCTAGGTGCGCTCGGCCTTCAAGCAGGGAACTCCGCGGACACAGTCTGGCTGGCGGGCGGCTTCTTCCCGGTCACTGCCGTCGTGGCCTGGAACTGCTCTGGATGGCAGAGCTTCGTCGTCCTAGGCCTCACCTCAATCGTAGGCTTGAAGGAGATTAGGGGAAGGTGGCGGCAGCTCGCGGTCATCTGTTTGGGTGTAGGCTGGATGTACCTCATGAACGTGCTTAGGATTGCTCTCGTGGTCTTGCTGGCCCACGACGCGGGATACCCGGTCGCGATCATGTTCCACGACTATGCAGGCACGATTATCGCGCTTGCGGGGCTCTTCGGCTTCTGGGCCTTAGTGTTGGGCCGCCTTGGCAAGAAAGACATCGGCATTGGTGCCTAGGGCTCCGACACGAGGGCGATTACCTTCGTCACCAACCGCCTCGGGAGATCGGATCTTCTAATCCATTCGCTTGTCTAAGGTAGAGGCCCGCCGACACAAAAGTCAGGGCCAAGACCAACGGGCTCACCCACCCGGGAGGAGCCGACCCAGCCTGAACCCAGGTTAGCAACGAGGTGACCGGCCCCATCGGCGCAATCGCAAGGTAGCTTGCTGATGCTAGTCCGGATGCCGCCCGCTTCGAATGCGACCCTCCAACCGCCGCACACCCGGCGATGGTCGCCAGCGCCGCCACGCATACCAATACGGGCAAGTTCCACCACGCCACTGTCGCTAGATTCGAGAGACCGGGCCCAAGCCACAAAATGCCCACGAACACGCCAGCGGCTACGACCGCCTTTGATCCCGCGTTCATGGCGGGTCGTTTTCGCGCGCCTTGGAGGGTTAATCGTTATGCATTTACGATTCAGAATCCGAATCCGAAACGCGGATGCTTACAGGTCCTGAAGGCGCCTTCCTGAGCTCTTGACTTTGGAATACTTGACGTATAATATCGTACCAACAAATGCCACGACGAGCGCAATCCAAAACAGCTCGCCATAGTTCAAGAACTCGCAGTTTGGAGAAGTGCCGGCATAGTCAGATCCCTTGATGAAACAGGTGTCGGTGGCCACCTGCTCTCCCCACCAGGGATAGCCAATTGCCGTGAAGGTGACGCTTCCGATACGGTAGATTCCGTTCATGACCTGGACGTCGATGAACGTCGCGACCGCCCCTATTCCACCAAAGACAGCGAGCGCCTTTCCCAGACTAGGCACCAGGGCCTCTCTGATCTCCAATCTCTCAGGAAGAAGCTTGGCTTGTCGGAAATACTGCCAGACGACAAAGCCGATGAAAGAGACGCCTGCTCCAGAGAACAACAGCAGGTCATAAGTTGGCGCGTGCGCCTGGATGCAGCTACTGACCAGTTCTGCTCCGCAGCCTCCGAAGAGGGGCATCGGGTGGAGCCTGTCGAAATAGATGGTGTCGTTCGAGGCCGCGCTTGGGATGAGAGGGGAGAACGTAACTGGACCTTGCACGACGATGTAGTAGGCGGCGAGGACCTGGATGTTGATGAACAGATAAATCGTCGCAAGTAGCCCGAAGAGGAACAGGGCCAATCCCAGCACCATGAGAAGCCTCTGGTTGAGTTTCAGCGACCTTTCCCTTTCCTGCCCTCCAATGATAATCCTTCCGCAGACGCGAATCGGAAAGCTATCTTCCGCTAGGCATGAATCTGAGGATAGCTCTTCTCCTCGTCCTCTCTCACGACTATCCTTTCGATGGTGAGGTTCAGGACGACCTCAGCTATGTCTGTGGAGTACTCCACTATCCGCCTGAGGGAGTCCACGATCACATGTATCGCGTAGTAGGACTCGAGGTCCTTCTGGTCTACCGAGTTGACCACCATCCTCTCGATGTCTGCGAACTGCCTCGCCTTCTCAATCACCTGGTCGGCTGCCGAGTGGTCCCTCTTGAAGAGCCCGAGCATGGCCGAATCGAGCATGTTGAGCGCCACGTCGCTCATCGCGACCAGCCTCTTGACTATGTGGGGTTGCAGCGGTTGGTGGAGCGCCGCGACCTGCCCAGCGATCCTGGTCGAATGGTCTGCGGTCCGCTCGAGTATCCTGGCGACTATGGTGTATCCGAGGAGGTCCCGAGGCTCAAGGAGGTTCTCCTTGAATATGCCCTGGCTGACGAAGACGTTCAGCTGCCGGATCACGTACAAGCCGAACCTGTCCACCTCGTCGTCCCTCTCCATCACCCCTCGTGCCAGGTTGCTGTCGCCGTCCTCGAGCGCAAGCATGGCGTCCTTCTGCATCGACGAGGTGATGAGGAGCATCTTCTTGAGCGCGTTCTCGACGCTTAGCTCGGAGAATCCTAGTAGGACATGAATCGTGATCTTGTCCTTTGACTCGGCGACGCCCTCCGTCCCTATGAGATGCCGCCTCACCATGTCCTTGATCGCGTCTCTCTTCGCCGAGCTGAGCGAGCCCGCGGCGGCCTTGAGCCCAATCAAGCTGTAGCCGTGAAGATAGAGGGCGACTATCTTGCGGAAGAGGGTGTCCGCCGAATCCCTATCTGTGACCTCGAGAACCGCCTCTTGCTTGCCGTTTGTCACCATCCCGTTCTCAGTCGAGATCAATAGCGTCGTCAGACTTGGGCGTGTGATGAGGATCTCCGAGCCCTGCCGCAAGCCCATCTCCCTGACCCATTTCTTCGGGAGCGCGACCATGCAGGACGACTTGCCCGTTAGCTGAACCTTTCTTCTCTCTCTGTCTTGGATAGCCACCGATAATCACTACTGCGCAGCGGTGTCGTTCGCGCGAGAACTTAACTCCGACCTAAGTAAGGTATTGTAGGTATGGTTCTCTATTAGAACTACGGCATCACTATAGATTTCCAGATTTGGAATAATCTAATTCCGCAATGCCGACGAACGCGAGGCGAGCATATATGTGTAATGGAGTTCTGCATCCGGTCTGCAGAGGGTCTCGAACCTACCAGTCCCGGCGAGCCTCTCGCTCCATGTCCTTGGCGCTCTCTTCCCTATATTCCAAGAACATCATCCCACGAGAAGCGCTCTGATCCGAGTCCTTCAGGCCCGTCGTTGGGCTTTCGCCCATTCGCTGCCACGAACTCCTATTCGCTAAGTCGGACTTAAGCCAGAGTTTACCTCTTCGCGAAAATAGAGAATGAGCAGGCCGGACCAGGTTCGAACCGTCATTCTTCATTCAACCCAAAATAAGGAATAATTCCTTGACGCCCAATTATTCCCGTGACCTCACCAGTTGTGAGTCATCGCACTCGGCCAAGGGAATAATGCCTCGGGCAGGTTAATGTCTGAACCACGGCATATAGTCGCTACGGAAAAACAATGAAGAACTTACAAAGATCTCCAAAAACAACACAGAAGAAACTACAAAGACTAGGAAGAAAAACAAAGGCCGTCTCTCCGGTCGTAGCGACGCTGATACTGATCATCGTTGCGATCATCGGGGCGATATCGGTAGGCCTCATCGTCAGCAACATCGGCACGAGCACAGCGGGCTCAGCCAACCAGAATCTCTCCAAAGCGGGCAGTGGAATAGCTACTACGACCTTAACGCTTGGTGGCTCCACAACCCTCTACCCACTAGACGAAACAGCAATCCCCGTCTTCGAATCCATCTACCACATAACCATCACCGACTCCCAGGGCGGTAGCAATGCCGGCATGCAGGGAGTCATCTCTGGCGCGCTCAACATCGGCGCAGCATCGTCCTCAAGCGCAGTCGCAACAGCGGCGACATACGTCACAGCAAACAACATCTTGGGCGTAACCATTACGCCAACCCTCATCGGCGGCAGCGGTGTCGTCGTAATCGAGAACGGTGCGGCTCAGGGCGCGTTCATTGCAGACAAGACACCGACCCAATGCCAAGGAGTCACGAGGCAAGCACTCCAAGCGATATATGAGATTGGCAGCTTCGGAATCACAGCCACAGGATGCGGAACAGGCACCCCGACATGGTCAACCCTCCAGCTAGCCGCAATCTGCACCAGCCCAGCGGCCACGACTCTCCCGGCAACGTTCGGCGGGGCAACTAACCCCCTGGCGGGAACAGTAATCCCAGCTTGTGTCGTCGCTACCGACAACTACGCCCCTTTCACAGCGGTCTCTAGAAGTGACAGCGGCGGAACTGAGGACACATTCACCGGCTACATAGGCCTCCCCAACCAGGCAGCCAACCCGGCAGGCTTGGCAGGCAGCCAGCAGAGCGGTAATGCGGGTATCCTCAACTACGTCAACAGCCACCCCAACACCATCGGCTTCGTCGACATTGGCTTCGCTGAAGGCAAGGCAACAGGCGGGAACTGCACCACCTACGGCGTGGGTAATCTGTGCGGTGTAGCTATCGCAGAGACCATCTCGTCCTCTACGATCAGTGCAATCCCGACGGTTGGAACTGCCACAGCAAACGGCTACGTCGCCTACCCAGGCTCGCCATCAGCAACCGAGGGATTCATCAAGTCAGCACTCAAGAGTCTGTCCTTGATCAACCCACTCACCAACACTGGAGCTACTATCTCCTATCCTGACACAGGCAACTCCAACGGACTCGCACGCACCTTCTACTTCGTCACAAACGGAGCACCCACAGCAACCGAACAACAATGGATCTCATTCATGACAAGCTACAACGCCGAGACCTACTACCAATCCAACGGCTACTTCAGCGTCTACGACTTCAGCGGCGCATAAGACATAACGAGAACCCCTACCGGGGTTCGCCCCCTTCCTTTTTCTTAGTAGTCAAGCGGAATTTTTTTCGCCAATAATGGCTAGGGTACACGAACAGCATTCACTCTACAATTAGTTGAAATCGTCGACGGCCGGTCTTGGCCGTCCGAACAACTTCTACCCGAATCCCTTCTCCGCCGACGACGTTTCATTGGGGTTCAATCCGCTGCCTGTTCTAGGTTGAGAGGCTCCAAGAGTAAGCCGAAAAACGTTCGGGACAAGAGCTGGGAACCTCTTGGCATACCCAAAGTAAGAATACACGCTTTAAACGACTGTGAAGGAGCAAGAACAGGCAGCCGTGAGACTTCCTTCTTTCAGACGAAAGCGTGCAAAGGAGGAAAAACCGACAGTTGACAGCCAAGGAACCACATTAGCTTCAGCCCGCCAAGCGACCGCCAATGAGGCAGGAAGCTATGTAGAACCGACAGGTACACCAGTGACTCTGTCCGGGCCTAATGCCGAGCAGGCACCTGAAAATTCCGCATCCGGTCCGCTTCAATCTGTACGGAATCCAAGCGAGCCGAAGAATTCCCCAAGACGGGCCAAGATGGGCAGCGTCTTCCGGTCCTATCCAAGTCACAAATCGCGGAACGAAACAGTATCACCCTCCCGGCTCATCGGCGAGAGAGCGATCGAACGAGCGCAGAGACGTGACGCATTCGGTCGGAAACGACATGTGCGTAGAAGGGGTCAAGCCCCCCCTTCCTCGTCAGAGCTCGTGAAAATCGAGGGGCACCAGGTCCTCGTCCCCACGTTTGAAGACATCGAGAAATACGGGAACATCGTCTATCCCGTCAAGGAACCCTACCAGTTCGTCAACTTGCGCATCGAAAACGGGGAGATGATATACACCGCAATCGAGCCCCAGCTCGGTTCCGCGGAGAGACAAGTGATGAAGAAGGCGGCCGAGGCCTTCGACATGCTCGTGAACGTCGGGACGGTCCTAACGAGCGTCGAGGACAAGCTACAGTTCCTCGAAGAGACCTTCCGGGAGATAGTCGGGATCTACAATCTTAAGCTTAACGAGACAGAGTACAAGCGGGTCCTCTATCACATCGAGAGGGACTATATCGGCTACGGGAAGATAGACACCCTCGTCAGGGACAGGCTCATCGAGGACATCAGCTGCAACGGGCCGGGTGTCCCAGTCTTCATCTTCCACCGGTTCTTCGAGTCGATAAGGACCAGCGTGGTCTTCGAGGAGGTGGAGCTCAACAACTTCATCCTCAGGCTAGCCCAGCTCTCTGGACGGCACATCTCCATCCTCCAGCCCATCAGGGACGCCGCCCTCCCTGACGGGAGCAGGATCAACATGACCCTCGGGAAGGAGGTGACCAAGAAGGGCTCGACTTTCACGATTAGGAAATTCAGGAGCGAGCCCATCTCCCCAATCGAAATCATGATGCTTCACTCCGGAGACCCCAAGATCTTTGCCTACCTCTGGATGCTGATTGAATACGGGCGCTCGTTACTCATCTCAGGCGGGACCGCGGCTGGCAAGACGACTCTCCTTAACGCGATTTCCATGCTGATAAAGCCGGAGAACAAGATAGTCTCTGTAGAGGATACTCCGGAGATCAACCTCGCCCACCCAAATTGGATCCAGGCGGTGACGAGGGTGGGCTTCGGCGAGGGCGGGTCAGCGTCAGGCTCCTCCGGGGTCTCCGGGATATCCGGGATCGGTCACGGGAGCAAGAGCGCGGGAGACATCAGCCTCTTCGACCTGCTGATCTCAGCCCTGAGGCAGAGGCCCGACTTTATCATAGTCGGCGAGGTTAGGGGAGAAGAGGCGTACACGCTCTTCCAGGCCATCGCCGTGGGACACGCGACCATGGGCACCATCCACGCCGCCTCGATGACCGAGCTGATCGCGAGAGTGGAATCCCAGCCGATGAATGTCCCCAGGGTGATGGTCGCGAACCTCGACCTGGTGATCTTCGTAGCGGCGATGAGGAGAGGCGAAGAGAAGGTTAGAAGGATCAAGGAGATTGTGGAGGTCCTCGGCGTGAACCCTTCCACAAAGGAGCTCATCACGAACACGATATTCACTTGGAACCCTGTCGACGACACCTATGAGTTCAACGGGAGATCGTTCCTCATCGAGAAGATTAGCAAGACTTTCGGGATTCCGATCGAGAACCTCGACAACGAGCTCGAGAACAGGGTCCGGTTGCTCGAGAGGATGATACAGGAAGGTGTGACCAACTACAGGGAGGTCACTGATGTAGTGAGGAAGTACTACATTGACAAAGATGCGGTCGCTCGTGCCGACAAGCTCGCGACTCTCATCGCAGCCCAAGATGGGTCTGGCGCAGTGAGCTGGACCGAGCCGCAAACCGAACAAGGTGGCAAGTGATGGCGGTAGCGAACAAGGGCGTGGTCATGACCAGGTACAGGAGGTTCGCATACTTCTTCTTCAAGTGGTTCGACAACAAGCCCCGCATCGGGACCCTCGAAACCCTGTACAAGGCTGGAATCCAGATGCTGCCCGGGATGTACGTGGGGACCATCGTCACTACGGCGGTCTTGGCGGGAGTCTCTGCATTCGCCGGCTCGTTCGTCCTGTTCAGCTTCCTGTTCAAGACATCCTTGGCGCCGCTGTTAACATTGGCAATAACCGCGACCGCCGTCACAGCGGGGGCCGTCTCCCTCCCCATGGTCACAATCAACAAGATAACGGCGAAGAGGGTCAGCATCGACTCGAACCTTCCTTTCCTGCTGGCCTATATGGCGACCATCTCTAGCGCCGGGATGAACCCAATCGACGCCCTCAGGGCCATCGCCCTCAAGGACTTCGGGGCGATCTCCAGCGAGTTCCGGAAGATTGTCTACCGCTTCGACGTACTTGGAGAGGACGTCGTCACGGCCCTAAACCACATCGCTACTAACACCCCTTCCACGAGCCTGCACGACATCCTCATCGGCATCTCGAACATCGTGGTCTCAGGCGGAAGCCTCAGGGCCTATTGCGAGCAGCAGTCCGTCTCCCTCTTCGCAGACAAAAAGGCCAAGCTCAAGGGGTTCATCGACAGCCTCGCCTCGTTCAGCGAAGGGTATGTGGGAGGCGTGGTTGTCACCGTGATAATGGGGGTCATAGGAATAATCATAATCGGGGCTCTCGGCATCCAGGTAGCACCGTTCCTCAACACACAGGACATCTTCGAGATTTTCATCTTCTTCGTAATCCCATTCGTCAACGTCATCTTTCTAGCTATGCTCGAAATGAAGTTCTCGTCGGGTGAATACTGAGAAATGCCGATGAGCAGGCGAGAAAGGCTCGCCTACAAGATCAAGAACAGATACCACGTGAGAAGGAGCATCTTCACCCTCGCCATCCCCGCAATCATCGGAATCGCAATTCTCGGCTACTCGATTTACTCTGGTTTCTCTCCTTTGCCACTAGTTGGAGCGACCTCGACCACGAGTTCCTTCACCGCCGCCAGCCTCGCGGCAGCAACGAGCGCAGCCAGACAGGCAGAAGTCCTAGCCTTAGGAGTTCAGAACCCTGGGCAAAATACCTCGTCGCTGGCACCGTTGATTACTATTTCACCACCAGTCGTAGCCCAACCTGCGAACCCTCACAACTTCGACCTCGTCCTGTCGATCTCGATGGTAACCGCTCTCGGGCCTTATTCTGTTGACGCGACCTTCAACGGCCGGAGAGTAAGAAAATACGAGCAGGACTTCACCGACTTTCTCTTCGAGCTATCAGAGCTTGTCCGGGGAGGAATCGACCCAATTAAGGCAACGATAACCCTATCTCAAGGGAGCCTCGGATCGATAACGAGGCCGGTACAGGTCGTCGCCAAACAGATGGAGATAGGATTCACTTTCGAGCAGGCGATGCGCAACCTCTCGGCCAGCCTTGGCAGCCTCCTCGTCGACAGGTATGTCGACCTCGTGATTCAAGCCTCGTACAGCGGAGGGGCCGTCGCGAACCTCATCCAAAGGGCGTCTGCCGACATGAGCACGTTCCTAAACATAGAG
>Ga0307477_10001866_pt1 | contig 16888 bp, 9 predicted proteins | sample atmos_gasesECM2C_FD_203316 | JGI IMG/M metagenome (GOLD analysis project Ga0307477, IMG submission 203316) | Hardwood forest soil microbial communities from Morgan-Monroe State Forest, Indiana, United States - atmos_gasesECM2C_515 | ecosystem: Environmental > Terrestrial > Soil > Temperate...
CTTATGTATCGATGTGGACGGTGCATATAGGGTAGTCCTCCAGACCGCGATTTCTGAACTTCCGATTTTGAAATCACGGTAGCTCGACTATGGGCGTGGGGCGGGAGCAAAAATGTCCTGAACAGCACACTTATGGAGAAAGATCTTATGTACCCAGTTTGAGGATATAGACACCGGGCATCCCACCTTTACATCCCGAAACCTGTGCGGGAACAGGGCCTACCAGTAGCTTGAAGGCTCAATTTCCGATGAATGCAGCTGCAACCGTCCGATTATTCGACGCACCAGAACTTACACCCGAGGCTCGACAATTGCGAAGGAACAAGAAGACGAGTTAGGTCCCCGCGGACTATATCGGACCTAGCCAAGGTTGAACCCACTAGTCGGGGGCAGTCGATTTACTCGCAAACCGACTTAACAGTGAAGGCGGAGCCAGGCGAGTCCGGAATGATGTATTTCATGAGTACCAAGCTCTAAAGTGTGCTGTTTTGAACACTTTCTCCCGACCCGGTTATATTAGCATTTTCAGGTTAACTTTAATCAATCCCTTGGAGGATTCCCGCGACTTCGCGGGCTTCGATGCCGTTAGCCTCACGAAAAGACGTGAACCAACCTGTCCTCCCTCCTGTCCCGCGCGGACCGGCGAGCAGACGACGACCACTGCGCATCCTATTCGTACATGGCGATCCTGCGGACGCGAAACAACGCTTGCGAGAACTCAAAAGAGCCCACTGCAAATTCAGCGCCCATGTAGTTTCAACGCCGGAAGAATTTGTTAAACATTTGGACTCAAAACACTACGATGTGGTGCTGGCCAAATACCCACTTCGCAGGTGGCAAGGTCAGCAGGTACTCGAACTGTTAGGCGAGCGGGAAAGATCCATCCCCCTCATCTTCCTGACCGACAGAATCAAACAGGAGTTGGTGACCGAGCTTGTTACCGAAGGCGCTGCCGATTGTGTTGACAGGGATCACATGGGACATCTTCCGGTAGCAATTCGCCGAGCGCTCAGTGAAAACAACCTACGCGAGGAGCGCGATCAATCGGAGAAGAAGCTGCGCCATTCAGAAGCACGATATCGCGCTCTGGTAGGTAACCTTACCTACGGAATATGTCGCTCTGACGAGGAAGGCAAGTTTCTGGATGTCAATCAGGCCCTTGTCACCATGCTTGGTTATACCTCCAGAAAGGAGCTCATGGCAGCTCACCGCGTAAGTGAGATTCTCTGCAATACCTCCAACCGAGAGCGATTGCTGGGGCTGGCTCACGAAAAAGATGGCGGGGATGGTGGCGTTCGCCTGGAAATTGACTGGAAACGAAAGGACGGCACACCGCTAAAGGTACGGCTTAGTGGACGCCAAGCCAGCGCCGAGGGCGAGAAGGACAGTTACGAGATTATCGTTGAAGATATCACTCAGCAGCGCAAGCTGGAGGATCACCTGCGGCAGCAGGCGGCCAAAGACCCGCTGACGGGGCTGTCCAATTACCGCCATCTGGTAGAGGTCCTTGACAGCGAGATTAGGCGATCCGAGCGTACCGGACGTGAATTCGCCCTCTTATTCCTTGACCTCGATGGGCTAAAGAAGATCAACGATCGTTTCGGCCACGTGGTTGGGAGCCAGGCGTTGTGCCGCTTGGCCGATGTTTTGTCCAACTCTTGCAGGAATATGGACACCGCAGCGCGCTTCGGCGGGGACGAGTTTGCGGTGATACTGCCCGAGACGGGTGAAGTGCCGGCAAACTTAGTGGCCGGGCGCATCTGCGACAACTTGGCGCGTGATGGCAGAAAACCGAAGCTTTCAGTGAGCATCGGTGTTGCCATCTATCCTGAAGACGGCGAGAAGATTGATACACTGATGGGCGCGGCGGACGTCGCCGTGTACGCTATGAAAGCGAGAGCACACGGTCGTGAAGAAAATATACAAACGACAACTCGGAGAATCCGTCCCAAGCAGCGGCCCGCGGCAAGACGTGCTCGCGTTCTCGCCTAAGCTGACTAAATCAGGAATTGGCACTCGAGATTCTTCCGACGCAATCTCATCTCTTTTGAGAATGTAATCGAAGAACTCGATGAATTCGGATCGTTCCGATTGACCTCGAAGACCTGATTTTTCTCGCAAAAAGACTCTGCAGCGTGGAGTTATCATGGTTCCGACTGAGGCACAAAATTCGCTGTATTTTCCCTGCTAGCAGGGAATCCGGGCGCGAACTTTTCTCTGGGAAAAAGAAATACAAAGACTGGATGGCGGTGGACGCTGTCCCGTGTGGTGCGCTAGAGACAACGAAGTCCAACGGATCCCGTTGGGATCCCATCCTCCTCACGGGGCACGCAGGCTGGAAGTCTATGTCCGATTTGCAAAACTGGCACTAGCCGGATCGTGCGCGAGACAGATCGCTTCTGCCAGGTGGAGAGCGCGGCGGCCGGTGGATTGAAGAATCTGCTCACGGCAACTGAAGCCGTCAGAGACGATGAGTGTGTCCGGCGACGCCTGGCGCACGGCAGGCAACAGCACGCGTTCGCCGGCGGCCTGCGCGATCGAGTATTTGTCACGTTCGAAGCCAAAGGGCCCGGCCATACCGCAACATCCCGAGTCAAGAGATTGCAATTCGGCGCCCATTTTACGAATGAGCGATTCGGCGTGAGTCATTTTCATAAGCGCTTTTTGATGGCAGTGACCATGTAGTAAAACTTTCCGCGGAAGGCGTGGAGGTTCATAGCCGGCAGCATAACGTTCGAGAAACTCGCTGAGAAGAGACATCTGGCTGCGCAGACGTGAGGCGCGCGGATAATCCGGAAATAAGTTTTGCAGTTCGTCACGGAAAACGGAAGCGCAACTTGGTTCGAGGACGACGATGGGCGTGCCGGCGTCGATGGGTCGGGCAAAGATTTCGAGGATGCGTTCAAGATACCGCTTGGCCTCGTCGAGCATGCCGAAATCGTAGAGCGGGCGGCCGCAGCAGGGCTGCTGGGCGGGAATCGTTACGGCGAATCCGGCGTGCGTGAGAACGTCGAGCGCCGCACGAACTGTTTCGGGATGAAAATAGTTGTTAAAAGTGTCCACCCACAAAATGACTTCGCGGGCGCCTGCAGGCGCAGTTAGGCTCACGGACTTCCTGCGATTTTTTCGAAATGATTGCAGGAAGCTGGCTGGCGCGAGCGAGGGAATCTGGCGCTCGGGAGCTAAGCGCAGTGCGGTTCGCATGATGTGGCTGAAGCCTGGCGCGTGACTGAAAAAGTTCGCGGCGCGCGGCGAAAACGCCGCGGCTCGCAGCCATTTGTCAATCTTGCCGAATGCGTGGGCAAAGAGCGGACGACGATTTGATTCATAGAAGTGGGACAGGAACTCGGCTTTGTAAGTTGCGATGTCAACGTTCGCGGGACATTCCGACTTACACGCTTTGCACGCCAGGCAAAGGTCGAGCGACTCCTTCACCTGTGTATCCCCCCAACCGCGTTTGATGATTTCTCCCTGTAACAGCTCGAAGAGCATGTGGGCGCGGCCGCGTGTGCTGTGCTCTTCCTCGAGAGTCACCATGTAACTGGGACACATCGAGCCAGTGTCGTTTTTGCGGCACGCACCGAGACCGATGCATCGCTGGGCGGCTTTCGCGAATGAGCCGTCGTCTTCGGGAAATTTGAAGTTGGTTGCAGGCGTGAGCGGCTTATAGTCCGCGCCTAAGCGCAGGTTTTCAGTAGGCAGGTACGGATCAATCACTTTGTGAGGATTCATCCCGTTGGTTGGATCCCATGCAGACTTGAATTCGGCGAAAGCTTTCATCAACTCGGGACCGAACATTTTGGGGAGCAACGCAGCACGGGACTGACCATCGCCATGCTCACCGGAGAGCGAGCCGCCGTAAGAAAGCACGAGGTCGGCGGCGCGGTCGATGAATTCGCCGTATTTGCGGATTCCATTTTCGCTTTGGAGGTCGAAGCTGACGCGCATGTGGATGCATCCGTGCCCGAAATGTCCATAGAAAGCGGCTTGGTAGTTGAAAGCGTTCAGCAAAGCGCGTAGATCGCGGAGGTATGGGCCCAGTTTTTCAGGCGCAACTGCAGCATCGTCCCAGCCGTCCCACTGCGGTAGGGCGCCGGGCGCAAACGCGGCCGCTCGCGGCCCTGCCTCGCGAATTTGCCACACTGCCCGCGCTTCGGGCTTCGTGTAAAGCCGCGCAGCGGGTGGGCCCGGCAGGCGCTTGATATGCTCGATGAGCTTCTTAGCGGTCTCGTGACATTGGCCGGGATCGTCCGAGCCGAATTCGACGAGCAGGTAGCCGCGACCTTCGGGAAGTAAATCGAGGTTCGGCGCTCCTTTCTTTTGGAGGCCGTCCACCATGCTGCCTTCGAATCCTTCGAGGCCGATGGGATGGAAATTCAGAATCTCCGGAACGTGGTCCGCAGCGAGGAAAGCGTCTTTGTAGCCGAGTCCGACCAGAGCACGATGCGGGGGACTATGGATCAACTTTAGCTTGGCCTCCAGCACTGTCACGCAAGTGCCTTCCGAGCCGACGAGCGCGCGGGCAACGTGAAACCCGTTCTCCGGAAGCAGCTCATCGAGGTTGAATCCGGAGACGCGGCGGGGAATGCGGGGGAAACGCGAGCGAACGAGGTCTGCGTACTGGTCGCGGATCACTTGCAGCTTGGCGTAAATCCTGCCGCGGCGGCCACCTTCGCGAACGATGCCGTCTAGCTCGGCCGCGGAGGTGGTTCCGACAGTAATTTGGGTACCGTCGTACAACAGAACCTTCAGTTCCTCGACGTTGTCGACAGTCTTGCCGCCTAAAAGCGAATGCGTGCCGCAGGAATTGTTGCCGATCATTCCACCTATGGTGCAGCGATTGTGCGTCGAAGGGTCCGGCGCAAAGGTAAGACCATGGGCTTCGGCGCCGTCGCGCAAAGTATCAAGAACCAGTCCAGGTTGAACGCGTGCGAACCTTTCCTCCACGTTGAGCTCGAGAATCTGATTCATGTACTTGGTGAAATCCAAGACGACGGCGACGTTGCAGGATTGTCCGGCTAAGCTGGTGCCCGCGCCGCGCGGGAGAACAGGGGCGCCGAATTCTCTACACGCCGCAACTGCTGCAACCACGTCGGCGGAGTCGCGCGGAACAACAAGGCCGATAGGGAACTGGCGGTAGTTGGAAGCGTCGGTGGCATAGAGGGCGCGGCTTCCGCGGTCGAAGCGCACTTCGCCGCGCACGACGCGCTGCAGTTCGTGCTCGAGTTCGGCCGCTTGCGAAAAGGAGTCAACAGGCTTCGCGTGCGAGCTTAGCGGCAGTGGTTCGATGGAGTGCAAGGTGTTCACAGCGTTCGTTTCCAGCCAGATTTACGGTCTGCGCCAGGTCGCCAATTCCGTCGTGCGGTTTCCTCCAAACTGCCGGAACCGAAACGGCGAAGCGTGGACCGGTGATGAATCACGTGAGCGATGGGACAGGTGGGCGGATTCCGCTCGCCGCAGTGAGGGAATCCAGTGCGGCGGCAACTCCGCCATCTTTGTGAGGTACGCCCGCGAGCCGAAGTCCCATCTCAACTCCGCTGAGAGTTCCGGCGAGCGTGAGGTCGTTCAAGCTTCCCAGGTGGCCGATGCGAAATACTTTGCCGGCGACTTTAGAAAGGCCCGCGCCGAGGGACATGTCGAAATGTTCGAGGACAGTCTTTCGCAGACTGTCGGCATTGTGGCCTTCGGGCATCAGTACGGCAGTTAGAGAGTTCGAATACTCGCGCGGCTCTTCGCAGAGAATCTCAAGACCCCACGCGCGTACGGCTGCGCGGGTGGCTTCCCCGTGGCGCTGATGTCGCCGAAAGACGTTGGGCAGGCCCTCTTCTCCGAGCATGTGCAGCGCTTCGCGCAATCCGAACAGAAGATTTGTGGCCGGCGTGAACGGAAAGAATCCCGCGCGGTTTGACTCGAGCATCGGCCGCCAGTCCCAATACGCTCTCGGCAGCTTGGCCGTCTTGCTTGCGGCAAGCGCCTTTTCCGATATGGCGTTGAAGCTGAGGCCGGGCGGAAGCATGAGGCCTTTTTGCGAACCGGCGACCGTGACGTCAACCCCCCACTCATCATGACGGAAATCGATCGAACCCAGGGAGGAAATTGCATCGACGATCAGCAGGGCGGGATGGCGCGCGCGGTCCATGGCGCCGCGGATTTCGGAAATGCGGCTGGTGACGCCTGTCGAGGTCTCGCTGTGGACTGCCAGGACGGCTTTGAAGCTATGATCTTTGTCGGCCGCCAGACGCGCTTCGATATCGGAAGGCACCGCGCCGTGTCGCCAGTTGCCGGGTAGGTATTCAACCTGGACACCAAAATGTTCAGCTACCTGGAGCCAGAGCTGCGAAAAGTGGCCGGTCTCGAACATCAGCACGCGATCACCCGGCGAAAGCGTGTTGACGATAGCCGCTTCCCAGGCACCCGTGCCGGAACCCGGGTAGATCACCACAGAACCGCGCGTCTGAAAAATCGGGCGGAGGCCTTCCAAAACCTCTACTCCGAGCTTCGCGAACTCCGGACCGCGGTGGTCAATGACGGGTTGGTCGATAGCCCGCAGAACGCGGTCGGGAACGTTCGTAGGACCGGGGATCTGTAGAAAGTGACGGCCAGTGTGAACCATGAGGCTCCGACTAACAATCGTTATAGCGTTATAGCGCGAGGGAGTCTACATCAGATTGAGGCGTGTGGCGAGACGGCCGGCGGGTTCCGCTTTAGAGCGTTCAGTTAGGGACATTTTGCGGCCGCTACTTCCTGTGTTACAAGATGCCGGAAACGTTTAATGCAGTGCAATGTTGAGAATCGCGATCCAATGCCTAAGCGAATCCAGACGCCAAATGTCGCGATCCCTGCTGTGGATTCCGAGCTACTGAAGAGCCTTGGACTGTTCGACGCCAGCATGATCGTCGCGGGCTCGATGATCGGCTCCGGAATTTTTATAGTTTCCGCTGGCATCGCCCGGCAAGTTGGCAGCCCCGCCTTGCTGCTGGTTGTCTGGTTGGTGAGCGGTTTGATGACCGCTATGGCGGCTCTTTGCTACGGGGAGCTTGCCGCAGCAATGCCCATCGCCGGCGGCGAGTATATTTTCTTGCGCGAGTCACTGGGTCCGTTGTCGGGCTTTTTGTACGGATGGGCGACGCTGCTAGTCATTCAGACGGCCACTATCGCGGCGGTGGCCATTGCTTTCGCGAACTTCACCGGAGTGATGTTCCCCGGGCTTTCATCGTCCGCATGGATATGGAAGTTGGGAACATTCGGCCCCTACAAAATGGCGTTCGGCGCGTTGGGACCGTATGAAGTCGGGCTGAACACCCAAAACCTGCTAGCAATCTCGTCGATAGTTTTTCTCACCTGGATGAATACGGGCGGGCTGCGCACGGGCGCTTGGGTGCAGAATATTTTTACGGTTGCAAAGATCGTCGCTCTGGGCGGATTGACGCTGCTGGGTTTTGTGTTCGCAACACATGTGGCGCGCAATTCCAACTTCACCGATTTTTGGCGGAACGCGCGCTTCTCAGAATTGCACAGCTATCCAAGCGGCCAAGGCACGGTATGGGTAAGTGTCGTAACACTGGTTGGTCTCGCCATGGTGGGCGCTCTTTTTTCTTCCAGCGCCTGGACCAACGTGACCTACATCGCTTCGGAAGTGAGGAATCCAACGCGTAATCTGCCTCTTGCCTTAGCACTTGGAACTGGAATTGTGACGGTGCTCTACGTTCTGGCCAACCTTGCGTATTTAAACGTGCTGCCATTCGCGGGAACTCCTGACGGAACGGCCACCATGGCGCGAGGGCTCCAATTCGCCGCCGGCGATCGCGTGGGCACGGCCGTCGCCGAAGCGATCGTCGGCCCCAGCGGTGCGGTGCTGGTGGCCATCGCCGTTATGATTTCCACATTTGGCTGCAATAATGGACTGATCCTGGCCGGGGCGCGCGTTTATTACGCGATGGCCAAGGATGGACTGTTCTTCCAAAGTGTCGGCAGCGTAAATCAGCACAACGCTCCTGCCCTTGCTCTTTGGGTTCAATGCCTCTGGGCCTGCGTGTTGTGTCTCTCCGGCACCTACGGACAATTACTTGAATTTCTGGTTTTCGCTGTCGTTATGTTCTACATACTGACCGTCCTTGGTCTTTTTATCTTGCGCTTCCGGCGGCCGGACATGCAACGGCCCTATCGAGTCTTGGGCTATCCGGTGCTCCCCGGGATCTATCTGTTGCTCGCTTCGTTCCTGGAAGTGCAATTGTTGCGTTACAAGCCGCAATACACCTGGCCAGGATTGCTCATAATTTTATCGGGAATGCCTGTTTACTGGCTCTGGCAAAAGTCGCAGAACGCGAGATTGCTGAGAAAATCCTGAAAGACAGAGTTAGCCGTTTGAATCGTCGCGGGATAATCGCGAGAGCGCAGTGAGTTCGACACCGGCCTGCCGTAGCGTTTTTGCGACGACCGCTGCAATCGCGGGAGCGCCTGGAGTATCGCCGTGGATGCAAATAGTCTGCGCGTCCACAACCATCTCGGTACCACCGCAGGTACCCACCGTCCCTTGTTCGGCAATGCGCAACGCTTGTTTCCCCGCTTCCGCGGGATCGCGTATCAACGCATCCTGAAATCTGCGTGAGCGCAGAGTGCCATCGGCTTCGTAGCGCCGGTCTGCGAATGCTTCGGCGAACACCCGGAAACCTGCTTCGCGAAAGACCTCCAGCATCAACGATCCAGCCAGACCGACAAGTGCGACGTGCGGGTTCCAACGCGCGACTCCGTCGGCGATCGCCTGGGCCACCACGCGATTCGCCGCGGCCTGGTTATAGAGTGCGCCGTGCGGCTTTACGTGCGTCACGCAGGCGCCGCATTCGGCGGCAACTCCGGCGAGCACCCGCACTTGCCCGAACACTGAATCAGTGATTACTTCTGGTGGCCGCTTCAATTCCAGGCGGCCAAAATTCACGCGATCCGGATAGCCAGGATGTGCGCCGACATCGAGCTTCCATCGAAGCGCCTGTTCGATTGTTACTTTCATGGTTCGGAAATCGCCGGCGTGTCCTCCGCAGGCAATGTTGACCGACGTCAGCGACGGCAACAATAATTCCTGAGTGCCATCGGTGATGGCTTCCGGCGCTTCACCCATATCGCAATTCAAATCAATGCGTTTCATTCCAGGATCAACTCTTTCGATGACAGCAGTTTTTCCTGTTCCATGAGCAGCGATCGCGCTGTGCCGAATGTAACCTGTTCGAATCGTATCTCATCGCGGGGGCGAAGTTGTCCCACATGGTGTAGGTCCGCGGAAATTACATTCGCGATCTTCGGATATCCGCCGGTGGTTTGTTGCTCCACAAAAAGGATGATGGGCGAGCCTGCCGTGGGCACCTGGATGGCGCCGAGCGAGACACCTTCGGTAATCATCTGGCTCGCACCACGATGCGACACGGCGGCGCCTTCGATCCCCCTTTCGAGCCCTGGCCCTCCTTCGATCCGAAGACCCATTCGATTCGATTGCTCACCGATACGATAGGTACTTGCATAAAACGAACGCACCGATGACTCAGAGAACCAATCGGCCTGCGGGCCGGCAGTAACGCGCAAGACCTTGCGACCGGACAAATGCTCCGATACCTCTGGTGCGATGGTTCGCTTGCGGAAAAGCTTGGTCATGGACCCCATGCGGACCACATCTCCTTTTCGCAGAGGTCGGCCCTCGAAGCCGCCGAGCCCGCTCAAAATATGCGTGGATGCGCTTCCAAGAAATGGCCTCACGGAGATTCCGCCGTGAACGCAAAGATAACAGCGTGCACCCGAACTCGTAGGACCCAAGCGAACCGTTTGGCCCGGCCCAACTTCCACTGACGTACCCACGTTGAGAGTGACATCCTCCAAAGTCGCGCCGAAATCGGAACCCATAAGTGCCACGATTGCTCCTTCCGGAAAAACAAATGTTCCACCGAGGAGCATCATCTCCAATCCAGGCGCTCCTTCTTCATTGGCGACCAGTCGATTTCCAAGCCGCAGTGAGATCGGATCGGCGGCCCCGGACGGCGAAACACCGAGGGGACCGAAACCTTGTCGCCCTAGATCCTGAACCGTGGTCAGCAGGCCGGGGGCCTGAACTTGAAGACTGCTCACGCTTTCTCCCATTCGGCGAATCGCGCGGCAGAAATCGGGGTAAAGCGCACGCGATCACCCATTGAGAGAAAGCTCATGGCCGTGCGGTCCGGGCGGAACATGGAGATGGGAGTGCGTCCGATGATTGGCCAGCCGCCGGGCGTAGCAAACGGGTATACGCCGGTTTGTTTGCCGGCAACTCCCACGCTGCCGGGAGCCGTGCTCCGGCGCGGGCTATCCAGCCGCGGGGTCGCCAGAGTCTCCGGCAGTTCACCCAGATACGCAAAACCTGGAACGAATCCGAGAAAGTAAACGATGTAAGTAACCGAAGCATGTAATTCGATTACCTGCGCTGGCGTCATCCCATGGAAGGCGGCTACTTCGTTCAAGTCTGGACCGAACTCTCCTCCATAGCAGGTGGGGACTTGCAGCTCTCGCCCCTCGGGAAGATTAACGGCATCCAGCCGTTCGAAATAGCCAAGCAGAATTGCTTGCAATTCTCCGTGGTCGAGTTTCAGCGCGTCGAAACTGATAAGAATCGAGCAGTACGCGGGGTTGAGATTTCGAATGCCGGCGATTGGTTCGCGCTCCAACAAGTAGAGCAATCTTCTGACTCGTTGGTGAGCAAGGAGCGTGATCTGTTCGCCGAAGTACAGCAGCAGCGATTGATCGCTCGCGGGTTGGAATCGCACGCCGCCGGTCGTGGATGTCCGCATGCGGGGGGATTATATAGCAGGTGGTATTGTATAAAGAGAAGGCGTTGCGCTCCGACCGCAATCTTGTGACTCATGGTGCAGCAGATCTACCTTGTCCAATCGCAATTCCCAAGAGGTCCCAGAGTAGCACTCTACAGCGGCAGGGCCACCCTGCGCTGCAGAGCTTGAAACCGAGGGTTGGAACGGAGGCTATCTAGTTCGGGATCAACCTTCAGGAAGATGAGTCCGTTAGAACGGTCTTGATACGCTTTATCTAGCCAGTCGAGGGCCTGATCGTTCTGCCGCAGTCCACTGACGACCAGCGCGACATAGAACGGGGAAACATATTGCCGAGCAGATTTCTTACTCAATTCTTCCAGGATTTTTTCTGCATTGTCCTGGTCACCGGCAACAGCGTAGCCCCGGCCCAGCGCCGCGAGCATCAGCGGGCTGTTCGGAGAAAGCGAAGTAGCCTTCTTTAATTCAGCGATGGCCAGGTCATACTGGCCTTTTTCCTCATAGGCTTGTCCGAGCACCAGATGTGCGAGCACAAAATTTGGGTCCATTTCCAAAGTGCTCAGCAATTGCGTGATGGCTTGATCGTATTTTCGCGCCAGATACAGCCGCCAGCCGTAACTGAAATTTATGCTGAGCGAGAGCGGGTCCAATTTTAGTGCGCGGCTGATTTCAGTGAGGCTATCTTCAGAGCGGCCCAGTACGGTGAGGTAAAGTGAATAACGTTGGTGCGCTGTGGCATGGTCGGGATGGGTTTCCGTGATTCGCTTCAGCCCGCTTTCAGCACCGGCCCAGTCCCAATCGTAATTCATCTTGATGCTCGCCAATGTGATTTGGGCTTCCGTGAGACTCGAGTCGATTTCCAGGGCTTTTAAGGCCGCAGCCCGGGCCTTTGGCGCCGCTTCGCTGGAAGGCCGCGAACCGATAATGGTAGTTCCCTCCAAATCGTAGCAATCGGCGAGCCCAGCATACGCGAGAGCATATTGAGGATCTTTTTCGGTGGCGAGCCGATAGTACTCCACAGCTTTGCCTAGCCCCTCTTCGGACCTCTTATTCCAGTAATACCGGCCCTTCAGATAGTCTTCGTAAGCTTGGGGATTGACGGTTCGAGTCGCCGCCAGCCGCTGCTGCTCCTCAGGTGTCAAATTGATGCGGATCTCGCTGACGATGGCGCTCGCCACCTGACTCTGCAACGTCAATACATTCCCCATTTCACTTTCGTAGGTTTCCGCCCACAGGTGCCGGTCGGTGGAAACTTGAACGAGTTCCGCGGTGATGCGCACCCGGTTTCCGGCGCGCAGGACAGTTCCTTCCACTACCGCGTCAACATTCAGCTCGCGGGCGATCTCCGAGAGAGATTTGTGCGTATCCTTATATTCCATGGCGGAAGTGCGGGAAATCACCCGCAGGCCCCGGATTTTCGCCAGGCTGGCAATCAACTCGTCGGTCATGCCATCGGCGAAATATTCCTGATCCTTGTCGCCGGATAGATTTTCCAAGGGGAGCACCACGATTGATTTTATTTTCTCCGCGCTCGCGACGGTGCCGGACGAATTGCGGAAATGCAGAAACAGGAATGCGCCGGCCAACAGCGCGGTCGCCAAAAGCCCAAGCACAGCCACGCTTCGAGAGGGGAATCGAGATTTTAATTCGGCTGGGGCCGGAATCTGTTCGGTTAGCGGCACCGGGTGTCGTTGCAAATTTCCCGCAACAAACTCAGTGCCATTGCCGCGCCCCGTGTGCTTTTCTGACTCCTCCGGGTTCAGTGCTTCTACGGGTGCGATAAATCGGTAGCCGCGGCGCGGGATGGTCTCGACGAAGACCGGATTTTCAGGCGAATCGCCCAAAGCTTCACGAAGCCGCATAATCGCGGTATTCAGACTGTGGTCGAAATCGACAAAAGTATCGCCATGCCAAAGTTTGGTGCGTAATTCCTCGCGAGTGACGATTTCGCCGGGCTTTTCCAGAAGAACCGTCAGGATCTGGCAGGGTTGGTCCTGCAACTTGATTTTCAGCCCTTGCTTACGCAATTCGCATGAGCGGAGGTCAACCTGGAAAACCCCAAATCGGAGCAGCCGTTGATGATTTGCAGGATCCGTCATGGTTAACCGGCGAGGTCAGTCCGGAAGCTAAACACCGGGTGACGACCGGGGCCTCAAATACAATTCAAGTGATACTAGCTCTTAACTTCCTTATTTTCAATTAGCAACTCTGTTATCGACAAATGTCTTGGATGTGACTCATCAGGCATTGAATGGAATCGCGTCTCGCGGGCAAAGTGTCGATGCAAACGGGGTTCGACGGTCGCGGCACCAGCGGACCGCTCGATAGCGAAGCCGGGACCGGAATTGTTTACCGCAGAATGTAAAAAATAATAGCTTCGTAATCTGATGTGTCGGCGGGCGGAATTAGCCGGCCGAAAATTTTGGCACGCTCGGTTAAGACGGTCTTTCATTTTGGAGTACCGAAAACCGCGCTGGCGGTATCACGTCTCGACCGCAATATAGGAGGCAGAATATGCATTGTCACAAGACGTCGAAGATCGCTTGGATCGCAGCCGCTGCTGGATTGTTAGTTGTTCTGAGCCTCCTTGCCGCGCGTCCGGCTGCGGCCCAAGTGTCCGGCGCGACCGTGTCTGGCGAAATCACGGACGAATCCGGAGCTGCGATCGGCGACTGCAAAGTCTCTATCAAAAATATCGCCACGGGCGAGATTCGCGAAGTCACCACAAATAGCGACGGCTTCTACGTCGCGCCAAACTTGCTGCCGGGTGAGTACGAAGTTACCGCCTCTGCTACTGGCTTTTCGACATTGATACAGAAGAACGTTACTTTAACGGTCGGAACGGAGCAACCGCTCAACCTGACACTGCATGTCGGCAATCTTTCGCAGCAAGTTGTCGTCAGCGCGGCGCCTTCCGCGGTTCAGACCACTACTTCCGAGGTTAGCGCGACGGTGGACTCTACCACGGTGCGCGAAATGCCCTTGAATGGCCGTGATTGGGCTTCGCTGGCCTCGCTCGAGCCCGGAGTGGTGAGCATTCCGAACCAAGCCACTACCAGTTTCAACGCGAACAAGGGGAATCGCGGATTTGGAAATCAGTTGAGCGACTCCGGCCACCGTCCCAATGAAAACGATTACCGGGTGAACGGCATAACCATCAATGACTACTCGAACGCCGCGCCGGGCGGTCCTACCGGGCTCAATTTGGGAGTAGACGCGATCCAGGAATTCTCCGTAATTACCACGGGTTACACTGCGCAGTACGGCAGAACTTCGGGAGCGGTTATCAATGCCATAACAAAATCTGGAACCGACGACTTCCATGGAACCGGGTACATATTTGATCGAGACAGCATTTTCGACGCGCGGAACTTTTTTGATGGTCCCGATATTCCGGTGTTTCACCGCCTGCAATTTGGCGCCGCTGCCGGAGGGCCGATCATCAAGGATAGGACGTTTATTTTCGGGAACTACGAGGGGGTTCGCCAGAAGCAATCAGGTTCAGGAACGATTCACGTGCCGGATGACGCAGAGCGGGCGCTCGCGGTCCCCGCGATCATCCCCTATCTCGCCTTGTGGCCTGTAGCGCCAGCTGGTGCCCCGGACGTGAATGGCATTCAGTCGTTCAACGTAAATATACCCACGGTAGCAAACGAGAACTATTACATCTTCCGGGTGGACCATAAAATATCCGAGCGCGACAGCTTGAACGGCGGCTATTTCCACGACTCAGGTCCGCAGTCGCAGGGCGATCCTTTGGGAAACACCGTCCACGAAGTTTTTTCACGACGGCAAATGGTGAACATTGAGGAAACTCACATTTTCAATCCCGAGATCCTCAACACAGTTCGGGTCGGGGTGAGCCGTCTCCAAGGTGCCATCAATACTCCGGTTTCAGGGGATGCAGCGGCTACGGATCCGACACTCGCCATCGCGCCTGGTGCGAAAGCTACGCCGCAAATTCCTGTATCAGGTCTGACCACGGCTTTCGGTTTGGGAGGATTTAACAGATTCACCCATGCTTTCAACTCCTATCAGGCCGATGACGATGCCTTCATTACCCGAGGAACTCACGCGCTCAAAGTGGGCTTCGCTTTTGAGCGCATGCAATACAACGTCCTTGAACAATTGAGCCCGAACGGCAGAATGAACACCTATTCGAGTTTGGCGAATTTCTTGAACAATACGGCTGATCAGTTGAACGCATTGGCGCCCGGAGGTTCCACCGAAGTTGGGCTGCGTGAAAGTCTTTTCGCCGGTTACATTCAGGATGACTGGCGCGCCAAATCGAATCTTACGTTGAACCTTGGGCTGCGATACGAGATGACCACACGGCCGACGGATGCCAACAGAGTCCCCGGTTACACGGTGAACGGCTTTACCGTTAACTCAGCGGGTTTCCAGCAAATTCAAACCCTGGCAAACTGCACTCCCAACACAACTCTATGCGGACCAGTTGGGACCAGCAGCCCGATTAGGTCGAATCCTACCGTTTATAATTTTGAACCGCGGATAGGGCTCGCTTGGGATCCATTTCACGACGGCAAGACCGCGGTGCGGGCTGGCTTTGGTTTGTTCGACGTTTTACCGCTACCTTACGAATTTGGTCTCAACACGGCCGCGACGGCGCCCTTCCAAATCATTGGAGCCGATCCGAATGCCACGTTAGGCACTGGAACGGCGGACCCGAACGTCAATTTCAATCGTCAGAAGATTCGCAACCGCTTTGTGGACCCGAATCCACACCGCGCTTTGGTTATGAACTGGAATCTGAACGTTCAACGCGATCTCGGTCAGGGCTTCACGGCGCTCGCGGGTTATGTGGGGTCTCGCTCGGTGCACCTGTCGGTCGCGTCCGATGACATCAATCTCGTTCAGCCTACACTTGTGTCCGGCGTCGGTTTCGTATTTCCCTGCGATCCGGCGCAGATAACCCCCTATCAGGTAGTTCCTAAAGTCAACACCTGCGCAAACAATACGACGGGGATCAGAATTGATTCCAATTGGGGCGGCGGGGCGGGCATTCGGCCCGTCTTGTACGACGGTTCGTCGTCCTATAACTCGTTTCAAGCACAGCTCAAAAAAGATACCAAGCACGGCGTCCAAGGCCAGGTTTCCTACACTTTTGGCAAATGCCGGGATACCAGTTCCGCCCCAGTGACTGGCGACACCTATTTGAACTCCATCGCGGTTCCCTTGCTGTTGGTCAAATCGGCGCGAGTGGGCGCTTGCGACTTCGATATACGGCAGGTTTTGACCGCTACGTTTGTCTGGAATATCCCTTCGCCTCACTCAGACTCCGCATTTGTGAAGAATTTGGCGGGAGGATGGGAGTTGGGTAGCATCATCACCGCGACCACGGGAGCCCCTTTCACAGCGACCATCGGTGACGGAAACGATCCGCTGGGCACCGGCTTCAACGGCGATTTTTCCATGGATTTTGCCGGCCTGCTGCCCGGGTGCAAGCCGACCGGCGGCGCCGGTACGAATTACATCAATACGAACTGTTTCACGCCGCCCTTCGCTCCAACATCTTTGCCTCCCGCTACAACCGCCAACCCGTTCGGCTGCGCACCGCTATCTTTCCCCAATCTTCCGGCCGGTGTCGTGCCGCCTGCGGGACAGCAATTCTGCTCGAACGTGTTGGGTAACACGCACCGCAACCAGTTTTACGGACCGGGCCTGACCACCGTGGACTTCTCGCTCTTCAAAAACACCCGAGTGCCGAAAATTTCAGAAAGCTTTAACGTTCAATTTCGAGCCGAGTTTTTTAACATTTTGAACCATACCAACTTTTTGTCTCCCGGGTTTCTGAATACGTTCGGCCAGAACAACTCCATCTATGATTTTGAAGGATCCAGTTTGCCCACTGCGCTGAATCAAACCTCCACCTCTTCACGCCAGATTCAGCTGGGATTGAAACTTATCTGGTAGTCTTTTGCTGCGCGAGAAGGCCGGAATCGACCTTCGGCCTTCTCTTTTATAACGAACATCGCCACGGGCATTGTCTGTGTTAGTCAGTTCACTCTAGGGCAAAGAGTATCTTGAGCGACCCAGCCGCACTGCTGTCACACTCGTCTACGACA
>Ga0307477_10001868_pt1 | contig 16881 bp, 10 predicted proteins | sample atmos_gasesECM2C_FD_203316 | JGI IMG/M metagenome (GOLD analysis project Ga0307477, IMG submission 203316) | Hardwood forest soil microbial communities from Morgan-Monroe State Forest, Indiana, United States - atmos_gasesECM2C_515 | ecosystem: Environmental > Terrestrial > Soil > Temperate...
TGGCTTCGGGCGCCGTAGACGTTGTCGACGCGGGTGCCACTTGGAGCTCCGGGGCCGAGCCTCTTCATTAACGCCTTGAAGAGAAGGGTCGGACCTTCCGGCTCCGACCGTTCCGGCCCGATGCTGGCCAGGCACTCGACCGAGTTGATGAGGCATGTCAAGTACAGGGACTGGGACTGTGACCACATCGTCGATCCCAGGTACTGCCAATAGCAGGCTCGAAGAAATCGTTCGCGCTCGTCGCCGGCAAGGACGGAGAACGTCGCGAAGATATCGGCGAGCTCATGCGGGCCACTCAGCTCGAACGGATAGTCCATGAACCCCGGCCCGTAGTAGTCGGCACCCGGGACGAGCGGGAGCGGCGTAGCGTCGTGGCCTGGTGCCGAAAGCTCGTCGACGTACTGATCGAAGCCCTCGATGAAGTAGCCCTCCTGGCACCATCTTGCGTCGAAACGCAACGCATCCGCCGCAGGATCCCGCACCAAGACCCAGTGCTTTCGGGCTTGCGGTCCTGGGATACGTAGGTGGTACCGCAACGCCAAGCTGAGCACGAGGGCGATGTCGTAGGTGCGCCGTCGTGCCCGCTGTTGCTGGATCTCCCACCAAGTAGAGGGGTGGTGCGTTACCTCCAGGATGAAGGGGTGGTCGGCTGACAGTTCGTCCGCTCTGGGAGCGTACGCGGGAGCGGGCGCGATTTGAAACTCGTCGTCGTACCGCCACCACCCGGCAACGGGTCGATCGCAGAACAAGACGGACCGCACTGCGGCCGTCTTCGCCCCATGTACGAGCTCGGCGTCAATTCTGGAAGAAAGCTCCGCTTCCAGCTCGGTGGTGAGACTTGGCCCAGCGGTCGCATCCACGATCACACCATCCCGGTACGTGAGCGTCAGAACGACGTCATCCTGCACGGTGCGGTACTCGACCTCGGTTGGACGGAACTGTGCGCCCCTCGGACAGACCGAGTTCAAGATGATGGTCAACTCGTCATCCTCGACCTGTCCAACGCGTAAGGCATCGGCGATCGAGCGCCTGGTTGGCTTAGGCATGGCATGCCCCTCCGCTGGCGGACACAGCTCCTGTCCTATCAGCCGTCGTCATGTCTCGCCTGCCGTCAAATGGTTAACGTTCCCCCGCCGGTCTCGAACGCGACTTCGCGTCATCATGATCCACGCGTGCCTCGGGGGTCGGACCCTGCCAACCCAGGTCACCGAGCCCATGTTGGGCCAACGAATCCGGACTCCCAGTCACCCTGAGCTGAGGTCGTAGACCCGCATGACCTCGTCGCCGTAATGGTTGATCACCTTGACGGCGACCTTCCCGGTTGACGGAGGATCAAAGGGTCGGCTTACGGTCGAGTAGAGCGACTGCCACGCGGCCTCGTCAACCTCGGCTCGCAGGGCTCGGCGGAGGCGGTCGTACGGCGCGTCGCCTCCGGTGAAGTAGGCGTGCCGGACGAAGAAGCTTTCGCCGTTGTAGTCGACGTCGAGGAACCAGCACGCTATGTCTTCGGTTGAGCTCGATCGGACTTCGCCGGTTGTCGGATCGTACACATCGACGCCTCGAATCTCTACGGTGAGCTTGCCGCTGTCGTCTTTGATGGTGACATCTGGCTCCCCGAAGACCATGAAGAGGTTCCCGGCCCCAGTCTTCTTGAGCACCTCGTCGCCCATCGCCAAATCTGGGTTCATGCGGGCCGGCAGCACAACGAGTCTGCCGAATTCTTTGGCGGTCTCGCCGACCCTGGCGTCAAAGGCGAAACCGCAGACAACGAGGATGTCGAACCCGACGCCCTTCACCGCCTCCTTAGCGGCCTCCTTAATCTGCAGGGGGCCGACGGTCCCATGCTCCGGTCCGATCGAGACTGCGACGCGCTTTGTGCTTCCGGCCTTGTCCGTGAAGGCGCCTTCGGCGTGGATCCATTGCCCAGGGAAGGGCTCGAGGCGGTCGAAGACCAGCCGCTCGTCCTTGACGGTGTTCTGCACGCCTGCCTTGCGGAGGTTCGCGAGCACCATGTCAACGAATTGAATCGAGGTGGGCTCTCGCCCAGCGGCGGCTTCTGACGCTGGCGGCATCGCGTGCTCGTCGAGGACGCGATGGGGTGACAGGCTCTCGACCGTGAATCGACCACTCACACGGACGCGTTGACGGTCCTCGTAAGGCTGGTCGAGCAACAGCTCACTGTCGGCATGTCGCGCGATCGCCTGTTGGACTTTCGACAGGCTCATACCCGGCTTGATGTCCGCGTTCTGGGCGATTGAACCGAGGGTGATGTGCGGGACGCGTTTGTAGACAAATCCCTTGCGGACGTCATGGTTGTATCCGCTGCTGCGTGGAGCGGCGCCGGTCAGCTCGGCTTCCTTCGAGGCGCCTCCAGGCGAGTCGACGAGTAGGTAATAGGGGAAGCGGGCCGCCATGAGTCGGGTGCGCGCAAGAGCGAGAGCAACGCGAGACGTATCACACGTGATCCATCGCCTGCCCCATTGCTCAGCGACGAAGGCGGACGTACCAGAGCCGCACGTCGGGTCGAGGACGAGGTCGCCCGGGTCGGTGGTCATCAGGAGGCAGCGCTCGACCACACGCGGTGTGGTTTGAACTACGTAGACCTTCGGGTCGGCGAACCCGGAGACGCCTGTGTCTGTCCATTGGTTGTTGATTGGGAACACAGGGAAGTCGTCGAGGTAGCGGACATACGAGAGGGTGTTTCCCACGGCATGGAGGCGGTGGGCCATCTTGAGTCGGTCCATTCCCGCCTCATTCGTCTTCCATCGCGTTTGCAGCGTCGGCCTGAACGTCCGACCAGCCAACTCGACAGGGAACCAAGCCGCAGCCCCTTCGCCCTTCTCGCGGCCCTGGCTTTGGCTTGTGAGGTTGTCCATCCGCAGGGGGCGGGCATCGGCATGATCATCCGGCCGAGCCCGTCGCCGCGTTCCGTCCGCATCCTCCACCCAGGTGTATTGGCCGCCTCCTACCCCGCCGACAGATTTCTCAACGTACATTGGGTGATACTTCAGGCTATCGATGTCCTTGCAGTACCACAGCAGGTAGTCAACAGTGCCGGCGAGATAGCGGCCAGTGCCGCCAGCTGTCTTATTGAATGTAATGAGGCTGACGAAGTTCTCGCTGCCGAAGACTTCGTCCATGACGCTGCGAACTAAGTGGACATTCTCGTCTCCGATCTGCACGAACGCGCTGCCCGAATCGGTCAGGAGGTCAGCCGCGACGGTAAGACGGTCGCGCAGGTACGACAGATAGGAGTGGACTCCGAGTTCCCAGGTGTCGCGGAAGGCACGGACCTGCTCAGGTTGGCGGGTGAGATCTTCGACCTTGCCGTCCCTGACTTCGCGCTTTCGGGTGCTTACCTGCCAGTTCGACGCGAATCTGATGCCGTACGGGGGGTCGAGATAGATCATCTGGACCTTGCCTCGCATCGCCTCTTTCTCGGCCAGGCTGGTCATGACGAGCAGCGAGTCGCCCAGGATCATGCGGTTAGACCAGTTGGCTTCGTGCTCATAGAACTCGACGAGCTCCTCAAAGGCGAGGCCGTCGAAGTCGTCGAAGAGCGTTAGCTCCGGCTCTTCGCTCGGACGTGTCGCGGTATCACGAAGGTTCTCGATCAGCGCGCGTGGGTCGACTTTCTCTTGGATGTAGACCGGCACGACCGGTACTCCGAGGTTGCCTCGATCTTCTTCGTCCTTGCCCTTCCATACGAGCTGAGGGTCGAGGGAGGGGTCTCGCTGGTAGAGAAGCGTGGTTGGGGCGGTCTCGTCGTCGACAACGAAGTCGCGCAGCTCCTCGGTGGGGATGTTCGTGCGATGGTCTTGGTGGCGTAGCGACTCGACCCGTGTCGGGCCCGACGGCTTCCTCACTCGCGCCATCAGACGGTGGCCTCCTGGATTGCGAGTTTGGCTCGGATAGCTTTCTTCGCGTCCCATGGGTCCCGGATCTCGATGTAATCCCATCGCCCGAAGCCGCCATGTGCGTTCACGGCGGGGACCCAAAAGTTCTTGGTGGTGGCCACCTTGGCGGCCTTGTCCCGACGACCTGCGCCGCTGACCTCGACGATGAGGTTCAGCGGCTGCTCGGTACCGTGCCCATCGTCGGTACGGACGATGAAGTCGGGATAGTACGCGTGTTGTTCCGCGTCGATGGTGTAGGGGATGGCGAAGCCGAGGTGATCGTTCTTCACGTAGGCGATGACTTCAGGCATGTCTTCAAGGGTTTGGGTCATCTTGTGTTCCCAGTTTGAGTCAGCGACGACGTGGGAGACGTGGCAGCGTTCTGGGTCCGTTACGTAGACGGAACGGATTGTGTCGAAGTCGACGCTTCGGGTCGAGCCGACCTGGTCGTAGGGCCGCAGCGTGGGGAGCAGACGGGCGTCCTGGCTGCGGTTGCGGACGATGGCTTGGTAAATGCGGTCCACAGCGTCGTCGGCAAACTTGTGGAAGAGGAGCATCTGGACGAAGCAGTCGTCCTTGAGGCGAAGGCAGCGCTGCATCCAGTCCTTGGTGATGTCAAGGACCTGTGGGAACAGCCAAGGTTGTTCGTTGCCGTCGGCGTCTCTGAGGTATCGGTCGGCGAGCCTGGCGGCGAGCCGGAACGCGACTTCTTGTTCTCGGCGTGCCCTGAGGTCATCGAGGGTGTGGATGGCGAGCTCGCCGACGATCGGTGCGTTCTCAACCTTGGTGGGGACCTCGGCGGCCGAGATGACTCGGCGCGAGTCCGTCTTGAATCGGGCTGTGAGACGCTCGCCGCCGAGCTCGTAGCGGTAGCCAACGACACGGGGGAAGGTGATCTCGCTATCGGCTCGATCGGCGAGGGCGCGGACCCGTGTCGGGATGGGGCCTGGCTTGTCGTTGGTTTCGGTGCCGGCTGCGGGGATGAATGAAAACGGGACGCCGTAGATCTCTGCGTATTCGGGCTCGAACCGGTCTTGGTCGTCGACGACGTAGCTGCGACGGCGGAGGCCGCGGCCAACGACTTGCTCGCACAACAGCTGCGTGCCGAAGCGACGGACGCCAAGGATGTGGGTCACGGTGTTCGCGTCCCAGCCCTCGGTGAGCATCGAGACCGACACGACGCACTTGACGTGCTCGCCGAGCTTGCCCGCCTTGCCGACGGTGTTCATGACCTCGCGGAGTAGGTCCTCGTCGGTGAGCTCCTCGGCGTCGCGACCCGGGAACCGTTCGCGGTACTCCGCCTTGAACTCCTCGATCTGCGTGGCGGCGATCTTCTTGAAGTCAGCGCTCATCGTCTCGCCCGACTCGAGCTGTTGGCTGTCGATCAGGACGGTGTTTGGCCGGGCCCGCCAGCGCTCAGTGTCGACGTTGCTGAACAACTCCAACGCCCCCGGCACCAAGGCGGTGGCCTCATCGGAGAGCCGCTTTGTCCACCCCGCTACGTAGTCGAACACGAGCTTCGAGACTGCGGTGTTGTTGCAGACAACGATGAACACCGGCGGTGTCGACACGGTGTCGGGCTGGCCATCGCGATGGTCTTCCCACCGGGCATAGGACTTCTGGTAGTGCCCGTACAGGCTGTGCAGAGCGCCCTGAAGCTCCGCCGGGAGCTTGGGGCCGGTCCCGTCATCGACGCCGGCATCCTTGCGGCCCTTCTTGGGGAGCTCCAGGGCGATTCGGGACCATAGGTCGCGATAGGTCACGCCGGCGCTGCGCATGGCATCGTCGCTCACCGGGACCCGGGGGATCTTTACGACGCCGCTCTCAATGGCGTCGATCAAAGAGAAGTCGGAGACCACCCAGGGGAAAAGGGTTCCCTCCGGGAACCCCGAGCCCCGCAGGAAGAACGGGGTGGCCGAGAGGTCATAGATGGTCTTGATCCCCAGCTTGTCGTTCACGGCGTCGAGCCCGCTGACCCAGACCCGGGCGTCGCGCTCGCGTTGCTCGGCCTCTCGACGGTCCTCGGCGCCGAGCTTCGGCTCAGCTGCCTCGACTTCGACCTTGTGGCGGTAGCAGTGATGGGCCTCGTCGTTGAGCACGAGGATGCTCTTCTTGGTGCGGAATTGGCGGCACACCCGGTTCACCATCTGGCTCGGGGACTCGACGAAGGGGCTCGGCTGCTTGGTGAGCCGGGTGGCGTTGTCGGGATCGCGGTCGCGTAGCTGGAAGCCGTGGAAGTTCGTCACGACCACTTGCGCCATCCGGAGTTGCGCCACCAGGTCGGCCGGGACGAGGTCTCGTTGGCGGTAGTAGTTGTCGGGGTCGCTCGGCATCAAGACGCGCAGACGGTCCCTGATGGTGATGCCAGGCGTCACGACGAGGAAGGCGTCGGTGAAGCGGGCGTCTTGGGGGTTGGCCTGTTTGTTGAGGGTGTGCCAGGCGATGAGCATGGCCATGACGACCGTCTTGCCGGTTCCGGTCGCCATCTTGTGGGCGACCCGGAACAGCCCAGGGTTGGCGCGGTCGCTCTCGTCCCGCAGCTTGTTGGCGATCCACTGGTCGCCGACCTTGCCGGCTGCCTCGGCCAGGTAGATCGCGGTCTCAAGCGCCTCGATCTGGCAGAAGAACAGCCGCCGCTCGCGCTCGGGGTCGGTCCAAAACTCGAGGAGCCGCCGCGTGGTTGCGGTCACATGGGGATGGCCGGCCTGCCTCCACCAGCCGATCCGGTCGCGGACCTGATTGATGAACTGGTTCTCCTCGACCCGGTCCTGGGTCCACTCCGTGTCGAAGGGCAGTTGGCCGCCACGCTTCTTTGTCGCGGCGATCGGTACGAAGTACGAGCTCGGCCTGCGGGTGTCGTCAACTTCGTTGGTGATGCCGTCGTCGTCGAATCGGAAGTGGCGGGAGGGCTCCGCGAACGCAGAGTTCAAGATGGGGTTCTCGATGACCGCGGACGGCACTCAGGTCCCCCCCTGCCCGACGACGGCACGCCGCTTGAGTGCTGCCCACGCCTCCATGTCGGATCGGCGCCAGAGGCGTGGCCGTCCAGGGCCGAGGTCGAGGACCGGCCGCGGCATGGTTGGGTAGCGCCGTTGGTAGGAGCTCACCGTGTTGCGTTGCGAGAGGCCCAGGAGCTCGGCGATGCCCTGGGCGTCGATGATGTCCTCGACGTCGACTGTCGTAGTCACAGGCAGAGCCTACGCCTGTTGACACCTGGCTCCCACGGCTCGCCGTCCGCTGGCGCTGGTTGGGCCGCGCCGGTCGCCGATGCGCTGCGCAATTGCTCGGTCTTCTGGCGACGAACGTACGGCTAAGACAGACCCCCCAGCGCACGTCCAGCCGACACGGCCTGCCGTGACCTGGCATTGGGGAAGCCTGGTTGGGCGCCTTCTCTAGATGGTTGACGTGTGGATTTGGTTCAACGCCGGGTTTTCCAATAGGGAAGCAATTACTTCACCACGCTATTGACACAATAAGTCTTCCATTTGGAGGTCATATTTGAGAAAATAGAGTTAGGTCGCTCGGGCTGGTCGGGGAAGCCTGGCCCGAGCGGTCTCCATCGAGAACACGCCCGTTCCTCTCGAAGGAGACCCGTACCATGGGAGAGTTCCAGCCCGTTGCTCAGCGTGCCTGTGACCTGCTCGCCGACCGTCCCTCGGTCCAACTCGTCGCTTGGCAAGACCAGGTAATCGACAGCCTTGGGCACGATCCTCGCGATTCGTATTGTGAGACATTCTGGCTGCCGGTTGTTGGCCCAAGTGTGTATTTGTTGGGTCGTCGATTTGTCATTTGGTTGAATGACAATCCCGACGGTTTGCTGGTCCCCCTCGTCCCGTTGGCCGCCGCGATCGGCTTAGGGCACGGCACCGGCCGACACGCGCCGCTCATCCGCTCACTGGCTCGCATGGTGGCCTTCGGTCTCGCCCGGGTTGATCCGGGTGACCGGCTGGCCGTCCGTCGTTGCTGGCCACCGCTAACCGCCTCCCGTGTCCGCTACCTACCAGGGTGGTTGGCCGATGACCACGACGCTGCCATCCGAGCGGGGGCCGACGGGGCGCGGGGCGTTCGGCTCGACGCGACGGGGTGATCCTTATGAGCCGCTTTCCAACCGGGGCCGCCGGGCACGACCGCCTCCGCGAGCTGCACACACAACTCGAGACAGCGTTCGCCGATCTCGTCTCGGGTGACGACTGGGTATGCATGCTGGCCGTGGCCGCCCGCTTCCACCACTACAGCCCCGCAAACGTGATGCTCATCCTCTGCCAGCGCCCCGACGCCACCCGCGTCGCGGGATATCGCACCTGGCAAAGCCTCGGCCGCCAGGTCCGACGCGGCGAGCACGGCCTCGCGATTCTCGCCCCGTGTAGTTACAAGGTAAGACGTGACGACGGGCCCGAGGCGGACGACGAACCCCGCCGGGTCCTGCGCGGGTTCAAGGTCGCCCACGTCTTTGACGTGTCCCAGACAGAAGGCGAGCCGATCCCCGACGTCCGGCCCGCCGTGCTCGATGGCGAGGCCCCCGCCGGACTTTGGGACGGGCTCGCCGCCCAGGTCGCCGCCGCCGGCTTCACCCTGCAGCGTGACGACTGCCGCCCAGCAAACGGCCGCACCGACTACACCGCCCGCACCGTCACCGTCCGTCCCGACGTCAGCGACGCCCAAGCGGCCAAGACCCTCGCCCACGAGCTCGCCCATGTCGCGCTCCACGATGGCACCGAGTACGCCCTCGGCTGCCGCGGCCTCACCGAGGTTGAAGCCGAATCCGTCGCCTACGTGGTGGCGACCGCCGCCGGGCTCGCCACCGACACCTACTCGCTCCCCTACGTCGCCCAGTGGGCCGGCGGCAACGTGAACGCCATCAAGGCCACCGCTGAGCGCGTTGTCACCACCGCTCACGCCATCCTGTCCGCCCTCGATGACAGCCCGGCCGACGCGGCAGGTCTTATCGTCTTCTGAACAGCAAGCCCGCGTCCGAAGGCGCCCCGGCCCCAAAGCCCGGGGCGTCTTCGCGTCCCGACACGAATAGCCCGGCTCGCCCGACGACCAGATCAACCGACAACGAACAAACGCAAGCAACAACCGGACTACCACCAGCTCCCAGAGCCAGAACACCGAGCCCAACGCGACCCGACAGAGCCGAGGCAACCAAGGGAACCCGTAGGCGTTCTGACGTCCTACAGACTGGCAGGTCGCGCGGGAGACCTGCGTTGGACGTGTCGAAAGTTGTGCGCTGTCGCGCCGGTAGTGCTGTCGGTGATCGACGTAGCGGCCTTGCACGACCCGGACTACCACCTGCGCGAGGTCACCCACGACCCGTCCGCCTACTACCTGCGCCAAGGCGAGGCACCGGGACGCTGGCGTGGCCTCGGCGCCGCTGCGCTCGGCCTCCAAGGCGAGGTCCAGCCCCAAGCCCTCCACGACATCTTCGACGGCAAGAACCCGGCCACCGGTGAGTACCTGATCTCCGCCCGGGGGTCCTCAGCTCGGGCCAACGCCCGAGACCAGGAGCGCCATGTCGACGTGAAGGCGGCGGCAGCGACGCTCGGCCTATCCGAGTCGCGGGTACGCGGCTTGCTCCGCGAGGGACGGCTGGCGGGCGACAAGGCATCTCGGGGCGGGTGGCGCGTCCCGGTGGACTCGCTGCAGGCCTTCCGTGCCGGGCGGGAGCAGCCACGGCTACGCGCCGACCGGCCGGCGCCTGGCGCCGACGAGGCCTACGCACTGGTCACGGCCGCCGAGATCGCTGGCGTGAACCCGGGCTACCTGCGGCGCATCGCCGTCGAGGAGCCGCCCGAAGTGACCCGGCGGGACGACGGGCGAGCGGTCCAGTACGTGGTCGGCTTCCGTGACGCCGGTGAGCGTTGGCGCATCCCAGCCGCCGAGCTGGACCGCTACATGGCCGACCGGGTCACCGCCAGGGCAGTGCCGGCCTATGACCTGGCGGTGCGAGCCCCCAAGTCGGTGAGCGTGCTACACGGGCTCGCGCATCTGGCAACCCCAGAGACGGTTGCCAGACTCGGGTTGCCAGCCGGGGCGACGGTTGCCAGCGAGGTCCTCGCCGCCCACCACGCCGCCGTCGACGACGCAATCGGGTTCCTGGAGCGCCACGCAGCGTTCGTGCGCGGGCCGGGCGGCCGGGTGGCGGCCACCGGGCTGACCGTCGCGGTGTTCGACCACCGCTCCAGCCGGTCGGGCGACCCGCTACTGCACAGCCACCTCGTGATCGCCAACGTCGGGACCGGCGTCGACGGGCGGGTCGCGGCGCTCGACTCGACCGCCCTGTACGCCTGGGCCCGCCCGGCCGGCCACGTCTACCAGGCCCGTCTGCGGTGGGAGCTCACCCGCCGCCTCGGCGTGCGCTTCCACGAGCCCCACAACGGCGTGGCCGACATCGACGGGGTCCCCCGCGAGGTGATCGACGTGTTCAGCGCCCGTCGCCGCCAGATCCTCGAGCGGATGGCCCGCCTCGGGACCTCCGGGGCCAAGGCCGCCCAGGCGGCGACGCTCGACACCCGCGTCGCCAAGGGCAGCTGCGAGCACGGCCTGTCCCCAGACGAGCTGGCAACCCGGGCGGCCGCGACCGGGTTCGGCCCCCGCCAGCTTGGCAACCTCCTCGGGGTTCCCACGCCCCTGACCCGAGCCGCCGGCGAGGTTGCCACGGTCGCCGACCACCTTTCCGGGCCCGACGGGCTGTGCGCCCGCGACACCACCGTCGACCTGCGAGACGCCATCTGCGGCTACGCCGACGAATCGGCCGGCGGCGCGCCGGCAACTGACCTGGAGGAGTGGGCCGACCGGCTCCTGCACGACCCGCGTCGTTTCGTCCCGGTTGCCACGCCGCCGACGGGCGTGATCCGCCGCGCCGACGGGTCGACCATCCGAGCCGGCGGGATCGGCCAGGCGTTCACCACCCCAGAACTCCTCGACCACGAAGCCCAGATCTGCGCCCTGCACACCGCCGGGCTCGGCCACGACAGGAACGGCCTCGGCTGGGGCGTGGCAACCGGCGACACGGTCGCCGCCACGGTGGCCGCACGCACCAGCCTGCGCGCCGAGCAGCGAGCCATGGTCGAGCGGGTCACCACCAGCGGCCTCGGCATCGACGTCGTCGTCGGCCGGCCCGGAAGCGGCAAGACCTACGCGCTCGGTGTCGCCGCGGACGCCTGGCGGGCGTGCGGCTATCGGGTGGTGGGCTGCTGCCTCCAGGGCGGCGCCAGCGAAGTCCTCGCCGTGGAGGCGAACCTGGCCGAGCAGTACACGCTGACCGGCCTGCTCTTGCGCTGCGACCGCCAGCCAGGCTTCCTCGCCGGCTCGGTGGTCATCCTGGACGAGGCCGGGATGGCCGACACCCGACAACTCGCCCGTCTCGCAACCCACGCCGCCACCGCGCACGCGAAGCTCGTCCTGGTCGGCGACCCCGACCAGATCCCCGAGGTCGACGCCGGCGGCGCCTTCGCTCACCTCGTCGACGTCGCCGGCCCACACCGGGTCACCCTGGCCGAGAACCACCGCCAACTCGACCCCGCCGACCGCGACCGCCTCGAACTCGTCCGGGCGGGCCGCGGCGCCGACATGATCGACTCGGCCATCGCCGACCGACGCTGGCACCGCGGCGACACCCCAGATGACGTCCGCGAGCAACTCCTGCACGACTGGTACGCCGATCCCGGCACCCCCGCAGCCGACAAGCTCCTCGTCGCCACCACCGTCGCCGAGGTCGAACAACTCAACACCGCCGCCCGAGCCATGCTCGCCGCCGGCGGCCACCTCGGCGACACCGCCATCACGATCACCCTCCACGCACCCAACCGGGCCGTCGACACCCGGGAGCTACGCGTCGGCGACCGGGTGCGAGCCACCCGCAACCGGCGCGGCGACCGGGTCTTCACCGGCAAGGTCGGCACGGTCGTCGCCGTCGACCCCGACGCCTTAACGGTCACCGTCGAACTCGACCGCATGCGCAGCCCCGACGGTCGGTGGCGAGCCCAACAAGTCGTCACCCTGGACCGAGCGTTCCTCACCGAACGCGACACCACCCACACCCCGGCCGGCCACGTCGAGACCCAAGCCCCCGGCCTCACCCACGCCTACGCCTCAACCGCCAACGCCGTCCAAGGTCGCACCGCCGCCCGCGCCTACGTGCTCGTCTCGGAGGCCGGCCTCTACCGACAAGCCGCCTACGTCGCCCTGTCCCGGGCCCGCATCGAAACCCACCTCTACGGGCTCACCATCCCCGACCCCGACGAGATCGACCGCCAAGCCCACGCCGGCGGCGACCCCAACCCCGACCCCGACGACACCCAAACCCTCGCCACCGCCATCGGCCGCGACGCCGCACAAGCCATGGCCTCGGTGGCCGACCCCCTCGCCCCCCAGGTCCGCGAGCTGATCGGGCGACCCACCGCCTGGCTGTGGTCCGAACGAGACGCGCTCGCCAACCATCTCGGCGGGCGCACCCCCCTCCTCGAAGGACTCCGCCAAGTCCGCACCACCCTCGCCTCGACCTACGGCCTGCCTCTCGAAGCCCTCGAATGCCACCAGCTCACCAACGCGATGACCGCAGCCCTCCAAGCCCCCGCAGCCACGCCAGCGCAGGTGGCCCGGCTCATGCTCACCCGCGGCCAGGCCGTCACCCGAGAACTCGACAGCGCCGAGGACCCGATGGCGGTGCTCGTGTGGGCCGCCGGCACACACGCCGTCGAACGCCTCACCGAAGCGGAAGCGGCCCGAGCAGCCGCCGACACCCGACCCGCAGACGTCAAGGCGGCCGAGACGACGCTCGAAGCGCGGCTCCGCCTGCTCGACACGACCATCCTGCGACAGCGCGGCCTGCGGCTCGCCGTCGCCGAGCACGACCCTGTCGGCGCCGTCACCGGGCTTCTCGGGCCGCCACCCGGGCATGCGGGCGGCGACACGGCCTGGCGGCGAGCCGCAGCCGCCATCGTCGACTACCGCGACCAAGCCGGCACCTTCGACCGAGACCTCCCCGGACCCGATCCATGGAAGCGGGCACTCGGCCCCGAACCGGCCGATCCCCGCCTCGCCGCCCACCGCCACCAAACCCAGACCGTCGTCGTCAACTGCCAAGCGGCCATGGTCCTCTCCGAGCTCCCGCGGTTTGTCCCACCCCAACCTTGCCGGCCCGACCCGGATGTGGCCGCCCTCGCTGCGCGACCGCTCGGCGAGCTGACCGCCCACATCGCCGAGATGCGCCACCACGCCGAGCGCAGCAGCGAGGTGCGGCAGGCGGAGCCGCCCCTCGACGTCGGCCGACTCCAACAGCTCGAACAAGCCGCGCGCCACCGCCTCGACCGACTCACCACCGAACTGCTCACCGACCCGCCCGGCTGGCTGCACCAGGCCGTCACCACCGACCTCGAACACGGCCAGCCCTGCGAGCACGAGCGGTACAGCCAACTCGTTCGCCGCGTCGCCGAGTGGTCGGACACCGCCGACCGGCCCCCGCGCGCGGACTCGATCGAGGAGATCCTCGGCGGTCCCCCGGCCGACCCCAGGCTCACCGCGACGTGGGAGTCGCTCGGCGCCGAGCTCGCCCCCCTACCCGCACCCGCCGCCATCGAGGCTGCGGTCGACCTTGGAATGTGAACGATGAACGCGCCGGCCCCTGCCGTACGATCGCGCCCTCGGGAGGTGCGCGTTGAGCCGCAGAAAGTGTCGGACGATCAGGCTCAGCGCCCACGAGGAGCGCCTCGTCACCGAGGCGGCCGGTCTGACCGGCTGTGGGGTCGCGCCGTTCATTATCGACGCTGCCATCGCTCGCGCCCGCGAGATCCTCGATGCTCACCACATCTTGCGGCTCGACGACCATGCCTACGGCCGACTCATGGAAGCCCTCAATGAGCCGTCGGCCGTCAGCGCGGGCCTTGTGGAACTGGCCCGACGGGCGCAGCCGCTCCGGCGGATCCCGTAGCACCCGCGGGCGACTCCATGCGGACGCTCAGGAGGCGAACCTCAGCCACTCGCCGACGGTCGCCAGCGACCGCTCGGCGCGCTCGCGCTGCTTGTAGACCCAGGCGGGCGACCGACCCGTGGCGCGGGCGGTCTCGGCCGGGGAGAACCCGAGCACTCGGGTCCGGAGAACAACCGCGGCCGCGTCCCGGCTAATCGTCCCACGACGAACGGCCTCGACCAGAACGTCAGCAAGCTGGTCCGCGGTCGAGCGGACATCTCCGTGCACTGGCTCATCCGGAACCGTGGCGCAACACCACAGGTTGCGTCGATGACGGTCGATCGCAGTCCGGAGCCTGGTCCAGGTGAGGTTGACGATCGCCATCGCTGGCCAGCGCGGCGGGCTGTCGGCCAACGCTGTGATCTGTTCCCAGGCCAGGGCAACGACCTCCTGGTCCCACAGTTCGCTATCGCCCGGCTCGGACACGGTCGCCGCACGAGCACGGCGCGCGAGCCCGGCCAACGCCGGCAGCACGGCCTGCAGAACAGCCCGAGCGCCCAGCGGATCCGATCCCGCCACTCGCAGCAGCGCGCCGAGCACGTCGTTTGCCGAGCCAACATCGCGGCGAGCGTTGCAGAACACGACCACCTCGGCTGGAGAACCGAAGCCTCTCAGGACCGGCTCCCGGGTCGCCCATGCGGCCAGGCGCGCGCGGGCCCGGTTGTTCTCGCCCAACACGACCCACTCGGCCTCGAGGGCTCGGAACAGGTTCGGCGCATGATCCATGACGAGGACGATGCGCGAGGACGGTTGCCTCAGAGGTTGCCAACGAGGTTGCCACGGCGAAGAAAGTCAAAGAAATTTCAGCCCGGTGGGTTGCCACTGACCGGAGCAGGGTTGCCAAGACGACGTCGACCCTTCCCGGACGCCGCCTCGGGCGACGCTCATGCAAGCGTCAGCCTCAGGATTTTGCACTCCGCCGGGCCTCTCATATGCTACGGTAATATGAGTTCCGCTGGGCCTGCCACCGACACCAGCCGGGCACTCGGACGGCAGGTCCGAGTCCTTCGCCAGAGGCGCGGGTTGACCCAGCAACAACTCGCCACGCGCATGGGCTCGACCCAGCCGGCGGTTGCCGCCCTCGAGGCAGGCGACGTTCACGCGGGTCGCAGGATGTTGGAGCGGCTCGCTATCGCTCTTGATGCCCATGCGGTGTTCTCTCTGGTGGCCCGCGAGGACGCGCTCACACGAGGCGTCCCCGTCCAGGTGCTCCCCAATCGCGAGCGCTGTGGGTTCGTCTCGACGACCGGTGGCCGCAGCTGGTCCTGCAACCGAGCGGTCGGGCATGGCGGGCAACACCGCGAACTGTGGTTCGACGAGGACGACTTGTTCACGGCGGTCACTGCGCTGTTCGCGCAGGGTCGGTCAGGCCTGTCGGTCCGAGACGTCCTCGAGTTCATGAAGGGCGCTCCGCATGTCGCTCCCGACCATATTGATGGCGACTTCGCGTCAGCCACACTCGGCATCGAAGCGATGGGCCGACGCGGAAGACTTCAGGTCGAAGGTGCCGGCGCAGCGTTGACGGTCAACGGAATCGGCGATGCCACGGCCTGATCAGGCCGTTCGTGCTGACCTGGCCGGCAACGAAGTGAGGTCCGCGACTCCGGGTGATCGCCATTGGCAGGTGGAACTCGTCGTCGATGGCGTTCAGAGCAGATGGCGGTGTTGAGCCACCCGCTCACACACCTCATCCCAGCTCGGGAGCGGAGCGGATCCGAAGTAAAGCGTCGGTATCGTGTTCTCGTACGCGGCCCGCAGCCTCCGGGACACGTCAGTCGTTGGGTCGAACGCAGGGCCAGTGGCGAAGCCACCATCGGGCCGAACGTCGACCTCTTCGCTCCCTCCGAAGTGGACGCGCGTTACCTCTTCGATGCTGCCGAGGACAGCGTCGACCTCCCCGCGGTCAGCAAGCAGCTCCAGTACTCCGCGGTCGCCGAGGAGCTGGAAGATGTCGTAGAAGTGCCGACCTATTCGGGGGTCCGGAGCGAGAGCGGCGTCATTGGCCAGCAGGACGGTCGCCTCGTGGACGTGGACCAACTTCTCCAGCAGGGTCCGCCCAGGATGAAGAACGACAACATCGAAAGGCTCCAGATCGTCGAACCCGCTGACATCGGCGCCTGCTGCTGCGAGGGCATCGCCGAGGAGGCAGCCGATCGGTGTGCCGTGGTGGGGTTCAGGGCCACCGCGGACGCCCATCTCGAGGAGGACCCCTGGCCGTATGCCTGGGGTCGGGGGGCGAGTTGCCGGGTAGCTGAGCTCGTAGGAGCGATGCCGGCCCGTCTCGGACCCGCCCACCGGTGCGGCGTCGCCGCCGATCCCGGCCGCCGCGACCGTGCCCATCTGTTTCATGAGTTTGTCGGTGGCGTTCCGCCCGCGTCCGCCGGGGAGAACAAGGATGTCGATGTCCTCGGAGAAACGCTCCACGAGATGAAAGCCCTTCGACAAGCTCGTCCCGCCCTTGAAGATGAAGTCATCGCCGAACTCGCGCACCAGTACACGAAGGACTGCGCTGACCCAGTAGTCCTTCTCGATGGCCATGGCGCTGATGTGCAGGCGCTCGGCGGCAGCGTCGAGCGTGGGCCCGAACTCCGGCTCGTCCCGGAACAGGCTCACTGCTCAGCCGGCAAGGGCGAGATCTCTGCGGAGGGACTCGCTGCGGGCCGGGCGCACTGCGTCGATCGTCGTCCGCCCCAGAGCGGCGAGCAATCGGCGGAGACGCTCCCGCACGCGGGGTGGTTCGGTTGACGAGGCCCGCACGACCTTCTCGAGACGCAGGGTGCCGGTATCGGCGAGGCGTGCGATCCGACGGACTGCTTCGCTCGTGGGCAGTTCCACGAGGGTGTCCCAGTCCCGCAACACCTCGAGCAACGCGACCTCGGCGGGACGTAGCCGCTCGTCCCGCCGCTTGGTGCTGCTCGCCCGGCTGACAAAGTGGACGGTGCCGGGGTCGCGCGGCACGCGCCCTGGAACCGCGATCGTCTCCCGACGTGGCACTTGGGTCGACAGGCCCAGGGC
>Ga0307477_10001870_pt1 | contig 16873 bp, 19 predicted proteins | sample atmos_gasesECM2C_FD_203316 | JGI IMG/M metagenome (GOLD analysis project Ga0307477, IMG submission 203316) | Hardwood forest soil microbial communities from Morgan-Monroe State Forest, Indiana, United States - atmos_gasesECM2C_515 | ecosystem: Environmental > Terrestrial > Soil > Temperate...
TTTCATCCAGAAAGAGGGTCCCTGTATCGGCCATTTCGAAGCGGCCCATTTTCTGAGCGACAGCCCCAGTGAACGCGCCTTTCTCGTGCCCGAAGAGTTCGCTTTCCAACAGGTCAAAAGGAATGGCCGCGCAGTTCAGCTTTATGAATGGGCGCCCGCATCGTGGACTGATATTGTGAATCGCGCGGGCGATCAGCTCCTTGCCCGTGCCCGTCTCTCCGAGTACCAGTACGGTGGAATCAGTGGGTGCCACTCGTTCCACCTCAGCCAGCGCGAATTCCAGGGCAGGGCTGTCGCCTATGATTTCTTCAAATCTATCCTCAACGCAACCTTGTTCACTCGGCAGAACTCTGTTGATATGTTCCATAACTGCCTCCACAGAGGCTCCTTCTAAACCAGGAAAGGGAGCATCTTGCAAGCGAAATACCTAATGTGCTCATCTCTACGACTCCGTGATCACGTCTTCGTACGGCCTTATGTCAGGACGTAAAGTTGAACGGATGGTTTGGAGTAACTGTTCGTCGCTAAACGGCTTGCCTAGGAATGCGACAGCACCGGCTTGCATTGCTCGCCGACGGGATTCTTTGTCGTCATAAGCGGTGATGAAAATGATGGGAATGCCGCGGCCCTCGGCAGCGAGGTGGCTTTGGAGTTGCAATCCATTCATACCTGGCATCTGTACGTCAACAATGAGACACGCGGTATCGCGCAGCTGGCCAGACCTCAGGAAACTGTCGGCAGATTCAAAGGCTGCCGCCCTAAAGCCAAAAGATTCGATGAGTCGTGTTGTGGTTCTGCGGATGGACTCATCGTCGTCAACTACCGAGATCAGATTCTTCGCCACTCGGAATCCTCCAATGAGCTCAAGGTACTCTCGGAGGGGGAAGGAATCTATTGAGCGTTGGTAGATTTAGAGTCTGAGAAAGGGGAACGGGGATAATGCTTTCGTTTACGAGGCTTTTTCTGCAGGGCCCTTAAGCTTTTCGATCATTCTTACCAGGTCGGCTAAAGATTGCGCGTTCATCTTCTCCATTGCCCGGCTGCGATGAACCTTCACGGTATTCTCCGCAGTCCCGAGTTCACCGGCAATTTGTTTATTGAGCATGCCTGAAACGACCTTAGAGATCACCTCCTGCTCGCGGGGAGTCAACGAGTCGAAGCGCTGTTGAAGGTCCGTTAAGTCTTTCTCCTGTTCACGTCTGGTACGATCTCGCTCCAGTGCGATGCGAACGGCATCCAGCAGATCCTGGTCGCGGTATGGCTTGGTGAGGAATTCGATTGCCCCGGCCTTCATGGCACGTACACTCATGGGAATATCGCCGTGACCGGTGACAAAGACTATCGGGATGCGAATCTCTCTCGCTGCAAGCTCGCGTTGAAAATCGAGTCCACTTAATCCGCGCAATCTGACGTCCAGCACCAGGCAACTGGGTGCATCTGGCGCTTTCCTTTGCAAGAAGGTTTCAGCCGATTCAAAGCTCTCAACCTGCAGACCGACGCTGCTGAGCAGAAACTTGAGCGAAGAACGTACTGACGGATCATCATCGACAACAAAGACGACGGGAGCGCGAGTCATGAGGGAGTCCCTGCGGCTATTGGCAACGTGAAGGAAAACACAGCGCCGTGGGGAGAATTGGGCGCGGCCCATAGCCGGCCACCATGACCCTCAATAAGAGAGCGGCTGATGGACAAACCCATCCCCATACCGTTCGCTTTTGTTGTAAAGAACGGAGTGAAGACGCGGTCTGCTTCCAAACCTAGGCCAGTGCCCGAGTCGCGTACCGCAATCAATACGTCGCCAGATTCGTCGATCCGGGATTGCACCCACAGTAAGCGAGGTCGATCTATGATCGCGGTCATGGCTTCAACGCCATTCATGATCAAGTTCAGCAGGACCTGCTGCAACTGAACGCGATCGCCTAGTACCGGCGGGAGGGCTTCTGCCAGTTCGCTCTGGAGCAGAATCCGGTTCTCCTCGAACCCGTGCCCCATCATAGCGAGCACCTCTCCAATTACTTCGTTAACGTCCAGGCTGTTTTTTTCTGCGGGCGCTTTCTTGATGAGCGCCCGAATGCGAGCGATGATTGCGCTGGCGCGCGTTCCATCCGCGACGATTTCCTCCAGCGCCCGGCGCAACACATCCGGCTGGAGGTTCTGATTAGCGAGCAATCGTAAACACGCGTTGCTGTTATTGTTGACTGCCGTAAGAGGCTGATTGACTTCGTGCGCTATAGAAGCCGCCAATTCACCCATGGTTGTGAGCCTAGACACGCGCGCAAGCTCCGCTTGCATGGTTTGGATTGCTTTTTGTGCCTGCTTGCGCATTTCCTCGGCTTGCTTCCGTTCACTGATGTCGCGGATGAAGCCGGTAAATACCCGGTGCCCGTCCTTGCTCAGTTCTCCGAACGAAACTTCTACGGGGAACTCCTGGCCATTTTTGCGCAGGCCGATCAATTCGGTACCTTGCCAGTTGATGTGCCGCTGGCCAGTAGCCAAGTAGCGCTTGAACCCAGCCTCGTGCAGCTTTCGCAGAAATTCCGGCATGAGCATGGTCAAAGGTTTCCCAATCAACTCCGCCGGGTCATAACCAAAGATTCGCGTGGTGGCAGGATTAGCTAGCAGTATTGCACTGCTCTCGTCCAAGCTGATCACGGCATCACTGGCCGTTTCCACCACAACGCGGTGCCGCTCTTCGCTGTAGTGGCGTGCGGATTCTTCCTGTTTACGCTGGGTAATATCTTCGACGACCGCAAACAAGAAAGGCGCTGCGTCGGCGATGCCTGGAATGAGAGCGACGTTGTTACGCGCCCAAAGTAGAGTGCCGTCTTTGCGGCGGTAGCGCTTCTCGATTTGGAAGTGTTGCCGCCTGCCTTCCAGAAGTTCTCTGATCAACTCCAGATTCGTCCTACGGTCCCCCTGGTAGGTCACGTCCTCATTACTAAGCTGAGATAATTCAGACTCTGTATAACCCAACATGTTTTGGAAAACGCTGTTCGACGCAATGAAGCGGTCCGAACAGTCACGCATCATCATGCCGATTGCTGAATTCTCGAATGCGGTTTGCCATCGTCGTTCGCTGCGCCGTAAGGCGTCCTCGGCGCGCTTCTGTTCGCTCAAATCGAGTACGAAAGCGACACCTTCATTCCCACCTTTCTCGAACAAAGCGCCGCCGAGAAGTACAGGCACTCGGTTACCATCTTTCCGGAAGTACTCCTTCTCGAAGGGTTGAAAGATACCGGTCGCCTGTAAATCAGCTACTGCCCGCTGGTCGTGGCCACGCCATTCGGCTGGCGTCAGGTCCGTCCAGCGTACGCGACCGGAGGCGAGGTCTTCACGGTCGTATTGCACCATGCGGAGAAATGCTTCGTTGCCCCCGGTGATTGCACCTTCGAGATTCCACATGACAATCCCCACGACATTGGCCTCGACGAGACGCCGGATCTTCGCTTCCAACCCTCTTGCCAATTCACGGACGTCTGCTTCCGCCTTTTCGCGCTCGGACACCTGGAATGTGAGGTCTTCTATGTGGATCAGTGCTTGATACGCTGAAGAGGCAAATTTCCCTAGAGAGGCCATCACCCGGTCATCTTCTGCATCGAACTTGCGACGATCGCTGTGCATGATCCCCCAGATCGTTCCGACGGCTTTGCCGGCAACGTAAAACGGGACCAGCAAGCATTCTTCGGCCGCGGGAATGACTGGCATCAAATAGGGATAACGCCGCTCGAAATGTCTGAACAGCAAGGTACGATTTTGATCGAGCACGTCTCCGCAGGGCCCGAAGTTCCGCGGCGTTCCCCCTCCGACATGGGGGTTCCACATGCCGGCGATAGCTGGCCAATAGAACCTTTTACCGCAACCGTCCGGCGTTTTGCCATCCCTCGTCAGCAGGCTAAGGCCAGCAGAGTCACACTGGGTAATATCCAGAATCGTTTCAGCCAGCGTCTGAAAAATGGTGCTCGGCGAATCGGCCAGCGCGCTCATCAGCACCACGAGCGCGCGGTTCTCCTTTTCATAATTAGGAGGGCGCGCCGGGCGGCCGCGCAACTCCTCCGTGCAGAGGACCGACTCCAGGGAAGCCCCGGCTTCTGGAATTGAATCCTCCAATGGGATGTTCGCTCGTGACGTGGAAGCTGAACTCATATTTCTACCCTCCACAGCGGCGCGACTTCACGCGCCTTAAAGACCTTCCTATCAGTTACCTAGCAGTGACACAGACATCATCGCCCGTCCTGTCAGAGACAACCTCGCCTCTCATACGATTCCTCCACAGCTTCGAGCCTATATCGAACCCTCATTGAGACCTTCGAGCAGGGGTGCCTCTGGCTAAACGCGAAAGGCACGCCCGAGGAGCTGGTCGCGGCTTCGTAATGAAAAGTCGTGCCGGTGTTCATCGCCGCGACCTTAGCCTCCGCAACGGTGGCCTTCGACAGATCCGTCACCCGCCCTGTGAGGGACGCATTTGTGGATTGCGCGCGAAGGACGCAGGTAAATAAGGAGAGAGTGAGGCCACGAGGAGGGAGGGGGACTCGCATCAGCAACCTCTCGAAGCGCGGTGACCTGCGCAATGCAGGGGTCCTGATGCTCCTCCTTTGTTTCGCGCCTGTCAAGCGTGACGACGCAAACGGCTGGCGAGCAGTTCAGGCCCTGGTGGCGCGAATCGCGAATTCACTCGGCTGTATCAAATCGGCGGCCCACGCTTTAACATTGTCTAGGAACGCTACAGCACCAGTTTGCGTTGCTTGCTCTGTCTACTCAGATTTTTCGGAACGCGGAAGTGGAAGCGGGTTGCGCACTTATAGACCATGTCCTCTTGGATGAGAGATCTTAACGAAGCAATGGCAAGAGCGTGGTGCGAATCGCCGTGGAAAACACGTTTCGCGAAAAGACCATGAGGATCGTAAGCACCAACGCGTGAATGTACAGTGCCGCTAGAAACTGCACCGAGCGTCGCCTCGATGGCGGCACACATGAAATCCCATTCTTCTTAGAGATATGCTCGGAGCTCATGCTACCTCTAGCATCCTTGACTCAGTGCTTCGCAACCCCCGCTCCCGAGCACCCTTCCGCCAGCCCACGACCGCTGCAGCCCTGGCTTTACTTCCAGCAGCACGGGAGCCCCGACTCGTCGTTCGCTCCGCCGGGAGATGCGAATTGAGGCCACCGTCACGAGGCCGTCGCGTCTTGCTCATTGTTCGATCGCGCCGGAATTCCGGACTGCGTGTAAGCAGCACGCGCAATTTCTGCCGCGCTCGAAACAATCTGGCTTTCAGGGTCCCGATCCCTAGGCCCAGAATCTCGGCTGTTTCACCGACGGTTCGCTCTTCCAGTCGCATGCGGACGACGGTCCGAAATTCCGCACTTAACTGATTCATCGCTTCGCAAAGAATGTGTTCGTTCTCCAGTTGTTCGTATATCTCTGCAAGGTTTTCCCCATTATCCGGAATCTCCGGTGGGAACAGCTCCTCAGACTCTGGTTCTACGTCGTCAAGTGAGACTTCCCTCCGGGCTCGAGTCCTCCGCAGACACATAAGACCCTCGTTGATTGCAATCCGCGTCAACCAAGTGGAGAAAGACGATTTCCCTTGGAACCTGTCGAGGTGCATAAACGCTTTGTGAAAGCTCTGCTGCACGACGTCCTGAGCGTCCTCTCGGTTGCGCGTTATCCTGAAAGCAACCGCGAAAGTCTTTGCTTCGTGTCGCTTCACGAGAAATTCGAAGGCTTGACTCTGCCCTTTCTTTGTCGCTGCGACTAGCGTCGAGTCAGGTTCTTCCTGAAACGCGCTCGTCATCGGTTCACTTGTCATCCTTCTCTTCCTTCCGTCGTAAACATTCCGTCTCACGCAACGCTTTCCTGGAGGAGGCTTATTGCTCTGCGATATTTCCACGCCTGGGTCGCAACTCTATGAGTTCCTCCGTAACGATTGACGGCCTCAACGCTCCAGCGTCGGCCAGCCTTGAGGTCGCGAATGCATGCGGCAGCTTCGATTCCGTTTAGCGTTGCTATTCCTTGCATCGCGCGAACGAGTCGAGGGTAGTGCAGTAAGATCGCGGGGAGGTAATAGCTGCGCAAAAATGCGCGGCGTGCATTGCTTGTGGACATGAATAGCCTCCCGCTCGGCGCTCCGCAGCTGCTTTTATTCGCCCCGCCGCCCTGGCATACGTGCAAAGTGCACCTGCGATGCCAATCTCCTTGCGTCGATAGATGCACTCAAATGCTTGATTTCCGGGAGGATGCTCGGAGGAAAGGAATCTGGATCCCGTCAATTCCGCAGCGGCCTGCTTTCATACCGACACGGCTTTTGACACTTCTCGTCGTCCCGTTGACAGGGCGAAAGCCGTGCACTTGAAGGGCTATCCGAAACCAAAGGCGAGTGCTATTTCCGAAGCCCTCTTAGGTTGGAACCGAAGTTGCATCACCGGCCAAGTCATCATCGCCCCTGGCGGCAGAAGGATGTAAATTCTCGTGAGACATGCGCCTTGCCCATTCCAACGTGTGACTCCAAAAGCGCTGGCGGGATGGCCAGTTACCAACAGAAAGGCATCGATTATGACTGTCGCCTCGCGCGCCAATGAAGAGGGAAAAGCCAATGCCAAAAAAACACATTGATGGGAACACGCTAGGGAGGATCAGCGCGCAGCCTCGTCTGCATCAACGAGCAGGCGCAATCCAGTCCTATGGAACGGTGAACCACGCCCTTCCACTCGAGCTCGAAGAGCCAGTTCGGTTGGAAATGACCGAACAACTTAACCAATTGCTTGCTGACGCGATTACGCTGCGTGACCTCTATAAGAAATCGCATTGGCAGGTCGCTGGTCCGACCTTTTATCAACTCCACCTGCTCTACGACAAGCACCACGATGAACAAGATGAACTGGTTGATGCGATTGCCGAACGGGTCCAGTTGCTTGGCGGAGTCAGCCTGGCCATGGCCGCCGACGTGGCCGAAACGACCCAAATCGAAAGACCTCCTCGCGGCCGCGAAGAACCACCGGTGCAGCTGTCACGATTGGTGGATGCTCACCGAGTCATCGTTCGCCAGGTTCGTACGCTGGCCAAACGCGCATCTGTGCTCGGCGACGACGGGACGAATGACCTGGTGGTGAGTGAAGTGCTCCGCACCAATGAACTTCAACTCTGGTTCCTGAGCGAGCATCTGGTCAACGTTCCATTGGTCAGGGCGCAGGAGCCGTCGAGCGATCCGGGCCCAGCCTAGTAACGGGCGTTCGATTCAACCAGCGCTGAAAACACATTCTGCAGGAATCAGCGCAGGAGTTGTTGTGGAGATATTTGAACAACGCGGCCGCTGAGTTAGGGCGTCGCTCTGTTTGCCGTCCGCCTCTGGCTTCCGGGACCGTGAATTCCTGAATGGTGGACTTGTTTCATGACTGCTAAGAAGAAAGCGAACAAAAAGCCAAGGAGCAGAGAAGGTCGAAACACACCGGGCCGAAAGAACCGTGTTAGGAAGAGAACCGTCGAATCCGAACGATCCCGTTCATTTGCGGGGCAACGGTCTGGAGACGTGGTGGGTTTATCTAACGTCGAGCGCGCGGATTCGGAGAGTGTCGAGGAGTTGCTCGAAGAGGGAAACTCGTTCGAAGCGGGAGTAGTAAAAGGCGTGGAAGACGCCGAAGATGCCGATGAGACGGAAGTTCGTACCCATCAGGTGCCTCAAGACGATGTTCCCGACGAATACCAGGACAAAGATCAGGCGCCCTCAGCACTGCGGCGTCGCCTCGCGGGAAAGTCCGACCACGTCAACGGTCGACCCCCCGTTGCCACCTAAAATTCGACAAAACCCGTGCGCCTGGGTTCCACGCTCGTCAGTCCGTATTTCTCGCAACAAGTAGAACCAGCTTCATGAAATTCTCCGAACTCCTCTTTCGTGCGTCACCGTCGTTCATAACGCGTCTTGCGCGGCGGTGGCGCTGTCGTTATAGCAACACCTGGAGACCTTCCAGCGACATGAGTATTGACACATAGTGCGGCATCCTGAGGCTTAAACGTGTGTTGTCCTGAAAAAGAACAGACTTCGACCTTGGCCCGATGCTTGCAATAAACAGAAGTGAAATGAAAACGACACGGCAACGTGACGGTCTTGGCCGGAATCGCTGGCTCGACAACATCACTCGCGAGCTGCCGAGCATTGTGAGACACAGGCATTCCATGGACGAGCCAGCCGTTACTGTTCCCACAACCGTCACTCAAACCAGCTGTCAGGAGGAGTCCCGATGACTTTCCGCATCTCAATGGCTGTTCTCGCGCTCCTCGTTTTGGCTGGGTATCCGCAAGTCAAACCACAAACCAACAATAGCTCCAACGGATTGGACTTGGTCGATAAGACGGGAAACATTCGCAAGCCAAGCGGCTACCGAGACCGCTACCAAGCGCTTGGAACGTATGCGGTGGTCGATCTAAACGGTGGTAGCGACATGCACTACACGTACGCGTCGCCGGGCACGGCTGAGTATTACCGCAAGACTGGAAAGTTCGCCGATGGAACCGTATTGGTGAAAGAGGTCCTTGCGACTGATCACGCGCAAATGACGACCGGAGACGCACATTGGGCTACGGGAGTGAAGGTCTGGTTCGTCATGATCAAAGACCAAAAAGGACGCTATCCCGGCAACCCGCTGTGGGGCGATGGGTGGGGATGGGCGCTTTTCAAGTCCGATGCGCCCGATAAGCAGGTCGCAACGGACTACAAAAAAGACTGCCTGGGCTGCCACATCCCCGCACAGACGACGGACTGGGTTTACGTGCAAGGCTACCCAGTTCTCGCCGCAAAGTAAGCGGCACCATGGGGCGGAACCTGATTTTCGAAAGCGGATCAAAGGAGGCTATGCAATGCAAAAGTATATAGGTGTATTGGTGCTCATCGTGGGAGCGAGCCTGGCGGCTATGAGTTCGTTCCCGTCCAACACGAGCCGGGTTGCGGCTGAAACGCAACAATCGACGGCTGTGTTTGATTCTGACGGCAGGATGAAGTTGCCAAACCCAGCCAACTTTCGCAGGTGGGTTTTCGTGGGCGCTCCCTTGACGCCCAATGGTCTCAACAACGGAAAGGCAGGCTTCCCCGAATATCACCATGTATACGTCGAAGAGAACAATGTCGATGTATATCTGAAGACGGGCTCCTTTCCCGAAGGAACCGTCATTGTAAAAGAACTGACTCGGGTTCTGAATCCGACTTTTCCAGACGGCTCTCGTACGGAACCATCCGGACGGGGGTACTTCAACGGCGAGTTCAACGGCATCGACGTAACGGTGAAAGACAGCAAGCGTTTTGCTAAGACCAACGGCTGGGGCTTCTTCACCTTCGGGCATCATCCATTGCCATATGCGGCAACCGCCGCGGAATCGTCTGTGACCGAATGTGCGGGATGCCATATCGCCAATGTCGCCAAAACGGACATGACTTGGATTCAGTTCTATCCGTTACTTCGAGACAAAGACAAAACGAATTAGGCATCCGGGTTTGGGTCCAACTTCAAACAAACAAAAAAAGGAGAAAGAACTATGCCCAAGGAGATGGATACGTCAAAAGAAATGACTTTGTTGAGAGAGTTGATGAGTGTGCTGAAAGAGAAAGAGTCGGGTATGTCAAGAGAGGTGGGTAAAGAGATGAGCGCGTCAAAAGAGATGAGCATGAACGGCCGTGGCGGCCATCTCTACCTGCAAACCAACGAAGTAAAGAACTGCATCATCCACTACCATCGGTCTGCGAACGGCGCGCTTGCCGAGGTGGAACGTGTCGCGACAGGGGGCGCCGGCTCTGGGCGCATCAGCCCCATCTACCACATCGCCCGGCCGAACCACTTCGAGGGTGCGGGCAGTGTCCGTCTCACGCCGGATCGTCGCTTTCTGTTTGCTACCAACGGCGGCGACAATTCCGTCTCCAGCTTCTCTGTAGATAAGGAAGGCGGGCTCACGCTGCTGGACGTGAAGCGGACGGGGAACACGCAAGGCGGTGGCGCTAAATCAGTGGCCTATGCCCCATCGAGTCGCACGCTTTACGTGGTGCACACGTTCGGCCCCGACCATCTCCGGCTGCTGTCGGTCGATGACGAAGGCAACCTCACGCCACGCCCAGAGCACTACTCAGTGAGCACTATGGACTGGCCCAATCGGGTGCCCACCATGGCCGTTCTCTCGCCCGACGGGAAATTCCTCGTTCTTGGCACCACGTTCGACGAGTTGCCTAGCAGAAAAAATCCGGATGGCTCACTGATTCTCTGGATCCCGCGAGGCACCAACGGCGATCTCCACTCCATCGCTTCGAATGCACCCGACCCCGACGGCATCATCGTATTCCCCGTAGGCGCAAACGGCGCGCTCGGCGAACCCTCATTTTACGACGGCGGAGGCGCTTCTCCTTTCTACATCGCCTTCCTGAACAACCGCCCGGATACGTTCGTCATCGGGGAAGCCGTTTCAGACGGGCTCGCCATCGGCCGCATCGACGGAGACGGCAAAGTCAAAGTCGGCCCGGTCGTGCCCATCGACACGAGCGCAGGCGTACCCTCTGAACTGTGCTGGCTGGCGGTCTCCCCGGACGACCGGACGGTGTTCGCCACAAACTTCGGTTACAGCAACCTCAGCAGCTTCCGAATCGACGGCAACGTGCTCACCATCGCGAAGGATCCTGCGTGCCCGAGGGTTCCAGGAGATGGCACCTTCCGGGCGATCAACGGAACGGTTAGCAGCGGCCCGAGCGATAACTGGCTGACGCCGGATGGCGAATATCTCTACCAGATCTACGGGAATGCTTCGAAACTGGTGGGGTACGCCACTAAGCCGGACGGTTCGCTTGAGGAGGTTACAAGCGTCACGATCCCCTACAACAGCCCGGAGGGTTTGGCGGGGTTTTGATTTCCCCTAGGCGGATGCAAGGAACGGCCGCTCCGGGATACCATGTGGCTCCGGTGTACCGGGCCCAATCCCGGAAGCGGCCGCACCGCCCCCTATACGCTTCACCGTATTCACAAAAAAGAGCGGCATAGGCAAAGCACGATCTCGGACAACCCTTCGTGGCCGACCGAAAAGACCGGGAACAACTAATGTGCGATACTGCGTCGCTTTCTTACTTCACTGACGATACGAACGCTTTCGATGCGCCGGCACCAGGCTCGGACAATTCATCGGATAAAGATCTGCAGAGAGCAGAAGGCTGTTGCCGAATCGTACTCGGGAGCTCCGAGAGAGGCACTCGCGTAATGGACGTTTACCAAAGATCTCCGATTCGCGTTCTCTTCCCAAGAATGGCCGGCACCCAAGTGCAGGAGGCCGTTCTTGTAAATACCTCCGGAGGCATTGCGGGAGGAGACCGCCTTGAATCAAGCGTGACAGCGATGGACGACGCTTCCATCGCAGTCACAACTCAAGCAGCGGAGAAGGTCTACCGCGCAATCAACGAATCCGCGCACATTACGACGATCCTGAGAGCGTGTGACGCGGCGAAACTTGCGTGGCTACCACAGGAAACGATCGTCTTCGATCGCGCGCGTGTCTGCCGTCGCACACAGATCGAAGTCTCGTCGGGGTCGGAACTCCTCGCCCTGGAGTGGTTGGTACTCGGCCGCGCGGCGCACGGAGAGAAAATCTCCGCCGGGGACATCATGGACAGTTGGCGTGTCAGGAAAGACGGTCAGCTCGTCTGGGCCGACAGCTTTCGCGCCACCGATCAGGTTTTTTCCCATCTTTCTCGGAAGGCATTGCTGTCGGATTGCACCGCCCACGCAACATTGCTCTATTTCGGGCCTGACCTCGAGGAACGTTTGCAGTTCATACGCGACCTGGCTTCTTCGCTCGAGTGTCAATGCGCGGCTACGTTGGTTGGTGGGCTGATGGTTGTTCGCTTTGCGGCAAAGGTCTCCTGCGATTTGAGATCTGCCCTGCGCAACGTGCTCCAGCGGTTTGGTAACGAGATTGCACCTGGGCCTTTCCGAGTTCCGAAGATGTGGTCGTGCTGAGTGCGGCTCTTAGTCGGAGAGAATTATGAATCTTACGCCGCGGGAAAAAGACAAGCTGATGATCGCAGTCGCGGCGCAGGTTGCACGCGCGCGGCTCGCGCGCGGCGTCAAGCTCAACTATCCGGAAAGCGTTGCGCTCATCACGGATTTCGTGCTGGAAGGTGCACGCGACGGCAAGTCGGTTGCAGAGCTCATGTCTGAAAGCGGCAAAGTCCTGACGCGCGATCAGGTCATGGAAGGCATCCCGGAAATGATTCACGAAATGCAAGTGGAGGCTACGTTTCCGGACAACACGAAGCTCATCAGCATTCACGACCCCATTCGATAGGGAGCGAAACGATGGTGCCGGGAGAACTTTTTGCCGCGGTCGGAGAGATTGTCCTAAACAAGGACAGGGCGGCTATCTCTCTCAAAGTCGCGAACACGGGCGACCGGCCGATCCAGGTCGGCAGTCACTACCACTTTGCGGAGACGAATGCGGCTCTCGGATTCGACCGAAAGGCTGCGCTCGGCTACCGGCTGGATATTCCGGCGGGGACGGCAGTGCGATTTGAGCCGGGACAATCGCGTGACGTTTCGCTGATTCCCTACAGAGGGGCCCGATTGGTTTACGGGTTCAACCAGGCAGTGATGGGAAGCCTGCCACCCGTGCGGTCGAAATGAGTCTTTGCCCAGACAGAGGTCAGTGAGAATGCCCCACAAAATGAGTCGAAGCGCCTACGCGCAGATGTTTGGCCCAACGGTCGGCGACAAAGTGCGCCTCGCGGACACCGACCTTGTGATCGAGGTTGAAAAGGACTTTACGACTTATGGGGAAGAAGTGAAATTTGGAGGCGGAAAAGTCATCCGCGATGGAATGGGGCAATCTCAGCGGACGCGTAGCGAAGGTGCGGTAGACACAGTCATTACCAACGCACTCATTCTCGATCACTGGGGAATTGTAAAGGCTGATATTGCGATCAAGGATGGGCGGATTGGCGCGATTGGAAAAGCCGGCAATCCCGATGTGCAGGCGAACGTGGACATTATTATTGGACCGGGAACCGAGGTGATTGCGGGCGAAGGGAATATCGTGACTGCCGGCGGGATCGATACGCATGTCCACTTCATTTGTCCGCAGCAGATTGAAGAAGCGCTGTTCTCCGGCGTGACCACAATGATGGGCGGCGGAACGGGACCGGCCGCGGGGACAACCGCCACGACGTGCACACCGGGGCCGTGGCACATCCACAAGATGCTGCAGGCTGCGGATTCCTTCCCGGTGAACTTCGGCTTTTACGGCAAAGGCAACGCGAGTACTGCCGCTGGTCTCGTCGAGCAGATTGAAGCGGGGGCTTGCGGCCTGAAGCTCCACGAAGACTGGGGCACGACTCCTGCGGCGATCGACTGCTGTCTTTCTGTTGCGGATGACATGGACATTCAGGTTTTGATCCACACCGATACGCTGAATGAAAGCGGCTATGTGGAAAACACGATCGCGGCGTTCAAGGGCAGAACAATCCACACCTTTCATACCGAAGGCGCTGGCGGAGGGCATGCACCGGACATTATTAAAGTGTGCGGTGCGCCGAACGTGATTCCGTCGTCGACAACCCCGACGCGTCCCTACACGGCGAATACGCTCGAAGAGGCGCTCGACATGGTGATGGTAACGCACCATTTGGATCGCCGGATTCCCGAAGACCTCGCGTTCGCAGAGAGCCGTATCCGCAAGGAAACGATTGCGGCGGAGGATATTCTCCACGACCTCGGCGCGCTTTCCATCATGTCGTCCGACAGCCAAGCCATGGGCCGCGCAGGAGAAGTGATTATCCGGACCTGGCAGACCGCCGACAAAATGAGGAAGCAATTTGGGCGGCGCGCCGAGGAAAAAGGCGACAACGATAATTTCAGGGCCCGGCGGTACGTTGCGAAATACACGATCAATCCAGCGATCGCGCAAGGGATTTCAAATTACGTGGGCTCTATAGAAGTTGGAAAACTTGCGGATCTCAGTATTTGGAATCCGGCGTTTTTTGGAGTGAAGCCGGCCCTGGTCCTGAAGAGCGGAATGATTGCCGCGGCAATCATGGGAGACCCCAACGCTTCGATTCCTAATCCGCAACCCGAATACTACCGCCCCATGTTCGGTGCGTTCGGCCGCGCCATGACGGAAAGCTCGGTCACGTTCGTCAGCCAAGCCCTCGTTCAAAAGGGTGAGTCACTGGGCCTCGCGAAGAAGCTCCTCCCCGTCACCAACACCCGTAAAATCGGCAAGCGCTCGATGATGCTCAATGACGCCACGCCACGCATGGAAGTCGATCCCGAGACGTACGAAGTACGTGCGGACGGCCGTTTGCTCACCTGTGAACCCGCGAAAGTGTTGGCCCTGGCGCAACGCTATTTCTTGTATTGAGGACGAACAACGATGCACAACGCTTCCCTTCACCGCCCCGCCGGACACTGGCCAGAGGAAAAGGCGGTGGGCACTCTCAGCCTCGATTTTGACGCGCGTCATCGCCGTCGCATTCGCTTGACCACCGATCACGGAGAAGACGTTCTTCTCGATCTTCCCAAAACCGTCGCAATGGCAAACGGAGATGGATTGCAACTCGACGACGGAAGCTGGCTAAGGATTCAGGCGGCCGCCGAGCTCATCGTCGAAGTCAGGCATAAGGATCGCCATCAACTGATGCGCCTCGCTTGGCACCTGGGAAATCGCCATCTTCCGACCGAGATTCGGGATGATGCCCTTCGCATTCGCCCAGACCATGTGATCGAGGATATGCTCCACCGTTTCGGAGCGGAACTCGTGAAGGTAGAGGTTCCTTTCCAACCCGAAGGCGGCGCATACGGCGGTAACGGCCACCATCACAACCATGGCGACGGTGAGCATAATCATGACTAAGGAACCTTATTGCTTGCCGCCCTCGCTCTTGAGACTGCAAAGCTGGCTCTCGCCGGCATTCCCTACAGGTTCTTACAGCTATTCCCACAGCCTCGAATGGGCTGTCGAAGCGGGATATATAAAGGACCGCGAAAGCCTCGTTGATTGGCTCGAGGCCGATCTTTGCTACGGCTCGGGACGAAATGAAGCGATTTTCTTCAGTGAAGCCTGGCGCCTCGCCCGAGACGCCGATTGCGCGAAGCTATTTGAAATTGCGGAACTGGCGGCCGCCTTTCGCGGAACATCGGAATTTGCGCTGGAATCATCGCAACAAGCGGCCGCTTGCCGAGCGACGCTGCGCCAAGTGTGGCCCGATCGTCTGTTGGACTCACTTTCGCAGCTGCTCTCGGAACACCATGTTCCGCCTGCTCTGGCCGTCGTCCTGGGAGTCCGCTCGGCAAGGGAGGGCATTCCGATTGGCCTCGCCTTGCCCTCCTTTATGCAAAGTTATGTCGCTAATTTCGTGACCGCCGGAGTGCGACTTATCCCCCTCGGTCAAACGGACGGGCAGCTTGCCGTCGCCGGGCTCGAGCAAGCGGTGCTCGCCACCAGCGCACAAGCCAGAAACGCCACGATTGACGATCTTGGGTCTGCCGCTTTCATGGTGGATCTCGCCTCCATGGCACACGAAACCCAATATACGAGGTTATTTAGGTCATGACTCTTCTTGCCGACACAGAATCCTCAAACCATCCTTTGCGCGTCGGAATCGGTGGCCCGGTTGGTTCAGGCAAAACCGCGCTCGTGGAGGTGCTCTGCAAACGGCTCCGAGACAACTACGACATTTATGTGATTACCAACGACATCTACACGAAGGAAGACCAGCTCATTCTCACCCGCGCGGAAGCCCTGCCAGCGGAGCGCATCATGGGCGTCGAGACCGGCGGCTGTCCTCACACGGCGATTCGGGAAGATGCTTCCATGAACCTCGCCGCGATTGACGACATGAATCTTAAATTCCCGCACGCGGAATTGTGCTTCATCGAGTCCGGGGGCGACAACCTCGCGGCAACCTTCAGCCCCGAGCTGGCCGACTTGACTATCTATGTGATCGATGTTGCGGAAGGCGAAAAAATTCCGCGCAAGGGCGGCCCCGGTATTACGCGCTCCGATCTTCTCGTCATCAACAAGATAGATTTGGCTCCCCTCGTAGGCGCAAACCTTGAGGTAATGAAGGCGGATACGCTGAGAATGCGCGTCCAGCGGCCTTTCGTCTTTACAAATTTGAAAAGCGGCGAAGGTGTCGATCGAGTCGCAAGCTTTGTCATCGAGAAGGGCGGATTGGTGAGATCAACTGCGTAGCCGTCCGACCAGCGTTGCCGACTCCCATTCTTAGTCTCACAAACAAGGCAGATTCTCAGCGGACGAGCTTGACTCCGCGAAGGAGTTGCGCGTTTGCCGCGACAATGAGAGTGGACAGGCTCATCACAATGGCGCCCACGCTCATCGGCAGCTCCACTCCCCAGCGGAGAAATACTCCAGCAGCAACCGGAATCGCCACCAGGTTGTAGGCGGTGGCCCAGACGAGGTTCTCGATCATCTTCCGGTAAGCAGCGCGCGACAGCTCAATGGCGCCCACGACATCGCGAGGGTCGTTACGCACAAGTACGATTCCGGCTGATTGCACAGCCACGTCGGTCCCCGCGCCGATGGCGATCCCGACGTCGGCAGTGGCGAGCGCTGGGGCGTCGTTCACGCCGTCGCCAACCATAGCGACGCGTTTGCCTCCGCCTTGAAAACGCTCGATGGCTGCCGCTTTGTCGGCAGGAAGAACTTCCGCTGCGACATCATCGATGCCGATGCGACGCGCGACCGATTCAGCGACTGCCTTGGAGTCTCCAGTGATCATGGCCACGCGCATTCCCAGCCGATGCAGCTCGTCAATCGCTTCTTTCGATTCGGGACGAATTTCATCTTCGACAGCGAACGCGCCAAGTACGCCTCCGTCGGCGATCACAAAGAGCACCGTTTTGC
>Ga0307477_10001871_pt1 | contig 16866 bp, 12 predicted proteins | sample atmos_gasesECM2C_FD_203316 | JGI IMG/M metagenome (GOLD analysis project Ga0307477, IMG submission 203316) | Hardwood forest soil microbial communities from Morgan-Monroe State Forest, Indiana, United States - atmos_gasesECM2C_515 | ecosystem: Environmental > Terrestrial > Soil > Temperate...
GTGTACAGCTATCTGGGTTACTACAACGTCTGCAATCTGGGCGGAGAAATGAAGAACCCGGAGCACAATATTCCCCGCGCGATTTTTATTTCGATCATCGGGATTGCCGTTCTCTATTTCGCGATGCAGTCGAGCCTGTTGGCCGTGGTGCCTTGGCAGGAGGCGCGGAATTCGCCTTACCTCGCCACTTCGTTTTTCCTGAAGCTGTACGGAGAAAAAGCGGCGATGGTGGCGACGAGTCTGATTCTGATTACGGCATTCGGCTCGGTTTTTTCCGCGACGCTGGGCTACTCGCGGGTGCCTTACGCAGCGGCGAGGGACGGGAACTTTTTCTCCATATTTGCGCGCCTCCACCCGACAAAACATTTCCCGCACATTTCGTTGCTAGCAATCGGGGTGGTGTCCATTGCCATTTGCCTCACCGTGGGCCTTTTTTCCGTGATTCGCTCCATCCTGGCCATGCGCTGTCTCATCCAATTTGTTGGCCAGGCGGTCGGATTATTGATGCTGCACCGGCGTTGGAAGGCCGAACGCTGGCCGTTTCGCATGTGGCTGTATCCCGTGCCGGTGGCCGTTTCAATTGCAGGCTGGGTCGCGATTTTCATTTCCACGGGGCGAAGGCCGATGCTGGCCTCGCTTGCGGCGATGGTAGCAGGTATTCTTGTATATCTGGGGCGCGCGCGGCTGCTGCGTCAATGGCCATTTGAGGAGGTCGCTTGATCGAGGTGTGTCCAGCACGTTTTCAAGGGCGATGCGTGGCCCTGTTTTTATGCATGCTCGCGGCTCCTGCCATCGCGCCAGATTTCTCCCGCGCCTCGGCGCAATCGCTCCCGGAAACTGTCGAGGCCATCAACAAATCCCGCGTCTCCACGCGCATTCTCTTCATCACCGCTCATCCCGACGATGAATGGTCCAGCCTGCTCGCCTATCTTTCGCGCGGCTTGAATGCCGACGTCGGACTCCTGACCATCACACGCGGCCAGGGCGGCCAAAACGCCATCGGCCCGGAACAGGGTGGGCCGCTCGGCGTGATCCGCACGGAAGAATTGCTGGCCGCCGGAAAATTCTACGGCGTGCGTCAATTTTTCACCCGCGCTCCCGACACCGGCTACCTGAAAACTTCTGAGCAGGCCGCGAAGATCTGGGGCGATATCGCGCTGGAAGACATGGTGCGCGTCCTCCGCACATTCCGCCCACAGGTGGTGATCAACGGTTGGGGCGGCGTTCGCGGCGGACACGGCCACCACCAGGAAAGCGGAATTCTTACTCCGCAAGCGATTGCTGCAGCCGCCGATCCGAAAATGTTTCCGCAACAATTTGCCGAAGGGCTCGCGCCGTGGAAAGTTTCTCTTGTAGTCCGCCCCGCGCGCGGCAGCACCTCAGGAGCTGTCGAACTTCCGACCAACGACGTGTCGCCGCTCTGGGGCAAAAGCTACGTCGAGTTGGGAATGGAGGGTCATGCCAATCATCGCTCGCAGGGCACGCCCGCATTTTTTGGGAACTCATTTTTCCGTCGTCCGGTGTCCCTCATCCGCGAAAACGAGAAGGGCGAGCCGGCTGGCGCGTTTGACACTAAACTTCTGGCGGAACCAATCTCGACGCTCGCCTCGCGCTTCCCAGGTTTGCAAGTGATCATGACCCCGGCGCTCAGCGTTGCAGACGAGCGGCTTGCGTCCGCGCGCAGGTTCGCGCTGGCACTCGATCGCCCCGCCGCAGCAAGATCTGTGGCTGAAGCAGGAAACGCAGTCGCGGGATTGCAGGACCACTTATCGAAGACGGGGGCAGCGGAAGCACCGAACGCCCTGTGGGAACTCGATCAACTAAGAAAAAAAATCGATCACGCGCTAGTTGACGATGTTGCGCTGACTATTCTCGCTCAGGCGGAGCGCCATGAGCTTGTCGCGGGCGAAAATTTCACAGTGGAAGTTACATTGCCCGGCCGTTCCGCTGTTCCGGTGAAGTGGACACTCGACAAATCGAATTTGCTGCTCCCGCCCGGTTGGATCGCCACTCCGGGCGACTCCAAAGAACCCAGCCTCTATCAATTTACAGTCAGCATCCCCGCGGACGCGAAGCCGCCCAGCTCTCCGGGCGACGTGATCCTGCCATTTCCGCCGCCACTGGTGCGCGTGGAGCTGCGCGTGAATCTGAACGGTTACACTTTCCCCATTTCCCAACCGGTGGAATCGGTCGAAACCGCCACCACCGGCATTCACACCTATTCACTCGAATTGGTCCCTGCTGTCACCTTAATGGTTGATCCCCAACACGTGATGGTGCCGCTCGAGCGCGCCGTCGAGCCTGTAAAACTCCTCGCACGCGTGCGCTACCACGGCACGCAACCCGCGAAAGTGGCTGTCGGCCTCGACACGCCGCAAGGCTGGACCGTGGAGCCCATTGATCCGCTCGATTTCAAGGGGCCCGGCGATCAATTGATCCGCTTCGTGGTCACGCCGCCCGCGCGGCCGCCTGCAGGTGCTTACGATCTGAAGCCCCATGCCAAACTCGGCGAGAAAATTTTCCGCACCTCGCTCGAACCTATCCCCACTTTACCCACGCGCAATTGGAGCGAGCCTGCGGAAGCTATCGTCCACGTAATGGATCTGAATGTTCCCGCTCATCTCCACATCGGCTACGTGGCCGCAGAAAACGATCCGCTGCCGGAAATTCTGCGTCAGATCGGAATCCAGGTGGATTTGCTCGATGAAGTGGCGTTGGCCTTCGGAGATCTCAGCCGCTACGATTCCATCGTCGTGGGCATCCGCGCGTACGAATTGCGTCCCGATCTCTTACGCTCGAATCAGCGCCTGCTCGACTATGTCCAGCGCGGCGGGTCGCTGGTGGTTCAGTTCCAGCACGATTTTGATCCCGCCCAGAATTTTCCCGCGCCCTATCCGGCGAAGCTGCCGGAAAATACTTCCCGTGTCACGGACGCGAATTCTCCAGTGCGATTTCTCGCGCCGGAGAATCCGCTGCTGAACTCACCGAATAAAATCACTCTTGCCGATTTCGAAGGCTGGGTGCAGGAACGCGGCCTCTATTTCTGGGGCACCTACGATTCACATTACCAGGCTGTGCTCGGCCTGAAAGATCCCGGCGAACCGGAAGCTACCGGCGGGCTTGTCTATGCGCGGTACGGCAAGGGCGTGTACATTTACACTGGCCTCTCGTTTTTCCGTCAATTGCCGGCGGGAGTTCCTGGCGCCTACCGCCTGTTCGTCAACCTGCTCAGCCAGACACAACATGCCGCACAGCAAGACTGAATCCGCCGCGCCCGCGCGCAGTGTTTTCACCGAACCGCGCACTGTGCCCATTCCTGAGGGCTGGTTTCTGATGGGCAGCGACACCGGCCAGGACAACGAGCGCCCGGTGCATCGTGTGTGGGTGGATGCATTCGAATTTGCGGAGTGTCAGGTCACCAACGCCGAGTACGCGCAATTTCTGGCCTCAACGCAGCACGGCAAACCGCTCCATTGGGACGATCCCGCCTTCTCACATCCGGAGCAGCCCGTTGTCGCGCCTTCGTGGTTCGATGCGGTGGCCTATTGCGATTGGCTGAGCGAAAAAACGGGACATCGCTATCGTTTGCCTACCGAAGCCGAATGGGAACGCGCGGCTCGTGGCGGCGTTGAACAGCAACTCTATCCCTGGGGGAACGCCCCGCTCGAGTCACTGGAAAAATATTCGTCGCGTTGGAAGCATGCTCCTGAATTCGTGGGACGCGCGGAGCAAAATGCCTTCGGCCTCTTCGACATCGGCGCAAATGTCCACGAGTGGTGTTCCGACTGGTTCGATGCGAGCTATTACGCCAACTCCCCTGAACGCAATCCGCAGGGACCGCCGCAAGGAACAAGGCGTGCCTCACGAGGTGGTTCCTGGCGCCACGCCACGAAAGTTTCGCGCTGCGCTGCCCGCTCCAGCATCCCTCCCGATTTTCATTACGCCGACTACGGCTTCCGCGTCGTCCGCAGCATTTAACCTCAGCACGTTCCAAATGCGCCAACACGCCGTGCCAATCCGCGCGTCTGCGCATCATTGCTCATGCTATTCTTCGTGGCGGTCAGGAGGGATATCCGCATGATTTCTCGCAGCGCAGGGATGCGTTGTTTCGCCGCTTTCATCACATTTCTTCTCGTCTCATCCGCAGCCGCAGCGCAAAAAAAGAAGAAGAACCAGCCGGTGGACACTTCGCCGATGCCGACGATGAACATGCCCGTCCCCGATCAAGTCGATCGCAACATCGGTGAGATGCTCGGCGCATTCCAGGCCGGAAACATCGAGGCCATGCACAAGTATTATTCCGACAGCGCTGTCTTCATCCGCTCCACTTACGAGCCGCCCGTTGTCGGTTGGCAGAATTATGCCGCGCTCATGCAGCAGCAGCGCGCCGCTTTCCAGGGGGGCATGGGCGTTATTCGCAGGAACACCAGCATTTATTCTCGGGGAGAGGTAGCCTGGGCGTCTTACCAGTGGCAGTTTGATTCGATGTATAACGGAAAGCCGTACTCCGCCCGAGGCCAGACCACGCTAGTGTTCACCAAGGAAGGAGACAACTGGCTAATCGTACACAACCACACGTCGCAGATTTTTGACGCATCCATGTGCGGCGACCAGACACAAACTCAACAGGGGCAGCCTGCGCCACAAAATCCGACCGCGCCACCTAAGCCTTAAATGCGGTCCAACTCATTGGAGCGTCGCGCAGCAGATTCAGAAGTTCTTGTATCCCTGCCAGAGCCAGATTCCTGCCACCACCAGCAGCAGCGTGCTCGAGGCCACAATCAACAGCGTGATCGGTCGGCTGAGCTTGTCGATGCGCGCCACTAGCATTCGTTGCTCGCTGGCCATCGAGTCTCCGGCCGCATCCAGGAAGATCTGATCATCCTCGTGCGCCTCCAGCGTCCCCCGGTAAATCAGTAGACACACCAGCGCAGCGGTGACCACTCCCCATGCAATCAACACTGCATACAGAACGTCGTGGAACGTATCCATGGCTACCTCCCCTGCCCGCGGCCGTCTGGGCAATACCGACTGGGGAACGGCCCGTGCGGGCCCCGTTGCGGATACCAGTTTGCGGGGATTATAGCACCACCTCCGTGCGCGAAAACAAGTGGCCCGCACCCCGTGGCTCGGTTTCCGGCAACCTGTCTAATTGTAAGAAGAAAAGCGGATTGGAAGGCAGGTCGTCAGCCACCAGCGATGGCGCCGACGATGAGCAGTGGTTCTTTTCCCGAGGCAATCGCGTCAGGCAGCGGGGTGTCCGGCTGTTCATGCGAAAGATCCTCGCCACAGGCGAAGACGCGCAGGAAGGGCCGGCGCGTTTGCGTGACATGATCGCGGATCGTGCCGCTCAGCATTGGATAGCGGCTCTCGAGCGCGTCGAGAACGGAGCGCAGTGTGGCCGGACCTTGAATTTCAAGCTGCACCTCGCCGCTGATGCGCGCGAGTCCACGAAGGTGGGGAGGGAGCTCGACGCGAATCATTGCAGCGTCTGGACCTCAACCGACAGCACGGCTGGAAGATCGCGCACGATCGGCAACCACGTGTCTCCGGCATCGGCGGATGCATACACCTGCCCGCCGGTGGTGCCGAAATAGACCCCGCATTTATCGAGCGAATCCACGGCCATGGCATCGCGGAGCACGTTGACGTAGCAGTTGGCTTGCGGCAGGCCTTTGGTCAGCGGCTCCCACTCGTTTCCGCCGCTGCGGCTGCGGTACACGCGCAGCTTGCCCTCCGGCACAAAGTGTTCCCCATCGCTCTTGATGGGCACCACGTAAATGGTATCCGGCTCGTTCGCGTGAACGTCAATCACGAACCCGAAGTCCGTGGGAAGGTTTCCGCTGACTTCCTGCCAGGAGTCCCCGGCGTTATCGCTGCGCATCACGTCCCAATGTTTCTGCATGAACAGGATACCGGGGCGAGAGGGGTGCATGGCCACATGGTGAACGCAATGGCCGATCTCGGCGTTCGGGTCGGGAATGTATGGTGAATGCAGCCCACGGTTGATTGGCCGCCACGTCTTGCCGCCGTCATCGGTGCGGAACGCGCCTGCAGCCGAAATGGCGATGTATATCCGCTTGGGGTCCTTGGGATCCAGAATGATCGTGTGCAGACACAAGCCGCCTGCGCCGGGTTGCCACTGAGGCCCTGTGCCGTGGCCGCGCAGTCCCGGAAGTTCATGCCAGGTCTGAGCGCCATCTGTGGTGCGGAACAGTGCGGCATCTTCCACTCCCGCATAGACATTGTCCGGATCGCTGAGCGATGGTTCGAGGTGCCACACGCGCTTGAACTCCCATGGGTGCTGCGTGCCGTCGTACCACTGGTGGGTGGTGAGCGGCTTGCCGCTCGCGGGTGAAGCGTCATATACGAATTTGTTGCTCTGCCCTGCGGGCGGCGCGCCCGGCTCGGGCATTTTTTCTCCTCCCGGAGTCTCCCACGTTTTTCCGCCGTCGCTTGAGCGCTGGATCACTTGTCCAAACCATCCGCTCGACTGCGACGCGTAAATCCGATTCGGGTCCGCAGGCGAGCCTTTGACGTGGTAAATCTCCCAGCCGCCAAAATGCGGGCCACTGACGTCCCAGTTTTCGCGCTTGCCGTCGGAGGTCAGAATGAACGCGCCCTTCCGTGTGCCCACCAGTACTCTTACCTTACTCATCTGTCCCTCCTACTCGGGTTTCTGGACACGCACGCCGTCGAGCATCGGGCCTGCGGGGTCGTTATTTTCCCACAATTGAGGCGCAGAGTGGAATCCAGTCGTTGTTGGGCGGGTAGTCCCACAGCAGAACATAAGATAAACCGCAGGTCAAATCATCTCGAACTTGGCTGCGCCATTGGCGCGCAGCTGCAGTGAACCTGTTTTTCCTAACCATCGGATTTCTGCTGGGATTTACCGGACTTCTTGCGCGCATGTACTTCTGGGGCCATTTCGCGCCGCCACCAAGAGACGCAGATGCCATTGACGCTTACCTTTGTGGGCTCTTGCTTGGCCGCGTTATGGCCATATGCGGAGCGATGGCGCTGTTGTGCAAGTCTTGGTCAAGCGCCAGACTAAGAGCATCCCAATCGAACCGGAGCAAGTAAATTCAACTTGCTCGGTGATCCGGGTGGTCTCAATGGGTCGACGCAACACTCAGCTCGTACCCACCCTGCATTGAAAACGAGAGCTAGAATCGCTCGCTCGGTTAGATCTGCCGGAACGCTACAGGGCTAGGTTTTGACCGAGTACAGCAAAACGGATCGGTTCTGCAGTGGAAGTATTCTCGGATCAACCGACTAGACGGTGTTGCACCGACCGGTTGAGCTGGCACGACTTATCGGGACTTAACCCCCTGCCAGAGCCGATTGGTGATAGCCAGCGGATTAACAAACTCCATCACGGGGATGCTTTCATTTACCTTCAATGACGGAAGGCTTGCGGCCAACGTTTGGTTCTGAGCGCGGAGCCCCTGATTCCAGCTCACCATGATTACCAGCAGCGACACAACACGTAGGACAAGGGACAGAAGACTGTTGCCTTATCGTGGTTGTTGGATTTGTTTTCATTTCTTGGCTCCGGTACGTCGCGGTTCGGCGACAGTGGTGCCGAAAGCCATCTGGGTGGATTTACGTTTTCTTGACAGACATCGGACGATTTTCCAGGAACGCGATGACCTGTGCGTTATGTACTTGCAAGCCCCCGTTGTAGCTGACCATACCCTTCTTCTTGAACTCGTTCATGAATTTACTTACCCTTGGGCGGGTGGTACCGACCATCTCCGCCAGCGTCGATTGGCTCACCTTCAGGGGGGAATCTGCCTTTGATTCCTTCGATATTTCCCCGAACAACAACAGAACACGCGCCAGGCGCCTTTCGCTGAAGTTAAAGAATTGATCTATCAGGTCTTCCTCGATCCGAACAACCCGTGAAAGTAAATATCCAACGAACAGCTTTGCAAAATGGGGGTCTCCCTTGAGCGTGCGAAGCGTCCTCTGCTTTTGCAGTCGAATGACATTCGATTGTCCAATTGATCTCGCGGTGCAAATCCGCAGAGATTGCCCTGCTAGACAGCCTTCGCCAAAAAAACTACCTCGCTGCAGGATGGCAATTATGGCTTTCTTGCGAGCACTGACCGCCGTCAGCTTCACCGTCCCGCTCTCGATGTAGAACACAGAATCTGCTGGATCGCCTTGTGAAAAGACGACCTCTTTGTCTCGGTAGTTCCGAAATGTCATCCCCGCGCGGAACTTTTTGCGGAGAAGTCTGTGGCTGACACCGAGACTACGTTTACTCGCCATTCAGGTCCGCTCCTTCAATCAACTCAAAAAACTGGTCCAGCGATCGCCAATCGTAGACTCGTGGGACCAACCCGTCTAGATGAGCAAAATTGACCACATGCAAAGTGAACAAAATTGAACATCTAGAAGTGGGTAGCTGTGCTAACGGTTCCGATAAACCTGGGGACCAGGGCTTGTCAGCAGCTTAGTGCGCCTACTTGCATGATTAACGCGCAAACTGGACATGTGATGTCCTGGTGCGGAATATATCCGGTTATTCGACTAATCGGGAGTTAGGCCGCATGTGGCAGGCTGGGTTAGTAGAGCAGGTCAAAGCCGCTATCAATTGAGAGACTTACTTCGGTCGATTGTTGAATAGTTCGAGCGGACTGGCATCATGACGCTCTCGTCCCCGTTACTTCCATGACGTGAGGCCGAGGGGCATCGCATATACGCAATACACATTCACACGCATCGACATCGGAATCCAGAACAGTACACTCCCAACCAAGCAGGTGAACCACTCAGGTTGACAAACTTCGTAAGCTTCCAGGAATTGGCTGGCGGCACTCTCTCGCGTTGTGGAAAATCTGGTTCGAGACGCAAAATTACTTGGGGCGCCGGACGTATGCAAATTCGCGGCAGGTCGCCAGTGTACGGGAAGCATCATCCTCGCGCGAAGGCCACTTTTCGTAGAGAATTAACCCCCGTCATCTGGATTTCGGCCGTAACGTATCAAGCACGGTTTCTGAAGGTGCTTCCCTGAATCGCCAAAAGGTTTTTGAAATAGCGGAGAAATTTTTCCTGTGCATCCTGGCATTCGGCTGCTTGGCCGCGCTGATTAGATTTGCATTTTGGGTGGTCAAGCCATACCAGATGAACTTCGCGGAAGGCCCCCTGCTTGGCGTGGCCGCGCGAGTAGCGCACGGATTGAGCTGCTATCCCGATCCCCGACCTATTCCTTACATGATCAATCCTTATGGCCCAGTGGCTTATTACCTTTTTGCAGGAGTGGTGAAGATTTTCGGAGTGAACCTCACAGCGCCCAGGATCTTTGTCGGTGCGGCAACCTTCTGGTGCGCCTTGGTAATAAGCCTTCTCGTGCGGCACTGGACAGGTTCCGTCAAAGTAGGGGTGGCTTTCGGGAGTCTTTTTCTTACCATGCCCGCGGTTTTGCAGTGGATGGCCATGTTCCGAGTTGATTTAATAGGGCTGGCATTCGCTTTGACTGGGCTATTCTTTTTCGTCACATCGAAACGATGGTTCACCTCGGTTCCTTTTTTCGTTGCCGCCTTTTTCTGCAAATTTACGTTCGCCGCAGCGCCCACAGCGTGCGTTATTTATTTCCTTTCAAGAAAGGACTGGCGGAAGGCCATCGGGTTCGCAGGGTTATGGGCTGGTCTGGCTGGTGTTGCATTCCTTGCTTGTCAACGATTGACTCAAGGCTGGTTCGCCTTCCACACAATCCTGGCCAGTTCTGTCCATCCTTTTGCCATGGAGGTGTGGGCGGAATGGACGCTGGATGAATTGAATTATGCACTGGTTCCTTTCCTGCTCACGATCGCGCTGTTTTTCCGGCGGGGTTCTCGGGACTTTGCTTCACTGCCATTCATCTATGTAGTTCTTGCGTCACTCTCTACAATCCTCCGTGGCAAGCTCGGGGCTGATTCGAATTATTACCTGGAATGGGAGGCTGCGCTTTGCATTTGTCTGGGCGTTAAATATGGGCAGCTCAAGACGGGGAAAGCTGATTCAGATGTGGCCAGAGCATTGGTGCCGTTTTTTCTTGGCTGCTGGATTCTGGCAGTCACTCACTGGATAAACTTCGACAACGATGCGAGCCTGCGCGCATCGAGGGCGGAATGTAGAGAGGCCTATCAGTTCGTAAGCGACCACCACGACAATCGAATACTTACAGAGAATGTGGGCGCATTGGTTCTAGCCGGCGCGCCCCCGGTTGTTTTCGAACCGTTTCTTTGGGGTCGGGAAGTTTTAGACGGAAAATGGTCTGATAGCGAAGTTCTTGACCTGATCCGTTCACGCAGCCTTCCCCTGATATTGGTCGATCGAAATGTGGAACGAGCGAAATCAGACTCTTACCCGAACCTGTGGCCTCGCGCGGTCTTGGAAAGCATCGAACAGAACTACGCGCTGGTCGGAGGATTTAAGTGCAAAGACGCGAATTATGTTTACTCGCCGCAACCTTCTCCGATACTGCTGTCCAAATAATAGATCACCCACACGCCAACGAGTATTGACGGGATGTCTTCAGACAGGAATAGCCCCTGCCAGGGAAGAACGGCACCCCTTTTTCTTTTGCATACCGAACACCGCGCCTTTGTGGCCGATGGACTCCGTGCCCGACAAACGCACAAGCCGGATAAATGAAGTGCTACTTCAAATGTCTGGTTGTCGGATTCATCATTCAAGAGTTAAGGGCCTCAAGTATTCGGCCAGAATGGGTTGTAGTGCTTGATTGACGCTGCGAGCTCAACCGAAAACTGACCCATCGACTCCGCCCCCTCACATTGCCTTACAGCGGTGCGCGGCTTACCCACCCAGTCTGGCTTGCCCGAGGTCCCAAGAGTACAGCCGCGCTCGCCCGCACGAACGCGGTTCAACCCAAAATCAATAATTGGAAGCCCCGCAGAAAGAAATCAACCGCTGTTCAGGCCCGGCTCTCGTCCGGGAACTGGATGCCCCAGAAGTTATGCGTGGGATAAAGCGTCTCGACGCCCAACTCGTATTGCCCATCTTCTCTTGCATCGCTGATGCGTATCACGCGAAATTCCTGCGTCTCCTGCGAGAGGCCGTTGAGCACTTCAATGCGCGCCCCGAGATCGGGCGAATAGGGCGTCCGAATCAGCGCGCCATACCGGCTGACGGCAATCGCTTCGGCCGGCGTATCCAGCGGCGTCCCAAACGCACCCTTGCTCAACACTTTCACGGGAATGCGGATTAAAACGCGGCTTGAACGGCGACGCTCAATCATCGCCCGCGCAGATGCCATGACGCTGCCTCCAGACCCTGACCCCGATTCCTAACTCTAGGCGCTCCACCGGGAAGGGTCAACGATTCGTTCACTCGGTGTGCTTCGTTGACAAACCATCGGCAGCGCGGCATCATGTTTTAGCCTCGTTTTCACGCACACCGTGCCCAAGTGGCGGAATTGGCAGACGCGCTAGCTTCAGGAGCTAGTTCTCGCAAGGGAGTGGAGGTTCGAGTCCTCTCTTGGGCACCATATTTCAACGATTTACGGGGATGCCGTTGCTGATGTCTCACCAAAGTCTAACCGCGATTTCCTCGCGGGCAGAGTTTTGCGGACAATCTTGATCGGGACCGTGGCCTGGACACTCTTCATGACCTTTGTGATCTGTTCAGTGACCACGATGTTGTACCGTTGGAAAACTGCCGGATCGTTGTGACCGCTAATCTTCATGGCCTCGGCCTGCTGCGCGCCGGCAAGCATCATGTTCCGCACCGCTGATCGGCGCAGATCGTGAATCATAAGACCCTTGCAGCCGGCCGCCACAGTGGCTCTCTCCCATTCATCCCGCAAGGCACGGTTGACTTTGAAGACTGGCCCTTTTTTCTCCGTCACGTCCCGCAACATTTTCACCAAGCAATCCGGCAGGGGAATCGTGCGCGCGTCATTGTTCTTTGTTTCACCTTCCTGGAGAACAATCAAAGCTTTGTCCAGATTAACGGAAGACCATTGCACCTGTTTGGCCTCTCCGATGCGCACGCCACAATAATAGAGGAACACGAGTAGGGGTTTGTATTCGATCGCGATGTTGTCAAATAGCTTCTGAAAACTCTTGGGCTCGAGGAAGCCTTTGCGCGCAGGTGGTTTCTTCAATAGCTCAATGTAGGGCACGACTTGAATTTTCTTTTGCTGGTGGGCGATCGTAAACATCCGACGGAGGAGGGACAATGAATTGTTGATTGCGGCGTTTCCAACCCCGTCTTGCTTTCTCTTTTGAATGAATGCGGCAATCAAATCGCTATCGATGTCACTCGCTCGTTTATCCTTAAAGAACTCGTCGAGAGGCGGCAGCGGAAAAATATATTCGCTCCCGTCGCCTCGGACTTGAAGGGACTTGAAACCTTTGTTGCGATAGGAATTGATGAGGGCTTCACGGATGTGTTCATACGTGACATTCTTTGCCTCGGACGCTGGTTTCAGACCCCTATCGCTGTCCGTCATCCAGCCACGAAGAATTCCCTCGGCCTCGGCTTTGATGGGCGTGCCGGTGCTCTTGCGATACTGTTTGCCGTCCCGGTAATACTGCCCATACCAGATGGCCGAATTCTTGTACTGGATGAGCCCGCCTTGACCATTCGTCCGCTTCCTTGGCATATGGACCTCTCACCAAGGATACTAGCGCATTTTGGTGAGAGAGTCAAGAATTATTTCATTTCAGTTTTCTATGTTCACGCTGCCGATGCCTTGGCCGCGAGCAATGGGCCGCGGCTATTCGGCAATACGGCCAAAATTGGTTCGGACAAGTCCCACTCATACTGCGGAAAATCGATCTTCTCAACCTCTCCCGCAGTGCGTAATTTGCCGGAAAGATGAGTAGTGGTGACTTTGTTCAGGATTTTGTACATCCCCTCGCTTATGATTTTCGAGAGGTACAAAAAGCGAGGAATGCAAAAGTGAGCCATCGGTTTACATTTCTCGACGCAAGCACCCATTCTTTCCAGACGGGCCCAAATCGCCAACTCCCCTTCAGTGTTCATCCCCACCATATCACTCAAGAGAGTCTTGTATCCCTCATCCCGAAGATGTCTGGCGAGAACGAGGTGCATGAGCGTTCCGAATCCTTTCTTCTGATGGCGAGGAGCCACGCTGACGCCGGAAATCACCGCCTTGTTTGGAGACTCTTCCAATGATTTGTCCGTCAGCTCGGAGTAGGACAATAGAAGGGGCAGACAAATGCCGCCGACTTCTTCCGGAAATTGTACGATGTACCAATCTTTCTTTTCAGGCGGGCGTCCCGCGAGGAACGTTTCCAATTCTGCCGTTTTAGTCGGAACTCCAAAAGGCTCAAGAATTTTGTTTGCCGTTGCGCGAATGCGATACTCAAAACTCCGCGAGGCTTGGATTGATCCCACCCAATCACCTGTCCACGTTTCTTTGTCGCGTTCGAGTTTTCCACTCGCGCTATGGTAAGTGTACGAATGAGTCCTTCCGCGGCGGGGATACACGAATGCAAGCGAGATGGATTCGCGATCTTTCTTCGTAACTACGTCAAGATTCCCGCGTTCTGTACCCACATGAAAGACGCCTAATTCCGCTCCGTCATCCAAAACCATTTGTCCGTAATTGGGGGCTTTTTCTTTCACTATCTTACGCATCGTTTTCTCCTCCGACCGGCCTCGCTTGGCTGCGCTGGCCCCGGCAATTTCAGGCCACCTTTAGGCGCCTTTGTGTCTTTGGATTAGTAGGAAAAGACACGGACCCATCTCTAAGTTTTTCCGAGAGCGCAACGAGGTCCGCGGGCGAGAAGAGAAACTTGCGACGATGACCCACTCTCTTGAGTAGCTTTGCCCACACGAAGGTACGAACAGTCCAGACTTTAAAGCCGAGCCGGCGTGCGGCCTCGCCTATGCCCACAAAAAGTGGGTCGGGCAGATTTACTGGGATTGTTGCTGCGGTGGAGCGGGGAACTTTCTTCGAAGTCATTGGACACCAATCAGTCAATTTTGTTTCGATGGGGTGCTCACATCAGGTTGGATCTGGTTGGCTTGAGGAAGGTACATCACTTTCAGCCCCACTGCACTGTCAGCCTACAGCAACTCAAATCCCTTTTTCCCCTGTACTGAAGGGCAGGATAAGGGCAGGTTAGGGGCAGGGGATGAAGGTGGGCGACTTTCGGAATACCGCCTTTTGGCCGCCTACCCGGCGCCGCCCAAGAAGTTTTGGGGAACGATTCGAGTTGACCGCATTGGAGTCCCAAGGAATCCGGGGACCTTGAACGGGCCTAGGAGTCATCGCGCTCTGATCGTTTTGATTTTTTCTTTAATCTTTGACCAGTCGTGCCAGTTGGTCTCGATTTCGCGTAGACGCGTTTTTACCTTGGGCGATTCGAGCTTCTCGCGTAAGTCTGCTTGGGAATACCCGTACCCATCGCCGAAACATTTTTTGGCAAAAGTTTCGAGCCTACACACATACGTATAATCTCTATGTTTTTCGGGACTCCAGAAGTTATCACGGCGGCAATCGTCGGAACAGAACCCCGCTTCCGTTCGTTTTGATAAAAAAAGTTTGTCGCACCGACGGCACACTTTGACAGGCATCTTTGAGGGATCTTTAACCGCGCATTCATTGAGAAGAAATGCACAGAACAGGTCAACGAAATGGAGGCGGCGAAGAATAAGGAGCAGTTTGCCGTCTTGGAGGGCGACGGACAGTGTTAAATGTCTCAGTCCGTGTTCCTCGAAATATGTGACGAAGTCCTCGCTGGCTCGGTCAATACTAGGATAACGCCCCCATTCCAATTTTCCCGACTCCAGCAGATTTATTAGTTTTTGTGGTGATACGGCCGGCTTTGTGTCCTTAGACGAGCATAGCCACTTCACAGCCGCCCGGAACTTGTTATGGCTATTCTGCAATTCCTTAACGACTTTCTGGATTATCCGAATCTGATCATCGGTTGGGTCTCTAGTGTCCTGGTCCAAACGGAATCGTTCTGTCACCGCCAGCACCAAAAAGGCAAGACGCTCAGAACCGCTGAATAATAAGTGGTCGATGCCTAGCTCCTGAGTGACCGCAGTTGGTGTCCCGTCCTGCTTGCGAGCCTTTACTTCTGCTCCGTTGTAATAGGCAAGAACGAGTTCCGAAAGCACGCTTTTGCTGACGTTGCCTAACGCAGACGAAAGTAAGCCGCTCAAAACACTCGGCTTGCTGGCTAGTTCGCGGAGGATTTTCTTGGGATTCAGCGGTGTGGACACGGCTTATCTACCTTTTTCTCACTGTATGTGCACACGGTTACATTAGTTGACCGTGTACACATCTTAGCATAGCTTGTGAACATATCAAGGAGAACTTGACCGGAGGAAAAGGCTGAGAGGTGGGACGCCGTTGCCGCGTCTTACCCTTTCTGATCGGCGTGAAAGGCAACGTAGTCAAATCAATCACGCGGTGGCGTGACACCGCAAAGGATAAGAAAATGGCAAGTATGACCACAATGCTAGAGACGACGGGCGCTTTTCGCGACCCGTATCCAGAACTGCCACCACAACTGCGACATCAAAATTTGTGGCTGGTTTATCAGATGATTTTGAATGAAGAAAAGACTGCCAAAGACGGGAGGCTGAAGTATGACAAACTGCCGTTCAACCCTCTTACGGGACTTCGCGCGAATGACGCAAGTACAGGTGTGTCCTACCAGGTCGCACTCCGTGCGCTTGAGTCCAGCAACGGATTGTACGCCGGCCTGGGGTTTTACGTTCGTGGTTCCGGTCTGACCGTCATTGATATCGATAGCTGCCGGGATCCGAATACTGGAATCGTGGCACAGTGGGCGCTCGGAACCGTGCGGGAGTTGAACTCTTACACAGAAGTCTCTCCGTCTGGCACGGGAGTCCATATCTGGGTGGTTGGAACAAAGCCCGGCGACCGTTCCAGGCTCGGAGCGATGGAAATCTACAGCGCGTCGAACGGTGATAACCGCTACATGACTGTGACCGGCAAGCGGCTAAAAGAATCGTCGATGGAAATCAATCAGATCGACCTCGCTCCACTGTACAATCGCATGATTTCGGGTGAGTTTTCAAAGGCAGTGTCGCCGGCTGAGCGGTCTAACGTCCTCACGATGCCGTCGTCAGCCACAACAATCGACACGACAAACGGCGGACACTTAATCACGACAAGTGTCGATGAATCCCGCTCAGGTGAAGAATTTAGGATGATTTTGGACCTGATCGATGACATGCCAAACGCGTCCGCGGAACAGATAGAAGAAACTTTCCGGGCGAAACACACGGATCAGTGCCGAGCCAAGTGGGACACACTTCGCGGCGAAGAGACGTGGCTTCTCTACTCTGTGCGTCGCGCGATGCGACCTCGAGTTGCGAATCTGACGACACCTCCGGCCTTGGCTGCGGATGCTACCGCGGCCGCTGCTCCCACGGTTATGCCGACTGCTCCTGAGATCATCGATCTCTGGGAGGCGGCGATGCCAATCTGCATGATTCCGGATACTCCGCTCGAGAGCATAATTCCCGGCATCGCCCCCAAGGGTGAAGTCGTGATGATGGCGGGAGACTTTGGTTCATTCAAGACATACATGGCGATGTTCATCGCGGATGCGATCAGCGAGGGAGGAGAATTCGCGAGCCGCAAGGCAGAGAAGCATCCCGTTCTGTACCTTGATCGTGAGAACAGCCGGGGCACCTGGTCACAGCGTCGGTATCTGGTTGGCGGCTTCCGCGACAAGAAAAAGAAGGCGATGCTGAAGCTGCTGGGACGTTTCACTACTCCTCCGGCTCCGGAACTTACGAATCCAAGCCTGCTGAGACTGTGCGGGGATATTCACCCCTACATCGTGGTTGACTCCATGCAGGACTTCCACCCGGGCCGGAAGGAAAATGATCCGGACGACA
>Ga0307477_10001874_pt1 | contig 16831 bp, 16 predicted proteins | sample atmos_gasesECM2C_FD_203316 | JGI IMG/M metagenome (GOLD analysis project Ga0307477, IMG submission 203316) | Hardwood forest soil microbial communities from Morgan-Monroe State Forest, Indiana, United States - atmos_gasesECM2C_515 | ecosystem: Environmental > Terrestrial > Soil > Temperate...
TTTCCGGATCATCTCGCCAGATGGGAAAGCGCGTATGCACCGACGCAAGCTCTTGGGCGATGATCTCCTCTTGATCCGAGCCGCCATCGAGAATCTCCATGTTCTTGCGATGCACCATTACGTCGGCAATTTGCAGATCGGCGAGATCGAGAATCCCGCCCAGCATGTCGCGGTGCTCGCGCTCGACGGTTCCCTCCTGGTGATGAAGATCGATAGCACCGCGGATTTCTTCCTGCGCCGTCAAGACCGGTATGCCGTTGGCTTGGCGCATGCCGAACACCCACAAGACGCGCCAAACCAGGAATTGTACTGTTGTCACGATAGGCGCGAGCAGGGCAACGAAAATCCGCACCGGAAAGGCAAGCGCAAGCGCCATGCGGTCCGTGCGCGCGATCGCCAATGTTTTGGGAAGCACTTCGGAAAAGATCAGGATGATAACGGTCATTGCCAGAGTGGCGATCGCGATACCGCCTTCGGGCAACAGCCTTAAGGACAGCGAGGTTGCAAGGGCCGATGCCAGAATATTGACGAACGTATTGCCGAGCAGGAGAGCGCCGATGAGACGCTCGCGGTCCGCAATCAGAGTACTCACCTGCTTTGCACGCCTGGAGCCTTCATTCGCGAGGTGATGCATGCGCGCTTTCGAGACCGCGGTGAGCGCCGTCTCCGAAGCGGAAAAAAAACCGGACATGATGAGAAGCGCAAATATGGCCAGGAAGGAAAGCGTGGGATTGAACGTCATGGCGGGAAGTCCGTTGCAGCGGATGGAGTATAGCGGTTCAGCCTTCGGCCAATACGGTCTTGACGGCCGCCTCAGGCACGTCGCGGCTGACGAAAGCGTCTCCGATGGCGCGTACCAGGATGAATGTCATGCGCCCCGTGCGCGCTTTCTTGTCGTGACGCATATGCTCGATGATCTCGCCGGTCTTGGGCGGGGGGCCGGGAATCTCCGAGATTCGGGCCGGCAAACCGGTTTGGGACAAATGGCGTTCGACCCGGACGGAATCATTATTTGAGATAAACCCAAGCCGGGCCGAAAGCTTGAACGCCAAAACGCAGCCGAGCGACACGCCTTCGCCATGGGTCAGCCGGTCCGAATAGCCTGTAGCAGCCTCGAGCGCATGGCCAAAGGTATGGCCGAGGTTGAGAAGCGCGCGGTCGCTTGTCTCGCGTTCGTCACGTGCAACAATCGCAGCTTTCATGGCGCAGCAATGCGCCACGGCGTGCGTGATCGCGGGCGCATCACCCGCCAGCGCTTTTGCCCCGTTGTGTTCGAGCCAGGCAAAGAATTCGGCGTCGCCGAGAAGGCCGTATTTTACGACTTCGGCGTAACCGCCCAGGAGCTCGCGGCGGGGGAGGGTGGCAAGCACGCCGGTATCGGCGATCACGATTCGCGGCTGATGAAACAGGCCGACCAGATTCTTGCCCTGCGCGGTATTGATCGCCGTCTTCCCGCCGACCGAGGAATCCACTTGCGCGAGAAGCGTCGTCGGTATTTGCGCGAAATCGATCCCCCGTTTGACAATGCCGGCGGCAAAGCCCGTGAGATCGCCGATGACGCCGCCGCCTAACGCCACGATCAAAGAACCGCGTTCGACATTCTCTGCCAGCAAGGCGGCGACGATGCGTTCCAGATTGGCGAAGTTTTTCGTCTGCTCGCCCGGCGGCAAAGCAAGGCAAACCGGCGAGAGCCCGGCTGCGGTGAGGCTCGCCTCGACCTTCGGATAATAGAGTTGAGCAACCGTTGCGTCGCTGACCACGGGGACGCGCCGGGGCGCGGCTGGCTCCAATTGCGCTGCCAAAAGCGATCCGGCTTGATCCAGCAAATCCTGGCCGATGTGGATGTCATACGAGCGCTCGGAAAGTCTAACCGGTATGGCAAGGCTCATGGCCGCGCCTCGGATGGCTGCGCGCCGCGCCGCGCTTCCAACGCCGCCAGGATTCGCTTGACTACTGTGTCATGCGGTCCATCGTCTGATTCGACAATGATATCGGCTTGGGAATAGATCGGCTCGCGGTCCTTGAGTAGCGTTTCGAGTGCGGTTCGGCTGTCGGTGTTGCGCAACAGCGGCCTGGTGTCCTTCCGGGTGACGCGTTCGAGCAAAAGCTCGACATGGGCTTTCAACCAGATCGAGATCGCGCGCTCCTTGATGCGGGCACGCGTTTCGGAATCCATGAATGCTCCGCCTCCTGTCGCCAGGATATGCGGCGGATCGTTCAAGAGGCGGGCGATGACTTTTCTTTCGCCGGCGCGGAAGGCCGGCTCGCCAAAGCGCTCGAAGATCTCATTGATCGTGCAGCCCGCGGCAAGCTCGATTTCCGCATCGGCGTCGCGGAAGGGAACGCCCAGGACGTAGGCCAGCCTTTTTCCGGCTGACGTCTTTCCGGCACCCATCATGCCGACGAGGACAAGTGTCGTGTCGAGTTTGCGCATACCGTTCGCTTACACGGTTGAGGCTATGTCGGCTAGTCTCCGGCCGGAGCGGCTGGCTTACCGGGAAATTATCGAAAATTGAAGAATCTAGAGTACGATCCGTTTCCGTTAGGCGGTAATCGGGACTTGCGGAATCGTCACCAATTCCGCCACAAATGCATGCCAGATCATGCAATAAGGTAGCGGCCAAAGAGGATTGCATTTGATGGGCTGGAAGCTGCTTGCCGGTTTCGTGGTCGCCTTGGTTTTGATCGCGGGCGGTTTGGCTTTTTATGGCGCCACCGCGGGTCCGCCCACGCATGCCGTCGAACAAGTCTTGCCGGACAGCAAATTTCCGAAGTGACATGGCGCTCAATGTCCTGAAACGAATAGGACCATGGGCTCTGCCTGCCGCATTGGCGATGGCATTGCCTTCCGCGTCGTCGCTGGTCCAAGCGGCGGACGATGCCATGCCGGCCGCGACGGGTTTGCCGCGAAGCCTCCTGCCGGCCGAGCAGATTCCCGACGTCAAACCCGCGCCTCCTGCGCCTGCGCGGGCTCTGCCGCAGGGCCAACGCGCCACCGTTCAGGTCGGCGACCTTGGTACGGTGGAAGGTCCGATTGCGGGAACGCTTGACGCCGGCAATGGCGGATTGGGACGCGACGCCTGGCAGAAAAGCGATCGTAACGCCATCGTCACGATCCTCCAGGGCGTTCCTGCCACAAGTCCATCCGCCGCTCATCGCCTTTTGATGCGCAAAGTGTTGTTGACCACAGCGGCGGCGCCTCCGGGACGCGCGGCGCAATCCTTCAATCAACTGCGGCTGACCAAGCTGATGGAAGGCGGCTACCTCCAAGACGCCGCCGAACTCGCTCTGCGCATCCAAGAGCCGATGAACTTCGACATTTTGCGCACGCAGACCGATGCGCTCCTTTATGCCGGTCGCGAAAGCGATGCGTGCAGCGATGTCACCGCTCGCCGCTTGGAAACGGCGGAGACCTTCTGGGTCGAATTGCGCGCTTTCTGCTACGCGGCAACCGGCGACACCGGTGCGCTCGATTTGACGCGCGCGGTGATAACCGAGCAGGGAATTGTCGACCCTGCTTTTGTGACCTTGCTTGACGGTTGGACAAGTGGAAAGCCGGTCGCACCCGACACCATCCGCTTTCCGGATTCCATCCATGTGGCGATGCTGGCGCACCTGAAATTGCCCATGACGGCTGAAATCGCGACCGGCATCGGCCTGCCGGGAAGCCTGATCGCAGCGAATTCGGCTTCTACGCCCAACAATCTCCGCATCGCGGCGACCGAAAAGGCGTTGCGCAGCGGCGCCCTCCCAACCCCGCTGTTAGGCGACATTCTCGATTTGACCAGTTTTGCGCCGCAGGATCTGGATGGCGCGCCGGCCTTGGCGCGCGCCGAGCCCTTTATGAATGCGCTCGCGCGCCTTCGCGCGGCCGTCAAATCCGCCGGCAGCGATGAAACACGCGCAGACCTCATCCACACCGCATTTGAAATCGGCGAACGCGAGGGTCTGCTGGCTCAGGTCTCCGCGCTGTTTGCCGATTCTGCGGCGGCGATCATGCCGGCGCCCGAATGGGGCGACTGGTCTGATTTGATGATCCGCGGTTTGCTTCTCGCCGATCGGGCGGAGGCCGCGCAACGCTGGTTCGACATTCTAGACCGCAATGCACCGGGCATGCACGATACGGTCGATCAATTGGAATTGGCGCTTGCGCTTGCCGCGCCCAATCCGAGGCGCAATATGGAAGCCAAGCAATTGCTCGCCGATCTTGCGGTCGCGGTCCATCCGCCGCCGCCACGCGAACCGCCGATGCCGGCACCGGAAGCCGATGCGTCAATGCCCGGCCAAGCGGCAATGCCCGTTGCTCCGCCGGAGCCTCCCCCGCCGCCTGCCAAACCGTCGGCGGAATTGCTCGCTCGCGCGACCTTGGATTTAGGCTTATTCGACGCGGCCGGCGCGCTGATGGTTTCCGATGCTCAATCGGCGGTCGAGCCGCTTCTGTCGCAGCCCTCGCCGGGGCGGCGCCCGGCACCCCTCTTGATGCAGCGGATCGACAAAGCCGCTCTTTCGGACGCGCGTGGCGAAGTTGCGCTGTCCGTCGCAGCTGCGCTGGGACAGCAAGGCGCCGGCGATCTCGCACCCGATATTGCGGTACGCCTCGTGCGCGCGCTTCAGACCGCGGGCATCCGCGACGCGGCTCATCGGCTGGCGGTAGAGGCGTTTCTCATGCGTCCGCGCGCAGGCGCCGCAGCCGCCAAATGAAAAAACCGCGCGCGCGCAACGCCGAACAAGATCGCGCCCTCGTTGAATCTTTCCTCGATATGATGAGCGCCGAACGCGGCGCAGCGGTTAATACACTGGACGCCTATCGCCGCGACATTCTGGATTTTGCGCAAGCCTGCGCAAGGGCAGGGCGCAGCCTTGCCGATGCGGAACGAGACCATGTACGCGCGCATCTTGCCGCTCTGTCGGCGGCGGCCCTGCGGCCGTCCTCGCAGGCGCGCAAATTATCCGCGCTGCGCCGGTTCTACATCTTCCTCTATGGCGAAGGCGTGCGTAGCGATAACCCATGCGGGGCCGTCGAGGCGCCCCGGCTTTCGCGGCCCTTGCCGAAAATTCTCTCCGCCGCCGAGGCGCTCAGGCTGGTGGAAGCCGCGCGCGAAGGCGCCGGTGACAGCGCGGACGCGGCGCGCCTCCTTTGCATTGTGGAAATGCTCTACGCCTCGGGAATGCGCATCAGCGAATTGATGGCGCTGCCGCTCGCCGCGGTGCGCGGACGCGAGCGCTTGATCCATGTTCGCGGCAAAGGCGGACGCGAGCGTTTGGCGCCGATTGGCGATGCCGCGCGCGACGCACTCGAATCCTATCTGAAATGGCGCGAGACCTTTCTGCCGCGCGGCAAAGCGGCGACGGCGGCAGCGCGTTATCTGTTCCCCTCGCGCGGCGCTGAAGGCCATCTCACGCGGCGGCGCTGCCATCAATTGCTCAAGGGCCTCGCGCTCAAGGCCGGTATCGACCCCGACCGCTTGTCGCCTCATGTCTTGCGGCACGCTTTTGCCACGCACCTGGTCGATGGTGGCGCCGATCTCAGAAGCGTGCAAACCTTGCTGGGTCATGCGGACATCGCGACCACTCAGATTTATACCCATGTGGCCGGGGAGCGATTGAAGCAAACCGTTGAGTCGGCGCATCCGCTCGCGCGCGCCAAGCCGCGCCTGCGGGTTCAGGATTGAAGGTGTGTAGGGTGTGGATCCAACCAAATTGTCATAGCCCGACTTGTTCGGGCCATCCAGCAGGCGAGCGTCCGCGAGCCAATGAATTATGGTGTCGCCTGGATGGCCCGCTGTTGCGGGCCATGACATTCTCCTTGGATAGGAGATTGAATACTGCGCGTAAATTGAACGCTCATCGGCCGGCATGAACGTTTTCCTGGAATTCGAAAAACCGATTGCCGATCTCGAGGGCAAGATCGAGGAGCTGCGGCAGCTCTCTTCGACCGATGCCAAGCCGGGCGTCAAAGCCGTTGCCTTCAACATCGATGACGAGATTGCGCGCCTTCATGCCAGGACGGCGCAATTGATCGCCGATACTTATGCGCGGCTCACGCCTTGGCAGAAGGCTCTCGTGGCCCGCCATCCCGCGCGCCCGCATTTTTCCGATTATGCAGCGCGGTTGCTTGCCGATTTCACTCCGCTCGCCGGCGATCGGCGCTTTGGCGACGACAAGGCGATCGTTGCCGGATTGGCGCGTTTCCGCGGCATGCCGGTTGCGGTCGTCGGCCACGAGAAGGGCAACGATACGGCGTCGCGCGTGAAGCACAATTTCGGCATGGCAATGCCGGAAGGTTATCGGAAGGTTCAGCGCCTGTTCGAGATGGCCGGCCGCTTTGACCTGCCGGTGATTTCGCTGGTGGACACGGCAGGCGCCTATCCCGGAATTGGCGCGGAAGAGCGTGGCCAGGCCGAAGCCATTGCGCGCTCGACGCAAGCCTGCCTCGCGCTTGGCAGCCCTTTCGTCGCAGTGATCATCGGCGAAGGCGGGTCGGGCGGAGCGGTCGCCATTGCCAGCGCGAACAAGGTCTTCATGCTGGAGCACTCGATTTATTCCGTGATCTCGCCCGAAGGCTGTGCCTCGATCCTGTGGCACAAATCGGATAAGGCAGCGGACGCGGCGGCATCGATGAAAATCACCGCTCAGGATTTGCTTGCGCTGCATGTCATCGACGGGATCATTCCCGAGCCCGCAGGCGGCGCGCATCGCGCGCCTCAAACTGCCATTCAGGCCGCCGGCGATACGATCGAACGCGCGCTCCGCGAACTATCGGGGATGAAGCCCGAAGAGCTCAGACGCCTGCGCCGCGAGAAATTCCTCCGCATCGGCACCCCCGAAGCAATGTAGATACTTCAATCCTCCCCTTGAGGGAGGGTCGAAAAACGCGCAGCGTTTTTCGGGGAGGGGACCGCTATAGCCTTATCCCGCTCGGACGCCCAGTGATACTGCGACATCGCAATCGGTGCCGCGACCGTGTATTGTGATCGATAGCCCGTGCTGATGGAGGAAGGTATGTCTGCTTGGCTAAAACTCATCGCCATCTCGATAGCGTCTTTCTTGATCGCGCTTCCTGCCGCCACCATTGCGCGTGCGGCTGAAATCACCGTCGTTGCCGGCGGCGGACCTCTAGCCGATGTGATGGGAACGCTGCTTCCGATGTTCGAAAAGGCGACCGGCAATAAAGTAAATTTCAGTTCGAAAGGCGAGCCCGCCATTGCCGCCGACCTAAAGCAGGGCACGGCGGATCTGGTCATCACCAACACGGAGGTGGTCGACGACCTCGCGAAGAACGGTGATGTGGCGGCAAACGGCAAAACGCTGCTGATGATTTCAAAAGTGGGGATCGCGGTGAAAGCCGGCGCGCCGCGGCCGGACGTCAGCACGCCCGACAAACTCAAAGCCGCGATGTTGGCGGCGAAGACTGTCGGCTACAGCCAGGGCTCCAGCGGCCGGCATATGCAGACCGTGATGCAAAAACTCGGGATCACCGATGCGATCAAGCCAAAGGCCGTCGTCGTGCAGGGCCGTCCGGTGGGCGCGGCGATTGCGTCCGGCGAAGCCGAAATCGGTTTTCAGCAGGTCGCCGAATTGCGCCCCGTGAAAGGGGTTGACCAGTTTGCCGAGCTGCCGCCGGCACTACAGACGAAAATTCCGTATTCCGCAGGCATCGCCGCAAAGGCGAAGGATCCCGCGACCGCCCGTGCTCTGGTGACCTTCCTGCGGTCTCCGGCAGCGATGCAGGTGCTCAAGAGCAAGGGCATGGACCTCCCCTGACGCTCGCCAGTTCAAAAATCCGGTCTGTCTGCCGTCGGGACTTGGGCATCCTTTTCGGTGCCGTATTTTCGTGGATTATCCGCGCAGACATTTTCCAGCCATTGGCCGAGCGGGCGCCCGTAAGTTACCGTCGCAGACCAGGGTGTCGTGAAGACTTCCTGGTCCTCCACGGTGAACAGAAGCTGTAAGTACTTACCTCTGTAGTTGGGATCCATATTGTAGGGTTCAATCGCCGATTCGGGGGCGCGGGGGCCGTAATTCTCTTTCGCGTCCCGTTCCAATCCATCCTTTGCGGCATCGTAATCGAGCAGCCGATAGCGTTCGACGACATGCAGAGCCGGACTGTGCGGCGTGCCGTACCAGTCAATCATCGCAAACGGCCCGATTCTCACTCCCACGGTGTCTATCATCAGCGTGTCGCCTTCGTAGTGGCCGACGGAATCGCCATACCAGCTCGGGGTGAGCTTGGCCGGATGCTGCGCATTCATGCGCACATGCCGGACTTGATGATCGACGGCATAGACGATGGTGATCTTGTCGCGCTGCTGGAAGATCTGGAGTCCATTGGTCGCAAGAACGAACGGCACCCCTCCCGGCCAACATTGGTTCCGCGGAGTCGGATAGCCGACGCCGGTCAAGGACATTTCGCCGTGCTTCTTCACGATGTCCGCGGTCTCGGACTTCAGAATAGGATTGGTGTAATCGCCGACCAGCCGCCGGTTGTCGCTCACGCCGCCCTCGCGCCGCGCTCTGTTCGTCAGCGAAGTGGGACCCGACGCGAGCGGCTCGAAGCCTGGGATGGATTGGTGCGCCCACATGCCGGAGAAATCCGGAACCGCTGCCACTGTTTGCGCCGAGGCAGGCGCCGCAAGTACCATGAGGAAAATGAGGTTCCTCCCCCAAAGCATGTTCTCCTCCCTTTCAGGGGGAATTATCTGAAGGGGTATGGTCCACCCTCAGCGCGCCGAGCTTGATTACGTCGCCACCTACCAACGCGCGGACCTTGATGATGCCTCTTTGTTTTAAAACAAAGGGTGAAAGAAGAAGTGGCATGTAAGCGCGCCATATCGGCTCGTCGCGGGGAAAGTCAGGGTCTAGTGGTGGGAGGGGTCCGCTTCTCGCCTTTTCAATCGGCACATCGAACGACAATGTTGGTACGTCCTCCGCGTCTCCTGGGAAGAAGATGTTTATTTTAGCAGGCCCGGAGCAAGCTCCCACCTTTTCAATATAGCTGATTGCCATCCCAAATTTTGGGAGGACCGCAGGAAACGGAGAGGGGACGTACATCACACTGTGATATATGCCGACGTAAGTGGATTTCCCGCCTTCCTCGTTACGAATGTCGTCGCAGAAGATCGTATTTCCAAAAGCATTTGGAATAGGGACGGCGGCCACTAAGCCGCCTCCAGGCGAACTTCAGTTTTATTCGGTAGCCCTTTGGGCCGTGGCATGCTCTCCGGCAGCGGGGGAGCGCTCACCTCACTCACGCTTGTAGGAAGTGAATCCGTTGAAACAACCTGCGTTGTTACACGCCCACTTGCTATATAAACCGCGCCAGTCTCGCGATCGATCGCCTGTACCCTGAATTCCAGATTAAGCGCCCAAGCAAGGTCTGCAATGGTATCCGTTCGCCAGTTTGGGGCGGCATTAGAAAACCATTTAGAAACCTGGGACTTGCCTATACCGAGGCGGTCCGCAAGATTTTGGAGCTTGAATTTATGCAGACGACGGCGATCCGAAATCACGGCCCAAAATAGACTTGCGAAGTGCGACCGCAGCATTCCGCGGTCATACTGCCTGAGGTCATCATCCTTCGTCTTAGATCGCTTCGTCCACATCTCTACATACTCCGCCCAAGAAACCTTCCAGGTCCGCCGCCGAATGCGCTGGTTGCGGCCCGAAAAAGGAATTCCAAATTGCAATTACTTCTGCTGAACGAACTCTGCACATCGTCGCCACGTCTTTGTGCTTCTTCATCTCTTCGTGTTTGTCGAAGGCCAACAGGGCAATAAATACCCCTTGCTGAATCAGTCTTCCGACCAACCGCCATCCTGGCTTTGGAACGCGGATGCACAGCACCCACACATTCCCGCATCCTTCTAGCTCCTCTACGTCGATCAATTTCGCCTGTCGCCTTTTCCTGTCTTTTGCGAGGCGGCTGACTTGAACCAACTGACCGCTGAGAAACCGGCCTACAACCAAATCTCCTTCGCAGCTCGAAAAAGTCGTTACTTTCCCGTCCAAGAGGTTGGCGATTTCTGGCGTCACCCATAGTTCGCGTACCTGTTCAGGCAAAGGTCTGAGCGGGTCTCGCCTAATCAGGCCCGCCCTTCTCATACGCTCATTATTTAGGGAAGTTGCCTTATAAGTCAACTTATGCCCGAGTTATGGTTAGCAAAGCGCTAATCCGCTAGGATTCGCCTTGGGTTCCCTCGGCATCAATATACAAGGCAAACGCATGAAAGACGATCGGCAGCTAACACGCTCTGAAACGATTAAGCGTAGCGACGAGGTGCTTCAGCACCTGATAAGCCGCACACCAGAGCCGCGCCCTAGTCGTCCGGCTGCTTCAGCCAGAAAGGGAAACAAAGCTGTAGCTCATCGTCGGAAGCGTGCGGGCGTCCGCCACGGAAAATCCGCCCCGGCCTCTTAGGCTGCGGTGCAGTCAGCTCGCCAAATACATCATCCGCTTTCCGACCGTGCCGTGAAGCACCTTTTCGGCGCGCTGACTGTCGCTAACGCCAAGCGCCACGCGTTCGTTGTACCGAAAATCGAATTCGCCCAGATACCGCTTTAGATGCTGCTGGCTGACGTGGTGATACGTCCCGGTAATCCCGCGCTTCAGGATCGAGAAATAGCCTTCAACGGGGTTCGTATGTGCTTCGCCACGAACGTATTCATTGATGCCGTGGTTCACGACCTCATGGCGGAAATCGCGGTGCATGTGGCGATATTGCCCCGCATCATCGGTGCACAGTAGGGACTTGTTGTCGATCTGAGCGACAAGGATCGGGCGCAGCGTTTTTGCCGTCACCTCAGGAACGTGGTGCGAGCGAACCTTGCCGCCACGCTCAACGAGGGCGAAGGCAATTTCCTTACCTTGGCCACCGATCTTCTTCTTGTCGCGCTTTCCAACGTGCTTGTTCTTCTCTTTGCCGCCGATGTAGGTCTCATCAGCTTCCACGACCCTTCCATCGCCGCCAAGCGGGCCAAAATCTTGAGGATGCAGTTCCCGCATCGACTCGCGGATGCGATGGGCCATGAACCAAGCGGTACGATAAGAACCCAGGCCAAGGGTGCGCCAAAGCTGATGCGCACTGATGCCTTTCTTGCTGGACGCCATCAGGCGAACGGCGAGAAGCCATTTATGCATCGGGATATGGCTATCCTCGAAAATGGTCCCGATGGTCGCGGTAAACGGCTTGTTGCAATCGCGGCAATTATAGAGCCCGCGCCGGGTGGTCTTGCCCTGCGCCTTCGTCGCGTTGTCGATTGAGCCGCAATGCGAACACATCGGACCCTCCGGCCAACGCTTCGCCTCGTAGTGCTCCCAAGCCGCATCTTCATTGTTGTAAATCGCGGCAGTCAGATCGAATTCCATGGCTTCAGCTCCAGCTCTGAGCCTACTCTACAGCTTGTGTTCTCTATGTCAAGTGCATAATTCCCCTTTCAGGGATCAGCCGGTATCTCGCCAGATAATCGTATACCCTTTGCGCCCGCGCTCGAAAGGCCGCGCTGTTCGTAAGCGGCGATCAGGCCGCCGAACGCGCGCTCAACGAGCTATCCGGGGTGAACCCCGAACAGCTCAGCGGCGCGAAAAACTTCTACGATCCTTCCCCCCGCGGAGTGTGGCGGAAGGTTTACCTCGATCTCACTCCGCGGTCGTAAGCGGCAGCGATCGCACTTCGTGATGCATCGGCGGCGCGAAATGTCAACCGAGTGTTTTGCGCAAAACATTTCGCTGTTTTGCGCAAAACACTCCGTTGCGCATCCCCGGGGATGGAAATAGGTGTTTCAGCAATGATTGAAATTGCGCCTTCTAAAAAAGGAAGGCGCCCGGAGCGAAAACAACTGCCGGGCGCAAGCATTTTCTGGAACTTGCGGAGACGCCCATGAGCGAAACATTGAGCGAAGAACAGAGCGCCGAACTCACCGGCGCCGATTTTACTTACCTGCCAAAGCGCCGCAGCGGACATCCCATGCTGACGCCCCCATTTATCGATCTCTCTTACCCCGAGGCTTGGCCCGAGCCGGTCGACGGCGCCCAGCTCATCGCGCGTCTCGCTGCGGCGCTGCGCGCCCACGTCGCTATGAGCGAACCCGCCGCCACCACGATCGCGCTTTGGCTGCTGCACGCGCACGCGCTTGATGCCTTCACGGTCAGCCCCCGCCTGCTGGTCACTTCGCCCGCGCGGCGGAGCGGCAAATCCACGCTCCTCGAACTCCTCTCGCACCTCCTGCCCCGAGCTATTTTCTGCGCCAACGCCGCGCCCCAAGCGATCCTGAAAGCGCTCCCTCTCGAGCCGAGCCTCGTTATCGACGATGCCGGCCTTCCTCTTCTGCGAAGCGCTGATATGCGCGGCGTGCTGATCGACGGCCGACGCCGCGCAAGCGCGAATCTCCTGCGGCTCAACGGCAGCATCCCAAGTCAGATATCCGCCTTTCGCCCGGTCGCAATCGCCCTGCTTGGTGACGTCCCAGAACCGCTTCGGGAATGCGGAATCGAAATCCGACTGGAAAGAAAGCGCGACCACGAGAGCGTCGGGCCCTTCCGCCCCGAACGTGCCGAGCATTTGCCTGAGCTCAATCGCATGTGCGCCCGCTGGGCCGACGACAACATCGATGAACTTCGGGACTCTCCCGGCGCAGCGCCGCAAAACTGGCTGCCGCTGCTTGCCATCGCCGATACGGTGGGAGGGGACTTGCCTTCCCGAACCCGCGCTGCCCTGGCCGCGGGCTCAACTTCCATGCCGCCGCCTTCCTCGCTATGCGAGCAAGCACTGGCCGACATCGCCGCAATTTTCCAGGATTTGAAAACCAACGGCGCTAAATTCTCGACCGCAAACGGCCGCTGGATCATCGACCGCGACCGCATCCGTTCATCCGATCTCGCGAACCGGCTCGCGGCATTGGAGGGCCAGCCCTGGGCAGAATGGGGCCGGAAACGCGAGCCGCTCACCGGCCATGCGCTCGCGCATCTGTTGAAGCCCTTCGGCATTACGCCCGCGGTCCTCGGATTAACTGAATGGGACCAGGATGGCAGGACCCAGGCGATCCGCGACCGCGGCTATCATTCCGCCCAGTTCACGGACGCCTTCGACCGCTATGTTCGCGCGTCTGCGGAGCACGCCAATGCTTAACGCGTACACTTCCGCGGCCGCCCGTACAGTTCAGCGTACACTTCAGCAACGCGCGAAAAAGTCGATAAAACCTGGGTTCCGAACACTTGGACAGTTCAGCATACAGTTTCGCGCAGGAGTAAAAAACTTGTCATTCCCCGGCCGAGCGTCTTTGCCAGTGAGTGAATCGATGTACCGCACCTATAGGTGGAGGTTACCCGAGCGTTCGCGCGATCGCTTGGCGGAGAGCTTCCTTATCCGCAGCATGGAGTGCACCGAGCTGACGGATGACAAGAGATTGTTCGAGCGTAGCGAAGACCGGCTTGATGACAGAAGGTTTGAGCAAGCCTGCGGCCTTCCATTCCTGGACAGCGACTTCACCGGCGCCGGCGCGGAGCTGCGAGGTGATCGCCATTACCACAACATCGGGCTTGGCTGCGTTATAGACAAGGCTGGAAACGACGATGGCTGGCCGCTTCTTGGATGCCGTTTGGCTGGTGAAGGGAAATGGCACCAACACGACGTCGCCGAACTCAAAGGGCATCGTAGGCGTCGTCGTCCTGATTATTCCAGATTTTTGCGAAGACGGGCACACTCGCTGCAGCTGCGGCGCGCGTCAGCGAACGGTCCTGTGCGCGCGTAGCGATGAAATCCACGAAATCCTCAACCTCATCGAGGCGATCGGCCGGCAAGGCCTTTATCTTGTCGATTAGGGATTGCGGATTAGCCACGTGCTGCTCCCTTGGGTTTAACCAACGGATTTCTTATAGCCTAACGGAGAGAGCCTTACACCAGCGCGCCGTGGCAATGCTTGAATTTCTTGCCCGAGCCGCAGGGGCAGGCGGCATTGCGGCTGACTTTGCCCCAGGTCGCTGGATCGTTGGGATTGATCCGCTCGGCGGGCTCGCGCAAGCGCACACCACCGGTCGAATAATTTTGCGGCGCCGCGAATTCGTCTTCGCCGGTGAGCGGATTGATGTGGTGCGCCTCCATCCGCGGCAACGGCGGCTCTTCCACCGGTGGAGGTTCGCCCATCCTCACCTGCACATGCATCAACTGGCGCACGACATCGGTGCGCAGCCGCGCAAGCAGGCCCTCGAACAGCGTAAGCGCCTCGCTCTTATATTCGTTCAGTGGATCGCGCTGGCCATAGCCTCTAAGGCCGACATATTGCCGCAAATGCTCGAGTTGGATGATGTGTTCGCGCCAGTCCTGATCGAGCGTCTGAAGCAGGATCGCCTTTTCGAGATAGCGCATGACTTCGGGGCCGAAATTCGCCGCGCGCTCGGCGGCGCGCCGGTTTACCGCATCGGAAATCCGTTCCTTGATCTCCTCATCGGCGATGCCTTCCTCTTTCGACCACTCCACCACTGCCAATTCGAGGCCGAACACGTCGCGGACTTCATCTTGCAATCCGGGCGTATCCCATTGTTCGGCATAGGCGCGCTCCGGGATATGCCGCGCCACCATTTCGTCGGCCACTTGGTTGCGCATTTCGGCGACGACTTCTTCCACTTCAGCCGAGCGCATGATGTCGAGCCGCTGTTCGAAGATCACCTTGCGCTGGTCGTTCAGCACATTGTCGAATTTGAGCAGGTTCTTGCGGATTTCGAAGTTGCGGGCTTCCACCTTCTGTTGGGCTTTTTCCAGCGCCTTGTTCACCCAGGGATGCGCGATGGCTTCGCCTTTCTCCAACCCGAGCCGCTGCAGAATGGAATCCATTCTCTCGGACCCGAAAATGCGCATCAGATCGTCTTGCAGGCTGAGGAAGAATTTCGAGGCGCCGGGATCGCCCTGCCGGCCCGAACGGCCGCGAAGCTGGTTGTCGATGCGCCGGCTTTCATGACGTTCGGTGCCGAGAATGAACAGCCCACCTGCGGCGATCACGCGTTCCTTGTCTTCTGCGACTTCGGCCCTGATCTCCGCAATGCGGCGGGCGCGCTCCGCGTCGTCGGTGACCTCCGACAGCTCCAGGCGAATCCGCATGTCGGGGTTGCCGCCAAGCTGGATGTCGGTGCCGCGGCCGGCCATGTTGGTGGCAATGGTGATGCCGTGCGAACGGCCGGCCTGCGCCACGATATAGGCTTCCTGTTCGTGGAAGCGCGCGTTCAGCACGGCGTGCGGGATGGGATTGGACTCTCGCGCCAGCGAAACGAGATATTCGCCGATCTCGCGATGCTCTGCGGCCTGCGCTGCGTCGCTAAGCGTCTTGGCCTTCTCGATGAGGTCCTGGCCGGTTTCACGGATATATTTGCGGTCCTTCAGCTTCGCATCGAGGTCTTCGGATTTTTCGATCGAAACCGTGCCGACCAGAACCGGCTGGCCCTTCTTGTAGCATTCGGCGATCTGCGTGACGATCGCGCGGTGTTTTTCATCGGCGGTCCGATAGACCTCGTCGTCGGAATCGGCGCGCCTGATCGGCATATTGGTGGGAATCTCGATAACGTCGAGACTGTAAATGTCCATGAACTCGGCCGCCTCGGTCATGGCGGTGCCGGTCATGCCGGCGAGCTTTCCGTACAGCCTGAAATAGTTTTGGAAAGTGATCGAAGCCAGCGTGACGTTTTCCGACTGGATCGGCGTGCGTTCCTTCGCTTCCAAGGCCTGATGCAGCCCGTCCGAATAACGCCGTCCCTCCATCATGCGGCCGGTGAACTCATCGACAATGACAACCTTGCCGTCCTTGACGATGTAATCGCGATCGAGCTGGAACAGCTTGTGCGCGCGCAGCGCCTGGTTGACGTGGTGGACGATGACGATGTTGTTGATGTCGTAAAGATCGCCTTCCTCGAGTGCGCCCACTCCGCGCAAGAGCTCCACCATGTGCTCGTTGCCTTCTTCGGTCAGCGTCACCTGGCGCTGCTTTTCGTCGAGCTCGAAATCGGCGGCGGCGAGGTGCGGAATGAGAGCATCGACTTTTTTGTAAAGCTCGGATTGGTCTTCCGTGGGCCCGGAAATGATCAACGGCGTGCGCGCTTCGTCGATCAGGATGGAGTCGACTTCGTCGACGATCGCGTAATTGTGGCCCCGCTGCGTCATCTGCTCGAGGCTGTATTTCATGTTGTCGCGCAGATAGTCGAAACCAAACTCGTTGTTTGTGCCGTAGGTGACATCGGCGGCGTAATTGACCCGGCGTTCTTCGTCGGTCAGGCCATGGACGATGACGCCGACGGACAGCCCGAGAAAACTGTAGATTTGGCCCATCCATTCGGCGTCGCGTTTGGCGAGATAATCGTTCACCGTGACGACGTGCACGCCCTTGCCTTCGAGAGCGTTAAGATAGACGGGGAGGGTGGCTACCAGCGTTTTGCCTTCGCCGGTCTTCATTTCGGCGATCTTGCCCTCGTGGAGGATGACGCCGCCGATCAGCTGAACGTCGAAATGGCGCTGCCCCAGCGTGCGCTTCGCCGCTTCGCGCACGGCGGCAAACGCCTCCGGCAGGAGGTCATTGAGGGTTTCGCCGTTCCTCAGCCGTTCCTTGAATACCGCGGTCAGGGCAAGCAGTTCCGAATCGGACTTTTTTTCGAATTCCGGTTCCAGCGCATTGATCTGCACCACATAGGGCTGCTTGGCCTTGACCTTGCGGTCGTTGGCCGAACCGAAGAACCCGGAAAGAGCCGTCAAAGGACGCTGAATGAAATCGTCTAGTCCGAGCATGATCCCTCAATACTGCCCTTTAAGGAGATGGTGGAATGCCAAGAGCAATAATGCGATGGCCGGGACAAATT
>Ga0307477_10001875_pt1 | contig 16827 bp, 15 predicted proteins | sample atmos_gasesECM2C_FD_203316 | JGI IMG/M metagenome (GOLD analysis project Ga0307477, IMG submission 203316) | Hardwood forest soil microbial communities from Morgan-Monroe State Forest, Indiana, United States - atmos_gasesECM2C_515 | ecosystem: Environmental > Terrestrial > Soil > Temperate...
AACGACTCCAGGTAGGGCTCCTTCTTTTGAGCAGCAGCCGCGTTTATTCCATTCCCGCACTGGTCGCGCTCAGTTTGCGCGACAACGGGCAAGCCTTCAAACTGGATGATTCTGGCCCGTTGCCGACGGGTGTTTCTGCCAACGGAGTAGGGCCGGATTTCTCTACCCGGTCTCCCATCTCGCTGTACGGAAGCACCAAGCTGGCCTGCGAAGTCTTGGCACTCGAATATGGCGAGGCGTTCGGTTTCCCTGTATGGGTAAATCGCTGCGGTGTCATAGCTGGCGCGGGCCAGTTCGGGACGCCCGATCAGGGTATCTTCGCGTTTTGGGTAAACGCGCATCTGCGACGTCTGCCCTTGAGGTACATCGGCTTTGACGGCAAGGGCAAACAAGTGCGTGACGCCCTGAATCCACGCGATCTCGCCGCACTCTTACGGCAGCAGATGCGTGCCGAGCGGAACAGTGGGCATCGCATTTACACGGTAGGAGGAGGGCCGGCAAACGCAATGTCCCTCTGCCAGTTGAATGCCTGGTGCGATACCCGATTCGGTGGGCACCAGCCAACGAGCGATCTCCGCCCGCGGCCCTACGACATTCCCTGGGTCATCATGGACAACTCCGATGCCCAACGCGACTTTGGCTGGAGCCCTAGCGTCAGGCTTGTCGAAACTTTGAGTGAGATTGCCGAGCATGCGGAACAGCATCCAGACTGGCTGGAGCGGAGCGGGCTATGAAATGCCCCCCTCGGCAGGAAGGCCGCCCACCGCTACAGCTGCTGTCGGTGGTGATTCCCGCACGCAACGAAGAGGGCTGCATCATTGCCACTGTGGAACACCTCGATCTCGAATTGCGTTTGCATGGTATTGAACACGAAATCGTTGTGGTTGACGACGGCAGCACGGATTCGACCTGGAGCATCCTGTGTGAGCTCAAGAAGCGTATCCCTTCGCTTTCTCCGGTGCAGAATCTCGGCCTGCAAGGCTTCGGACGCGCCATCACATTCGGCTTCGACCACATTCATGGTGATGGAGTGGTCGTGATGATGGCTGATGAATCCGACGACTGCCGCGATGTGGTGCGTTACTGGCAAATCCTAAATGAGGGCTGGGACGCTGTGTTCGGTTCCCGCTTTATCAAAGGCGGCGGCGTCATTGATTATCGCATTCACAAGCTTTGCATCAACCGCATCGCGAATCTATTTCTCCGAGTCCTGTTCAACGTTCCGCTGAATGACTTCACGAACGCATTTAAAGTCTATCGCCGTTCGGTCATCGAAGGCTGTCGCCCATTTCTGTCTCCGCATTTCAACCTCACCATCGAACTGCCGCTCAAGACGATTGTTCGCGGCTACTCATGGACCGTTACGCCGATCACTTGGAGGAACCGTCGATCCGGTGAATCCAAGCTAAAAATCAAGGAAATGGGGAGCCGCTATATGTTCATTGCTTTTTATTGTTGGCTGGAGAAGTACTTCAGCCGCGGCGATTACAAGAAGCCGATGACACTCAACGAGGACTCGAAGCCCTTACATCTCACAGAATCGCAGGACACAATCACTACAGTCTCGAGAAACGAATGAACAAAGCGAAGCGAGCAATCTCAGATGAAACGGTTGCAGTTCGCATCCCCGGCCAAACGTGGGCGCCAGAGGTTGGACGGCTGGATTCCAGATGTGCCATTGCTTTGGCAGGAACGCCGGAGAACAGAGTGTGGTGTCACTCTAGGACTTACACGCTCAAGTTGTGACTTCCACGATTGGACTTGGGTCCGCAAACCGAGGCTCTTGGTGTCACTTCATTTCTGTTGAGCGAAGGATAATGAAATCGGCATTGCGCTCGACCAAGGAGGCTCTGCCGGCCTTTAGAGCCCGGTCAGTGAAGTCCAACCAATTGGCTTCGAATCCAACTTGCTGGCCGTACCGCCCGGTTCTCTTAGCGGCAATAACCACGAATTGGCTTGTGCCCGGGCTACGTGGCAGCGCTGATGGATCGGCCGCTAGGGCGAAGTGGTTCGGAAAATAGGCCGCGAGCGATACTGCTTGAGCATTTACTGTAACCGTCGACTCCGCCGTGAGGAGGCGTGCCAATGGTGTTATGGCGCCGCTGATCGGGCCATAAGTTTCCTTGGATACGCCGCGCAATGCCAGGATGAGGCTCAGAATAAGACTCAGAAGAGAGGCCACAAACAAGGGGCTGGGAGCGCGGGCACTGCAAATCTGGAAGGCAATCAGACCCAGCAAGAACAGAACTGGCAGAAATGTACGACCTGAGGAAACGGCGTCGAACGGCGTCGTCGCCCGCAGCGTGACCATGGAAAGGATGTAGGTAGCGGCAAGCAAAGCGGCCGGCCTCGCAAGTAGGGATACCGGCCTTTTCCAGGCATATACACACAGGCCCAACATCAAAGTCGTGCTAGTCCACCCAAGCAAAAGTGCTCTCCATGTCCCGATACCACCGATGTCCTTAAGAAGAGCTCCCGATATGAATGCCTCAACAGGGGACCAGCCGAAGTCCGCCAAATGGATCGGCCAGCTCAGGAAAGATTCCTTCCCCACAGGTTGAGGGCCAGTCGCATGTCCGTAAAACAGATAGTTGGTATACATCAGCCCAAGTACGGCGGCGACTCCGAGGCCGTAGAGAGTGGCAAAGTTCACGAGAGTCTTTTTTTCACGAATACGATTGAATCTGATTAGTGCCTGCAAGGCGACGACTCCGAAGGCAAAAATACCTGCGTACCGAATGCAGAATGCCACGAGTGCAAGGCCGACGCTAAAGGCAATCGCTGGGCGCTTCGGCCAATAGGCCATTGACCATGCCAACCAAAAAAGAGCCGCTGTAAACAGCGGCTCCGACATCGGGCCAATGAGCAGGACCGCGCAAATCGGGGCACAAGCAAGAGCTGAAGTAAACACCAAGGTTGTTGTTTTAGTCGCAGTCGAGCGAAGTGCTTCCAGGAAGAACCCGCTCAGAACTGACCAGTAGGCAAGCGCCGAAACGGCAAACAATGCGGTATAGGCTGAGACTCCCGTAAGCAGGCTAACTAAACTTCCCGCTAGGGGGAATCCGAATGGCCACCAGTCGCCAAGTCTGGTGGGCGGGTGCTCCTTGAACTGTTTGGCGAGCTCAAGGTAGGCAAACGAATCATGCCCAAGAAGTCGTTGTCCTCGGGACCAAATCATCTCAACCGAAATCATCATTGCGACAGCCACCGAAGCCAGGCAAGAAGACGCAACGAAATCGAATCTCCTAGCCTCCTCGGCAGAACGCGGAGTCTCCGTCTTAGAGTTCCTTGACTGTTTTGTAATTGCCAAGACTAGATTTTAGCAAGTAAGGGAGCTACCACATCTTCTCGCTAGGGCCAGCACTCTTTTAGGAAGCGAGTACGCCTACCAACCCTCGACATAAAGAGATTCGATGGCCCGCTCTGCGGAATCGACCAGCAATTTGGGATCACGTCCGAGCATGAAGGAAACTCTTGTTGCACACGAAAATCCAGCAGTCAGAATCATTTCTTGCACGGAAGAAAAATCGTAGGCGTAGAGATGCCCGTGATCGCGGAAGATCCGGTTGAGAGGCTCAATAGGAAGGCATTTTCCTTCCACGTAGGGGAATTTCACAGCTTCTCCACTGCGTGCCTTAACGTAGAGGTTGATGTAAAGCTCCGCGTCTGGAACCACTATACGAACGGTTCCATTGGGCTTGAGAAGCCTGTGAAAATCCCGCACAATGTCGGTCGCCACCGATTTCTCCAAGTGCTCAAGGCAATGCTCGCTGTATATGCCCTGGAGACTGTGATCGGGAAGCGGGATTCCTTGAGTTATGTCCCAGCACAGGTCAATTCCAGGCACCCACAAGTAATCGAGATTGACGAAACCATTAAGGAGGTTCGGGCCGCAGCCGACGTTGAGATACTCCTGCTCTTTGATTCTCCGAAGCTGACATCTTCTTCCTCGGAGGATTTGTCCGCACAGGACGCGAACCTTGGAATAGTCAGAAAGAGGCCGGCGGAAGCTGATCTTAGTATGCGAGAAATCCATTTGGGCAATTCGGCGACAGGGGCCTTGGGGTCTTCTCTTCGGCGGCGAACCGTCTCCGGTCCGACGAATTCGAGAAACTGTACGGCAGTGCAGCCGTCAGTCTCCTCATTCGGAATTTTCTTTTTTTGACTGCAATCACGGCAACAATTGTATATCCGTCTCTCGAGTTCGTGACATTGGGAGACGGTTTTCACCGGGAACACTCCCGGCGGTCCGCCATCCGGGAGCCAGCACGACCGAAATTGCGCCATTTTGCGGCCTGTTTCGGCAATCCTTCTCCTCGCCCCGTTCGCGGTAGACAGATTCCGCTCCCGACTTGGCGACCAGCTCTTTACCCCATCCGTACCCGCAACAGCGCGATCCCGCCCAGCATTGCTCCGAACCTCTGCCGCGTCAGACGTCCTTTCGCCAACAGCATCCAGTAAATCGCGCATGTTTCACGAGCTGTCCTCGCGTTCTCACCAGCCACCCTGAGATATACCGGCCAGGTGCGCAGCTCTTGCTTGTGCCCCAATGTGAGCGATCCTCCTAGGTTTGAATCGTACGCACCGCGTCTTCCCTGGGCCAGATGCACTCGGGCTTTAGCGATTTGTGTGCCAACGCTCCAGTTTGCCATTGGATTATGGAACACCGTACGCTTGTACACCGGCATTAGCTCCCTCGAAAATAGCCGTAAGTGATTGATTCCACGTCGGCACATTTTCATGATCCGTTGTGAGCCACAGATCATGAGCAACTTAGCTATTTTCACGCTGCATGAGATGCTCGCCAGGGGACGAGCCGAAAGCGTCACGCGATCGGAAGCTCGAGGAGGCGCGTCACCAACGACAGCTCCCGCAGGCGGCAATATCGATGCGTGCTCATTCTTCGAACGTGACTACAATGTCCTCGTCGGGCGACACAGAAGCAGTCTGTCTTGGGACATAACCATTCCGTTCAACAACCGCCAGGCCCTCACGGCCGCCATGGAGAGGCTCGAAAACAATATTGAGCAGATGTTACCGCTGTGGGAGGCATACTTCACAGGCAGGAGCCGATTTAAATGAGAATTCTGAAGGTTGCGGTTCATCGCGCGGGCCAGTGGTACACCCGAAAGATTTGCTTGAACGAGTTCCGACACCAAGTCTTCTCCGTTCACAATGAACGCTCAATTGAATATCGTTTTGCGCTGCAAGCACTCGGAGAGAATCGTCCAAGGACTGTTCTGGACGTTGGTACCGGTACGACCGCATGGCCCCATCTGCTGAGGAATTGCGGCTACGTCGTCACGGCGATCGATAATGTCCGCGACTACTGGCCTGAAGGAATGGTGAATCGCCACTGGGCCGTTTTGGATGTGGATATCGTGAACCCCGGCGGAAGACTACCGGAGAAGTACGACGCGATTACATGCATTAGCGTGTTAGAACATATCGAGGACCATACGCGTGCCGTATGGAATATGGGGGCACTACTTAAGACCGGTGGGCTCTTGATCCTCACGACCCCCTTCTCGCACGATAACCCTCACCCAAACGTCTACACGCACGCAGATGCGCTCTATGGCAAGGATCTTCCGTACATCTGTCGTTCATCTTCCGTGCTCGAATTGCATCAGTGGCTGACCTGCGACCTGAAACTCGAAAGGCGCGAACTGTGGCGATTGTTTACCGGTCCCGTGTGGGCAACCGGCGAGCGCTGCGCGTGGGAACAGGCAGAAACAGAGCGCGAACCGCATCAGCTGGCTTGTTTCCTGTTCCGAAAAAGGTGATTACGCACCTGCCGCGTTGTGGTTGAGATCGATTAATGCAAGGAGGACGGAAAGAGGAGGGCCTCCCGCACGAAATCTGCCGGCGGGTGCCTTCCGTTTGATGACGAAGTTGAAACCGTTCCTCTTCTTCGTCGTCAGGATGGCGAATGGCAATTTCTGGGGGGTAAAGTTCCGAGGCGTAAATGAGTTTGGGCAGTCCGACCTCGGAAATTCCCCGTGCGCGGAGGATGTAACCGATAACTTGATGAGAAGTTCCGGGACGCTACTCTCGCGCAGGATTGAACGACACACGCCAACTAGAATCCCTAGTCTTGATGGCTTTCGAGCGATCGCAATTGCAATTGTGTTAGTGTGCGATGAAAGCATTGTTCTTCCACTAGTCATGCCGCCGCAACTCCGAGCTCAATTTGTCAGATTGGGTCCCTCCGGCGTTCGGATTTTCTTTGTTCTGTCAGGGTTTCTTATCACCTCCATCCTCCTGCGTGAATTGGAAAAACGGGGAAGATATCTCTCTGGCGCTTCTATGTACGCCGAGCGCTCGGCATTTTCCCTGCCTATTTACCTTTTTGATCGGGCTTGCCTTCCTCTGTTCAACAGGTATCCTCTCAATCCCGAAACCGTGGTGGGAAGACTATCTGCCAGCGGCTCTCTACGTCTCTGATTACCTCTCCGTACCCTGGCCCCTTTCTCACACTTGGTCTCTCAGTGTCGAAGAACAATTCTACTTTGTGTGGCCAGCAGCGTTGTTTTTTTTCTCGTTGCGCAACAACAGAGCATTGATCCCCATCGAAGTGATTTGCGTGGCCCCGATGTTTCGGCTCGCTGCACTCTTTGGCGTGACCATATTTGGTGACCAGCAATTCGAAACGGTTGCGGATGCTCTGGCGGTCGGTTGTCTGCTCGCGATCTATAAGGACCGCGTTGTTGCGATACTCACACGAATGATTCCTGCCGGTTTATCCCCGTTCATTTTACCGGCAGCTGGTCTTGCAATTGTATTGATCGACGGCACTGCAAATCATCCGCGTATTCTTGCCCCGCTTGGACTTTCCCTGATGAACGTCGTCATTGGGATTGCGATCATATTCGCGGTAGAATGACCTCCAAAGTGGATGAACCATAGGGCAATCGTTGGATTGGGTCGGGTAAGCTACTCTCTTTTACCTTTGGCAGCAGCTTTTGTTTCAAGACTATCGATTGAGATATTGGTGGGTCGTCATCTCGCTGGCCTGTGCTTATTTCTCCCTTAGGCTGATCGAGCGACCAATCCTCTCGTGGCGCGACGCTTGGACACCAAAATTGAAGACTCCGTAAAAGCTCCGCGTCTGGAACCACAATGCGAACGGTTCCGGTGGGTCTAAGAAGCTTGTGAAGATCCCGCATAATGTCAGTCGCCATTGATTTCTCCAAGTGCTCAAGGCGGTGCTCGCTGTATATGCCCACTAGACTGTGATCGAGAAGATGGATTCCTTGTGTTATGTCCCAGTAAAGGTCAATTCCAGGCACCCATGAATAATCGAGGTTGACGAAACCAGGCTTAAGTTTCCGGCCGCAGCCGACATTGAGGTACAGCTGCTCTTTGATTCTCCGAGAGCTGACATCTTCTTCGTCGGAGGATTTGTCCGTAGAGGGCGCGGATCCGAGAATGATCGGAAAAAGGCCGGCGGAATCTTCGTATGCGAGAAATCCATTTGGGCAATTCGGCTACAGGGCCTTGGGGTCTTCTCTTCGGTGGCGAACCGTCTCCGGTCCGACGAATTCGAGAAACTGTTCGGCAGTGCCGCCGTAAGCCTCCTCAATCGTAATTTTATTTTTTGATTGCAACCCTAGACACAGCTTCCGTATTCCTCTCGCGCTCTTCAAGCCTCAGTTCCACCACATTTGCCACGATCTACGCAGGTCTGACGATGCTACAATGCTTCCATTCTCGTGCGTAGCTCGAAACAACGAGTTGCTTCCCTCGATGGTCTACGGGCTGTATCCATCTTGCTGGTTCTGACATCGCACCTTGGCCTTCGACTCAGGCATTGGTTTCCCGCGATGCCGGCACTCCTTTCGTGGATGGGCAACTTGGGAGTGTCTACATTCTTTGTGATCAGCGGATTTTTGATCACGCTGCTGTTACTCAAAGAAGAGCGACGATGCGGCGATATCAGCCTGAAGCATTTCTATATTCGGCGGGCTTTCCGGATCCTTCCGGCGTATTTTGCTTTTTTGCTGGCCATGCTCATCGTGTGGCGCTTGCATTTCGTGGATTTGGGTTGGGGCAAACTATTAGCTGCTGCAACTTTTACATGGAACTATTCGCCACTTGCTTCGGGTTGGACCCTAGCACACTGCTGGTCGCTCGCGGTTGAGGAACAATTCTATCTTCTTTGGCCCGTAGGTCTTTCTGGATTGTTGTTCTTGATGGACAAGCGGTACGCCAGGAGAATCGCGATCGCACTGATTTTATTGGCCCCTCTTCTTCGGGTTGGGACATATCTCCTAATTCCCGAGTGGCGAGGTCGCACTGGCATCATGCTACATACGCGTATTGACGTACTGATGTTTGGCTGTTTCCTCGCGCTGATTTATGAAGATACTCGATTCCGTGAAATTCGTAACAAGCTGTTGATTCCGAAAGTGACTGTGAGTTCCTTGATATTTCTATTCGCGATCTCGCCAATACTGCATGTCGTGTTCAAGGGGGTTTACACGCTCACTCTTGGATTCAGCTTGGAGGGTTTGGCTATCACCATTCTTTTGTGGTGGTGCGTCCGGAGTGTCAAGACCAAGATCGGCCGGATACTTAACAGCCCGCTGTTCGTGCACATCGGTGTTCTTTCATACAGCCTATTCCTGTGGCAGCAGCCCTTTTCAAATCCTGATATCACCTCGGCATTCGGATTCTTCCCCTTCAACCTAATATTGATTTTCGTCAGTGCCGAAGCCTCCTATAGAATTATTGAGGTACCGATTCTGAGAGTTCGACAGAGGTTTGACAGAAAACCGTCAAAGCAGGACGCTTCTTCCTCTGCGATAGGGGATTCAACTGCGAAAGCGGCAGGCTCTTCTCGGGAGTCTGAGCGAGATGGCATCATCAACTCAGTGCCCCTCTGAACCCTCGCAGCCTTCGGCGCGATCCGAAGTCGTACGAAGGCCTTCGGCAGCCCCGCGAGCCTTGATGTTCAGTTGTGAATGCCGATACGGCTAGGATTCAAGGCAAGACTGAATTCTGCCTCCTGGGACTTTGACGCTGTGAAAAACTGCCATTATATTCTTTGTAACAAGTTGTGATCTTCCAACTGTGCCGAACGCCTTGAGTTGGATTCAACCAATCAAACATATCTCTCTGGGACCGCCCCGGCGACGATGAAAGGCGCTGCAGTATCCTCAGACGGGACGAAATAGAGTTCTTCGCCGAGGTAGAATGAAGAGCCATATCGAAAGGGCGAAGCGCAAGTATATTTTCACCAACAAAATTCGGAGGAGATGTGGAAATTTGGTCGGAGAATGGTCGCGGTCCGGTAGATCTGGAAAGTCCAGCGCTTCACCATTTAGGGTTTGGGCCTGATGTCAATTCTGATCGCTGGTACGCTCTATACGTTCGATCGCGACATGAAAAAGTAGTCGAAAATAGTCTCAAAAATAAGGGTTACAGTGTTTTTTCGCCCTCGTATCGAACGAAGCGAAAGCGAGTCGATCGGATTGCTGAAATTGAAGTGGCGCTCTTTCCGGGGTATGTTTTTTGCCAGTTCGATTCCAATAAGCGGTTGCCGATCCTAATCACGCCTGGAGTTGTAGGCGTCGTGGGGCGGGGAAATAGGCCAGAGCCCGTTGACGACTCTGAAATCGCTTCCATACGAACCGTTGCGTTGGCCGGACGTTCAGTTCAGCCGTGGCCTTTCTTGAGATTAGGACAACGGATCCGGATGCAATCCGGTCCCTTAACTGGGATCGAAGGCATCTTCTTGCGCGTCCAGGATGAGGATCATCTGATCGTTTCTGTTACATTGCTCCAGCGAGCCGTCTCAGTCGTCATCGAAAAAGATTCTGTTTCACCGGTGTTCTCAGGCGAGCGTTACGCCAAGTCGTTCTAGATGAGAAGCATCAGCTCGGCTGAGATAGGGAGATAATGAACGAGTGGTTCCAGAGAGCGCGATTTGTGCGCGAGAGGGCGGTAGCCTGTTCCCGCCAGGGATCCAAGGTCCTCGCGAGTTCCACGGACTAGAGGTATGGGCCACTTGATGATCCCAGTGACGCGGAAAGATCAGCCTAGTCGAACGACCGAGCGTGTCCTCATCCTCGAGCCCGGGCGCGCGGAGCGTCACTACTGGCGGGATTTATGGACCTACCGCGAGTTGTTTGCGATCCTGGCATGGCGCGACCTGGCAGTACGTTACAAACAAACGGCGATCGGTGTTGCGTGGGCCGTGATTCGTCCCATTCTGTCCATGCTTATCTTTACAGTGCTGTTCAGCCGGGTCGCAAGGCTACCGAGCGTTGGGCATGCACCCTACGCGGTGATGGTGCTCGCCGGAATGCTGCCGTGGTTCTTGTTTTCAACCATATTGAACGATGCGTCGATTAGTCTAGTCACGAATTCCAATCTGATAAGCAAGGTCTATTTCCCCCGGCTCATTGTACCTTCAGCGACGATCCTGGTAGCCGTTGCAGACTTCGCTATAACCTTCGCCCTGCTCCTTTTGATCATGGCCTGGTACCGTTTCTTTTCCGACTGGCGATTGATTTTCCTGCCGTGTTTCCTTTTGCTTGCAATCCTGGCGAGTCTGGGTCCGGCTCTTTACATCACGGCGCTCAACGTAAAATATCGTGACTTCCGTTACATCGTTCCGTTTATTCTCCAATTTGGTCTTTATGTGTCCCCGGTGGGCTTTTCGAGCACCGTGGTCCCCGCAAAATGGCGACTACTCTACAGCCTGAACCCGGTGGTAGGCGTAATTGACGGTTTCCGTTGGTGCCTGTTGCGTGGCGAAAGCGAGTTTTATTTGCCGGGCTTCTTTTTGAGTCTTTGTGCTGTCGTTGTGTGGCTTTGGCTGGGCACTTCGTACTTTCGCAAAACAGAGCGCACGTTTGCGGACCTCTTGTGATATGAGAGGCGATGTTGTGATCCGGGCTCAGTCCCTCGGGAAGAGGTATCTAATCAGCCACGACGTACAGCGTGAGGGTTACACAACCCTACGCGAGTCGATTGCTCGAAAGCTTAAACGACTCGCTCGCTCGGGTGCGAATGACCGTCGGGCGACGATGTCAAGAGGCCAAGAAGTAGAGGAGTTTTGGGCTCTTAAGGAGATTAATCTCGAAATCAACCGTGGAGAAGTAGTCGGCATCATCGGCCGAAATGGAGCGGGTAAGAGCACCCTCCTGAAGATCCTCTCCCGAATCACAGAACCGAGCGAAGGGCGAGTGGAAATCACTGGCCGAGTGGCAAGCCTGCTTGAAGTTGGAACTGGGTTTCATCCAGAACTAACAGGCCGCGAAAATATCTACGTTAACGGTGCAATCCTGGGGATGACGCGAGCCGAAGTCAGGCGCAAGTTCGACGAGATCGTTGCGTTCGCCGATGTGGAAAGATTCTTGGATACGCCTGTAAAGCGCTATTCCTCCGGCATGCATGTCCGATTGGCATTTTCGGTGGCCGCACACATGGAACCGGAGATTCTGATCGTGGACGAAGTCTTGGCGGTAGGAGACGCAGAGTTTCAAAAGAAGTGCATGGGGAAATTGAGAGGAGTCGCCAAAACAGAGGGCCGCTCAATTCTCTTTGTGAGTCACAATATGGTAGCAATCAAACAGCTCTGTCGCCGTGGAGTTTGGCTTCAGAACGGCAAAATTCAGGATACCGGGCTAATTGATGAAGTCGTCGAATCCTACGCTGCCAGCGTTCACGATAACCTAAAAACAGGCGATTTTTCGCGGAGTGCTGTAACGGGTGATGGGCAAGTCGAATTGGTCTCATATTCTGTCTCGAACCCAAATAACAAAAATTACTTGCCGCTCGCCACTAAAGACGACATGTTATTTCGAGTAAACTTACGTATTAGAGAGGAGATCAGACAGTCGGCTTGTGGCATAAGCATATTCAACGAGTTCGGCGTCCTTATGACGTCGATCAACACAGTGGAACTCGGAACGCCTTTGCCACCGCTACCGGCAGGAAACGCCACGGTGTGTGTGCGAATTCGCAAGACGGCCTTCCTCCCTGGACTCTACACGGCTAGTTTTTGGGTGATGAATCCCCAAGGACACATTTACGCGATGGCTGAGAACTCGATTGCGTTCGAGCTTGCACAGACGGCCCTTTATGGGACCAGTCAAGTCGACCATCGATGGGGCTGCGTTTATTCAGAAGTGGAGTTCTCGGTGGCGCCAACGACAACGTGAAATGCACGTTATCATGAATCATCAGCGCGAACTGGAAGAATTCTATGAAAAGGCCGATTTGGATGATGCGTACGAGCGACAATGGGGCTACGGTAATTCTGTCGCGGCGGAATACTGGGGCATGCGCGACCACCTTGTGTTCGATGCTATCAGGGAGAAGTTTGGGAAGCAGCTAGACAATATCCGCGCACTAGAAGTTGGCACAGGCTACGGACATGAGTTGGCAAAACTTCGGCGTGTCGGAGTTGCTTGGGAAAGGTTGACCGGGATCGACTTCTTGCTTCCTCGTCTCAAACGGGCTAGGAAATCTTATCCGGCAATACGTTTTGTTCGTGCTGATGCAGTGGCACTACCATTCCCCGACGCCTCATTCGACTTAGTTTTGCAATTTACTTGCGTAATGCACGCATTGACTCAGCACGTGCAACATGCAATGTGCGCTGAAATGGTCCGCGTGCTGAGGCCTGGTGGCATGATTGTGTGGTGGGATCTGGCCCCTCTCAGATGGCGCACATTATGTTTGAGACGGTTTCTGCTCACAGCAACTGGTTCCGCGAAACTACGCCACAGCGTGAGAAACACTTTGCAGACTTTTCGAGAGCTGCTTTCGTCAACGATTCGCGACGAATCATTGCAACACTGGTCTTCAGTCAAGGCGCGGCTTGTCGATGTAGGTGATTTCGGGCCGCTATTCGAGAACCTCGATGTGAAACCTTTACGCGCAGGTGTAGATTTTGAAGTCTGGCGCTTCCTCTGGCACCTCAGTCCAAAGTTGGCCCGTCTTTTTTGGCGATCGGGCTATTTTTCGCAGCACTGTTTTGCAACAGCCTGCAAGCACTGAGTTAGGAATTTCAGTTTCATGAACAAGGAACTGACTGGAATACGCTCGACCATCAGAGGGGTCGGGGGGCGTACGGTTCGCGCCTTGCTTAACGCTGCGTCCAATCTTGGACGCAGCCAGTTTATAGGGATCACGAAATGGTCGCGTTCCCTGCGCGAGGATAGCGGGGAGCTTTTGCCTGTCCGCTATTCCTATCGAGCGAGTCCGGAAGGCCTGGTCGATTTCACGGTTCTTCTGGCAGGATTAGACCTCTCGTTTCGGCTTCACACAATGTCCTTTTCTGATGGCACACGTTGTGCCGGCGATCTTATGCTGGCTTGCGATCTTCCCGCCATAACACGAGGCGACGTTCTTACACTAAACGTGTTGGAGCCGTCTCTCTCTCTAAACGGTTCAAAATTGAAGTCGCATGAAACGCGGCGTATCACGACTCGAAAATTTGTCTCGGAGATTCAGCAGAACGTTGAGGGGCGGCGGTATAGTCGCCTTTGCACCCACTATCTTCCCTACGACGACAAGGAAATTGGCCGAGACTATTATTTCGGTGATGACTATATCGACTATGGGAGGACGTCCGCGGACGGTGGTTTAGCACTACTCAAACGGTATGCGGCTGGGGGGCGACTCCTGGATATCGGTTGCGCATTAGGAATATTCACGAAAGCATTTCTCGATGCCGGGCTTGATGTATATGGCACAGACATTTCGGAATTCGCTATCGGTCAGGCGGGTCTATTGGTTGGGGCTCATCGAGTCAGGCGCGCAGACCTCGACGCTGACCAGATACCCTTTGACGGATATTTCGACACAATTTGGATGTCCGACGTGATCGAGCATTTTTCTGTTCCAGAACGTGTGTTAGCGAAAGTTTCGTCGCGGGCGCGCAAAGGAGCTTTGCTTTTTCTGCGCACAAGCAATGGTGACTCGCTAATGCATCGACTCCTTGGTAAAGATTGGGAAGGATACTCGGATTATTCCCATCACGGGGTAGACCAAGTCACATGCTCGAGCCTTCGCAGCTGGATGGATACGTTTGGCTGGGATATTATTCATTGGGAATGCGGAACAGTCTGGGCCGAGGGGCTTGATCCGGTACTGATGCGACTAAGAGAGATTTTCGGAGTAATACCGGAACTACGTGTGTTTCTTGAGGAGATGGAACTTGGTGACACGATCCAACTGGTGGCGCGTAAACGATAGTAGATTGGGCATGAGTGATGTTGAGATCCGAGCACAGTCCCTCGGGAAGAAGTGGGCTTTAGACAACCCCGATAACACAAGGCGACAAGTTGGCTTGGGGGATTATCTTTTGTCTGGCAGAAGCCCGTTAACCCTCACCTCGATCGCATGAAGCAGCCAGGCGTATGAAAGTTCTCGTCACCGGAGCAGGCGGTTTCATCGGAAGCCACGTCACGGAGTTGCTCCTGCGCGAAGGACATCATGTGCGAGCGCTCGCTCGTTATAACGGCCGAGGCGACATTGGGCATCTCCGCGTTCTGCCAACAGAGTTGCTCGATCGTCTCGACATTCGACTGGGGGATGTGACCGATCCGTTCTTGATGCACGATCTGGTCGACGAATGCGAGATAGTCCTGCACCTCGCAGCTCTGATCGGTATTCCCTATTCCTACTTCGCTCCGGCCTCCTATTTCGCAACAAATGTGACCGGCACGCTCAACGTTCTCCAGGCTTGCCGGCAGGCCAAGGTACGGCGCGTCATCGTCACTTCTACGAGCGAAGTTTATGGAACGGCCGTGTATACGCCGATCGACGAGAAGCATTCTCTCCAGGGCCAGTCTCCGTATTCGGCGAGCAAAATTGCCGCGGACAAGCTAGCCGAATCTTACTTTCGCAGCTTTGACGTTCCGGTGGTAACGTTACGACCATTCAATACGTTCGGTCCCCGGCAGTCGGCCCGTGCCGTTATTCCCACTATCCTGGTACAGGCCTTAGCCGGTGCGAGCGAAATCGAACTGGGCAATTTGGAAGCAAGACGCGATGTCACGTTCGTGACAGACACAGCTCGCGCATACTTGCTCGCGCTAACAGCTCCCGATATCGAAGGCGAGACGATCCATTTCGGCCGAGGTGAAGCGTTCTCAATTGGCGAAATCGCGGCGCTGTGCCTGAAGATCGCCGGCAGCCAAGCCACAATCGTTTCGTCCACACGACGGTTAAGACCAGAAAAAAGCGAGGTGGGGCTGCTCCTCTGCGATTCGGGGAGGGCCCAGACGTTGCTAGGTTGGACTCCGCAAGTTTCCCTGGAAAGCGGTATAGCGTTGACGGCAGATTACATACGCCCACGCCTTTCGCAATATCGGTCGTGCGACTACACGATATGAGTGAAGAATCGGCAATAGCGCCGAGCAACAGCGGTGCGGCCCAAGGTTTGCGCACCGTCATTCTGGCGGGCGGAAGGGGAGTGCGCCTTCAACCCTTCACAATCAACTTTCCCAAACCTCTGGTTCCGCTGGGTGACATCCCCATCATTGAGGTATTGATTCGAAGGCTTATCACATTCGGCCTCACCGACGTCACTTTGACGCTCGGCCATCTTGCCGGCCTCCTCAAAGCCTATTTTCACCATCGACAGGGATTGTCCCTTCAGCTGACGCTGCATTTTGTCGAAGAGGACGAGCCGACCGGGACGGCAGGATCACTGGCGCTTGTCCCTGATCTTACCGATACCTTCCTAGTGATGAACGGCGACGTGCTTACAGATTTGAATTTTGACGAGCTGGTTGCGTTTCATCGGCGCGAGAAAGCGGCGCTTACCATCGCAACGCATCGGCGAGTGGTTAAAATCGACTTTGGCTTGCTTGAGTTCGGAGATGATCATCGCGTGACTGGTTATCGCGAGAAACCGGAATATCGCCACGATGTCAGCATGGGGATTTATGTCTACGAACCGAGAGTGCTGCGTTTCATCGAGCCAGGTAAGTATCTCGATTTTCCCGATCTTGTGCTGAAGCTGGTTAGCGCGCGAGAAAAAGTCTGCGCGTGGCCCTTTGCGGGTCTTTGGCTCGATATTGGGCGTACGCACGATTATGCGGAGGCCCAGCAACTGTTCGCGGACCGACCGAGAGTGTTCCTCAATGAAGAGCCGGAGGAGATTTGAGTTGCCGAACTGGAACATTCCGCTAAGCGATCTGGATTATGGCCAGGAAGAAATGGATGCCGTTGCCCGCGTACTGCGAAGCAAATGGCTTTCGATGGGCCCGGAGGTTGAAAGCTTCGAAACGGAGTTCGCTGCGTTGCAGGGCGTGAGATACGCCTTGGCGGTTTCCAGTGCTACTGCCGGACTTCATCTTGCTTACCTAGCAACCGAGATTGGACCCGGCGACGAAGTCATCCAGCCCGCTCTTAACTTCGTTGCTGCCGCGAATATGACCATCGCCTGCGGGGCCACTCCCATCTTTTCCGATATTATTAGTCTTGCCGAGCCGACCATCGACCCTGCCAAAGTGGCTGATTTGGTCACCCCGCGGACCAAGGCGGTCGTTGTGATGCATTACGGCGGAAATTTGTGCCGAATGGCCGAATTGCTGACGTTATGTAGAAAACGAAATATATCTCTCATTGAAGATGCCTGCCATGCCGTCGGCGCTCGCTACCATGATGCGCTTGGGCGGTCACCGCATGGAACAATGGCAGGGAGCATCGGAGAGATTGGAACGTTTTCCTTCTTTGCGAACAAGAACATCGTCACAGGTGAAGGAGGCATGGTCGTCACTAATCGTGAAGATCTCGCGACTAGGGCACGACTGCTTAGGTCTCACGGCATGACATCTCTGACTTGGGATCGTCATAGGG
>Ga0307477_10001876_pt1 | contig 16823 bp, 13 predicted proteins | sample atmos_gasesECM2C_FD_203316 | JGI IMG/M metagenome (GOLD analysis project Ga0307477, IMG submission 203316) | Hardwood forest soil microbial communities from Morgan-Monroe State Forest, Indiana, United States - atmos_gasesECM2C_515 | ecosystem: Environmental > Terrestrial > Soil > Temperate...
AATTGCACGGCAGGAGAAGACAGATGGGCACCTGACGCGCACCGGGCACGTTATTGGCACGCTGCAATATATGGCGCCCGAGCGCTTGAGAAACGCTGCGTTCGACGGTCGGTCCGACATCTTCTCCACCGGCATAATGATGTATCAGCTTTTGACCGGGCAACTCCCGTTCACCGGCGACTACAGCATCGTGCAGAAAATCCTGACGGAGAAGCATCCTCCGCTCAGTTTATATATCGAGAACTATCCTCCCGCTCTGGACGCTATTCTCGACCGCGCGCTCGCCAAAAGTCCTGACGACCGCTACTCCTCAGCCGACGAGATGGCCGGGGAAATCGGATCGGTTGAGCAGGAACTGAGGAAAGAGCAGGTTACCGGGTGGATTCAAAAGGCTGAGCGGCTGGTGCAGGAAGAAGAATTCACCTCCGCGAGAGACATCCTGCTGCAGGTACTGAAAGTCGATAACCAGCAAGTCACAGCGCGGCAGATGATCGCGCTGGTTCAGCAGAATCTCAATCTCAGGGCGCGTGCCGAGCAAGTCCGGCAACTGAAAGCACAAGCCGAGGAGGCGTCGGCAGACAAGCGCTATGAAGATGCGATTCACTGCCTGGAAGAAGCCTGCGGGCTTGATCCGTCCAGCTCGGAGCTTGCGGATCTACTGGAATCGGTAAGGCAAAAGAAGAGACGCCGGGAGTTGATCGACGGATATCTGCGCGAAGCCGATACCGCCCGCGAACGCGGCGATCTGGAGGCTGCCGGGGCGGTCATCGCCAAGGCTCTCGAGGTCGATCGTGACGACTCTCGCGTTCGCGCCGCTCACGTGACTTTGGCGCGTCTGATCGAAGAAGCCACGCGGCAGGCCAAAGCCAGGAAATTGCTGGAGAGCGCGCGCAAAGAAATCGGCGCCCGGCATTTCACCGCGGCGATGGAAGCTCTCGCCGAAGCCGAAAAAGTTGATCCCGCCAATCCTGAATTGATCACGCTACAGTCCGCTGCCAGGCAAGGCCGCGAGCAGGAGCAGCGCCGGCGCATCCTCGAACAACTTCAGAACGAAGTTTCGGTTGCTTCCACGGTTGAGGAATTGATGCGCGCTACAAAACTGGTCGAGCAAGGTCTGGAGCGCCTTCCCAACGAGCCCAGCCTGATCAAGCTGAAGGGCAATCTTGCTCGCAAACTGCGCGATGAGGAGATTCGCAGGCGCGTCGACGAGGTCGCCCTGCGCTGTCGCAGCCTGATTGAGACTTCTCCGGAAGAAGCTTTGAAGCTCGTGCATCAACTCCTGCACGAAGCGCCTGGAAATGAGCGGCTGCTGGCGCTTCAATCCACGATCGTCGGCCATATTTCCGACCGTACCCAGGAGCAGAACCGTTCCCAGTATCTGCAGCGCGCGCATGAAGCGATGAGCGCTGGTAGATACCCTGAGGCGCTGCGTCTTCTGGAAGCCTGCCAGAGGGAAGGCATCTTCTCTCCCGAGATTGCTGAATTGATGGACTTCGCCCGGCAGGAGGCAGACCGCGGCCTGAAGAATACCCACATTCAAGGATTAATGCGGCAGGCGCAGGAACTCATGGCGAGCGGAGCTTACTCTGAAGTGGTCGATCTCCTGGGCGCCATCCGGCAGGAACCGGAGACAGCTTCGTTGATGTTCGTCCTGGAAGATGCCAGAGCGCGCCTGCAATCCTTCGAACGAACCATCGAGTCTGCCCTGCTGGCCGCAGAGGAACTCCGCATCCACGAGCAGTACGCTGAGGCCGTTCGATTACTCGAGTCTCAGCCGCCATCTATCCTGCAGACTCAAGCTGTACAGAAAGCCTTGGCGACAGTGCGCGAGGCCAGTGCCGGTGAAGCCACAGCCCTGCAGTCGGTCGGTACCGCATACGCCTATCTCGAGCACGGGGACGGAGGAAAGCGCACGCTGCAGGACAATTCGAAATCCCCGCTCCTCGCCCGAATCGTGCCCATCTTCGCGTCGCGCCGCAAGTCAGTCGCTGATCGCCAGATGTCGTCGGCGATCGACCGAGCGCGCGCCGCCTTCGACGCCGGGGACAAGAAACAGGCTGCCAAGGCTCTGGATTCGGTCGTCGCCTTCGCCGAATTTGCCAGCAAAGACCTGCAGAACCAGTGGCACACACTCAGCAAGAAAGCGGGCAGGACGCGGCGTTAGTCGTATTGGTACAAAATCTACCGCGGAGTTGGGGCTTGGTCGCCGTTTTCCACAGCAAAGCTTCGGATCCTCCGATTCTGTCCGGCGTTTCAGGGTTTACCGTGAGAGACCGATACGTTAGGATTCCCTGACTCAGCATGAACTACGTAATTCAAGCCGCCGGCATGACCGACATCGGCCTTGTGCGCAAGAACAACGAGGACAACTTTGGATACGACTTGCGCCATGGCATCTTCGTCGTCTGCGACGGTATGGGTGGACAGCAAGCCGGTGAACTGGCCAGCAAGATCGCAGTGGACACGGTCCTGGGTTTCTACCGTGAGACGGGCGATACGACGCGCGCCGGCGTGCCGCAATTCGAAGGCGTCTCGCAACGCGCCGCCGACCTCGCGGGGGCTATTCAACTCGCCAATCAAGCAATTCACGAAGCCGGCGCGAGGGACATCACCATTGCCGGTATGGGCTCAACCATCGTCGCAGTCGCGGTCGAAGGCAATCTGTTTTCGATTGCCAACGTCGGCGACAGCCGGATTTACCTCATACGCAAGAGTGAAGTTGCCCAACTGACTCAAGACCATTCCCTGGTGATGGAGCAGGTCCGCCGCGGTCTGATGACTTTGGAAGAAGCCGAAAATTCAAAGATGCAGAACGTGATCGTGCGCGCCCTCGGGACCGACGACACGGTCGAACCCGATCTGGCCGATCACGAGTTCAGTTCCGAAGACGTGCTGTTGCTCTGCAGCGATGGTCTTTCACGCTATGTCAAAGAAGACAAAATTGCCGAGGCTGTAAATCAGGACTCTCTGGATAAGGCGTGCAGCGACTTGATTGAAGCCGCCAAAGCGGGCGGCAGCGATGACAACATCACTTGCCTGCTGATTCGGGCCACACCGCCATCTTGGAAAGATCGATTCTTCGGACGCCTGTCAGCTCAAGGGGGACAGAAAAGCTCCACCTGAAAGCGACGCTTACGGCAAACTGGCAAGACTCAGTTACCTTTCTACTGAGAGACCTTACCAAAGCACCTCATCCCCGGGAAATCAGTGAACGGATTGGCAGGACCGCTTACCTGGAGCTGGTAGTCATAGGATTTTTGCTTATTGGGGGCAAGCATCACCACCCGGCCGTTGTTCTCGATCACCCACTGCCAGTCGATCGAGGTGATGTGCTTGGCGTGCGAGATAAACCGGAACGCGGCCCACGGCCCGGCGGGCACCGTGTCGACAGGATCGCCATTCTTTTCCACCGAAATAACATCCGGCGCTCCCGTCCAAACAAACGTCTCCTGGTTCCCGGTGCCCGCCAGTTTCTTGTCACCGATCTTTAACTCAACTCCTTCCAGGTTGCTGGAGAGCACCTTTAGCGTGTACGACATTTTCGGCGAAGTCGCCCCCGGCGGGTACAAGGTTTCGTTTATGCGCGAGAAAGTGGTAAGTGACTGCAGAAATGCCCTCGATGGCGGCACTGGCGCCATCGGATTGGCAACATATTGATTCCCACTCTTCAGCGCAAACTGTTTCTCGCTCTCCGCAAACTTCGTGAATCCGTCGCCAAAGATCGCGTTCAGTTGGTCGATCGAGACTTCCTGAAGCGCGCTGGAGTTGAATGGGAACTTGTTTAGCGTAGCCGCAGCGAACTGGCCGCAGAAAGAAGCGGCTCCTTTGTTGGCGGCTGCCACTGGGCCCAATTTGATTAGATCTTCGATGCCTTTGATCGGCTCAGTGAGCAGACGACTCACCTGCTGCTCGTTTCCCGGAGTTTGCGAGTGGTCGAGAGGCAGAGAACTGCTGATGGTGCCCGCCGCCTGCCGAGCCTTTGCTGCTGCATCGGATGCCGGCGCGAGAAGAGTCTGGTCGGTCGAGTTTTGTGCCAGCGCATGAACGGCCACGCCCAGTGCCACTAGCGCATCGATGTATTTCGAGGTCGCAGGGCCCAGATATTTATCGGGAGGCGTATCGCTATCGGTTGGCGCCGGATCCTCCACCTGTTGCACCGCCTTGAACGGCGTTTTCAAATCCGCCGGGACGGGATTGACATTATGAGAAATGAAATACAGCAACTCCATCTGCGGTGATCCGGGGTCGGTAAGTTTCTGCAGCTTGGTGTCAGCATCGGGCCAATCACCCTTATAGCCTCTAAACCTCGACGTCTTCAAAACCGTATTCCACTCCTTCACAAATTCGTCGTTGTACATTTGGGTCAGCTGGTGCTGGATAGAAAGTGGGTCCAGACCAAGCGCGTCGGTCGATCCCATCACACATTCGTCGGCTCCGATGTCCGAGGGATGCAACAAGGCGTTCTGCACAGCCACATATCCAGCCCGCGTAAATGCCCCGGCGACTCTATGTTCGCTCTCGATGATCTCGCCTGACCTCTGATAGCGCTCATTAAAGCTTCGCGCGGCCGGATCGGGCACATTTGCTTTCAAGCGCGCGTAGAGCAGATTGGTTCCCACAAACCCTTTCAAATAACCTCGAGTGTGCGACACAAGCGTGGCAGAATTCCCTGAGACAACCCAGTTCTTCCTGACTAGTTCAGTGGCGTAAAAATCAAACTGTTTCGCAGCGAGATCCTGCCGTTCTTTGTCGATCCCGCGATCAGCACCCCAGTGGTTCGCCAGTACCGGAGTCAAGAATGCCGCTTTGCTTTGGTCGTAACACTTGTTAGGCGTTACTGAAGTCGTGATCAGGTAAGCCTTCAACTCGTTGTACGTCTTCACGTACAGATCATTTGATTGTGGATCATTGAGGACAGTCGCCGGCGGACTATCGGGTAGAGTCGCCATTTTGTCTGTGATCCGCTTCTGTGTGTCCGTAAATAGAAGCCGATTGAAGCGGTCGAAGTAAACCGGCTTCGCGTCCCGATAGACCTCATGGCCTGAATAAAGCCCCCAGCGCATACTCCACGGAGCGCCGTTCTCCTCCCAGTCCGAAAGGTCGACCAGGTCAGCACGCAAGCGATCGAGTTTCTGCAAATCGCCGATCGAGGCGGGCTGGCGCTGATCAGCCGGAGTTTGCAGAGTTCTCAGGTCCGTGACTTCGTCTTGCACACGGCTCTCCAGCGCATGATTTTGGAAGAATGAGATGGTGAAGCCGGCAAGAAAAATGAGTCCCAGAAAAGCAGCGAACGCCAACGCGATGCGGCGAAGCAGACTAACGTGAGAACTGGAGCCGCTGGCTGCCAGCGCCATCCGGTCTTTCACCAGGATGTCGTTAAACAAACTGCTCAGGAAGACCCATTGCGGCATCCGGCGCGGGCCGCCGCCTCGTATCGCGGGAGGCGCTGCGAGCTGCGAGCCGGCGCCGCGAAAAATCTGCGTCGCTCCCGAATTCAGCGAAGCCTCGGATGGCTCGGCAACCATCACTGGTGCCGCAACCACATCGTCGACCACCACCGGCCTCACACCGGTGAAGTAAAAGCCCCGCAAGAATGGATTCGTTCCAAGCTGAGTCGGACGGAGCAGGTCGACCACAAATTGCACCAGCAGCGTACGAAGTTTCTTCAGCTCTCGCGGAAACTCATAAATCCCTGGCAGCTTGTCGCCATCGTTCTCTCGCGGAAGCAGTAAGATGCGACGCTCGGCGAGCGAATAGAAGATCTCGTCGAATGCCTTGGTCAACCGTTGTGTTTCCTGATCTGCATAAACTCCCGCGCTCAACGACCGCATGGGAAGGGTCGCACCGAGCACTTCTGTGGCCTCATCCTTACTCATCTGGCGGGCAAATTCGGTGAAGAACGAAATACGGTCCAGCTTGGTGAAGAGAACGTACACAGGAAAGCTGATTCCGAGAATCTGCGATACCTCTTGCAACCGGGTGGACAATCTCCGCGCGGCTGAGACGATGGCCTCGCTCGCCCCGCCTTGCAGAAAGGTTTCGCAGTCGAAACATACGATGGCCGCGCGCGGCGCCTGTGCCTTCTTTCCCACTGCTGCCGAGAAGCGTGCCGGTTGCAGCAGCTTTACCAGCCGCCTCCAGCGCTCCCGCTGTCCCATCATCGAGCCCGATGGGTCTACGAATATTGCCTGCCGCGTGTACCACAGGTTGGCGGCTGAAGTCGGAAGCACCTCGTTGTCTCGATACACCTGGCCCGCCAGCAATTCCGGATCGAGAGCGGAATGAATGAGTACGGTCGTCTTCGTCGCGCCCGGGTCTCCAAGCACGAAAACAATGGGAAGGCTGCTCAGATCGGTGCCGCGGCCGAGGGTCGACTGCTTCAGTCGGCGAATCGCTTCGCGAACCAGCCCATCAAGATCACCGGTTGATTTTTCTTCCGATTCTCCATCCGCCGCGGCTTCTTTTTTCGCCTTGTTCACCTTGTGCTGATACCAGAACGCAACCACGGCTCCAATCAGGCCGAGCACCGTCAGGGCGCCGCGCAAAATCCATACATCACTGCCGTGCAGGGGTAACCATCTGCCGAGGAGAAACACCAGGGTCATGTAGATCAGCAGAATTAAACCGATCACCCAGTACATCAAGGACATCCCAACCCCCTATTTCAGCAGTCCAGCCGCCAAGGCCGAGAGTGACGACGCACCCGACATCAACACAAACTTGTAGAGAATAAAGAGCACAACAACCACTACGGCAGTAATCAGCGCCAGGCGACCGAGCACCCGGCTTAAGCGATCCGTGTGGGACATGCGAACCGCGTCCGCTGGAATGGCGCCGCGCGGCGACAACGCTCCCAGTGGCCCACGAATACGCCGGATCTTCTCCTGCGTTGCCGCCATCACCGACCGTAGGTCTCCCCCGGCGGCATACCTACCTTTGAACCCTAGTAACAGGCACAGGTAGTAGATTTCCAGCAGATCCGCGGTCTCCTGCGAATCGCTGCGGTTCAGGGCTTTCTGCAGCTCCTGGAAAAAAATCTCGCCCGCCAATTGATGCCCGAACAGTTCCGCCTGCAGCGGCAGCCGCGGCCAGTTCACGAATACCGGGTTCCGCGAAGTCAGCACCGACTCGTCGAGGAACGCCACCACGGCAAAGATGACTTGCTTCACGTCCTCAGCGCTGCAACCGCGGCTGCGCGCCTCTTGTTCGGCAACCCGCAATGCCTGTCTCATCTGCGCGCGGAAGGTCTCGGCGTCCGACACGGCCTGACGGTTGTAGCGCAGCCGAACCACAGCGGTGAAGACTTCCTGGAATCCCAGTGCGAGATTCCAGCCGCGCCGGTCCAGTGCCGGACTCGATCCTCGATAACTTCCCAGAGGTGTGACTTGTGAAGAACTCATGTCAACTCTCAAGCAAAACAATCAATTCCAGATCCGGGGAAGGCAGTTCTCCCGGCACGTACACGCCCACGTTGCGCGTGCGCATAATGTGCTCCCAGCAGGGACCGTTCCGGGTGATCACGAAATACTGGCCATCCACCTTCGCCGAGACTGCCGCGGGCGGGACCTGCCGGTGATCAAGCTTTAACCCCGGTAGAGCGCGTCTCACCAACTCGGGGACGAATTGCGAGGAACACACCTTCACCAATTGCAAAGTCTTTGCAATCAGGTCCGCTTCTCCTACGTGCGACCGAATCCCAAGCATCCAGCGCGATGGCCCCAGGCAGCGCTCGTCGCGCACTTCGCCCTCGTAGAAGTAGCGCGCCGCAGCCTGCAAGGGGATTACGATCGCCTGCGACGGAACAATGATCTCGAGATGCCGCAGGATATGTTCCTCAAGCGCGGTGAAGCCGCGGCCCGGGTCCGAGTGGTCATAAACCGGGAGAGTGCGCGGGTTCGAATCCAGGCTGAAGGTGCACAAAGCTCCGGCCAGACGGGACATCTCGCGGAACAGGTCCTCCGGGTGGCGATGTTTCGCCAACAAAATATGCCTCAGCGGCGTCAGGCTCGAATTGATCGCGTGCAGAAACCAGAACTGCGCCACCTGGCGGGCCGACATTCCGGTCTGAAACTTCTCCCCGGACTGTTGCTCCTGGGTCACGACGGCGCTCTTCTCTTCCAGAATTTCCACCAGCCGCTGCAGCATCGAAGACAGGCGCTCGCTGGCGCTCACACGGAGGCATGGCGGAACAAACGTAGGATCGTAAACAAAGTGGCCTGACTGATCGCGCATCACCCGTGCGATGGGCAAGGTCAGCAGGTTCTCATCGCGGCTCGGGACCACCACCAGCCGTATATTCTTGCGGCCCATCTGCACCGGCTTCGGCTCCAGGCCGGTGTTTTCATCGTGAACCATCTCGGTTGTGCTGAGATAACGGGCGTTTCCAGATGGAAACGGATCTAACTCACAATTTTGCTGTCCCGCAACCCACCGTGGAATTGCCAATGCGACAGTCAGGCTGTCAGTGGTCGGAAGAAACTCCTCCACAATGTTGTACGGGTCCGGACGTGGATCGCACTCTGGAATATCGAACGGCAGCCCATCCTGAAACATTCCGCGCGCGTGCAACAGGCTTACCGTACCGTTGCGGAGCGCGTCGGCATCCGACTGGCAAGCCGCCAAACCATAGGCGTCTTTCCACAGGCTGCTCGTAGCAAAGTGGACGGACTCCTCGAAATACCGGTTTTGCGCCTGGAAATGGTGGGGCGCCAGATACATCCCCTCCGCCCACACTACTCTCGACAGCAACTTCATGCCGCTTCACCTGTTACAAGGGGGAATTTTTCGCTTTGTGCTTCACCGCCCGACAGGAATCTGTGCGTCGCGGCCAAGTTCACGTCTGGCCAGCGATGCTAGGCGGATAGCCTCTCATTGTCAAGATTCGCGCCTCCTCGGGACCTGCTCGTAAAACACCAAACCACTTTAGTCTGAGCAGAATCAGAGGAGTGCCGGGGGTCTGAGCTCGTAAGGCGGGCGAATGAGCCCCGCACCGCGGACGCTCCGAGTCGGATTGCGGCCCAGATTTGGGACGCTCGGGTTGGAAGCAGCCGTGGCCCGTGGTAGCCTATTGCGAACGAGGCCTACCCTTTCTGGAATGACGCCTCCAGTGGGTTTCCCAGCTTCTTCATGACGTTTGAGCCCAAGCCGCCGCGCCCACCCGTATCTATCTCATCTCAAGGGACTTCGTCCAATTCTGCCGACAACCATAAGGCGCAACTTTCGGATTCCGGCGGGGTTCAAACTGGTGTGAGCACAGCCGCACTTGACCGGGCTATGTTGTTGGCTGCGACACCGCAAATGCCGACGGTGTTTTCCGCTGGCGCGGGACCGGATTCGCAGACCGATGCCGACATCATGCTCCGCGTCAAAGCCGGTGACCAGTCGGCTTTCGAGTACCTGGTGCAGAAGTATCGCCGGCCGATGGTGAGCTTCATGTACCGGATGGCGCGGAACTCGGCTGCGGCGGAAGACCTGGCGCAAGAGGTTTTCCTGCGTGTTTATCGATCGCGTGAGACCTACGAAGCGAGTGCGAAATTTACGACCTGGCTGTATCGTATTGCGACGAACCTCGCAGTCAACCATGCCCGCGATTCGCGGCACGAGCGGCCCGAGGTTCAGGTCAGTCTCGACGAGCCGGACGACGACACCGGCACCACGCTGGAGTTGCCGGACGCGTCGCTGAACGCCGAGCAGCAGATGGTGCGCCGCGAACGAATGCTGGCGATCCGGCGGAAGGTCGAGGCATTACCGGAGCAGCAGCGGCTTGCCGTCATCATGCACAAGTACCAGCAGATGGACTACAAGCAGATTGCCGATGTATTGAAGAAGAGCGAGTCGGCCACAAAGTCACTCCTCTTCCGGGCGTATGAGACTTTGCGGGACCAGTTAAAAGAATTTATCTAGCAAGATTTGATTTGTGGGAAGAGACATTGGCGAAGAGCGTGAAGGGGAAGCAGTCATGAAATGCGAGGAGATTCGCGAAAGGGTGCTTGATGTGGCCGCTGGCCGCAGCGAGCCCACTAAGGAAGAAAGCACTCATCTGGCAAGTTGCGCCGCATGTGCGCAGCAATTCAAATCGATTCGGTCCACTATGTCGCTGCTCGATGAGTGGCAGACTCCGGAGCCGTCGCCGTATTTCGATGTGCGCCTTCAAGCCCGCTTGCGGGAAGAAATGGCCAAGCCACAAGCGGGATGGTTGCACTGGTTCCGTCGTCCGGTTCTGGCCGCCGCGCTTACAGTGATCATGGGAGTTGGGATTGGGCTGTTCTTTGCGCGCGGCAACGGACCAGTTCCTCCGCGCCCCCCAGTTGCTGAGGTCGGAAGCGCTGTGAGCGACTTGCAAACTCTGGAAAAAAACAACGAGATGTACGCCGATTTCGAACTGCTGGATGATTTGGACCTGCAGCAGAATGTCGTAGCAACTCCCCAGAACGCCGACTAGCGAGAGGCGGTGCCCATATCGACAAAGGGCGCCGAACAGCGATGAAATGGGAGGCACACATCACGGGACGCTTGGCCGTCGCTCTGCTGGCGATGACGATCATGCTCCCCAGCCTCAGTTGGTCGCAAAAGAACGCACCTCACCCGGCGCCTCCGCGGCCGACTCCAATGCCGCAGCAACATATGTCGCGGCCACTAGCGGTAGCTCCACGGCAGCAGGGCCACGCAGGCGATTGGTTGCGGCGCTACAAAGATCTGCCTCCAGAGGAACAAGAGAAAGCGCTACAGAATGACCCGGCCTTCCAGAAACTTCCTCCCGCGCGACAGGAATTACTGCGGCAGCGGCTGCAGCACTTCTCGAGTCTGCCCCCGCAACAGCAGCTTCAAATGCTGAACCGCATGGAAACTTGGGAGCATTTGACTCCAGAACAGAAGCAGCAGGCGCGCCAGATCTTCGGCCAGATGCAGCAGCTTCCGCCCGACCGGCGCCGCTTGGTCCACAAGGCCATTGACGATTTGCGGGCGATGCCCCCCGATCAGCGGGAACAAATTATCAACTCCGAGCGCTTCAAGGGGATGTTCTCTGACCATGAACGCGACGTGATGCGAGACGCCACCCGGCTTCCGCTCGCCCCTTCAGATAGCGGAGATCAGCCCGGAACGCAGGAATAGGGCCGTCGGAGACCTGGTGGGAGCCATCTGTTGGGGACGGCGGTGGATCATGATTAACCCGGATTCAGACGCGCAGCGGCGGGATGTGAAAGCCCGGCACGGCAGTGCCGGGTGGAGTGGAACGAAATGCGCGAGTCCCGTAGGGACGACACCGTTCTCACTGCGGGCTAGCCTAGGCTCAGAGGTCAGATGCCGGCCGCCCGACGCCGACGCCCGTTTTCACTTCCGCAACATATTCCGCGCAATAAAGAACACGTTCGCCGGACGCTCTCCCAACCGCCGCATGAAGTACGGATACCATTCCGTCCCGAATGGCACGTAAACCCGCATCCGCCAGCCGTCGCGCACCAGGCGCTGCTGCAGGTCGCGGCGGATGCCGTACAGCATCTGGAATTCAAACGCATCGCGCGAGACCTTCTCGCGCGTCGCGAATGCCTGGGCTTCGCGAATGATGTTTTCATCATGTGTAGCCATGCCGTGATAGATCCCGCTCTTCATCAGGATTTTCATCAGCTTGATATAGTTCGCATCGACATCCGCCTTACTCTCGAAAGCAATGCTGGCCGGCTCTTTGTAAGCTCCTTTGCACAGCCGAATCCGGATCCCTTCCGAGAGCAGTTTCTCCACGTCGCTTTCCGAACGCTTCAGGTAAGCCTGGATCACGGTGCCCACGCTGTTCGCATGCCCTGGCCGGCGGTGCAACTCCTGCACGAAATCGAGCGTGCGCTCTGTGTAGGGAGAGCCCTCCATGTCGACGCGCACGAATCCCGGCGGATTCATCGACGCCGCGCTCGCCACCAGTCCGCTCACTAACTCCCGAGCCAGTCCTTCCTCGACGTCCAGCCCCATGTGGGTCAGCTTCAGGCTGATGTTGGCATTCAGCCGGTTGGCGGCAATCGCCTCGAGAATTTGCTGATACAGCTGCGCGCTGTGCCGCGCTTCTTCGGGATTTGTAACGTTCTCGCCCAGATTGTCGATACTAACGCTCATTCCGGCGCGATTGACGGCTTGTGTGACCCGAACCGCGTCGGCGATTTCTGTTCCGGCCACAAAGCGACCGGAAACGCGCTGTCCGATCACCGAGCGCTCGGCGAAACTGCGCAAAGAACGATTCTCAGAAAGATGGACGAAGAAGGTCCTCAACATGCAGTCCCTGCCACCTCGAAATGAATTGGGTTGTGCAACAGAGGAAAGGTAGAGTTGGTCGGAATTAGGAAGACCACAGAATTTTGTATCACAACCGGGACTCACGGTGTGTGATCCGGCTCATGCCATTGCAGCACGGGCGGGATCGCTCCCGCTCGGCCTCAATCGCCCGATTACCAGGTGTAATGTGCGCTGTACGTGATGACCTTTTCACCGTCCGGCGCAATGGTCACTGGAAACTCAACTGTCTGACTATCCTTCTTTTTGTACTCGTCAGACTTCGAGGTGATCTCCCAATTCTTCCCGCGATAGAGATGTTCTACCACGCGCACCTCGATTGCTTCCTTCTTGTGATTGCGGACTCGAATCTCGAACGTTTCTGTGGCCGTGGTCCTTGAGGTCTCGACCGTGTAGTTCGTGCGGCGGCGCTCGCCCGTCACGTCAAACGCGTTGCCGGTGTAAATGCGAATCGTTTCATCTTTGGGCGTGTGGTCGATCATGTTCTCGCCCGTGAATTCCACCTGGCCATCGTCATTGTGCCGGTAGAAGCGCACTCTCCCCTGGGGCAGCGGCATACCCAGATGATTCGCGTCCGAGTTGACGAACTCACGCATCACCCAGATTTTGGGATTGGATTCCGTCCCGTAGGAATGATCGTTGCGAATATTTTCCCAGTTCCACCCGTTGTACCGGTTGGGATCGATCTTCGCCCCGTCATAAATATAAAGCCGCTTCGTCGCGACGCCCGATGCATGGATGAATTCCACCTGCTTGGTCTCGCGATCGCGCAGCGTCGTGCTGTGCTCAAGAGTGTAGAGATGGTATTCGTCAAACGCTTTCTCGGTTACGGGCAGAACCATTGTGCTCTTCATCGCGACTGCACCAGCCATTCCGTAGTCCAGGACTCCTGTCCCCGGTTGAATCTTGTTCACATCCCCCGCCATCAGCTTGATACGGGCGTTCTCAAACGTATGCCCACTTCGGTTGTCCATCGTGACCCAACCCACAATGTCCACCAAGTCACCTTTTTCCGGCGCGACCATGTTGTAATCCGCTTTCCAACTCATGCCGCCCGTTACATACGATAGATCGGCGGGAAACTTCCCCGCCTTATCGCTCGCGATCGCCCACTCCAGCCGCGGCTTCAGAATCGTTTCCCCGGTGAGATCAGGAAAGATCGGCGTACCGGGCAGACCGAAACGCAACTGTCCGCCGATCTCAACGATCGGCTCTTCCTGCGCAGGGTAGCCCTGGTTATAAGCGTTGAAGTAGTCCGGCCGCACAAACCCGCTGCGGATCACCTTTCCTTTCACCAACGAGTGGTCGGGCATCTCGAAATCAATGGTGCGGCCCTCGTATAGCGATAGCAGTGAAAACTGTGAAACCGGATCGTTGCGGTAATTCTGCTCCAGCACGTTGATCACGTGGCGGCCCGAGGGATCCCGCAGGATCACCGAATCCGGCTCCAGATGCATGGAGATGTCATTCACATTGACCTGGTTTACGCCCGACTTCAGATCCAGCGGCACGTCTTGCCGGACCACGGCGAAATCCTGGTTGTAGATGGTGAGCGATGGTTGAGAAGCCTGTTGTGCAAACAGACTGCAGCAGAAGACGAGAATGCAGACCAAGCGAGCGCGCATGTAGCGATCCCCCGAAGTTTTCCTGAGAGTGATCCGTTGAGTCTCGTAACTCCGAGGCTTCGAACCCGCCCCGACTCAGCCTACCTCTGGAAGAACGCAAAAGGGACTGACTCTTGCATCGCCTGAGCCTGATTTGAAAGGGCACAGCTTACAGCCGTGCCGCTAAGTGCCGGCTACGGTTACCAGGTCGTTACCAAACGGCGATGCCGCCCGCGGCTATTGCGGATCAAACTTTATCTCTACTGCTTCCTTTGTTTCGTGCGGCGCGGGCTCAAACTTCCAGTGCCCCACTGCAGTAACGGCGCTCTGGGTCAGCAGTGGATGGCCGCCCAGAACGTCGATTTTCTTCACTGAGCCGTTGGCTGCAACTTGGGCCTGGAGTTTCACCGTCCCACGGATATTCATGGAACGGGCTAGTGTCGGGTATACCGCAGGAGTTTGAACGAGGACTTTTCTGGAGCCGTCGCTGGATTCCTGGGCGCTGATAGGCAAAACAAATACCGTAGCAATAAGTAGTGCCGCAAGGGTACCCCGCCGCATCAGGGGATTCATGGTGAGAACAGTCTAATGAATGGCAGCTTCTCGCCGAAGGTCACGGAAGTAATGGCACTTATGCCTATGGCTTTGTTTACAATGACTTTCACGGTTTCGAGAGAAGAACAATTCTCATTTGCCGTGCTCTTCCAGAAACTTCTCTACTTCCATGGCCGCCATGCAACCGGTGCCCGCCGCCGTAATGGCCTGCCGATACCGTCGGTCCTGCACATCCCCGCACGCGAAGACTCCGTGAACACGCGTTAACACATAATTGTGGGTCTTCAGGTACCCCTCGGAATCCATGTCAAGCTGGCCGGCAAACATCTTGGCGTTGGGCTCGTGTCCGATTCCCAGGAACAGTGCGCTAGTCGGAAAGTCCCAGACCTTGCCCGTCTTCACATTCTTCAATTTGAGCCCGGTCACCTCATTCTTGCCGGCGTCATATACGTCCTCGACGATTGTGTCGAGCAGGAACTGGATCTTCTCGTGCTTCTGCGCCCGTTCCAGCATGATCTTCGAAGCGCGAAACGCATCGCGACGGTGAATAATCGTCACCTTCGTCGCAAATCTCGTAAGAAAGAGCGCCTCTTCCATCGCAGAGTCCCCGCCTCCGACAACAACGATTTCCTTCCCCGAGAAGAAGAATCCATCGCAGGTCGCGCATGACGACACCCCATGCCCGATCAGGTGTTGCTCGTGCGGCAACCCAAGCCACCGGGCCGAAGCGCCGCTGGCAATGATCAGAGTCTGCGTGTGAACCTGTTGATGACCGAGGTGTAGCACAAATGGTCTTTGGCTGAGATCGGCGCTGGTCAGGTGCGCCATGCGATATTCCGCCCCGAACCGCTCCGCCTGCTTACGCATGTTCTCGACCAGCTGCGGCCCCATGATTCCTTCGGGGAACCCGGGGAAATTCTCCACCATGGTGGTCATGGAGAGTTGTCCGCCCGGCTCGTGGCCCTCAATGACCAGCGGCTTCAGGTTCGCGCGTGCGGCGTAAAGGGCTGCCGTATGTCCGGAGCATCCGGACCCGATAATCACAACGTTCCGCGTTTCGCTCATGGATAGTTTCGTGCTTGCAGATTAGATGGCAAGTTCCCGATTACGATGCACAGCTGCCTTCTCGCATCTTTTCCTTATGCTCCTCACTTCTGCGGTTGCGTGGGCTTCATCATCTTGGATTTTGGCGGAGCAACGGGCTTCGACTCAGCGCTGATTTTCGCCAATTCATCTGGAACAACTTTCTTGACTCCCAGCAGCGCTCTATAGTTCGCGAGCACTTCCGACGCGCTGTGGAACAAAGGCTCATACGCACTCTGATTTGGCGCAGGTCCGGCCGCCGTCTCCTGGCAGCGAGCCAGCGCCACCGACGGCTTGCCAAACCGCTCCAACCGCATGCGGCTGGCGGGAGTATTCACGCTCAGCATCGTTGTGGAACTCGTGACCGCCGAAGCGCTGTCCTCCAGCGAGACCTGACTCAGGTCCTTCGGATCACGCACATGCAGCACCAGTGTTTCGATCATGTTCACGCCGTCGTTGCTGAACGAGTACTGCACGCTCGAAAACATTGCCTGCACTGAGAACTCACGCCGGATGCGCACATAGTTCGCAATCGAGGGCTCACCCGCAACATGGCCGGCCGCTCCGGCTTCCAGCATGGTGGGCATGTCGGTCAAGGTCGAGCGTCCGCGCGACACCTCGAAGTCCGCGTCGAACAACGGTTGCTTCGGGATCTTCGCCAGCGCGGCCGCAATCTCCTTCTGCTCTTCGGCAGAGGGCGTGCAGACATTCAGCATATTGACCTTGACCTGAGGCTGTTGCGAGGCCGCCGCCTCCGGCTGCTGCTGCGCCATCACCCGGGCCGCACAAATAATCGCAATCATGCTGATGGATAGTTGGAGAATCGGAATTCTAGGCACGCCGGAATTCTAAATGAGAGCGCCCCGAATTCTAAATTTCAAAAAGCGACGCATGGTCGCGAAGGCCACCGCGAACGTCGTAAAATCACGGTATGGCGAATCTGACATTGGTCTACGGCATGAGGCTGCTTCCCTCCGAAGACGTGGTCGAGGTCGGCCAGGCTCCAGTGAAACTCGCAAATGGACGAGAGGCGCACGTCACGATGCACGTCCTCGAGGGCAGTAAAGAGCAGATCGAGAAGCAACTTCGTACCAGTCTGGAGGCGTTCTTCGATCTCTATCCCGAGATCTAGGGCTGCTGCGAACGGCGGCGCGAGCCTGATTTGAAAGGGCACGGCTTATCGCCGTGCCACTAATCGCCGCAAAATCAACCCGACCTCAGCCGCTGAGGGACGCTTGGAGGTTCAAGAGGGGAGTTTTTCGGCAACCTGTCAGGTCCCAGAACCGGTCAACCTCCACTGGCATG